>Ga0153923_100359_pt1 | contig 15805 bp, 12 predicted proteins | sample TSNJ007MetaG_FD_104682 | JGI IMG/M metagenome (GOLD analysis project Ga0153923, IMG submission 104682) | Attine ant fungus gardens microbial communities from New Jersey, USA - TSNJ007 MetaG | ecosystem: Host-associated > Fungi > Mycelium > Unclassified | place: USA: New Jersey, Brendon T. Byrne... | reverse complement strand
CTAAATATCCGTACTGCGAAATGATCTCAATAATCCAAGGCATGGGTGTATCACTTCCTGTTGAAGGATTTTTTAAGTGACGGAAATGGGATACGACTGACCATCATTACGGACAGTATTGCCATTAATACGATGACTAGTCCTGGTTTTATGCGTTCATCTAGTAAAGAAATCATCGACAGAATGACTCCAGCAGCAGTAATGGGCATCCCCACGAACCCTTTGGAAGGTGCCGATAGATTAAATCTGGCCAAACGAAGTGCACCACAGATCAAAAAGAATACTGAAGCTGCAGGTCCAATCCAGTGAGCATCTTCTAACCTATACAATAAGATAAGGAAGGTTGGCGCTAAACCAAATGATATAATATCCGCCAATGAGTCCAATTGTTTACCGAATTCACTGGTACATTGCAGTATCCTTGCCAGTAATCCATCGAGTACATCGCATATTGCCGCAAGCAATATCATAAATAAAGCCAGGCTGTATCGTTCTTGAATCGTGAAATACAAAGATAGTGATCCGAGTCCCAAGTTTGCAAGTGTGCACATTGAAGGCAACCAATTCAATTTCATACGATTTCACCCCTTTCATTGTAGTATTTTTGTTGATCCGTTTAACCTTCAAAGGTCACAGTAAAGCTGACGCCGTTCTCCGTATTTTTCACAGAATAAAGACAAGCGTGCATATCTAATATTCGCTTCGCAATGGAAAGCCCCAGACCTGTACCGCCCGTCATTCGACTGCGAGATGGCTCAGACCGATAGAACCGTTCCCAGATTTGCTCTAGCTGATCTTCGGGGATGGATTCTCCTATATTTTGAACAGTGAACACAATAGTCTGGGCATGACTCTCAATATTGACGGTGATAGAACTTCTTTCTTCTGCATGTCTGATAGCATTAGTCATAAAATTCAGCAGAACTTGTTCGATCCAGTTCACATCAGCATATATCGGTAATTCGTTTGCAGGAATAATGATGACCTCCAAATGTTTTTCACTCAGCAAGTGAACCAGCTTGTCCGTCACCTTTTCCGTCAGTTCACTTAACATAAAGGAAGTTTTCCGAAGTTTAATCGTGCCCGACTCCAACCGCGCTAGATCTAGCATATTTTTAACAAGAAACTCCATTTTATCTGCTTCCTCAATAATCACCTTAATGTAGTGATCCTGCTTGCCGGCGCTAACGCCGTCTTCTAATCCCTCGGCAAAACCTTTGATAATACTGAGCGGTGTCTTCAATTCATGGGAGGCATTAGCAAAAAAGTCCTGCTGCATGATCTCCATTCTTTGTTTCTGCTCCATATCCTCAACTAGCTGCTGATTGGCCTCTCTTAACTCTCGTAAAGCAGAATCCAGACTTAGTGATAAGGTGAACATGCTATTAGAAAGACTGCCTAGCTCATCCTTCTGTCGAATCGATGTGTCCCCTGTAAAGTCCAGAGAAACCATCCGTTTGGCTATGTTGTTTAACTTAATTAGCGGACGTGTCACCATTTTCGAAAAAAAGAGAGAAAGAACCAAAATCAGGACAATGCCGCCTATTCCCAGATATAAAAAGAACCAACGCAACGCCTCGTTCGAATCCTTGACTTCCTGTAATGAGGTGACTGTGAATAGTAGTTCAATTTCTCCGGTACTTTGTTTAAGAGGCAAAATAATCACAGAATTACGACTCCCACTCCAGGGAGCAATCCAGTCTTGCTTCTGTATTTTCAAATTCTTGAAGTCGTTTATCTGCGCCGGTGTCAAAGGAAACCATTCCTCTAGAGCTTCAAACAGTATTCCCTGGCGTGGATTCCATATTTTCAAATCAGGCAATACAATTTCTGTAACAGTACCTGAAGCGTGAATCATCCCAGTCTCTTCCGTATCCCCTATTGTTCCGGTCTCTTTTTTTGTAATACTTATAGGGTAGATTATAGCGGGTGAAGAACTGTCTTCATCCAGTAGTTCGCCTTCGATGCTGAGCTGATCATCTACTTTAATGTTCGCTGCTCTAAGCGCATCTCCGTACTGATTCATGAATAGGGATAAAGAGACAACCATACTCTTTCCGTCATCATCGATTAACTTTATGTGAAATGGATCTTCCGAATTCATTTTTCCGTCCAGCTTCAAAATAACCATTTGTGTTTTATTCCGCAGCATAAACCGAACGAGCTCCTGGGAGGTTCGAGTGCTTCCCCACGGCTCGCTTATATATCTTGCAGCAAAGCTCTTAAGATGTTTCTCCACGCGGTTCTCTTTTTGCTTCTGATAGAAATTGTCAAACAACAGCAATTGGCTTAGAATCACCATGCCATAAAAGCAGAGGAAAAAGATAACGGTCATCACAAACAGTTTAAAAGTAATTCCGCGTCTTCTCATGCCTCTTCCTCGAACATGTACCCTGTACCAATCACCGTACGAATAAACCGAGATTCATAACCCAATTTACTTCGCAGCTTTTTAATATGACTGTCCACAACTCTAGAATCTCCTTCAAATTCAATTCCCCAGATCCGACTAAGGATCGTATCCCTTGAAATGACAATCCCTTTGTTTCGTATTAAAAGCCATAAAAGATCATATTCCTTAGGGGTAAGCTCCACTTCCGCATCTTCTACCTCTAAGCGATGAGCTAAGGTGTTAAACATCGCGGAACCAAATTTTATTATGCTGGATTCAGGCTGATGAGAGCCTTCAACACGCTTCATAAGTGCATTTGCCCGGGCTACCAGCACCTTTGGACTAAATGGCTTTGTAACATAATCATCGGCTCCTAATTCAAAGCCGTAGATTTTGTCGTCATCCGTAGACTTGGCGGTTAACAAAATGATAGGTACCGCTGATTTTTCACGAACTTCACGGCAGACTTCATAGCCATTCATAGCAGGCATCATGATATCCAAAATCAGCAGATCCGGCAGCAGTGAGTCAAACCAAACCAATGCATCTATTCCATTATCGGCTTCGAGTACTTCCCAATCATTCTGTATGAAGTAATCAGACACCAGTTCACGAATACGAATTTCATCCTCAACGAGAAGAAGCTTCTTTTTCAATCTAGACCCCGCTTTCAAACCATTTATAAATATTAGCATAGTCGAGTGTTATGTCCTTTATGTGTCCACAAAAAAACTCCCCCTGTCATGAGCCATGCAGCTCTAGCAGGAGGAGTTCATTTTATCCCTGATCACTCGGAACAATACGCACAATTTTCAATAGGTTATTCTTTATTTCCGTCCGGCTCTGATGGATTTTCTTCGTTCTCAATGGGGGGTTCCCGATGGATATTAATTCGAGTGATCCGCAATCTTGTCGATTCCTCGACTTCAAATATCACATCTTCTACTTTAACCCGTTTTCCTTTGGTTGGATTCCCCTCCAGCTCCTTAAACAACCAGCCACCAATGGAATCCACTTCATCATCCTCGATCACAACACCTGTAAGATCGTTGACATCTTCAATCAGCATCCGGCCTTCAACGGAAATATAATCACCATTACGCTCCACACTCGGACGCTCATCTTCGAATTCGTCATGCAGATCGCCTACGATTTCTTCCAGAATTTCTTCTGCTGTCAGTAGCCCGGCTGTACCGCCGTATTCATCGACAACTAGCGTTAGCTGAGCTTTATTCTTCTGCATAAAACGAAGCGTATGGCTAATCTCCATCGATTCCGGCACGTTAAGGATTGGTCGAACCAACGTCGTAAGATCATTCTGCTGCTCAGGTGGAGCAAACAGTAGGTCGGTAATATGAATAAAACCAATAATACGGTCCTTATCTTCAAAAGCAACCGGATAACGTGAATGTCTTGTTTCGGTAATAATCTTCATATTTTCTTCGAGCGAAAGATTGCTGTACAGCACATCCATATCCGTACGAGGCAACATGACTTCACGAGCGAGAAGATCAGAGAATTCAAAGATGTTATCCATCAGCTTCATCTCATCTTTATCAATGACACCACTCTTAGCACTCTGATTCATCAGGATACGAATTTCCTCTTCCGAGTGGGCTGCCTCACTCTCATTCGCGGGCTCAACACCCACTAAACGAAGCAATGCGTTCGCCGATGCATTCAGTATCCAGATAAAAGGCATGAACAGATTATAGAAGAACATCAGCGGTGCCGAGAGCAGTAGCGCAGATCCTTCTGTTCTTTGAATCGCAAGTGATTTCGGTGCAAGCTCACCAAGTACAATATGTAAAAATGTAATAATCGAAAATCCGATAACAACAGAAACAGTAGAAATCAGAGTACCGTCGGTAATCCCCATTTTATACATTAACGGTTCAACGAGCAGCTCTGAAATGGCCGGCTCACCGACCCAGCCTAATCCCAGTGACGCGAGTGTAATCCCAAACTGGGTGGCAGATAAGTAAGAATCCAGTCTCTTATTTACCTTGAGTGCATATCCAGCCATTTTATTACCTTCACTGACAAGTTGGGTCAGACGAGACTGCCTGACCTTAACTAATGAGAACTCCGCTGCTACAAAAATACCGTTCAATAATACGAGCACCAGAACAAGCAAAAGATTAAGCATTAATCTCCCTACTTCAAATTCCGTATGCGCCACTTTAACAACGCCTCATTTCTACAGATTGATCGCTTTTCTAGTTTTGAAATCAACTTCCGGATAATACATATCCGCTACTAACAGGTTAGGTCCGCAACAACCTGCTGCATCGCAGTAACAATTCACCTTCTGGTTCAGCGGATGCTTCGTCTGCCAATCGATAAATATATCATCCAGTTTTTGGTTGTCTATGTTCCCAAAGGCTGCGATATCAGCAAAATCTGTAACGAAAACATCTCCAGTAAACATATTTACGTTCACACGATTCCGACCATCCGGATCGTTACGAAGCGTAACATTCTTCTCTGCACGCATTCTACTTAGCAATTTCTGATCTTCTTCAAGGAAGCTGCAAGCAAAAAACGGAAGCGTGCCGAACAACATCCATACCTCTGGATCACGCTGGTCCAGTAACGAATGGATCGCTGTCCGCATTTCATTTAAAGATAACACTGGCAAAGCGGAAGCAAAGCTCGAATTGTACATTGGATGAACTTCATGGCGTTTTGCTCCCATGTCAAGAATCAGCTTATGAATTTCAGGCAGCTTAGTGTGGGTACGGTAATTAATCATAGTTTCCGCAGAAATTAACATACCATCCTCACTTAGTTGGCGAGAGTTCTCAATCATTGTATTATATAGCCGGTAAGCGGCTTCCTTGGCAACCGCATGACCACTGTTCGCAAAACCGACTTCATGAAAATCGTCACCGTTCACATAATTAAATGAAATATGCATAACGTCCAGATATGGAAGCAGCTTCTCATAACGGGAATACGGCATCGTCAGATTAGAATTAATTTGTGATCTGATTCCCCGCTCTTTGGCATATTTCAACAATGGCACAATGATATTATCCACCGTTCCGGCGCGGAACATGGGCTCTCCACCCGTAATACTAATAGTTTCTAGATGCTCAACTTCCTCTAAACGGTCTAGCATATTCTTAAGCGGTAGCATATCTCCTTCTTTGGAGGTTAGACTATCACCAACAGCACAGTGCTCACACCGCATATTGCATAAATTGGTTACAGTGAATTCCACACTCGTTAGCACATGGCGGCCATGCTTACGTAGAGAAGTGATTGGATCCCATGGATCGTAACTTGGCGACAGCTCCCTCGGTGAAGATGTTAATGGTCTTAAAACATTCATTTGCACTAGCTCCTTTAAATCTTATTCCTATTATTAACCCAAAATCATGAAGAAAGAACGATGACTTACCCTATATCATACCACGTTAGTCAAAAAAACTGCACTTATGATGTCTTTCTGGCCTTCTATACTTGCGCTACATTTCAAAAAAAATAAAAGCAGCGAGACGAAAAATAGGCTTCCGACATATCTTCGGACAAGCCTAATCTTCTCTCCACGCTGCTATAAATAATCAATTTGGCGTTTCCAGAGAACCGCCTTGTTCTGCGACGTCAATAATAACAACGGAGAGGGCTTTACTAAGATCTCGTTCAAACGGTACGACTTTCTCTCCTTCAGGACCCGTAAGCACACGTACGGTGGGTCTGTGAGGCGTACTTGGATCTATTTTGACCACAACCCCGCTCTCCCCCGTACTGAGCTTCACCGTAAGCCCCAGCGGATAGATAGCTACGCGATCTCTAAACAACTCTAAATGCTTCTGCTCATATAAAGTACCGGAACCAACATAGAGGGCCTCAACGGCTTGATGTGGCAGCATAGCCTTTTTATAGACTCTATTGGAGGTCATGGCATCATAGGAGTCCGCTACACCCAGCCACTTGGCATATTCATGGATTTGGGGTCCTGTTAATCCGCGAGGATATCCGGAACCGTCAATGCGTTCATGATGCTGCAAGGCACAATGTGCTGCGAGCAGCGGGATATTCGGCTCCTCCTTTAGAATCTGAAACCCAATCTCGGTATGAGCCTGCATGTGGCGGAATTCTTCATCACTGAGCCTGCCGGGTTTCTGTACGATTTTTATCGGGATTTGTGTTTTCCCAATATCATGCAGCAGCGCGCCTAGCCCAATCACTCGAAGTTCCTCTTTACTATACCCGTGAGCAATACCAAGCACTAAAGTGTACAAGCAGACATTCAGGGAATGGACATATAAATAGTTATCAGCAGTGTGCATATCCATCAGCATGATCATCGGATCTTCTTGTAAAGACATATCGTCTAAAATGTTATCCATGATCTTAGAAAATTTTTTGTCCAGATGATACAGCCCCTTGGTAATTCCTGAAGCCCCAGACATTTGCTGAAATTGATTACGAATCACCTTTAGGGCCTGATTGCGCGTCTCATCCTGTAGAATACCAGTAATCACAATATCGTCCGTGACAGAATCCTCTATGTAGATATAGCCGATATCAATTCTTGCAAGACGCTTGATCAATGCATCCGTAAGCTCCACCCCGTCTGCGAGTAGAGTTAGACCTTCATCATTATATATTTTTTTACCTAATTTCATGCCTGCTTGAAGCTGATTCACGGATACTAAACGCACTAAACTCACTCCTGCCTTTAACGGTAAAATACTATTCTGTATTGAAATCCTTGGGTCACACGCTTTGTCTATACCGTTTCTATGGAAATTCAGACAGGTGTACCTTAAAGAAAATCAGATGTGTCTAGGTCTATGCCAACGGGCATTAACGCATAATAAACAACCAGAATACAGCAGCAAGAATAAATCGATAGATCGCGAAATGCGTTAATCGAATCTTTTGAATCCATTTCATAAACAAAATGACCACTAAATATGCCACTACAAAAGAAATCAGAAAACCAATTACAAAATAACCAATCGTCTCACTTGTGAAGTTTTTATACGAATCCAGCAGTTCATATCCGGAAGCCGCACACATAATAGGAATGGCTATGAGGAAGGAAAAATCCGCAGAAGCCTTGTAGCTGACCCCGCTTAACATCCCCCCGGAAATAGTAGACCCGGAACGGGAGAAGCCCGGCCAAAGTACCGAAATAATCTGATACAATCCAATCGCGAGCGCCTGTCCGTAAGACAAATCATCCAGTTCGTGAGCAGTAATTCGTATTTTGCGTCTGTTCACCCATTCTGCAACAATCATTAGAATCCCTCCGGCCACCAGTGCCCAGAGTACAGTCGAAGCTCCAAAAAGACTTTTGATAAAATCGCGGGCAAAAAATGCCACAGCAAGTGCTGGGGCAATCCCGAGAATCACATGAATTAAGTTCAGACGGGATGCCGGCATAACGCCTCCTCTACCTGAACTACTACGTCCAATCCCTAGCAAATTGAGTACTCGCTTGCGGTAAACAAGTGCAATCGCCAAAATCGCCCCTAGTTGAATTACAATTTCATAAGTCTTCATAATCGAATCTTGCTCAGCGAAACCTAATAGCTTCGTGGTCAAGATCATGTGTCCGGTCGAAGATACAGGAATAAATTCAGTGATCCCTTCGACAATTGCTAAAATAATAGCTGTAATCGTGTCCATAATGTCCTCCTATTTTTGGGAATCTAGCACTGTTAAATGGAGTCTATAAGTGTAGATTATGAGCTGTCGGCCTTATTCAGACTTAGCCTCCCAGCGAGTGAGCATGCATTCATCGAGGCTGTTTGGACGCTGTAACTCCATCCGCAAGAGATCGCGCAAAAAATGTGGCAATAGAAACAAAGCATCCTTCCCATTCGCGATCGTCTCATAGCCGGCCCTGAAAGTAAACATGTCCAGCGTACCAACATTATACTCTCTTTCATCCTCCAGTGGGTTTCCTTCGACAAAAACTGCAACACTCTTATCATACGGTATCATTAGTGGGTCGTACAAGATTTTTAATCCATCTACTGCCAAGCTGCCCAGATGATTCCCGCGGAAACCGTACCCGTAAATGACCTTACTATAAAACTCCTCTGTAAGGCTCTGTTCCAAAGCTGTGCGAATATCTTTACCCTTCAGCTTAATGATGCAAGTATTGATGGGAGAAGGACAAAGTGCGTGCAGCATCCCTGTCGTAACCTCGCCTTCCGGCAATGGTCCTAGCAGCTGACCCGTATTAACTAATGACATACTAGTTCCTGTAAATCTACGTACTGCTTGTGCCAAAAGATTGCCAAAGGGGGACTCTCCCTGCAAGTTCAAAGGAAGCTCACGGTCAGTAATCGCAGCGATCGTCTGAAGAGATTCTTGGCCATGCTTCAAATGAATAGCGACTGCAGGACCTATAACCTCCTCCTTTAGAAGGGGATCAATAGGAATACATTCACCCGTCACTAAGCTGAAATCAGACTGAGGATCTAGTCGCTCAAATTGTAGGCGCCCGAGATACCGACCGAATTTCCCAGCACCGCATACGGCAGTACCATTAATCATAATAGGCTCTTCTAACAGATGGTGCGTATGTCCACCAAGAATGGCATGTACGCCCTCTAACCGTTCTGCCAGAATTTTATCCGTAGGAAGTCCGAGATGAGATAGAACGATTAAAATATCCACCTGTGGCGCTAAAAGTAGGCATTGTTCCCGGAGCGCAGTCTCAGGATCTAAAGCATCCCAGCCCAAAAGGGAATAGAACGAAGTAAATGCCGCTGTTGCTCCGGTCACTCCAATTCTAATTCCATCCTTCTCCAAGACCGCATGACGCTTCATCCAGCTTGGCGGCTCTCCTGTCGAAGACTCTACAAAATTACAGCATACTACCGGGCACTGTAACCCGGAAAAAATAGATGACAACATCTCCTGAGAGAACGTGAGCCCCTCATTATTGCCAATGGTTACAGCATCATATCCTGTTAAATTTAATACATCGATGTTAGCCTGACCCATAGTGCCTTCTGTCTCAACAGCTGCACGATCCATATGATCACCAATATCCAGCAGCAGTACAGGCAATTCTCCCGCTGCAGCCCTTTGTGCGGCGATTTCCGCTGCCACCGGACTTACCATTTCAAAATGGCTATGTATATCATTGGTATGAAGTATGGTCAGTCTTTGTGGCACATGCCCCATAAGCAACATTCCTCCTACCCTTGAGCTGCTCTTTAATGAAGCAGTCGGTGCGTGATCTTATAGAGCCTAGCATAACATTTTCAGACACATTATGGTATATTGAAGACATCAGATCATACATCAGAGGAGAATAAAAATGCATATTACTATTCGACTATTCGCGGGTCTGGCTGAGACAATCGGCTCTTCTTCTCTGTCCTTCCAAGCGACTGAGATTCCCTTAACAGCTGGCAAGCTGAAGGAGCTTCTATCTGCCTCTTATCCGAATGCAGCATCCCAAATTGGGGCTTCTTTAATTGCCATTGACCGGGAATATGCTCCTGATGATTCTATCATCACAGCGTCTTCCGAAGTCGCACTTATTCCTCCAGTTTCCGGGGGAGAGAATGGCACTATATATGAAACTACTACTGATTGTCTCTATAGCATAACGGACCAGCCTTTAAATGCAGAGAAGCTTCTAGATGCCGTTCTTGACGTCAATCACGGAGCATCCTTATTATTTATCGGCACTACACGTGAAATGACCGGAGAACAACGTACAACTGCACTTCATTATGATGCCTATATTCCTATGGCCTTAAGTAAACTAGAGGAGATTGGTAAAGAAGTGAAGAACCGCTGGAACGCAAACTGCGCCATATCTCACCGCATTGGGCTTGTAGGTTTAAAGGAAGCAAGTGTTATCATTGCCGTCTCCACACCCCATCGCGATACCTGCTACGAAGCCAGTCGCTTTGCCATTGAACGATTGAAACAGACGGTTCCCGTTTGGAAAAAAGACATTAATGAGTCGGGCCAACATTGGGTGAACTCTGATCAAAAAGCTAGCGATACAATCCACAAATAATCTTTTCTCCTTTTTGATTGAAAAATCTGAACTTTGTTGATATTCTGGATAAAATCGGATAAAAGGTGGCATAGGCATTGAGAGTACACGTCTCGGATCTAAAACCTGGTAATCACCTTAACGCGGACGCGTATAGTTCTAGGGGTTTACATGTATTACCAAAAGGATCACTGCTCCAAATAAATGATATCGCCAAGCTGATGCAGCTTGGAGTTGATTATGTTGATATCGAGACGTTAGAGGAAGAGGTATCCCCCCTTAGCAGACCTTCAATCATTCAGACGGTGACCACTAGTTTTGATACCATGATTGACGGCTTCGAGTCTCTTTATATGGAAGCGTTATTAAAAGGAAGCTTCAACCAATCCGTGGTAAACGACATTCTTCAGCCTTCACTTCAAACTTTGGACAAGCATAAAGATGTAGTGTCCCTCCTGCTTTTGCTAGATCGGGAAGATAACTATACCTACAATCACTCCCTTCAGGTAGGCATGCTCTCTTATTATATTGCGATATGGCTTGGTTATTCCAAACAAGAATGCTATGAAATTGGTCGTGCAGGCTATTTGATTGATATTGGAAAATGTCGGATTTCACCCTCCCTCTTGAATAAACCAGGGAAGCTAACGCCAGATGAGTTCGAGGAAATCAAACTACATACTAAGTACGGCTACGAAATTATACGTAATTCCATGGACGATTCTTACACAGCTTTGGCTGCTCTCCAACATCATGAGCGTGAGGACGGCTCCGGCTATCCGAGCGGTCTAACCAAAACCGATATTCATCCTTATGCACAAATTGCAGCTGTAGCTGACATTTATAGTGCGATGACTTCTAAACGAGTCTATCAGTCGAAGCAAGAGCTTATTTCCGTCCTGCGTGAAATAAACAATCTAAGTTTCGGTAAACTGAACGCTAAAACCGTTCAAGCCTTTATCCAGCATTTAATGCCCAACTTCATCGGCAAGCGTGTGTTGCTGAACACAGGTGATATTGGCGTAATTATTATGAACAATCTGGTCGATATTTTCCGACCACTGGTAAAGGTGGACGGAATGTTCGTGGATCTTTCCCGCGAACGGAACGTTGCCATTGTAGAAATTTACATGGACTAAGGCATTTCGATCCCTCCCAAACCCTCCCTTCCAAGGGAGGGCCCCAAGGGCTCCGCCCTCTGGACATCCGGAAGTTTGATGTAAACTTGTGGCGGTGGTGGATAGAAGGAACGCCTTGTGTAACCTCGCTTTGAGGCTCCTGCATTGCTGGCGCAAAGATCGGGGCGTCAAAGCTATCTTTCGAAATCCATGATCCCCCGTCTTCTTTTGGGGGATTTTTTCTGTTGTATTATGTACAACAGAATTCTTGTACGTAGAGCTGGATTGTAATTCTGTTGTATTTTATGCAATCAAAAATAAAGAAAACGTCTTTTATAAGCACATTTTCCTAATACTGTTGCACAAAGTGCAGTAGATGTTATTTTATGAGTGGATAAGGTGCTTTCTATTGTAAATACTGCAATAGAAAGCTCCGAATCCAGGTTCCTAATTCCTTACCTTCTTTAATCTGTACCTACCTAAATTCTTCCTTCCTACAAATCCCCAACAGATCCTCCCATTGCCCATAACCCTTAGTCAGTTGTACCCCTCCTATCATTAATCTCTTGATGATTGAATTACAATTTTCTTGGCGAGACTAATATGTGGCTTAAATATTTCCAGGAGGTAAAAAGTATGCTTCCAGTCCATGAACGTCTTGCCGAGCTGTTCACTCTAAGTCGTCTACGCCAGCTTACAGCCTCCGAAGAAACGGAACAACAGCAATGCCTACAGGTGAATGCCACTTACTGTTGGGAGATGGCACGACTACAGAATGAAATACTGTTAGCGGAACAAACAACGGATACACAGTGGCATCAGGATATTTGTGCCCAAATGTTTGAGCTGCGTATAACGGGTAGATTACCTAAACGCCCGAAATAATTGGACGTACGATATAAAACAGCCCACTCCTCATTTGCTTTCGCAATTGGAATGGGCTGTTGTTCTTTACTATAGAAAGCGGAACTGCGCTTCTATTAAACCGTTATACACACCATCACGTGATGTCAGTTCTCGGTGGGTTCCTTCTTCTTTAATCTCACCATGGTCCAGAACTACTATTTTATCCGCATGGCGGATGGTAGATAGTCTATGAGCGACGATAAAGGAGGTCCGGCCCTGAAGTAAGATTTTGAGTGCCTCTTGAATCTTCAGCTCCGTCTCTGTATCAATACTTGCCGTAGCTTCATCAAGGATCAAAATCCGTGGATTCGCCAATAGTGCACGGGCAAAGGAGAGCAGCTGACGCTGTCCCATGGACAAGGCACTACCACGCTCTTCTACCTCTGTCTCATACCCTCCAGGAAGCTTCATAATAAAGTCATGGGCATCTACTGCTTTCGCGGCATTTTCCACTTCTTCATCGGTAGCATCCAGTCGACCAAATCGGATATTATCGCGAATCGTTCCTGAGAAAATGAAGGTGTCCTGCAGCACGATTCCGATCTGCCTTCTCAGACTATCTAGAGTAACTTCACGGATATCTTCACCGTCAATCGTAATTCTTCCGCTCTTAATATCATAGAACCGGCCAATCAGGTTAATAATCGTGCTTTTCCCCGAGCCAGTATGACCCACCAGCGCGATCGATTGCCCAGCTTTTACATCCAGATCGATGCCTTTTAAAGCCGCCCGACCTTTTTCATATTCAAAAACGACCTTATTGAAGTTAATATCTCCACGAATCGTTCCTAGTGGTTTAGCCCCTGGATTATCTTGAACCGAAGGCTGCTCATCCAAATATTCAAAGATCCGTTCTGAGGAGGCCATCGCTACCAGCAGCTGGTTATACATCTGCCCCAGACGGTTGATCGGGTCCCAGAAGTTGCTGACATAAGAGCTGAACGCTACCAGCAAACCGACAGTAAGCTCGCCAGATTGGATGAGATACGCCCCTAACCAAAAGAGGATCATCGTTCCAAAACCACCAGTGATCTCGATCATCGGCCCGAAAGCTTGGTTCATCGCAGATGCTTTATTCCAGGACTTTTTGCTATCTGTATTCATAAAATCGAAATAATTCATGTTTTCACGTTCTTGTGTATAGGCCTGTGTGACTCTGATCCCCTGAATCGATTCGTTCAAGTGAGAATTAATTCTAGAGTTCTTCATCCGCACATCCTGCCAAGCGATCCGAATCTTCTGACGCAGCTTAGTAGAAATAAAGAACATGATCGGAACCGTAACCATTACTGCAAGACCAAGTTTCCAGTTGATCAATAACAGAATAATGGTAATCCCTAAAAGCTGTACACAGTCAATCATCAGATTGACTACCCCGTTCGTGAACAAATCCTGCAGTGAGTTGATATCATTCGTCACACGTACTAATACCGAACCTGCTGGGCGTTTATCGAAGAAGTTAAAAGAGAGCTTCTGAATATGCTTGAACAAGTCAGAACGCAAGTCATAAATGACTCTTTGTCCAATGATGTTCGTGTACTTAATCCGGTACACACCTGCAATCCATTGAATGAGATATAAGACAATGACACCTGCCGTAAGCGAATAAAGAAGTGTTAAGCTTGGATTCCCAACCTTAGGCGCTATAGCACGGTCGATAGCTAAACTTGTCAAGAAAGGAACGGTCAGCTTCGTAATGGTTCCCAGAATCATCATGATAGAAACCAGTGGAAGCATCTGTTTGGCGTAAGGCTTCATATAGCTGAATAATCTGGTGAACTGCTTCCAGTCAAACGCTTTGTCGATCACATCATCATCTTTGTACACGAAACGTTCATCAAGTGTCTTCTGCTCGGCTGCTTTACGCTTTGCTCCCGAAGCGGTGTTCTGTTTGGCTTCAAGTTTCATATGCCTCACTCCTCCCCTCTTCCGGTAGCTCTGGCCAGATAGTCAGCATATTGTATCCGGTATACATCCTGGTATGGACCTGGAACTTCAATTAGCTCCTGATGAGTACCACGCTGCTGAACATGACCTTCGTTCATGACAATGATCTGATCCGCATGTCGCAAGGAGGATATCCGATGGGCAATTATAAGTGTTGTACGCCCATTCATGACCTCCTGGAATCCCGCTTGAATCTCATGTTCCGTTTCCATATCGACCGCACTGGTCGCATCGTCGAGGATGAGGATACGCGGATTCTTAAGCAGGGCTCTTGCGATCGCAATCCGCTGCTTTTGTCCGCCAGAGAGACCCATCCCGCGTTCACCCACTACAGTGTCATAGCCGTCTGCCATCTCCATAATGAAATCATGCGCCTTTGCCAGCTGTGCAGCACGGATAATCTCCTCCATGCTTACATTTTTCAAGCCATATGAAATATTGTTGCGGATGGATGAGGAGAACAGGAATGTTTCCTGGAATACGGTGGCAATCTGTGACCGCAGGCTGCGCACACTGTACTCTCTAATATCAATGCCATCCAGCGTAATACTCCCTTCATTGACATCATAAGCACGCATCATCAGTTGAGTAATAGTGGATTTACCTGAACCTGTGCCTCCAAGAAATCCGATAATCTCACCTGATTTAGCTTCAAAATGGATGTCAGTAACAGCAGGCATTTTGTTCCCGTACGCAAAGGTGACATGATTAAAGGCAACGTCCCCCTTAACCTCGGAAGGTACCAGTTCACGGGCATCTTCTTTATCCTTAACATCAATTTTTTGATTAAGTACTTCAAGTACACGTTCTCCCGAAGCTTTGGACTGTGTATAGTTATTAATATGAAAGCCTAGACCCCATACTGGTCCAATGATGTACCAAATCAAACTGAAGAAGGCAACCAATTCACCTAGTGACATTTTCCCGTTAATGACGAGTGTACCACCTACGCCTAACAGAATAGCTATACTGACCGATGCTAAAAGCTCCATGACCGGAAAAAACTTACTCCAGAGCTCAGCGGCAAAAATCTGATTATTCTTATAACGTTCATTACGGTGTGAGAACTTTTCAACTTCGTGAGCCTCTCTAGCAAACGATTTGACAGTTCGCACACCGGTGATATTCTCCTGTACAGCCGTTGTCAGAGAACTTAGCGCAAGACGCATCTCTTGAAAGGCCGGATGAATCTTGGACTCAAATCTTAAAGCTACTGCTGCCAGAAATGGCATAGTAATCAAAGTAACCAATGTAAGCTGCCAATTAATGGTGAACATCATGATAGAACCAAAGAGCACCATAAAAAACACATTTAGCAACTGAGCAAAACCAAAACCGATAAAGTTCCGAATCGCTTCCAAATCCCCGGTCAGCCGGGACATCAGATCTCCTGTTTTCGCGGTATCATAATAACGGAAAGATAGAAATTGTAATTTCTCATAACAAGCGTTACGT
>Ga0153923_100358_pt1 | contig 15814 bp, 9 predicted proteins | sample TSNJ007MetaG_FD_104682 | JGI IMG/M metagenome (GOLD analysis project Ga0153923, IMG submission 104682) | Attine ant fungus gardens microbial communities from New Jersey, USA - TSNJ007 MetaG | ecosystem: Host-associated > Fungi > Mycelium > Unclassified | place: USA: New Jersey, Brendon T. Byrne... | reverse complement strand
TTTGGAATTTCGGTTTTGGATGCATCCGATTCCAATTCCGGCAGATACCTTTTCCATTTTTTTATAGTTAAGCAAATCTGCATTTAAGCCTTCTACTGAATCAGAAATTTCATTTCCCGAGTAAATATCAAGCTGTCTTACCTTTTCTTCAAGTGACATTCTCGATATAAGGTCCGCAACTCTTTCTTCAATAGGCAAGCTTGCATTCATATAAGGGTAATGTTGTAAGTCTATTCTTTTTCTCATTGTTTTCTCCTTTTATCTTTCTGAGTACTTGACTCTTTCATTTGTTGGCTATAGTTCATTCATCAAACGTGTATGATTCGTTACGATTCAAATAAACGTGACACACCAATAAAAGTGTGATGTAGCGCGTCGTCCAATGCTTCTATGAGAACCCCACTCTGTTGTAGCTGGTTATGCAGACCTTCGCCGAACAGTTCGAAACTCTTTGCAATTTGTCCTCCAATGAGAAGACGGTTCGCTTCAAAACTCGTAATAAATGGAAGTAGGAATGCACCCAACTCTTCACCAAATTGTACGAACAACTGCTTCGCCCTGGGATCTTCCCCCTTGGCCAGCTGTGATAACTCCTTGACATCCATTCCTGAATAAAGAGAATCCGTAGCATCAAATAACTTAAGAATTCCGCGCCTTGAGAAGCACTCGTCCGCCGTTGCCCCTCGATAGGATTGGTTATATAAGTAGCCCTCCAAAGGAACAGTTTCACCTTTGGTTACTATAGTTCCTTGATCGATAAATGCCGATCCAATCCCTGTACCTAACGTAATTGCAAGAATTCGATCTTCCGGGAATAACTTACTGGCACCAAGCCCGAATAGTCTCCCATCATTTTGAAATTTAAGTTTAATATCCTTTACAATCTTGGATAGTACTGATGCTTGCAATCTCTGTAAAAGCTTCTCTCGTACATTCACGCCATACAACGATTCAAATTTATCGAGATTCCGAATCCAACTGATTCCACTCTCATAATCAAAAGGGCCCGGGAACGTTAATCCTATACATATCGATTCATCTTTCAGAACAATGAATTCATCACTAATTGTTGTGATTGAATTTCGTTTCAAGCGCTGATATTGCTCCATCAGGTCCAAAATGATAGCCTCGAGTTGACAAATGATGACAGACTCAGATTCCTTCGCGAATGCATGATATTGTGATATGGTATTATTTAACACCACACCTCGTTCCACAATACTAGCTTTCACAAATGTTCCACCGACATCCAAGGCAAAGACAAGATTAGTGGTCAAGGAGACTCACATCCCACGTTGGTGAAACTCCTGCTTTGATTAGCTTGCAAGGTGTTTCCTTCATATTCACTATTTTATATGCACCGAATACCGAAGGCAGAATATATGACTCTGCATAGTTTAATTCAACAAAAACAGATTCATCCTCAGTAGAAACAATACGTACTTTCTCTCCTTCTACTAAGTTGTACATCACAAATTCCCCTTGTGTATCATCATTCCATTCCGTTTGGAGATGAACCCTAGCTACGTAGAATAGCAAATCATCTCGTTGTCCCAGAAGAAATTCTTCGTTCTCTCCTTGACTCTGTACCCGTATCGGTGAAGGAATGAGATTTTCTTTTACCCATGGCGTAGTTTTATCGAAATCAATATTTTCAAATCCATGTTCAATATTGATAGGGCGAGGCTGACCATCTACATCTTTGCGCAAATAGTCATAAATTTTAAAGGTAAACCACCATGTGGTTGATGAAATTTCGAGCACGAAATTGTCTTTTCCCGAGCAGTGAACAGTACCTGGCGGAATCAAAAACAGATCTCCCTTATTCGCGTCCCATTCGTTAACATACTCCGTAAAATCCATCGGTACACCGGTCTCTTGCGCCTGTACTACAGCTTGATGGAAATTCTCTTTTGTACTACTTTCCGTCATGCCAAGATAAACTTTAGCTTTATCTTTGTGCTCCATAATATAGTACGACTCTTGCTGAGTCATGAATTCATTAAACTTCTCTCGCACATATTCCTGCTTAGGATGAACTTGACATGATAAATGTTCCCCATCCATCGTATCCAGATAATCAAACCGAACTGGGAAATAATCACCGAACAATTGAACAGGTCGTTCTCCCATAATTGCCTTATACTCTAACGCCATCACAATTAAGAACGGTACTTCAATAACATCCTCACCGTAGCCAATGAGAATGGAGTTTTCCGGTGCAATCGGTTCGAATCCCCATGCACAGTTCGCCCATGCTTCAGGTAAATCAGCCATTTTTTTTAAATACTGACCACCCCATAGCCCTGGTGCGAAGAACGGTTTAACTCGAAGTGGTGCGCAAGCTATACTCCTTATCATTTTTCTTAGGGCCTCACCCAATGTGACCACGGGTTCTACTGGATTATTCATATCCACATACAAATTAATATGTTTAAAGATTTGTTTACGATACCCCTCCAAAATAGGCCATTCTACAAAATAACATATTTTATACTTTTCTACAGAATCTCGGTTCCATGAAAGTCCAAAATTCAATAATTGCTTCTTATGCTCAATTTGCTGATATTCCCTAGATACATCTAAGAAAATCATAAAGCTGCTTTGTCCACCTGCAAGCCAATATGCGCCTGGACCAATTACAATAGTAACTTGCTTCTCTTCATTATTTATCGAATTTATACGGTTCGCCAATAATGATCTAGCCTCGGTTAAGAAATAGTCTGAGATCTTAGCTTCCGTAACAAATCCAAACGTCCGATTATCCGTAATATTCTCAGCGAACTGTTCACGTAAACTTTCACTAGATTTCAAGTATCCTGCAGTACTCTGGATGTTCAATATCCATCCTTTTTTCTCGGTCGCTGCAACAACTTTTTGAATGAATTGTTGATAATCTGCACCATGTGTACCATCTACAACAATTAACGAAGGACATTCGGTGGCGTCATTCTTGTGCGCTATGATATGTTGAATTGTATATTCAACATATTCACATCCTTTAAAGATCGGATGCTCTGTGAATTGTTCTCGAACTGGGTTAATAGGAAATTTGTTAAACATGGATTGATCCTCCTCAATTTTATGTATTATCTTTTATGGCAAAAGCCACCCTATTAGGTGGCCCTCCATATTCTTATTTCATAAACGTTTATTTCACAAAAGTAACAATTCTTTTACTTGAGAAACGAAAACCGCCGATAACGATACCATCACTTTTTGTCTAAAATATCTAATTGCAATGCCTTCCATACCAATTGCGCAAACTGACTGTTCGACCAGGCAAACCAGTCGCGTGTAAATATCGATGGATCATCTTTATGAAATCCCTCATGCATAAATCCAGTGTCTGCATCTGTCGATTCTAGCAAATGAATCATCTGCAAGATTTCATCCGGTTCAACAGCCGTCAATCCTTGCATTGAAAAAGCAAGAGGCCATACGTAATCCGGTGGTGTATGTGGACTTCCAATTCCACTTATCTTATCTCCCTTGTAGAAATAAGGATTATCTTCACTTAATATAAACGCGCGAGTATTTAAATACACAGGATCATTTGCATCAACATACCCAAAATAAGGGGCTGACATCAGGCTAGGTGTGCCTGCATCATCCATTAAGACGTGATTACCGAAACCATCTGTCTCAAAAGCATACATCCGGCCATACTTTGGATGATCAACCATTCCATATAATTCAATGGCATGTTGAATTTCTTCTTCCAATTGAGCCATGTCGGCAACTAAAATCTCGTCCCGATAGACATCACGAGCAACTTCTTGCATCTGACGAAGTGTCACTACAGCGAACATGTTAGCTGGAATGTTGAAGTGAAAATCACATGCATCATCACTAGGTCGAAAACCCGACCAGATCATCCCTATATCATTTACAGGCATTCCAAGCCCTTGTTTCCGCAAGGTATCTATCATAATGCCATTATGTCGTTGAAAACGATATTCTGAAAGTACAGCATGTTGTTGTTCAACACACCATACTCTTAGCATGGTATTCAATGCGATCTTAAAATGTTCATCAAATATGCTTGTCCGGCCTGTTTCTTTCCAGTATTGATATGCAAGTCGGAACGAGAAGCACATGGAATCAAGTTCAAACTTACGTTCCCATACCCATGGAGAGCTTTCTGTCTCATCTGCAGCATTCCAATGCCAATCATTGGATGTCTCATTAAACGCGTTAGCATACGGATCTATTTGAATATAGAACATATGACGTTTAATAACTCCCTCTAGAATACGTTGCAACGCTACATCGTCTCTGGCAAAAGGAACATAATGAATAACTTGTTCAGCAGAATCTCGAAGCCACATGGCGGGAATATCCCCTGTAACTACAAAGGTTGACCCATCCTCTAGTAGTTTTGTTGTTGTTTCTAATGTATTTGGAAAGCAATTCCGAAATAATCGACTCAGCTTTGGACGATGGACAAGCCTCTGCTCCACCTCTTGTAAAACCTCTTGAATTGTGTGCGGCAATGGAAATTTAGGTATGTCGATTTGTGGTAATCGATGATCTTTCACGACGCCAGATTCTCCTCTCTCCTACAATTTTATTTGTTTGAAACAACATTCAAGTTGGTCATAAGGAATGCTTCTGAATTTCCGCCGACTATAATATCCTCACCGATGCCCTCAATTATCGAATTCTCCAAGCTAGTATTCCGGCATTCATACTGCGGCATGTCTCTATAGCTGCTTCAGGAGAATTTAACGCCTCACCCCATGTTACGAGATAGCGGAACTCATAGAATCCACCCAAAGTAGCAGCAAAGTTCGTCTCCCAATAATTATTCATAGCCCAAGAATATAAATGACCTGGATCCTGATCTAACTTGTCATCACCATTCAGCAAGCGGAACTCATGTTTAAGTGAGCCTAACTGGATTAATGGCGTATCCGGCATCGCAATGGCAATACCATTGTTCTCTTTTACATAAGCGATACCTTCGCCTAAACAGTAGTAATCTGCCAAGCTGCCTGATAATTGGTCTTTTCGCGGACGCACTAATGCGTCCATCTTATCAATCCACAATTCTTCACTATCACTTGTCATTGGACTTCCAAAGGGTAGCGAAATATATAAGTTCTCCGGATCCCAAACGCTGTCTTTATGCATTCTAACGGCCACATCGACACGAGGTCGATCCATATACGCCGTGATAAGTAATGAATAATGAGCGCACCCGTCTACCTTAAATGTGAGTTGAACCGTACCATAAACATCGCCTTGTGTAATAACCTCTGCACTTGTTAGGATACCTGTTGAAGTAACCGCGTCAGGTCCTTTACGATTACGGCCCATTTTTCGACGTACTTCATACATGTCTTCAATCTTTGAAGCATGGGTCACATCATATACCGGCGTAAAGGCATTATGATTACGATCGCCCCGTAACATTTCCTTCTGAGTGCGTTTATCTACCCACGATGTAATCCCTGCATCTTTGGACCACTCTATTCTTACAAACGGCGTATCGATATAGGTTGATGTCATCTTAAATGCTTGCTTCGCGTGTGACACATCGATATCCATCATTCGGTCCGAACCAACATAATCGTCACGATATGCCGTCTTTACTTTCCCAGTCTTAACAGATTGAATATGGATTATTTTCTCTTCACCTGCTTGAAGTACAACCGGAATACTGACGATAACACCTCGGGGTGCTACTCTAAGTTGCGCGGAATATAGTTCTCCACTATCTTCATCACGAACTTCAAATCCATCTTTAATTAGATCGTAATGCCATCCCTCCATTATGAAATGAGCGACATCTTTTTGTGTATAATGATAGGGATTATGCAATTTGAATCGCATAGGTCGATCCGGAGAAAGGAGCGCATCCCCCTTTTGCTCAAGAATGTCATATAACGCACGATGTACCAAAGTACTTGCATTGGCAGCAAATGCTTCTTTACGTAGCCCCAATTCTTGCACGAAGGGATTCCAAGGCTCTGTAACTGAGGAATGATAACCCCAAGTATGCTCTGCAAATAGAGTAAGCTGATATTCCATTTCTTTCATCGACTCTGATGATACGATTTCACGGTTCGGATCAAGTCTTTTCACTTTTTGATAGACGCGTTGCGCCTCACGGAATACCTGAACGTGCTTCGGTGTTGAACCTACACCATCTGTCCACCAGTCTGGCCAATCCCCACGATGAACTGGAATATCATTCGGATGGTTCTCCGCATGTTCGCGAACTTCAGTGAAGAATTCATCCAGTGTAGAAGGCTCTATCCAAATTCGATCACCATGTTTCTCATTCCATTGATTCACAAAACCCATCATCTGTACATTAGGAGAGCTATTGTCTGTTGGCAAACCAGAAAACATGACTGGTGCAAATGGGAATGAATAACCATCTTCTTGTAATCGGTCAATATAGCGCTGAATTCGTACTTCCGCGATTTCAAACGTTATCCCTTTGCTTGTATCGAATTCATCTTTAATCGTATAAGATCCTCCAATACCAGGAATTAACCCAAGATCATTACCAAACACATAATGTTCCCCATTCCATATTAGTAAGCGCTCTCCATTTGGCATCTCCCACCAAAACGGCTGTTGTTTCTTCCATAATGGGTACATGGAATGATGCGTATGAATACACGTAATTAAATTTTGAACTCCTGCATCAAGTAAAACTTCACCATATCCCCAACTGAATCCTGTAATATCAGCTGTCATCGCAGATGTCACAGGTACTTGAATCGATTCACCATAATCACGAATACGTTGAATCATCGATTCAAGCAGCTCTTTACCAATCAACTCGCTCATATTTAAATAAGTTCCAGAAAGCCCAATATCTCCACGCCGTACAGCTTCTTCAAATTCTATCTTTTCCTGATCAGATGCTTTGCTTAAGAATGTTTCAACCGGCCAAAATGTCTCACATACCCATTTAAATCCTTTCCAATCTGGCCGACGACCCGAATGAATTTCACGCAAAATATGAAGTACTTGACGAATAAAATCCACATGATATTGTTGAATTTTTTCTTGGCGCTCTGTATAACCGACATCGGTATGCGAATGATGAATAGCATAAATTTTCCATGGTTTTGTTTCTTGCAACATAAATATCTCCCTCTCATCTATATATTATTTTGTTATCTATCCTTTTACTCCACCTAGAACCATACCTTTTACAAAATACTTCTGAAGAAATGGATAACAGGCAAGTATTGGTAATGCCCCAACAAAAATTTGAGCTGATTTCACCGTTCTATCTGATACAGATGCTAGATTTTTCAACTGTTCCGCGGACATATTCGTTAGACTGGATTGCACAATGATGGTCTGCAAATAACTCGATAATGGATAGTTGTTTTGTGAATTCATTAGAATGAGGCCATCAAACCAAGAATTCCAATGACTCACAATTGTAAATAACCCAATGGTTGCAATCGATGGCATCGATAATGGAACATATATACGCCATAAGGTTTTCCAATACCCTGAGCCATCAACAAATGCAGCCTCTTCCAATTCTTTTGGCAGTCCTCTAAAGAAATTCAATAATAGAATCACATTAAATACAGGTACTGCATTGGGTAGTACCAAAGCCCAGATCGAGTCTAATAATCCTGTAGTACGAATCGTCATGTACCAGGGAATCAATCCCCCACTGAACAATATTGTAAATACAAAATACCAAGCATATCCTGTTCTAAATTTGAGTTCTCTACCACTTTTTGAAAGAGGGTACGCAATTAAAATCGTCAATAGCATACTAACCACGGTACCTATCAAGACACGTTTAACAGATATCCAAAGGGATAAGAGAAACTCGCCCTTAGATAGAACAAACGCATACGATTTGAAAGTCAGATCCTTGGGCCACAGTTTCACAATCCCTGCGCTTGCGGCAACATTCGAGCTTAAAGATACTGCTAATATATGAATTAGTGGAACTAGGCATGCCACGGCAAGCGAGATTAATAAGGTGTAATTAAAGATTCGGAACAATTTAAGTCCTAGTGATTTCCCTTCCACCATTATGGCGCACCCCCTATGCTAAAAAATTCTATAGTCTGCAATCTTGTAAGCAAGCCAATATGATATGGATACAAGCGCAAATGAAATGAGTGATTTGAACAAGCCGAGTGCAGTAGCCACACCGTATTGTCCATCAATTAGTCCTATTCGATAGATTAGTGTATCCAGAATATCCCCACTCTCATATACAAGCGGACTATATAAATTAAATACTTGGTCAAACCCCGCATTTAGAACGTTTCCTAAACTTAATGTAGTCATTAGCACAATAATTGGCAGGATACCTGGAATTGTAATGTTCCACGTCTGTTTCCATCGATTGGCTCCATCAATTACCGCAGCTTCATACAAACTCGGATTAACAGCTGTCAATGCCGCTAAATAGACGATCGTACTAAAACCAAATTCTTTCCATACGTCAGAGAGAACTATCGTGAAAGGAAACCATTGATTATCACCAAGAAAAAATATGGGTTTGATCGAGAAGATACCTAAAAATTGATTTAACAATCCGTATGAAGGTGATAAGATATCAATCAACACACCACCCAAAATAACCCACGATAAAAAATGAGGTAGATAAATTAAGGTTTGAACCCATCTTTTAACGACACTTTTACCCACTTCATTCAAAAGAATAGCAATCGTAATAGGTACAATTAATCCAAAAATAATTTTCAAAATAGCGATAAACACGGTGTTCCATAATACCTGATAAAAATCTGGCATACTGAATAAATACTCAAAGTTCTTTAGCCCCACCCATTTGGAATGGAATAACCCTTTTGATGGGATGAACTTCTGGAAAGCCATAATTCCCCCAACCATCGGGATATAGCAGTAGATAAATACAAGTACAATTCCCGGCAATAACATCAAGTGTAGTGGAAGTTGCCTTTTAAATCCCTTTTTCAACAAGATGTTCACTTCCTTTTTATTCAATCATGTTCTCTATAATATCGAAGGGGGCAAGTTGTTAACTTCCTACTCCCCCTTCTCCTTGGACATTATTTTTGTGAAGCATTCCATTCGTTAACTTCTTTAGTAATCTGTTCTCCGCCCAGATTCTTCCAATCTTCTACAAACTTATCGAATGTATCAATGGATGCTGCACCATAAATAATTTTGGTAAAAATTTCTGTTTCCATTTTATCAAGTGTTGCCTTTTTCTCTCCCATCGTTTCTGTCGGTGCACCACCATAACCCTCTGATACGATTTTATCTCCATCCCATAGTTTTTGCAGAACCATCATAGCGCCCTCAGGCCCACTCTGATAAGTCTCACCATAGAAATTCAGGTCTCCCTCCTTTTGGAAGGAAATGATTTTATCATAAGTTGATTTTTCTTCTGGATTCAGCTTTGAAGGATCTGTGTTTTTAAGAGCTTCCGCAACGTTCTGTGACCGCTTTAAATCCTTATCCGGTGCAGCCAAATCAACAAATGAATATTTCGCAGTAGTAATCCCTTTGGCATCTACACCATACTTCAAATAATCAGCTGATTGACCATATAACTTTTCCGTAAATAAGTTCGCCAATTTTATCACGATCTCCGGATGTGTTATTCCCTTTTTCACAACGAAATAGAATGATGCACCAAACGGCATTTGTACAGAAGCATCGCCGCCATCAATAGAAGGTATAGGTAACGCTCTCCATTCTGCTTCGTTATTTTTCTTTTTATTATCTTGCAAAGGCCACTGAACTGCCCAACTAGGACCAAAGAGAAGACCTACACGATCGTTCACTAGTGATTCAGCAACTTTTGATCCGTCTTTAACACCAAATTCCTTATCCAATTCTCCGGTTTTATACATATCGGCTAATTGAGCAAGCGCGGTTTTCACTTCAGGCTGTATACTACCGTAAATAAGGTTTCCTGAAGAGTCTTTCGTCCAGATGCGCGGATATGCACCGTATGCGTTAAAGAATCCGTTTACTGAAGGATAACCATTAACAACTTCCTTGCTTAACGCAACTCCGAATGTATCTTGTTTACTGTTACCATCGGGATCTTGAGTGGTAAACGCTTTCATAGTGTTCAAAACGTCTTCCCATGTCTTCGGCTCTGGTAAGTTTAACTTTTTCAACCAGTCTGTACGTACCCACAAAACGGGTGTTTGTCCACCGATCATAGGTTCAGTTTTCGGAATGGCATAGAGCTTGTTATCGAAAGTAGCTGATTGTAAAGCCATCTTATCCTTTTCAAATATACTCTTAACTTCTGGTGTAGCATACTGGTTATAGGCATCTGTGATATCCTCTAGCATATCTGCTTCAACCAATTGTTTTAATTGTGTAGAATTCACCATCATTAAATCAGGAATATCGCCTGAGGCGATGGTAACGTTCAATTTCTGAAAATATTGTGCATCTGTTCCTTTAACAATCCAATCATATTTCAAATTTATTCCCATTTCTTTATAAAGGGATTCCCAAGCATTATTTTCTTCCGATTGTCCATCAGGGTATTTGACATCTTGCGTGATAAATTTCGCTGCCGTCACATCAATTGGAGGATCATACTTACCTAGTGGATTTATTGTTGTTTCCTGTTGTTTAGCTTCACTTGCACCTTCAGATTTTACATTCTTGTCCGCTCCGCAACCAGAAAGAATAACAGATGTTAATAAAAGAGTTGAGAGAATGAAACTTAAACTTTGCTTACCCTTCATATTTGAAGCCCCCTTTTTAAATAAATTCTCTTTGTTACTCATTTAGTATAAAATTTCCGTGAGACACAAACTAGTTTCCATTCATTACATTAGTATCTTTTATTTACACATTTTAATTTTTCTTGAGATCTCGGTATTCTTGAGGCGTTAGATTGGTCGCCTTCTTGAAGAAACGATAAAAATACTGCGATGATAGAAAGCCAAGTTCCATGGCTATATCATTCACTTTCAAACGGTTCTGCTCTAACATAGACTTGGATTTCTCCAACCTAACTTCATTGATATATGTTGATAGTCCTTGTCCAGTCAGCTTTTTATAAACCCTCGACAAATAGGACGGATTATGGCCAACAACTTCTCCAATTTTCGTTAAAGATATATCACTGGACATATGGCTCGTAATATAATTCTGAATCTTTTTAATCAATTCATGTTCTTGCATGTTCATACCAACCATTTTCCGTTCAAATATGCCTTTGGAAATGAGCATAAATTCCTCACAAATTTGGTGCCACGATTCATAACGCTCAAATTGTGTGAATCGGCCTTGGTCTTCATTAGACGGAGCGTTACTTATAGAATGCTGTAGGCCATGCGGCAGGAATACGGATACAAGTAAGAAATATAACTCCATTTGTATATCGCTTGGAAAAGGACCCGCAAGGGAAGCAAAGGATAGCAATTCTTCTAAAGTAACAAAAAAGGAATTATCCTGTCCATTCTCCATGCAAGCTCTCAAATATTCGATTTTATTAAAATGAATCGTCGTTAAACGAAGTTCACCTTGATTCTCCTGACGTATTGTCATACCCTTTGGCTCAAGTAAAATAAGCTCTTTACCTATGCCTAATCCACTGTGGAATAATAGATTCAATAGTTCAAATTTTTGAGGAATTTCTGTCCATGCAACCGCATCAGAGGCCAATGCTAGAGATATAGGTAACTTCAATAATTTTAGACAAGTCTGTTGAATTTCCTCTAACATCTCGCGTACAAAGAGTATCGTTCTTGTCCACCCCTCAGGTGATCGTGTTGAATCATTCGGTTGAATAAACCATACCATTTTGTTTTTCCCAAAATTCATAGATAACATTTTAGTGAAAGGGGATAATAATTCACTTGTAATATTGTCAAGCGCATAATGAAATAAAGCACGGTCCGTTGAACTATGTAGTTCTCTCCAATCATCAATTCGAGCGATTACCAATAAACACGGCACACTATCGTCCAACTCAATTTGTAATTCAGCAAATTTCTCTTGAATAGAGTCTACTGCTTTCAGATCACCTTGTACCAATTCATTCATGTATTGTTTTTGTAGATAGGGAAGAACTATCATTTCCTTCTGCTTGGCTTGAATTAACAATGAATCCAATAACCGTTCTTCTTCAAGATCTCTCGCTACTCTAGTAATAGTCTCCACAATCTTACTATTACCTTCCGTTTTCAGAATATAATCAACGCCACCTTGGCGTATGGCTTGTTGAATATAGGAAAAGTCACTATACCCTGTTAGAAAAATAACTTTACACTTCGGCCATTGTTTAATGATTTCCTGATGAAGTTCCAATCCACTCATTCCTGGCATTCGAATATCAGACAATACAATATCCATTTTGGTTCGTCCAAGCCACATCAACGCCTCCTGTGAAGAAGAAGCCGAATAGACTTCCAGTTCAATCTCTGTAAGTCGGCTGCATAGTTTAACAAGTCCATTCATAATTAGTGGTTCGTCATCAACGATTAATAAACGATACATTATGTCTCATCTTCTTCCATCAAAGGTATTTTCATCAAAACTCCCAGTCCGCCTAAGTCACTACGATACACTTCTAGTCCTGCTGATCGGCCAAATTTAATTTGTAACCGTCGATGAACATTTAGGATCCCCGTTATTTCCATCCCAACTGAATTCATCCGAAACATGTCTGATAAGTGCTCCAATTTTTCTTCCGTCAATAATGTACCATTATCTTCGAATCGAATATAAAGTAGATGATCACGAACAAAATTCGTAATATGTAGCACACCTTCTGAAGGTTTGGTCTCTAGTCCATACTCGAAAGCATTTTCAATTATCGGTTGTAAGATCAATCGAGGTACATGAACTAAACCATACTGCTCTGGAATCGGCTCAAAGTTGACTCGAATTCGATCACCAAATCGCATGGACTGAATATTCACATATGCTTCTGAATGTTTAACTTCTTGGCTAAGTCGCAATTCCGATTTAGCATCTCTTGTAATAAACTGAAAGTAATCCCCAAGATACCCAACAAATTTCCTTGCATTATCCATGTCTTCAAATTCAATCAACTGGTGTAAAATAAAAAAGCTATTATATAGGAAATGAGGATTAATCTGAGATTGTAACTGCTTAAGCTCAGATTGTTGTGTACGTATCTGTTGTTCATATACTTCTTGAATTAACGATTGCAGTTGATTCACCATTTTATTGAATTGATCGGATAAATCAAGAAATTCATCATTGCTCACTTGTGAAATTCTAATCGACAAATCACCTTGCTCGACCTTACGAAATGCAATAAGCATGTTACGAAGGGGATTACGAATCGTTATAAATATCCAATAAGAAAACATCACAATAACAAGAATAGATAGCACGAACAACACCCAAAATAAAATATTAAACTTATCAAAATCTCTCATAATTACAGATTCTGGCGTATAGATGGCTAGTGTGAAATCGTAGATTGGTGATCTCTGCAAAGACACTAAATATCGTTTGCCATTATTCTCAATGATTGCTCGATCGTTACTACTACTATTCTTCTGAGTTAATAGACTATGAATCTCATCCGATACATCACCTAGCCTATTATTCGAGATATACTTATTATCCTTGTTAAAAAAAATAATGGCTTCGCCTTGATCTACCATATTTCTCAAATCTTTGAGAATCATATTTTGATCGATCTCTATTTCAATCAAAAATACAGGCACACGATTAGAAAAAGCACTTTCCGGATAATAAGAGCTAAGTAATAATTTATTATCCCACCATAATAAAGGAGATAACTGTTGTTGCATTTTAGTTCTAAATTGATTTAATGAATCTAAAGGAACCCCATCTTCATAAGTTCCTGGCTTAATCTTCTTATTAATAAGTGGTATGTGGAAACTAACTTCAGCAATATAGGAACTGGAATCTTTAAGTAGTGTCAATTTTCTCTCTAAGCGTAATATACTCTCTCGAAGTTCATTATCTGATAAAGCAGGTGCTATAGTCCCTAGTGTCATTAAATCTTCATCAACAACTAAGGATCGTTTGAACTTATCTATTTTGCTAATTTCGTTCTCAAGCGAAGATAAGTAAAACTTCACATTCGACTGCATGGACTGCAGAATCTGTTCCCTTAAACTGTTCGCTACCTGATGATTAAGGAAGATACCTAGCATATATACGGGTAAGATTGCAATTAGAAAACCTAGTAACAATTTGGGGTAAATGGTGAATCTATTCTTCTGAAGCCTCATCGTCATACCCTCCAATGGATTTCTAAAAAACTCAATATGTATTATAGAGTGACATAAGACTATCGCACTAGTTACCCTTTAGGGTTCTTTCTTCTATAGAAAGTAAAAGTACCACAGATTAATCGGAAACCCGATCTACTGCGGTACTTTTTACGTTGACACAATCACATAACATGGAAAATCATCACTTATGTCCCGATCCAAAGACCATTACCTAGCAGCATAAGAAAAAGGATACACTACTTTCATAGCTTGGTAAATGGGTCTTCTCCATCATATTGGATTCGACTGGAGTGTTATACTAAATCGAAATTTCATATCATCCTCAAACCACATCACAAAATTTGTGCCCCATACATTGTTATGGAGATTGAAATGAAATCCTCCGTCCAACGTTTCGATAGCCGCACTTCCGTCCGCTCCTCTTTATTATAAAATTAGCACGGGACATTAACTAGTTTACATTCATTACATTTGTATCTTTTATTTACATCTTTAAAAGTATTGGCAATACCCATTCAGAAAAAAAAGCCCAAGTGAATATCCACTTGAACTTTGACAGGTTAGACCATTGATACATGTTGCCTTGAAATACTACTTCCGCACTAACAAAAAAAGTAGAATCAAGAACAATTCCTCGAAAGAACCCTACTCTGGCCACACGAAAGATTCACCCTCAACCTCTCGCTTCAACTCATTGAAGAACCACGTGACGCCCTTCCACCAATTCGGGTCTTCGGCATAAGTTCGATTTAACCACTGAATGGGTTGACTTCCCCCAGGACGCTTACTACTAATATTAAATACCGTCTTGGCCGCAATGGAAGCTGATCGTGCAATCGAGGTGTTATAACTCTCCCAACTTCCAAATACGTTGAAAGGATTATTCGCAATTTCTTCGACCTGTTTATGATCTTTAGGAACGAATCCCTGCTCTTGGCCAGTGATGGCAAACAACAAGAGTGGGTGAATATCATATTTCTTGCTAGCTTCTATAATCTCTGACAAATAGGGTTCCTCAGCTAACATAGAGTTCCTATCCCGCAAATATTGCTGTAATCGCTTCCGATCTATAACTACATATTTGAGTTCCTCTGGGATTCCACCTTCTAAATTTGATGCCTTGTTAATTGGCTGCTGTATATTCAACGCATCTACATTTGTGGCGGGTGCTGATGATTGTTGATTCATTGATAGGACCATCATGATCACGAGTCCAATCGCACAAATACACGCCATTGTCATCGATATCCTACGATTAAATCTTATCCTGTTCGAGTATGGAACAACTATAGGTACAGTAGTATCTTCAGCTTCCATAGCAACCGCAAGCTCCACAGAGACACTAGAGTCCTCTTGACCCTGACTCCATTCCCTCTCTAAAGCTTGGAGTGAAACAGTAGACGATTGTTTCTGTGACCATTGAAGAAGAATCTCACTGACCATCTCTTCTTGTAGAGGGAAAGTCGATCTGTTAGACACCCATTCACTTAAGGAAGATAACAAATCTTCGTTACGCAAATCCAAGGTCATACAATACTGCAACACATCATCTGTCTGAATGACGAGCGTCTCTCGATGCTGCTTAAGAAGCTCGTAGCACACTGCCTTCT
>Ga0153923_100356_pt1 | contig 15833 bp, 13 predicted proteins | sample TSNJ007MetaG_FD_104682 | JGI IMG/M metagenome (GOLD analysis project Ga0153923, IMG submission 104682) | Attine ant fungus gardens microbial communities from New Jersey, USA - TSNJ007 MetaG | ecosystem: Host-associated > Fungi > Mycelium > Unclassified | place: USA: New Jersey, Brendon T. Byrne... | reverse complement strand
CATATTCCTGATAAGCACGCCGGACTCCCAGGATAAACTGTTCGCTGATGGGAAAATACAGTGGTTCCGTAATAACCAGGAAATCTTTATGGCCGTTGGACAGCATTTCACTTGCGGCCAGATAACCGCCCTGCGCATAATCCACATGGATATGATGACAATTGACTGCTTCATGCCGGGCCCCCAGCAGGATCAGCTTGTTTGTGATGTTGGACAGCAGCAGCAGATTTTCCGAATCGGTGGTAGTCGGTTCAAGGATTACAAAGTCCGGTTGTCTGGAAAGGACGGTCAGGAGATTGGCCCGTTCATTTTTTTCACTGAACTGGGAATCAAAGATCATCGTGGTATATCCATAATTGGCCATTTCAATTGAGATATTTCGAAAAATGTAGGTAAGTGCCGGGTTTTCAATATCATTAAAAATGACAGCAATGGTCTTCGTTGAATTGCTCCGCAGACCCTGGGCCAGAGAGTTGGGCATATATCCCATCTCCTTGGCTTTTTTTAAAACTAATTCTCGTGTATCCTCTTTAATGGCAGGATTGTTGTTTAAGGCTTTGGAAACGGTGGAAAATGAGATTCCCAGTTCCTTTGCAATTGATTTAATGGTAATCGGTTTGTTCTTTTCGGGCGCAGCCATAGTTCATTCACTCCTCTCTGTTTCTTTTTACTAAACTTAGCTTACATCATTGTTACAACGTTGTCAATATGAAAATAGAACAATATTTTGTTGACTTTGCAAAAAAACAATAAAATTAGACAAAACAAACAGTAATAATTTGATTTCACTAAGAAAATAAGAGGAATTTTATGCAATTAGAACAAAAAAGAAAAAAATTTAAAAACCATATTGACAAAAACGCTGAAAGGGAATATTATGATTACAACGTTGGAAGCGCTGAAAACAGGGCAAAAAAGCCCAAAAAATTTTAATGAAAATTTACAACGTTGTAATTAAAGGAGGATAACGATGAAGCTTTCATGCACGAACACGATGGTACCGGGAAACACCTTGACAGAAAAGGCGCAAAAACTCTATCAGTGGGGTTATGATGGCATTGCTGTATTTGTGGAATATGAAGATTGGACGGAAGAATTGCATCAGGAGATTCGGGAACTAAAAGAGCATACGGGTATTACCCCATGTGAATTTGTTTTCGGTGATAAGATTTACGGGCATTTACTGGACCGTGACCTGGATCTCCGCAGAAAATGCCGGGAGATGTATCAACTGGCAGCCAAAGTTTGTGGTGAGATCGGAGCGGTTACGGAACTGGAATTTGCATATGGCCCACAGGATCCACTGCCATTATTTAATCCATATGCGACCATGACAGAAGAAGAGGAGCAGGAATTTCTGATGATGTACCGGGAGGTGGCGAGTCCTCTGGCAGGAACCGCAGGCCTGATGCTTTTAGAAGGAATTAACCGGTATGAGAGTCCTTATATGAACAGCATCCGGTATTGTAAGGATGTGACGGATAAACTGCAGATGAGTAATGCAGGTGTATTGGCAGACTTCTTCCATATGTCGATAGAAGAGGCCAATATTGCGGAAAGTATCAAATATGCGGGAGCATCAATCAAGCATGTACATTTGGGAGATAACAACCGTTTGCTGCCTGGATATGGAAGTATTGACTGGCAGGCTGGTTTTGAAGCGCTGAAGGAAATCGGATATCAAGGGTTTTTGAATTTGGAGTGCAGTACCTGTGGAGACCCGGCAAAGACATTGCCAGAAACAGCAAAGTTTTTGCAGCAGCTGATAGGATAAGGCGCAAAGATGGAGAGAGAATTCAAAATAAGAAAACCGTTTTTTGAAATAGGGCCTAAAACATATGTGTATGGCGAGGCTGCTCTGGAGCTGGCGGTGGCTGCGGATCGGATTTGTGAGCAGTACGGTATTGATATTATTTTTTCTGCTCAGTACACGGATATCGGGCCGATTTCGAAGGCGACCAGGCATATCCGGGTGTTCGCACAGCATATGGATTCCCTTTACCCCGGGAGAGGAGTGGGGGCGGTGCTGCCGGAAGCGCTGAAAGCCGCCGGAGCGGTAGGAGTGCTGTTGAATCATGCGGAGAAGCCGTTGACATTAGCGGAATTATCCGGCTGTATCCGCCGGGCGCATGAGGCCGGGTTAGCGACGATGGTATGTGCGGGAACCCCGGAAGAAGGGGCGGCAGTGGCCTGTCTTGGTCCGGATATGGTGTTGGCTGAATCACCGGCGCTGATTGGGAAAGGAGCCCGCAGTCCGGAAGACAGGCAGGAAATTATCCGGATCAATGAGATGATCCATAGGGTGGCACCGGATATGCCGATCCTGCACGGAGCCGGGATCAGCGATGAAAAGGATGTTTTTGAGATGATAAAAGCCGGTGCAGATGGGACCGGATCCACCAGTGGCATTATGAAAGCGGACCGGCCGGTAGAAATGATGGAAAGGATGATAGCGGCGGTTTCCCAGGCATGGAAGCTGCGGTGCGAAGATTAAGGAAAGTCCCCTTCGCTTTGCTTAGGGGAAAATAAAGGAGGAGAATCAATATGTCAGTATATCATGAAATTATCAATGTGGAAACCGGCCAAAGAGTAAGCTTTGACGACATAACCGAGCGGGTTCAGGAGATAGTAGCAAAGTCAGGTATTGAAAACGGATTGGTCAATGTATTTTCCCAACATACAAGCTGTAGTGTGTTTTTGCAGGAAGATTCGGAGGATATGACTTACTGGCATACGCCGCTGATCTTGCAGGATATGATAAATGTGCTGGAAAAAGTAATTCCGACTTGCCAATATGAGGGGCAATATCTGCATCCGGGTCCGGTCCATAGCAGGAATGCAATGGAACTTCGGGATGAAAAGTCGGAGTGGCTGCTTAATACCGATGGCCATCTGCGCTCGGTACTGGTGGGACGTTCAGAGACAATTCCGCTGTTGGAGGGGGAGATGACATTAGGTGAATTCGGCAGAATTTATTTTTCGGATATGGACCAGACCAGAGGGCGGGAACGGAAAGTGCGTGTACAGATTATTGGCGAAGCGTAATGAAAGAGGTATAATGAAAGGATGGAGGAAAAAAGGATGGGAATTATTGAAAAGATGAGACTGGACGGTAAGAAAGCATTTGTTACAGGGGGAGCCAGAGGAATCGGTAAATGCATCGCAATTGCACTGGCAGAGGCCGGAGCGGATGTGGCGGTAGTGGATGTGGACCTGGCGGAGGCGCAGAAGACGGCCAGGGAAATTGAAGCAGCTAACCATAATAAGATGCTGGCAATTAAGGCGGATATCACCAGTCCCCAGGAAGTAGATGAGATGATAGCAGTTATCTTAAAAGAATTCGGCCAGTTGGATATTGCTTTCTGCAATGCCGGAATCGGGCACGGAGTGCCGGTCGAGGAGGATAATCTGATGGATTGGAACCGGGTAATCAACGTGAATCTTGGCGGGACTTTCCTGACGGCACAGGCGGCCGGAAAGGTCATGATCAAACAGGGCGGCGGCTCCATTATCAATACGGCTTCGATGTCAGCTCATATTACCAATATTCCGCAAAAGGAGTGTTCTTATGCAGCATCCAAAGCAGGTGTGATTGCCATGTCCCGGAATATGGCCGTTGAGTGGGCAGATAAAAACGTGCGGGTAAACACCATCAGTCCGGGTTACATAGCAACCGAAATGACATTGAATGATCCGGACCTGGTTCCGCTGATCGGAGAATGGGAGCGATTGATTCCGGTCCACAGGATGGGAATGCCGGAGGAATTGCAGGCAATTGCAGTGTATCTTGCCGGAGATATGAGCTCTTATACAACCGGAGCAGATTTTAAAATTGACGGTGCTTATACCTGTTTTTAATAACTTAGTCTTGGATAAAACTATAAATATAAAAAAAGGGGTTTGGCTTATGAAAAAAATAGTATGTATGTTAATGGTTTTTCTGGCGGTAGGAAATCTGGCTGCATGTAGCAGCAAAGCTGCCGGTACGGCAAACAGCAGCGCAAGTACGGAGACGAATAACGGTGACTTGATTGTGTACACCCAAAAGACCATGAACCAGTATTTTCATGTGGCGTTACAAGATAAGGTCGAGGCTGCAGTGGATGAAGCAGGCTACAAATTCGGTGTCGCCAACTGCAACAACGATTCTACTTTACAAAATGACCAGATGCAGAATTTTATTTCCAAGCATCCCAAAGCAATTATCGCCAATGCGGTTGATTCGGATGCCCTGAATGATGTGGTAAAGGCGGCTACAGAAGCTAAAATACCAGTGGTTATGGTGGATAATCCGGCTTCTACAGCAGTAGTGGACTGTACTATTGAGTTCAATAACTACAAATGCGGCAAGATGGCGGCAGAGCGGATCGTCACTGCCTTAATTGAAAAGTACGGCACACCCCAGGGCCGGGTGGTCAATGTCTACGGTGCTATGAGTTCGGAGTGCTGGCGGCTGCGTAAAGATGGTTTTGATTCGGTGATGGCGGAATATCCGGAGATTGAATACATCCAGGTGCCGGGTGAGGGGGAACGTGCCAAGTCACAGGAAGCCTTGACCAATGTAATTGCAAAATACAGCGGTGCTGTTGATGCGGTCCATTGCCCCTCGGATGACCCGGGGCTGGGATGCGCAGAGGCCTTGCAGATTGCCGGTATGTGGCATCCGGTGGGGGACGAGAACCATATTATCCTGGTGACCGGAGACGGTGAACCGGATGCGGTGAAGTATCTGCAGGAAGGTTATTATGACACAATTATTGTCGAGGATGCCTATGCCTATGGCCCAATGGCGGTAGATATGCTGGTTCAGTATATTTTTGCCGGACAGACCGTCCCAACCAGCGGGACTTACACGAATGATTCATTTTACTGGAAAACAGCGGAGTTTATGTCGGGCGATACAGGCCCAATCCTGCAGGTTCCACCTTATGCACTGGATAGTTCCAATATCAATGAGGAGGGCCACTGGGGAGTTGCAGCGTTGGCAGCGGAAGGGAAATGAGTATGGAAGAAGTGATCCTGAAGGTTGAAAATGTAAGCAAGAATTTCGGAGCAACGAAGGCGCTTAAGGATGTCAGTTTTACCATCAGGAAGGGAACCATTCATTCGTTGCTGGGAAGAAATGGGGCAGGAAAATCTACTGTTGTAAATATTATCGCGGGGATTTATAAGCAAAACAGCGGGATGGTTACTTTGGAAGGTCAGGATATTACACCTTATTCGGTATTTGAGCGACAGAATATGGGAATCAAGATTGTACCACAGCATGCCAGTATCGTACCGGCATTAACAGTGGGTGAAAATGTATTTATGGGAATATGGCCGAAAACGAAGCAGGGGTTTGTGGACTGGAATCGTTTGTTTAAAGAAGCGCAGATGGAATTGGACAAATATGGATTGCATGTGGATCCGAAAGTAAGGGTCGGGGCATTAAACGGTGTTGACCAAAGAAAAGTAAATATTATCAGAGCGATGCATGGCGGAGCCAAGCTGATTATTCTGGATGAACCGACTACGGCATTATCTTCGGTAGAACGGCAGGAATTGTTTGTATTTGTCAATGAGTTGAAGGCAAGAGGGACCTCCTTTATCTTTATCAGCCACTATTTGCAGGAGGTTGTGGAGTTGTCAGATGATGTGACGGTGATCCGGGATGGAACATCCTTTGCCGGAGCAGAAGCAGGAGAAGTGCTCAGTGAAGAAAAACTGGCGAATCTGATCGCCGGCGAAGAGGTGGAGCTGATTAACCGGCCGAAGCTGAAAAGTAACAGCGAAAAGCGCCTGTTGCTGGAGTGCCGTCATGTAACGGGAAGAATCCTGAAAGATGTATCGGTCAGATTGTACGAAGGCGAGATTACCGGATTGGTCGGCTTTCCCGGCTCGGGTGCCAGAGAACTTTGCCGAACCCTGTTTGGTCTGGAGAAGATTACGGGCGGAGAGCTGCAGGTATATGATAACGAGAAGGCGGTTATCAGAAATCCGTCCGATGCGATGGCGTATGGCATCACGTATGTATCCTATGACCGGCACAAGGAAGGAATTGTTGGCCTGCTGTCCATCAGAGAAAACATCAGTCTGCCGCTTCTGCATTCTGTCTTAAAGAATAGATTTGGCTTTGTGGATGAGGGCAGATCCCGGCAGATAGCAAAGGATTATTTTAAGGATTTTTTTATCAAAGCGAATTCAATTGAAGATAAACTAAGCAGTCTTTCCGGCGGCAACCAGCAGAAGGTGGTGGTGGCAAAGACGGTGAGTATTGGGCCAAAGCTTTTAATGCTGGATGAACCAACCATCGGGATTGACATTAAAAGCCGGGAGGAGATTATCAACAATATCAACCAGATTGCCAAAGAGCACGATACTTCCGTACTGTATCTAACCAATGATTTTGATGAACTGCTTCGTACAGTTGACCGGATCCTGTTCTTTGACAGCGGACGGCTGGTCCGGGATATTCGTAATCATAATTTAAGTCATGAGGATGTTTTAGATATCCGGGATACTGTTGTCAAATGAACTGCCTGGGGGTGTAATAGTGGATAATAGGATATTTTTTTTAAAAAAGAAATTGATGAATAATATTGTGTGGATTCTGTTAGTGTTAGCAGTGCTTGTAGTGGGCAGCCTGGAACCGAGTTTTTTCACCTGGAACATTATTGGGAATGTGCTTTCGCAGGCAACAGTGCTGGGAATTCTGGCTTTTGCCCAGTCCTTTGCCATCATGCTTGGCCTGATTGACTTGTCGTTGCTGGGAATCATGTCGTTTTCGGCTACGGTTGGATTATTGTTGGCCGAAAGAGGCGCTCCGGTACCTTTCGTGATTCTGGCAATCTTTCTCACCGGGGCGGCGATCGGAGCCATGAACGGAGTGCTGATTGCGAAATTGAAGGCGGTGGCATTGGTGGAGACACTGGCGGTTAAACTGACTTTACTGGGTGCTTTTCTGGTGATTACCCAAGGGCGTGCAATCACCAATATTCCGGACACGTATAAGTGGTTCGGGCAGGGCCGGATCGCCGGGATTCCGACATTGCCGATTGCATTGGTGCTGGTTTTCGTATTTGTGTATATTTTATGGAATAAAACACCTTATGGCAGAAGCCTGTATGCAGTGGGCGGCAATGAAGATGCGGCTTATATATCTGGCATCAAAGTAGACCAGATCAAAATTATTGCGTTTTCCTGCTCCGGATTATTAGCAGGTGTTGCCGGCTTTTTCCTGTCGGCTTATATGGGGGCGGTTACCTCTACCTTCGGTACTTCGTATGATATGAATAATATTGCTGCGACGGTAATCGGCGGTGTGGCTTGCAGCGGTGGACAGGGAAATGTGCTGGGAGTACTGGGCGGCGTATTATTACTTACGGTTATCCAAGTGGGTCTGCAGATTCTGGGAGTTTCCAGCTATTATGTGCAGATGATCAATGGATTGATCATCTTTGTGGCAGTGTTGCTGGATGCGTTGAGGTTGCGGACGCAGCATACTTGAAATCATGTGTTCATCTTCAGGCGGGCGCCGGAGTATGAGAAAGAACTGGGATTTTACTCCCAGTTCTTTCCCAGTACATATAAGGACCGAAATTCATTGGGGGTCACACCGGCTATTTTCTTAAATGTCTGGATAAAATAACTATGGTCATGATATCCCACTTTACCGGCGATTTGGTGTATCTTTAAATCGCTGCTCTTTAGAAGCTCTTTTGCCCGCTCCATTCGGCAGTCCAGTAATAATTCCATAAATGTTTTTTCAGAAGACTTTTTAATTAATCGTGACAAATATGCAGTACTATAATTCAAATGCTTTGATAAGAGGTCGAGTGATAGCTCTTTATCCAGATTTTCTTCGATATAAGCCATCACTTTATCGGTCATGCAGCAGCTCAAAGTGGCGGGCTCTCTCTGAATGATACTTTTTAGCAATGTAAGGGAATGAAATGAAAAGGATTCCAGACTTTCACACTTCATCAAAGCTTCAATATCATGATAAGGAATATCGGCCTTTCCTCCCGGAACTGCGTTTTCAGCAAAATGAAAGGTCTGAAAAATCAGATCCAGTACCTTCTTTTTTACGTAATCATAGTCTCCATTGGAAGCTTCCATCAGGGAGAAAATCAACTCCTTATAGATAGAATCCAGATTGTCAAAATTATTTTGCAGTAAACTCTTTTGTATTTTTTTTTGAAAGCTTGACAGATCGATTATTTTATGAGATTCCTCATTTTCAGTATCGGAATACAGCATAATAAAAGAACTGCCCAGGGTGTATTTGTAGTTAAGTGCGCGGATGGACTGTTTTCTTAGCTGTTTCAGCTTAAAGATATCATGATCTGCTAAGCTGATCCCCATGGAGATGCTGAAGCCAAAACGCTGAATTACCATCTCCTGAAACATCTGGCAAAAATTTACTGCTGCCTGCATACAAAATTCATCCGTTCGCTCTTCTTTAAAACAGAGAACACAACTGATAATATCTGCACCCTTTGCCAGATAAAACTCCCGTTCCATTCCTTTCACAGCTTCACTTAAAAGGCCGTACAAGGCTAAATTGTAGCTGCCCTTACCCTCCACGTCACTCTGTGTTGAAAATACAATGTACTTTGCAGGAGTGATCTGACAGACGGATAGTTTGTCGGTTTCTTCGGTTATATTTCCATCCAGCAAATCCTGAAATACCTGCCTGGTAAGAAAAGGTAGCATGGTATGTAACTGTTGCGTAATATGTTCTTTCGCTTCCTCCCGATGCCGCCGTTCTTTAATTGTGTTCAGACATCCGTTTAGTGCTTTTTCAATATCCTCATAGCGAAAGGGCTTTAAAAGATAATCACGGATACCTATTTTCAATGCCTGCTGTGCATAAGTGAAATCGGCATAACCGGTAAGAAGAATGATTTCCGTGTCGGGAAATCGTTCCTTTATCTTTTGGGAAAATAGGATACCATCCATCCCGGGCATTTTAATATCACTGATAATAATATCAGGGCGGGTCCTTTCCGCCCGTTCCAGAGCCTCCACACCATCGACAGCTTCACATGAAATCTCACAGCCATATTGTTCCCATGCAAACGTCCTAAGCCCTTCACATACGATCGGTTCATCATCGACGATCATTACTTGATAGTTCATTTTATGCTCACCCTTTCCTACGTTTTTTCATGCATCAGAGCTGCCATGGAGATAGCTTACATGCTTCTCACAAGGCAATCTCAAAATTACCGTGGTTCCTTTGCCTGGGGTGGAGATCACCTGAATTCCATACGTATCCCCATACAAAAGTTGAAGGCGTTTATGCACATTTCTTAAGCCAATGGAACGATCCTTTTCTTTCTTTTCTATAAATAGCTGCGCTATCTGCTCCTGCGACATGCCGATGCCATTGTCCTCGACCATGAATAGTGCCGTTTTATTTTCTTCGGAAATGATTCCGCGAATCACCAGTTTCCCATTCCCCCGTTTGGTTTCTAAGCCATGGATAAATGCATTTTCCACAACCGGTTGAAGCAATAATTTGGGAAGTTCTATTTCTTCCAGATCCGGTGCAATGGCAATGTGAATCTCTATTTTATCCCGGTAACGGGCTTTTTGAATATTTAAATAATCCTGAATGTAGGAGATCTCTTCTTTCACCGTAACAAATGACTCCTTATTCCCCACAGATGCCCGCAGAAGAGATGCCAAAGAATAGGTGGTTTGAAAGATTTCTTCGTTGTTTTGAAGCTTTGCCTGCCAGCAGATGGTATCCAACGTGTTATACAGGAAGTGTGGATTGATCTGCGCCTGAAGTGCTTCATATTCCGATTCCCTCTGCAGGAGTCTGGTCTTATATACCGTTTCGATCAAGGTATTGATCTTGCATACCATCTGATTAAAACCAATGTTCAAATCATTCAGTTCATTTTTGGAGATGGCCTCCGGCAGATGCTGTGAGAAATCACCATCTGCAGTTTTTTTCATTGCCTCGGTAACCATGTAAATCCTGTTAGAAAAGGAAGTTGCCAGTTTTTTAAAAAGCCAGGTTGCGGCAAGACCGACAATCAGTATACACAACAGAATTAATCCGCCCAAATGCAATACCTGCGAGAACAGTTGACTCAGGGAAATAACTCCAACAGACTTCCAGCCGGTATATTCTGAGGTGCAATAAAAGAAGCGATAAGGAGTTCCATTGATATTTGTAGTAAAACTGCCACTATCACCGGTTCTCATCTGCTGAAAGGTATTGACATACTCCGGATTTATATTTTTTAACAGAATCGGTATATCATTCTGGTCCAGTACCATGATAAAACCATTTTCAGCAAAACTGATATCTGTGACTAAGCTGTCGATGAATCCGCTGTACAGTGAAATATACAAGGTGCCGATTTGTTTGAAATTTTTACTGCTCTCAATATTTCGCACCATCTGAATAACCTGATTTTGTGGGTTATGATACCAGACTGCCTTGTGGGGCGCAATATAAAGATCTTCCGGCGGATAAAATCCTTCTTCATAATCGCCGGCATTATTAGGAACACGGAAAGAAGTGCCCTGCGGGGTACGAATCGTGATATCCCGCATTTTGGAATAATCATAGGTTAAAATCATACTTTGCTCCAGCCGGAACATGTCCAGCCGGGAAAATTCCCGGCTTTCGGATATTCCACTTAACGTGCTTTGAATTTCGCTGTTATAGGCCACAGACAGAGACATGGTTTCCATCTGGGAAAGCAGGTGATCGATATTTTGGGAAAGCAGTCCGATGGTCTCATATGCATAAGATTGGGCTTTGTTTCCGATAATCATAGATGCAAGGATGAAGCACGAGGAAGATACCAGCAGAAGCGGTAAAATCGTAAAGGTAAGGAAATAGGCCAGCAGCTGGTGCTGAATTTTCATGGTTTCCAGTTTGTGATACAGTCTTCGGATCCTCATACGTCACTCTCCTGTCATGGTTTTTCTCTCTGGCGGTATTATACCATGTCCACGTTCAAAAAAATATCCTTACCATTGCATGATGTCAAATATACCCATATGATGTCAAAAAGCTTATATTGAGACAAACCGTTCATGGATGGTATGATAATATCACAAAGCAAATGAGCACTCGACATGACAGAGAAGCACATTGAAAAGGAGGAATTAATTTATGAAAAAGCTAAAGTCCATACTGGCATTGACTCTGGTTTCTGTTCTGGTGCTGTTCCTTGCCGCATGCAATTCGCCTGCTGATCAAAAAGGAGCAGCTGCCCAGGGAGGAAGCGGCCAGGAGACAGGAAGCATTGCAGCCGGTGAAGTTCAGGAAATCAGCTTCTGGTATCAGGACAACAAGGTGATGATGCCGTATGTCCAGCAACGGGTTGATGAGTTTAATACACAATATGAAGGAACCTATCATTTGACAGTAGAATTTATACCACGTGGTACAGCATACGCGTATGAAGATAAAGTAAACTCTGCGGCTTCTGCGGGAATACTTCCGGATCTGCTGTCCATGGATGGACCGAACGTCTCCAACTATGCGGCAAACGGTATTATAGTTCCGATTACGCATTATATTTCCGAAGAAAGCAAAGCGGATATGATGCCTTCCTCGGTATTGCAGAACACATATTTAAATGAACTGTATGCAGTCAGTTTAAACGAAGCAACCTGTTTGTTCTTTTACAATAAGGATATCTTTGAAGCAAACGGATTCAGAATTCCTGACAGTATGGAAGATGCTTACACCTGGACGGAGGTTTATGACATGGCGAAGAAAGTCGCCACTCCGGAGATGGCAGGCATCAAGATTGTTATGAATAAAGGGGAAGGGATCCCTTATGGATTGATGCCGCTCTGGATTTCTGCCGGAGCCCCGCTAACCAGTGAAGACGGAAGTATCTGTGAAGGCTATGTTAACAGCGAAAAGAGCATTGAGACAGCTGCCTGGCTCCAGAAATTTTTTACCGAAAAACTGGCGAACATTGATCCCACACCGACGGAATTTCAGGATGAAAAAGCGGCTATGTGGATTGCTGCCAATATCGGCGAAATTACCGGATTTGAAAAAAATTATCCGGATTTAAACTGGGGAGCCACTTATCTTCCCCGATATGATGATGGAAAAGTATCTGCTCCCTGTGGAAGCTGGACGGTGGGAATCTCCAGGGACTGCAAAAATCCGGATGTTGCCTATGTTGCTTTAGACTGGCTGACTAATTCTGATTCTGCAAGGCTCTACTGTGACAATGCCGGATACCCGGCGGCAAGAAAAACGGCATATGATAACAACGAAAAGTGGGATACGTATCCTTTCAATATGGCAAAGGAGCAGTTGTTTGAAGTCGCAGTTCCAAGACCAAAGACACCGATCTATACAGTCCTGTCGCCGAAATTTTCGGAAGCGATGATTGACATTTTTACAGGATCCGACCCCAAAGAAAGTCTTGATGCACTGGCTGCATTTGTAGATGCAGAATACGTCAGATTTCAGAATTCATTAAAATAATCGGGTAAAAGAGGTTGTCAGAATATGAAATATACCTTCGAATCAAAAACATGCACCCATATGACCATCACTGCGCAAAAGACAAAAGACGCCTATGGAGCTGTCCGGCTCATCCATGATGACCGCATTCTGGATGATTGCTACTTTAAGTATTGTGGCTTTGAGACGTATACACTACGGCTGATTCCAGACACCTCTTACATAATCGAATGCATTCGGATTCATATATCGTTTGCCTATGCGTATGGTACAGAACATCTTTTGGAAGATGGTATTACCTGTCTTGTGTTTAAGGAAGACGCGCTATATGAATATAATAAGCACCATCTGCACATGGCATATGCCCAGCCATTCCGCAATCAATTTCATTTTTCGCCTTTTACCGGCTGGATGAATGATCCCAATGGACTGTGCTGGTTTCAGGGATATTATCATCTGTTCTATCAGTTTAACCCCAACAGTGATCACTGGGGAAATATGCATTGGGGACATGCGGTCAGCAAGGATTTGCTTCACTTTACCCACCTCCCTGTCGTCTGTTATCCGCAGATTGAATTGCTGGATAATCCTGGGTTTCGCGGAGGTGCTTTTTCCGGAAGTGCTGTGATAGCGGAGGATCAGATGCATCTGTTTTTTACCCGGCATTTTGGAAAAGAAGATCGGTCCTGGCAGCGCCAATGGCAGGTCACGTGCCAAAGTAACGATGGAATTACGTTTTCTCCTGAGCGTTCCTGTATCTGGGGGACGCCAAAGGGGGTGTTCTATGATTTTCGTGACCCCAAGGTGATGCCTTATAAAGATAAATGGATCATGGTTTTGGGAGGAACCCACCAGCATCGGCCGGCAGTTCTCTGGTATTGTTCCGAAGATCTGGAGCATTGGACATATCAGGGTGTGCTTTTGGAAGAAACGGATCCGGCATACGGAGTAAGTGAATGTCCTGATTTATTTCCGTTGGCTGGGCAGTATGTTCTCCTTGTTGGTTATATCTGTTCAGAGCGGTTAAGCACCGCGCGCAGGGATACCAAATATTATGTCGGCAGTTTTGATGGAACAGTATTTTCGCCTGTCTGCCAGGGACTGATGGACTATGGCAAAGATTTTTATGCAGTACAAACCATGGCCCACGGAGGGCGTCGGATCGCAATCGGTTGGAATACTACGGCAGATGATGTATATATTTCGGTACCGGGGTGTGCGAATGGAACCGCCAGCCTTCCCAGAGAACTGCAATTGAGGGATGGGCATGTCTGTTCGTTTCCTGTCTCCGAAGTAAAAGCTCTTCAGGATAACATTATTTTTGAAGGCAATGCACCAGCACCAGCAATCCTTCCTGTCGGCAGTCCTTATTGTCTGGAGTTGACAGTGGATGAGGAATGCTCCGAATTATCCGGTATTCTGGTTGAAAATGAATCAGAGTCGGTGGAATTTCATTTGCGGGGACAAGAATTTTCTCTGGTGACAGGGAGGAAATCTATTTGCTGCTTTCCAGTTATGGAATCGGTTGAAGAATTAACGATTTATGTGGACTACTCTTTGGTCGAGCTCTTTATTAATCAGGGCGCTTATACCTGTACAAGGCGATTTTATCTAAAAGATGCCGAATATCTTGTTAAAAACCTGACCTTAAAAGATGGAAGCGGCCGATTAAAACTGACCCCGATGAAATCCATTTGGTGATTGCAGCGATAGGAGGAGTTTTGACATGAAGATGAGAAAAACCAGTCATTATGCATACTTTTTTGTACTTCCCGGGGTAATTCTTCTGCTGATGTTTTTGATCTCGTCGGCAGTTTTGGCGATGGGATTCAGTTTTATGGATTTTAATTTATTGAGACCTGGTGACGCAACATTCTGCGGTCTGGATAATTACACGCGGCTTTTTCAGGATAAAAGCTTTTTAAAAGCTCTAAAAAATACATTGTACTTTGCTGCCGTGGTAGTTCCGTATCAGGTGAGTCTGGCATTTGCTCTGGCTCTTTTAGTCAAAACCAACTTAAAGGGGATTGGCCTGTTTCGCTCTGCTTACTTTTCACCACTGGTCACTTCGATGAGTGTTGTGGCTATCTTGTGGACCTTTATCTATAACCCAAATCCAACTCAGGGCCTGTTAAATGCATTGCTGACAAAGGCCGGTCTTCCAACCAGCGCTTTTTTGAGGAGTGCAGATACGGCCATGAATTCTATTATTTTTATGTCCGGCTGGCATAGTGCCGGTTATCAGATGATGATCCTTCTGGCCGGTCTTCAGGCAATATCGGAGGAGCTATATGAAGCTGCTTCGATTGACGGTGCTAATGCTATACAGAAGTTCTTTTATATAACAATACCGGGAATAAAAAATGTTTTGATCTTCGTACTAATGATAACTACCATCAATGCGATGAAGCTTTTCACTCAGCCATACGTTATGACCAGCGGGGGTCCGAAGGAATCCACCATGACCCTGACTTATTTTATTTATCAGCAGGGGTTCCAGTTCCGAAACATGGGATATGCTTCCTCCGTATCGGTTATATTTTTTATATTAGTGGTAGGCATCTCAATTGTCATCAAAAAACTGACAAAGGCAAGGTAGGAGGAGAACATTATGAAGCGTCGGAGAAAACACGTTGTTTTATATATTGTCAATACATTTCTTGCCCTTTTATACCTTTCCCCTTTAATCTGGATGACAGTTTCAGCTTTTAAGCCGGAAAATCGGATATTTTCTGATATGTCCAGTGGACTAATGGCATTTTTACCCAGAAATACTACCCTGGATAATTTTGAAACGGTCTTTTTGAGAAGCAATATGTTGAAATATATAAGGAATAGTATTTTTTATGTATCAATTCTGGTATGTTTCAGTATGGTTGTAAATTCCATGTTTGGTTATGCATTAGCTAAATTTGAATTTAAAGGAAAGAATCTTCTGCTTTCCCTGATCCTGGCGCTATTAGTACTGCCGCTGGAAAGCATTCTGCTGTCGCTTTTCTTTGTGGTAAACAGGCTGCACTGGATAGACTCCTATCTGGCACTGGTCGTACCATTTATTGTCAAATGTTTTGATGTTTATTTGTTCCGCCAGTTCTTTTTAGATATTCCGGATGAATTGGTTGAGGCGGCTTCCATCGATGGAGCCAGTCCATTTCGTACCTTTATACAGGTGGTAGTTCCTATCTCGAAACCAGTATTTGCTACCGTATTTATTCTCGATTATGTGGCTTATTGGTCTGATTTTATGTGGCCGCTTCTGGTTATCACAGACTCAAACAAGCGGACGGTACAGCTGGGAATTCAGGCATTTTTCACTGAACCACCGATATACTATGGACCAGTTATGGCCGCATTGACGATTGCTTCGGTGCCAATGATTGTATTGTTT
>Ga0153923_100355_pt1 | contig 15843 bp, 12 predicted proteins | sample TSNJ007MetaG_FD_104682 | JGI IMG/M metagenome (GOLD analysis project Ga0153923, IMG submission 104682) | Attine ant fungus gardens microbial communities from New Jersey, USA - TSNJ007 MetaG | ecosystem: Host-associated > Fungi > Mycelium > Unclassified | place: USA: New Jersey, Brendon T. Byrne... | reverse complement strand
TTCAAGTCTCGTTCGATTAATATTAATTGGAAGGAAGGGATCACTCCTGTGCAGGGAGAGATTGTAAAGGCCGAATAATTTAATGAAGAAATTTACCCGCACGAAGCTCATTAATGGGTGAAGTGAAACAAACAAAACAAACATCAGGAAGGGAATTCAATTATGAAAAAAGCGCTTAAATTTATACTTATATCAATAGGAGCAATCCTTATAGCAATAGGTGTTTTTCTAGCCATTGTTTATACAGTTAATATTGTCTGCAACAAAGTGGAGAACGGTAAAATAGAATCTTATGGTCAGCTTGTACCTGTAGATGGAAAAAATATGAATGTTACGATTCAAGGCAAAGGCGAAGAAACAGTTGTACTAATACCAGGTTTTGGAACAGGAGCGCCAGGTATTGATTTCAAGCCACTCGTAGAAGAGCTATCTCCATTTTACAAGGTAGTTGTGATTGAGCCTTTCGGTTATGGATTAAGTGATGTAACAGACAAAGAACGAACCATTGAAAATATTGTAGCTGAAATTCATGAATGTTTACAAAAACTTAATATTAACCGATACACGCTGATGGGTCACTCCATTGCCGGAATTTACGGATTAGAATATGTGAACAAATATGAAAGCGAAGTGAATGCATTTGTCGGGATCGATAGCAGTGTTCCAACGCAAGGTGGTAATGATGATGAGTTTCCAACAAAAATCTATCAAACACTCAAAAAATCAGGTTTCTACAGATTGATAATGAAACTAACTCCTGACCAACTTATTGCACCAGCAGTCGATGATGCAACAAAAGAGCAAATTAGAATAATTTCTCTCAAGAACGCGATGAACCCAAATATCATAAGTGAAGGGGAGAATTTCCAACATAATTTTAAAGCTGCCGAAAATTATAAATTCCCTAACAATCTTCCTGTATTATTCTTTTTACAAAAGAATAATACGGATGTTGAAGGATGGATACCACTGCATGAAGAACAGATAAAGGATTCTGTGAATGGAAAATTAATCGAACTTGAAGGGGAACATTATTTGCACCATACCAAATCAAAAGAAATCGTTGAAAACTTTAGGAGCTTTATGGAAAAAGTTGAATCAGACAAGTAGATTTTATAAATTTAAAGAGTCGAACAATTCACAGCGTATTGTGAATCGTTCGACTTTTTTTATATAAAGAATATGCAAAGCCTTAAAAGCGCACGATTTATCGAAAGATATGCTCAAAAAAACGTCTTATTATATATGCGCTGGTGAAAAGGCACTATACGATAAATTGCCAGACTTCAAACACACTCTAAGTTTATAACCAATTGATTTTGTTTAAGTAAATGGTATAGCTGTACTTTTTTGTAACAAACTATTAAAAAGGCAGAGATTAAAAAACCACCTCTAGGTTTGACAAACCTGTATATACAGGTGTAAAATCCAATCTTGTATATACAGGTTGTAAACAAACCATTATGCATTCATTGCTGAAGATCGGCAAATTTATTATTTCACATGTACACGTTTACATAACAACTAGGAGGGACTATAAATGCTAAATACGCCGGAAGAACAATGGTGGCGGAAATCAACAGTATATCAGGTGTATCCCAAGAGCTTCAAAGATACTACCGGTAACGGTACAGGGGATATCAACGGTCTAATCGGAAAACTCGATTATCTGCAGGAGCTGGGAATTGATATTGTATGGCTGCAACCGATCTACGTATCGCCGCAAAATGATAACGGTTACGATGTTGCAGATTACCGTCGGATCGATCCTGATTTCGGGACGATGGAAGATTTTGAGGAACTGATGAAAGAATTGAAGAAACGCGGTATGCACCTGATGACAGATATCGTTGTTAACCATTCTTCAACAGAACATCAGTGGTTTCAGGAGGCTAAGAAATCGAAGGACAACCCTTATCGCAACTATTATATTTGGAGAGATCCTGCTCCGGGGGGTGGCGTACCTAATAATTGGCAGTCGAAGTTCGGTGGGTCAGCATGGCAATTCGAGGAGACTACAGGTCAGTATTTTCTTACCCTGTTTGACAAGACACAAGCGGATCTGAACTGGGAATATGAGAAGGTTAGACAGGAAGTTGCGGATCTAATGATTTTTTGGGCGGAGAAGGGGGTCAAAGGGTTTCGGATGGATGTAATCAACCTGATCTCCAAGGATCAGACCTTTCCTGATGATGACGGAAGTATTGCTCCCGGTGACGGACGGAAGTTCTATACAGATGGTTCAAGGGTCCATGAGTATATTAAGGAGCTGTATTCGAAGGTTTTCGGACCGTACAACCTTGTAACTGTAGGTGAAATGTCTTCAACTACTCTGGAACATTGTATACGTTATTCCAATCCCCAGGAGAAAGAGTTCTCGATGACCTTCAATTTCCATCACCTGAAGGTGGATTATAAGAATGGACAGAAGTGGGAGCTGAAGCCGTATGATTTTGAAGAACTGAAAGAATTGTTCTCCAAGTGGCAGACCGGAATGCAGCGTGCAGGCGGCTGGAACGCACTCTTCTGGAATAATCATGACCAACCGCGTGCGTTATCTCGGTTCGCTGATGATGGAGAATACCGCTCAGAAAGCGCTAAGATGCTAGCTACTACGCTGCATGGACTACAGGGTACTCCTTATGTATACCAAGGAGAAGAGATTGGGATGCCCAATCCTGACTGGCATGATATCAGCGAATTCAATGATATTGAATCAACGAATATGTACCGGATTCTACAGGAACGAGGACTTACCAGTGTAGAAGCACTTGCAGTCATACGGGAACGCTCACGCGACAATTCCCGGACCCCCATGCAGTGGGATGATACTGAAAATGCCGGATTTACAAATGGTAAACCTTGGCTCAAATTGGATGGAAGATACCGGGAGATTAATGTTCAAAGAGAGCAGGCTAATGCTGATTCAATTCTTTCCCATTATAAAAAACTGATCCAACTGCGCAAGCAGGAGCCTGTTATAACCGAAGGTCTCTTCAAGAGACTGGATGATCAGCACCCTGAAGTTTTCGCCTATGCACGAATCACAGATGCAGAAACGCTTATTATCGTTTCAAATTTCAGTAGCGAGCAGACAGCATTTACTTTTGCAGAGGATTTCTGGAGCACCCGTGCTGAAGGCAGAGATACAGAGTTACTAATCGAGAATACCCGCCATACTCCTTCCTGGGGAAAGACGCTTGAACTCATGCCTTATGCGTCTTGTATGTGGATTATCCGATAGAACAAAACAACGAAGTTAAGGAGTGAAAATATGGATATTAATAGGCAAGATGTAGAACAGATCGTGAAGGCTATCGGAGGAAAAGACAATATTGAAGCCGCAACACATTGTGTGACACGGCTCCGACTTGCTCTTAACGACGAGAGCAAAGTCGATACGAAGGCGCTTGAGGACAATCCTCTGGTCAAAGGCCATTTCTCTTCACAGGGTCAATTTCAGGTTATTATCGGTCCTGGCCTGGTGGATAAGGTTTATGAAGAAATGATTACCATCACCGGTGGGAACCGAGCTACCAAAGATGAGGTGAAGACGGCTGCTAGCAAGAGACAGAATCCACTTCAGCGAGCAATTAAGATGCTGGCAGATATTTTCATTCCTATTCTGCCAGCGATCGTTATGGCGGGTCTATTGCTGGGGATCAATAATATCCTAACGGGTCCTGGCATCTTTTTCGACAGCAAATCCCTTGTCGATGTCTATCCGCAGTGGAAAGACTTCGCGTCTATTATTAATACGATAGCCAGTACGGCCTTTACCTTCCTGCCTGCCCTTATCGGTTGGTCGGCGGTAACACGCTTCGGCGGCAGTCCGCTACTAGGTATCGTTCTGGGACTTATTCTCGTACATCCTGATCTGCTCAGTGCTTATGGTTATGCAAATGCCAAGGTAGAAGGTACGGTTCCGGTATGGGATCTGTTCGGCTGGCATGTCAACAAGATCGGCTACCAGGGGCAGGTGTTGCCAGTTCTGGTCTCCGCCTATTTACTTGCCAGACTGGAACACTGGCTGAACAAAAAAGTACCTGACTCATTTAAGCTGCTGATTGTTGCTCCAGTAGCACTTCTAATTACTGGATTTCTTGCCTTTACGGTTATTGGTCCTATCACCTTTGTTATAGCTAATGCCATAACATCGGGGCTAGTTGGTATCTTTGGCAGCTTCCCCGCGCTAGGTGGATTAATCTATGGGGGACTATATTCGCTACTTGTTATTACAGGTATGCACCATACTTTCCTTGCAGTCGATATCCAGCTTATCGGGTCAGAAGGAGGAACCTTCCTGTGGCCGATGCTAGCTCTGTCCAACATTGCACAAGGAGCTGCCGCGCTAGGTATGATGTTTGTGGCCAAACAGGAAAAAACGAAAGGTCTAGCCGTCACTTCATCCATCTCAGCCTTCCTTGGCGTTACTGAACCCGCTATTTTCGGGGTTAACATACGCTTCAAATACCCGTTTATCTTCGGGATGATCGGTTCGGCCATTGCAGGTGTGCTACTTGCGGTGAATAATGTGCTCGCGTCTTCCATTGGCGTAGGTGGTATCCCCGGATTCTTGTCCATCTTTCCGAATCAGTGGGGAGTATTCTTTATCGGCATGGTGATTGTGCTCGTTGTTCCATTCGGCGCTACCGTATTATTCGGAAAATTCCGCAACCGTGGAACCAATGATTTGAACAGTGAAGACAATACGCCTGATGCTGGCAAGAGAGCCACAGATCCGGAAAGTGAAAACGTAAACAACACTGGAAGTATAGTTGCTCCGGTTCTCACTCAGTCCGACTCCGACCAAGTCTCCAGTCCTGCTACAGCCGTCAATGTGGTGGAGGTACTGTTGCCTGTAAAAGGTAAGGTTGTGCCATTAGAGCAAGTACCTGACCCTGCATTCGCTGAAAGACAAATGGGGAAAGGCGTTGCTATTGAGCCGTCCGAAGGGAAAGTTGTTGCACCTTTTGACGCTACTGTAGCACATGTCATCAAGAGCAAACATGCCATTATTCTGGAGCATGCCTCGGGTGTACAAATTCTTATCCATATCGGAATAAATACGGTCTCGCTTAAGGGTAGCGGATTTACCGCCCATGTAGCCACTGGTGATCAAGTGAAATCGGGTCAACTACTGCTCGAATTCGACCGTGAGGCCATCTTGGCTGCGGGTTACCCGCTGATTTCTCCGATTATAGTTCCTGATGGGCAAGATGTCATAGAACGGGTAGAGGAAATTGTGAATTCAAACCCGGAACAAGGACACTCTGCTCCTATTCTAAAGATCTATCTTCAAGGTTAATAATTATGGTAATATGAGCATGGTGATTAATATTGAATAAAAATATATATATGCATATCTATAGTGACTATTCTGCCCAGATCCAATCCGGATCGCTCTCTGTAGGTCAAAAGTTACCTTCTGAGAACGAACTTGCCGAAGCTTACGGAACATCAAGGGAGACAGTACGCAAGGCGCTGCATATGCTCTCTGAGATTGGATATATCCATAAGATTAAGGGTAAGGGCTCATTTGTTCTTGATACACAAAGGATGAGCTTTCCCGTTTCCGGATTAGTCACCTTCAAAGAAGTATCTGAGCGATTGGGACGTTCGGTACGTACAATTGTGTACGAGAACGAATGCGTACCTAGCACTGCAGAGATTGCAAGATGTTTACAACTGAAGGACCTAGGTCCGGTGTGGAAGGTGGTCCGTGCGCGTGAGATCGAAGGGGAGAAGATTATTCTGGATAAAGATTATTTTCTGACCACATATGTGCCTTCCCTATCTATTGAAGCAGCCACCGATTCTATCTATGAATATCTGGAGCAGAAGTTGCATCTACCAATTAGCTACGCAAAAAAAGAAATCTCTGTCGAAGAAGTAACCCCTGAGGACAAGCAACTGCTTGACTTACATGATTATCAGCATATTGTTGTGGTTCGCAACTATGTGTATCTGGTGGACACGACACTGTTTCAGTATACGGAATCGCGACATCGACTGGATAAGTTTCAGTTCGTCGACTTTGCCCGCCGAGTTCAGAACTAAATCTCACAGGACAATGCCTAGTGAAGCAATGAGAATGTATTGTTCTATAGGTCATATTCCTTTCAGGTAGACAGATGATAACAGCTATGTAGACAGCGCGTGCCGATACTCAATCAGCACGCGCTCTTTTTTATATTATTGAAACGGATTATTATCATTAGGCAATGTCAAGAATTTGTTTCAAACAATATATGTTAATGATTATATATAGCCTTATTTGCTATAAATGATGGCAATGTTTTATTATGAAATGAATGGTTATAAAACGAAGAGGTTGGTTGAAAATTTTCAACGAGGCATCTCTAGAAAGTGGTGTGTAAATTTCATGGAACTTATATTTCCAAAAGTAGAGACAGAAGAAGAAGTATCATTATTAGCTCAATTGGCATCGGGAATTTGGCATGAATATTTTGTAAGCATTATATCAAATGAACAAATCGAGTATATGGTTGAAAAATTCCAATCCTTTCATGCGATTAATGATCAAATTAAACATCAGGGTTATGAATATTATTTCATGAATGTAAATGGTAATAATATCGGTTATTTAGGGATGAAAGAAGAAGAAGGAAAGTTATTTTTAAGCAAATTTTATATACAAAAAGAACATCGAGGTAAAGGTTATGCTAGTCAGGCTATGGAGTTCTTGGTAGAGTTATGCAAAGATCGAGGGCTAGGTATGATATGGCTTACGGTAAATCGTTACAATGATACTACTATTGCTGTTTATGAGAAAAAAGGGTTTAGAACAGTACGTACTCAGGTGGCTGATATAGGAAATGGATTTGTGATGGACGATAATATCATGGAGAAAGAAATTGTGTTGGAAAAAAAGTGATGTTGTGACCCATGAGAGGAACAATTTCAGAAAAAACAGACCCACTTTGGGACTTTAAAAACGAAGGCAGCAGTAAATGATGCCTTCGTTTTTTTATTGTGGAAACCAAATTAAGGTCAGGACCCACAATGAATAGAAAATTCTTAAATAAAGCTTGAAGGTGACGTAACGTCACCCAATATAATAGGAATCAAGAGGAGGACGAGCGCTTGAAGCCTGAGGAATACCAATACTTAACAACGGGTCAGCTCGCGAAGCAAACTGGGGTGACTCTGAGAACGCTTCGCTATTACGATAAGATCGGTTTACTAAAGCCAACACAATACAACCATGCTTCTGTCCGTCACTACAGTAAAGAAGATGTGGCACAGTTACAAAAGATCCAGATGCTAAAGTACATCGGGCTCTCACTAACCGAGATCAGACAAATCATCCTAGACGACACCTCCCCCGAACAAGATCTGAGAAGTTCATTGAAGCTGCAAAGAGAAATCATCCAATACAAAATATCTCATATGCAGTATGTATCCAAAGCCATTGAAGAAGCACTAGGTATGGTGGACGAACAGGGACAAGAAGTAGATTGGAAAGGTTTAGCGGACATTATCCAGACGATTCATACGGAAAAGGACTGGAGTGAGCAGTATCATAATGCGGTTCGGCTGCAGGCGAGAATACGAATGTACGACCAGTTTAGTTGGAACAAGAAAGGATGGCACTCTTGGTTCTTTGAACATCTGGGTACGGTTCCCAATCTAAAGGTCCTAGAGCTCGGATGCGGTGATGCGGCCTTATGGAGAAGGAATGTGAACCTCATTCCAGAAACCTGGAACATTACGCTTACGGATCTATCGGCAGGGATGCTTGAGGAAGCCCGGACGAGTCTGGGTACGCACAGCGAGCGGTTCAGATATCAGATTGTCGACGCGCAAGAGATTTCTTTTCACGAAAATGAGTTCGATATCGTGATAGCCAATCACATGTTATATCATGTGCTCGATATTAACCAAGCCGTATCTGAGATGTATCGTGTACTGAAGCCTGGAGGCTGCTTGTACGCCTCTACAATGAGCACAAGTCATCTGCAAGAAATCGAGCAGTTGACCAAAGCCTTCGATCCGCACATTCAGGTGCTTGACCCTGTGATGGAGCGTTTCGAACTAGATAACGGCAAAGAAACACTGCAGGCCTCGTTTACGGAGATCGAGCAAATCAGGTTTGAGGATTACATGCTGATTGACGATGAGCAGCCTCTCATTCAATACATTACTTCAACACCGATGAACGCGAGGAAGATTCTTATTGGCGCGAAGCTCGACCAATTTACAACTTATTTGCGCTCCAAGATAGCTGATAACGAGAAGATCTACATCACGAAGGATTCGGGATTCTTTTTGGCCAGAAAAAAAGGATGAGGAGCGATACATATGAATCCAAAAATTGAATTGTTGAAAGAAGAGGTATTATCGAACAATTGGTACCTGTTAAAAAAAATGACGTTCAAGTACCAAAAGCGTAACGGCAGTTGGGAAACGCAAGCTAGAGAAGCGTATGATCGTGGCAATGGTGCTGTGATTCTATTGTATAACCGGAAACAGCAAACGGTTATCCTAACCCAGCAATTTCGCATGCCGACATATATGAATGGAAATGAAACCGGGATGCTTATCGAGGCTTGCGCCGGGTTGCTGGATAAGGACTCGCCGGAGGACTGCATTCGCCGTGAAACGGAAGAGGAAACCGGATACCGGATAACTAATGTTCATAAGGTTGGGGAGGCTTATATGTCCCCGGGATCGGTTACGGAAATTCTATATTTCTTCGTGGCAGAATATAGTCCGCATATGCATACGGGACAAGGCGGAGGTGTAGAACAAGAACAAGAAGAGATTGAAGTGCTGGAGCTGCCCATCGGGCAAGCGCTGAACATGGTGGAGAACGGAGAAATTCGAGATGCGAAAACGATTTTGCTGCTGCAATATGCCCAGCTCAATGGGTTGCTTCATCCTGAGCGCAAACCTCAGCATATCCTAATAGCGGGCCCTTATCGTTCCAATACGGGAGATGATAAGGAACTAATAGGGGCCAATATGCGGCTGATGAATGAAACGGCGCTGCGTGTATATGAGATGGGTCATATGCCGGTCCTCGGTGAGTGGTACGCCCTACCGCTGATGGAAACGGCCGGATCGCGCCAACTAGGAGATGAGATCTTCGAGCGTATGTTTCACCCATCGGCCGTTCGGCTGTTATCCCTTTGCGACGCGGTTCTTAGAGTAGGAGGCCCTTCCGAGGGTGCCGATGAAATGGTAAGAAATGCTGAGGTCAAAGGGAAAAAGGTATACCGTGATCTCAGCGACATTCCAGTGCTAGTTTAGGCCGGCGTCGTACTAACAGAAAACAACCCAAAACTGGAACCATACAGTCTGGGGTTGTTTTTCTGTTTTTCACGGGGGATGATTAAGCAAATGGCTTGAAAAAGAGCAATATCATACAAGAAAAGTTTATTAATACATGTTAGTCTTAAAGTTGTCATCATGATAAGGAGGTCAGCTTGGATGCTAAATGAAATTCGAACGATTTATCTGGATTCTGATTTGAACATAGAAGCCTACCGATTCAAAGGAATCATGCAAAAATTTCCTGCTCACTTTCATGAATATTATGTGATTGGCTTTATAGAAGAAGGGCAACGTTATTTAGTGTGCAAAGGCGAAGAATACATCATTAATCCAGGGGACTTATTATTGTTCAACCCTTATGATACGCACAGTTGCGAGCAGATCGACGGCAAAACCCTAGATTATCGGTGCATTAACGTGACTCCAGAAGTTATGAAAAAGGTAGTTCTAGAGATAAACGGTAACGATAATCTACCATGCTTCAAACCTAGTGTTGTATACCAAAGTGAGCTTGTATCTAATTTGAAAGAACTACATATACGGATTTCGAAGGAGGAACGTGATTTTAAGAAGGAAGAGTTATTCTTATACTTCATGGAAGAGCTCATTCAGACACATTCTGACCTGACAATCCTTCCAACAGCATATGAACCCTCTATTGAAATCCAAACGGTGTGTAGCTATTTGGAGGAGAATTACACAAAAACGATTACACTGAATGATTTAAGTGCTCTAACAGGATGGAGTAAGTATCATTTGCTTAGATCATTCACGAAACAAAAAGGACTATCACCTTACAGCTATTTGGAAACGATTCGAGTAAATCATGCGAAAAGTCTCTTGGAACAAGGGGTTAAGCCCATTGAAGTGTGTTTTTTAACAGGATTTAGCGATCAAAGTCATTTGACTAAATTCTTTAAAAGACAGATAGGGTTAACGCCCAAACAATATATGAGAATTTACCTCAACGCATAATCACTAGCCGATGAACTACTTTATGAGGAGGAATTAAGGAACAGTGAATAACTTAATTGCATTTAGTCTAATGGCCCTTATGATGTCTATGTTACCTGGTACGGATACGGTACTTATTATGAAAAATACACTTATGCACGGCGCAAAAGCGGGACGGTTTACGATACTTGGCATGGCGACGGGGCTAACTTTTTGGACGATTGTTGTCGTACTCGGTTTATCAGTAGTCATTGCCCAATCCGTATTTCTATTCAATACAATCAAGTATTTGGGAGCAGCCTACTTGTTCTACTTAGGCATAAGAGCATTTTTTGCTAAAAGCACACTTTTGGTAGAGGATGTTCAAGCGGAAGATAGTGAGGGTGCTATAGAAAAGTTGTCGCACCATCATTATCAGGAATCCTATCTACAAGGCGTATTCAGTAATATTCTTAATCCTAAGACCATAGTGGTCTATATCACTTTCATGCCTCAATTCATTGATCTGAATGGTAATACAAATCAACAGCTGATTGCATTAGGTTTACTCCTCACTGGCATAGCAGTGGGTTGGTTTTTGATCGTAGTGTATCTATTAGATCATGTGAAACAATGGCTAAAAAAACCTGAATTTCAAAAAGCCTTTCAAAAATCTACTGGTGTTATGTTAATAGGATTTGGCGTGAAAACAGTTATTTAACTTAATTAAATATTAATGTGATAAATGATGTAACAAGATTTGTGGAATCACAAATTAAAATAACAATTGGTCATAAAAAAGGCAAGATAAAGGGATGTATTATCTCTCAATCTTGCCTTTGTTTTTTTAATACTCATAGATTATTAGTTGTCATTTCTTAAACCTTATTGCTCTTCCAAACACAGATTATTTATGCTTGCTATGAGGCCAGAACACGACTGGGATAAGCAGTAGTGAAAGAATCCCTCCAGCAAGTGAGAGTGTTGTATAACTGGAATAAGCTAACACCATGCCAGATAGTGCTCCACCTGATGCTCCTGCCAAAGCGATCAATACATCGACAGATCCTTGCGTCTTTGCACGAGTGGATGGGTGAGTTGAATCCAAGATGAGTGCAGTACCACTAATCAATCCGAAGTTCCAACCAAGTCCAAGTAAAGAAAGAGCAATAATCAGTACTAGTATGGAATCAGCTGGTGCAATAGCAGCTACTATGGCAGCAGCAAGAAGAGTGGCACCAGAAGCCAATGCCATTACCTTACGTCCAATCTTATCTACAAGAATACCCGTCAGGAGTGATGGTAAGTACATTGCACCTACATGGAACCCAATTACGATTCCTACTGCTTTCAAATTGTGTCCATGATGCCTCATATGTACAGGTGTCATTGTCATTATTGCAATCATGACTATTTGGGTTAAGACCATTACAGTTGCTCCAACCATGATCCCACGTTTATTTATTGCTAGTGATATGGAATTCGCGTCTATTAGATTTCGCTCATTCTGATTCTGTACATCTGTTGCAATGGCTTTCGCAACGATGAGAGGGTCTGGTCGAAGAAACACTAGAAGTACCATGCCAGCAATGATGTAGGCTACAGCTGCTAGAATAAACGGACCCGCAAGAGCAGGCACACCGATTGACATAGCAAACCTACCCATTACGTCAACCAAATTTGGCCCTGCAACAGCACCGAAGGTTGTTGAAACCATCGCAATACTAATAGCTGTTGCCCGTTGCTTAGAATTTGCTAGGTCAGTTCCTGCATAGCGAGCTTGTAAATTGGTTGCAGTACCGGCACCATAGATAAGTAGAGATACTAAAAGTAGTAGAACATTATTAGTTAATGCTGAAATGACTACTCCAATTGCACCGATACCTCCAAGTAAGAATCCTGTCGCGAGGCCTAAACGGCGTCCAAAACGTTGAGAGAGTTGACCTACCAGTAGCGCTGCACCTGCTGAACCAAGAGTGAACAGCGCAGCAGGAACACCTGTAAAACTATCTGTTCCTAACATATTCTGCGCGAGTAGTGCACCCACTGTTATACCTGCAGCAAGTCCTGCGCCTCCAAAAATTTGTGAAATAACGACGATAAGCAGCGTCCGTCGATATAATTGCCGTTGTTTTATGGGAGAATCAATGTAACTTTGTAACCCATTTGATTGATGATCTAATGCTTTTATATCATCCGATGTACTCGACATCACTCAGACCTCCTTTCCAATGAACCTCCTTTTATATTTTACAAATACATTTCAATATTGAACACTCTTTTATGTATTAAAATGAATAATAAAAAAGGCGGATCTTTTATTATTTAAAGAGCAACCTTTTTCTTGAGAAGAGCCCATTTTGAACTGAAATCCAGCAAAATGAGCTCAGATTTATATATTGGTTGAATGATTATGTTAAATCTACAACAACTTTAATAGTTTCTTTAGCATCAATTGCCTTATTGAATGCTTCTTGAATATCATCCAGTTTATAGACTTGTGTAACGATGGTAGAAAGATTAGTTATATTTGTAAGGTGTTCAATGACCTTCGCAATATCCTCGTGAGTATAACCACTAGCACCTTTAATTTGTACCTCTTTTGACATGATCTGTGCCAGGCTAATAGGGACTTCATTTTTATAAACGGCTATAATCGAAATTCTTGCATGAGGTTTGATAATCTTCATGACTTGATCAAATAGAATAGGGGCACCTGCTGCATCAATAAATACATCCACATCGGGCACGTTTTGTCCGTATACGTTTATTGCACCAAAATGTTTGGTGAGTCCTTCTTCAAGGCTTTCTTTCGTTGTATTTACCGTAACAGCACCTAGTTCGATTGCTTTCTCTAAACGCCAATCATCAATATCAACTACACATACATTAGTAATTCCTTCCGCAATTAAACTTACAGCAGCTGAAAGACCGATCGGACCAGCACCTAATACAACAACTTTATCAGATGGTCTAGGATTCGCACTAAAAGCACCATGTCGCCCAACACTCATCGGTTCCATTAATGCCGCTACTTCTACAGGAATATTAGGATTCATTTCATATAAGTTATGATTTAGTGATGCATCTTCAATCAGGACAAATTGTGAAAATCCAGAGCATTCTAGCGATTTACGACGCCCAACTTTCTTTGCAGTGATAGGATTAATCCCAACGCGCATCCCAACTACAATGTCAGAAGATACATCAGCTCCTACCTCAACAATTTCGCCTACCATTTCGTGTCCGAACTCGGAACCTAGACTGATACCCATATTACCTGCTCCAACCTTCACGATATTAATATCTGTACCACAGATACCACTACGTAAGTTGCGTACTAAGACATCTTTGGTTCCAACAGTAGGAATTGGTCGTTCTTCCACGCGAATATCATTCTTACCATAATATATTGCTGCCTTCATCATGTAAGTACACTCCTTCTCATACATCATTATATGAACGGGTATAATTTTAATAGTTTAAAGAGAAATGAGCAAACAATAATCGAAAGAACATCTAGCTCATTTAGCTGACAAACCGGTTTTGTATATATATAACATTGACTCTACTTATATCTATCGTTTATAGTACCTCAGTACTTCAATGCTAGAAAGCAAAACAGCATAAAAGTAAAAAAGTGAATAGGAATATGAATCTTATTCCCCATAACAATGTATAAGGAGCTCTAACATCATGAACCGACATCTTAGTTTCTCAAAAAGCATCATCATCATCGTTTTTATCCTGGCACTTCTATTTGTATCGATCTTTCTATTAAAAGCGGAACCGCATATCCCACTTCTTGCAACAACCGTTGGCACAGCCACATTATTGCGTTTATTCGGATTTTCTTGGGAAAGACTCGAATCTGCCATTATTAAAGGCATTCAAACGGCCATTATGCCGATTCTTATCCTCTCACTCATAGGTATTCTAATAGCCGTGTGGATGATGAGCGGTACGGTACCGACGATTTTATATTATGGTATGGATTATATTAATCCGCAATATTTTGCAGTGAGCGCGTTATATATTACGATCGTCATCTCGATGTTTACCGGGAGCTCATTTACCACAGTAAGTACGGTTGGTGTCGCCTTGATGGGAATTGCTTTATCGACGGGTATTTCTCCAACCTTGGCTGCGGGAGCAATTATCTGTGGGGCTTGTTTTGGTGACAAAATGTCGCCATTATCAGATACAACGAACTTTGCCCCAGCAGTGGCTGGTATATCATTATTCACACATATTCGCAACATGCTATACACAACACTACCGTCTCTAGTCGTAACGACTGTATTTTTCCTATTAGCGCCAAAGACCAATTCGATCGATTTATCATCGTTACAAGAAATCAAGCTTGCATTGCATGACGGGTTCCAAATTCACTGGTTAACGTTGGTATCACCGCTCGCGGTTATTGCTTGCTCTGTCAAGCGGATTCCGATACTTCCAACACTAGTTATTGGGATAGTCAGCGGCCTTCTAGTGACTGCTGTCATTCAGCATCAGACGGCAATCGATGTCTGGTTTAGTGTGATGCAAAGCGGATACAAAGGTTCGATCGCAAACGAAACGGTTGCTTCGATCGTTAACCGAGGCGGATTGCAATCGATGATGTGGTCCGTATCTCTGATCTTAATTGCTCTATCCTTAGGAGGATTGTTACAGCATTGCGGCGTCATCGAAGCCTTCTTCCAGAAGCTTATTCAACCAATGAAACGTAAGAGCAGCATTGTTATCATGACAGGTGCATCATCTATTGCGGTAAATGGCATGACCGGCGAACAGTATCTCTCTATCCTTTTGCCTGGACAAATGTTTAAGGAGGAATATACCCGCAGAGGTATTCCAGCGAAGACGTTATCCCGTACGCTTGAGGATTGTGGAACACTCGTTAATCCTTTGATTCCATGGGGCGTGAGTGGTGCATTCTTCGCAGCTACACTCGGTGTTCCAGTGATAGAATATGCACTTTATACACCTTTCTTATGGTTAAGCCCGTTATTCACGTTCGCCTATGTCTTGATTCCACGATTGCAACGGAACTCGCTTGGTAAGGATAAGTAGAGAAGCGACGAATACCATGAGACTAACAGATTTGGAGGAATATGAAGTTATGACAGAAAAAGAAAAATCTCAACAAGGACTACTTTATAATGCAAATTATGATCAAGAGTTAATTGAAGAACGTTCATATGCTAAAGGACTTTGCTACGATTATAATCAGCTCCATCCAGGAAAAGTAAATGAAAGAGAATCAATAATAAAAACGCTGCTAGGTAAAACAACCGCTCGTTTCTTAATAGAGCAGCCTTTCGTGTGTGACTATGGGTATAATATTGAAATCGGAGAAAACTTTTATTGCAATCATAATAGTGTCATGTTAGATGGAGCCAAAATAGTATTTGGAGATAATGTATTTGTAGCGCCAAATTGCGGATTTTATACAGCGGGTCATCCGTTTGACGTGGAGCAACGTAATGAGGGATTAGAAATTGTAGCCCCAATCACTGTCGGAAATAACGTTTGGATTAGCGGTGGCGTGAGCGTTATTGCTGGTGTGACGATCGGCGACAATACGATCATCGGTGCAGGGAGCGTTGT
>Ga0153923_100353_pt1 | contig 16035 bp, 16 predicted proteins | sample TSNJ007MetaG_FD_104682 | JGI IMG/M metagenome (GOLD analysis project Ga0153923, IMG submission 104682) | Attine ant fungus gardens microbial communities from New Jersey, USA - TSNJ007 MetaG | ecosystem: Host-associated > Fungi > Mycelium > Unclassified | place: USA: New Jersey, Brendon T. Byrne... | reverse complement strand
GCCCGCGTAGCCGAGTTGAAAGCAGCGATTGCCGATGGCAGCTATAAAGTCGACAGCAACCGTGTAGCCAGCAAACTGCTCAACTTCGAAGCCCAGCGCTAGGCTTTTGCCGGCGCCAGGCTTTTGGACGCTTAGAACCCAAGGCCAGCCATGCACGACACTAATTTATTGCAACTGATCACCGACGACTTTGCTCCAGCTCAACAATTGCTGGAGTTACTGCAAACCGAGTCCCTCGCCTTGCACGGTCGCGACATGCCTTTGCTCGAAGATATTCTGGCGCGCAAACAGGCATTGATCATTCTGCTTGAACAGCATGGCCGCAAGCGCAGCGAAATCCTCGCCAGCCTCAACCTGCCGCTCGACCGTCAGGGCCTGGAGCAACTGGCCAGCCACTCGAGCATTGGCGACCAGTTGCTGGCTCAGAGCGACGTGCTGACCGACCTGATTGCCCAGTGCCAGGCGGCCAACGTCAAGAACGGCCAGTCGATCCAGATTCAACAGGCCGCCACGGCCAATCAGTTGAAAATCCTCACCGGGGGCGAGCCGCCAGCGTTGTATGACGCCTCGGGCACTTTCGCCAAACCGACCAAGCCGCGTACGCTCAGCCAGGCGTGAGCCATTCGACGTGCCTGCACTATCAACCCGCGAAACATGCTGGCAAAATGCTGGCTAGTCGTAGTCAAATTTTGTCTGGAGATTGAGAAAACGTGCCAAACGCCCTAAGCGCGGATGACAGTCCGCAGCCCCCAAAGGTGCTGACCACGCCCCTGGAAATCTCCAGCAACCTGCGCCAGCTGCAAGAAAGCCACGATCCGCTGATCATCACGTTCCATGAGCGCAGCCAGCGCTTTCAGAGCTACCTGATCAAGGTCGACCGCGATACCGCGACCATCGCCCTGGACGAAATGATCCCGCGCGATGGCGAGCGTTTTCTGCTGGCGGGCGAACCGTTCAAGGTCGAAGGCTTCCACGAGGGCGTGCGCATCGCTTGGGAATGCACCGGCACGCTGAACATCGAAGAGTCCGAAGGCGACCGCTTCTACACCGGCGACCTGCCAACCGAAGTGGTTTACCACCAGCGTCGCAACGCCTTTCGCGCAGCCCTGAAGCTGACCGATCTGGTCAGCGTCGAACTCGGCGGCGAAAAGCTCAAGGCGCCGATCAACGGCAAACTGCTGGATATTTCCGCCACCGGCTGCAAGCTGCGCTTCGAAGGCGACATTACTGATCGCCTGCAACTGGGTCAGGTCTACGACCGCATGATCGCCACCCCGCTGTTCGGCAATCAGCCCATCTCGGTCGAACTGCGTTATCTGCACTTCGAAGAAAAGCTCAACATCACCTTCGCCGGTCTGCGTTTCCACAACATCAGCGGCCAGGCAGCGCGCAACGTCGAGCGCTTCGTTTATCAGCTGCAACGTGAAGCACGCCGGTTCGATAAAGACGATCTGTGATTCGTACAGGCAAATAGAAAGGGCAGTCCCTCGCGGGACTGCCCTTTTTTATGGCGGAAATTTTTCTGCCAGCACCGAACACCTGTGGCGAGGGAGCTTGCTCCCGCTGGGGCGCGAAGCGCTCCCCGCCCTTATCTGACAAGCGGGGCCTGCTGCGCAGTCCAGCGGGAGCAAGCTCCCTCGCCACAGCCACAGCCACAGTTACAGTTACAGTTACAGCGTCTGCCTCTGAACAGCCTTACTCTCACCCGACTCAGGGTCTGGCCCCACTGATGTCCGGTGTCGGTTTATCGCCCTCATCAGCCGAATCAGTTTCCACCGCTGCTTCAGGCTGCACTTCGGGATCTGGCTCCGGTTCCGGTTCCGGCGCCACCGTGGTCTGCATCTGCTCCTGCACCACCTGCTCATCCACTCGCGGATCGAGTGCTGCAACCAGCGGCGAACTCGACATGCTGTCCGGCATCGCCACGTGATGCAGCGGTGCGTCGTCGACCTGATGCAAATTGGTCACCGCTTTCGGCCGGATGCGCCACACCAGCACCAACGCGAAGAAGCTGAAGAACGCGTACAGGCTCTGACTGCCGAACAGCTTCATCAGCACGCCCGCCAACAGCGGGCCGATACTTGCGCCGACCCCGTAGGTCACCAGCAGCATCGCCGTCAGCGACACCCGGCGATCGCCCTCGACGTGGTCGTTGGAGAACGCCACCGCCAGCGGATACAGGCAGAACTGCACCAGCGAACACATGAACCCGACGACAAACAAAACTTCCAGCGGCACCTGCGGCAGGATCGCCAGCGGCAACGCCGCGACCGCGAGGAACCCGGCAAAGCAGCGAATCAGCAGCGCCCGGTCATAACGGTCGGACAACCAGCCCAACGGCCACTGCACCAGCAGTCCGGCAAAAATGCAGCTACCCATGAACAGACCGACCTGCTCGGTCGACAGCCCCTGCTGCGAGGCATACAGCGGCGCCAGACCGTAGAACGAGCCGATGATCAGACCAGCACCGAGCACCGTGCTCAACGATTGCGGCACGCGCTTGATAAAGAAGCGCGGTTCCATCGGTGCCGGATGCAGCGGCGCCGGGTGAATCCGGCGGGTCAGCGCCACCGGCACCAGACACAGGGCAAAACACAGCGCGACCAGCATCAGCAGCTCCAGGCCGAGGCCCGGATGCATGACCAGAATCAACTGACCGAGCACCAGCCCCAGATACGAAGCGATCATGTAACCGCTGAACACCAGCCCGCGCTGATTGGCATCGGCCTGCTCGTTGAGCCAGCTCTCGATCACCATGTATTGGCACATCATGCCCAGACCGACGATGGTCCGCAGCACCAGCCACGCCGGCAGCCAGTCGACCAGGCCATGCCCAAGCACCGCCGCGCCGACGATCCCGGCACACGCCGAATACGCTCGAATGTGTCCGACCCGGGCGATCAAGCGGTGACCGATCTTGCCGCCCAGCACCAGGCCGAAATAGTTGGCCGCCATCAGCGCACCGACCCACAGTCCGTCGACATGGTCAGCGGCCAGGCGCAATGCCAGATAAGTAGATAGAAGGCCCGAGCCGATCAACATCATCAGCGAGGCGAAATACAGCGCTCGAAAGGATTTCCAGATTTGGCGCATCGGCGTTCCGAGCGGCTCCTTGCAGTGAGTATCGGGCTATCCAAACGATAGCCCGACGACGACAGTTCGTCAGGCCTGGGCTGCTAGAACACGCCGTTCCCAGGGAGTGATTTCATCAAAGAAGCTGGTCAACTCCATGGTCTTCGAAGCGATGTAGCCTTCGATGAACTCCTGTCCGAACAGTTCCCTGGCCAATTGACTACGTTTCAGACGCTCGAGCGCGGCATGCAAGGTACACGGCAGCGAAAGATTGTCCGGCACTTCGAATTCGCCCTGAATCGCCGCGGTCGGTTCCAGCTCATGCTCGATCCCATGCAAGCCGGCGGCCAGACTCGCGGCAATCGCCAGATACGGGTTGGCATCGGCGCCGGGCAAGCGGTTTTCGACGCGCCGGGCCACTGGTGAACTGGCTGGAATCCGCAGCCCGGCGGCGCGGTTGTCGTGAGACCAGCAGGCATTGTTCGGCGACGCATACGGGTGACACAGACGCTGATAGGAGTTCACGTTCGGCGCGAACAGCGCAGTGAAATCAGCCATGCCCGCCTGCTGCCCGCCGATGAAATGGCGGAACATCGCCGTCGGCTCGCCGCTCTGGTCGCTGAACACATTGTTGCCGGTGGCGATCTCGACGAGACTCTGGTGAATGTGCATCGAACTGCCCGGCGTGTGCGCCAGCGGCTTGGCCATGCACACCACGCTCAGGCCATGCTTGAGCGCGACTTCCTTGAGCAGGTGTTTGAACAGGAAGGTCTGGTCGGCGAGCAACAGCGGATCACCGTGCAGCAGATTGATCTCGAACTGGCTGACGCCCATTTCATGCATGAAGGTATCGCGCGGCAGACCGAGGGCTGCCATGCATTTATAGACTTCGCTGAAGAATGGCCGCAGGCCATTGTTGGAACTGACGCTGAACGCTGACTGCCCATCCTCGCGACGCCCATCGAGGCCGACTGGCGGGCGGAACGGCTGAGTCGGATCAGTGTTCGGCGCGAAGACAAAGAACTCCAGCTCGGTCGCCACCACCGGCGCCAGACCGCGCGCGGCGTAACGGGCGATGACTTTCTTAAGTTGACCGCGGGTTGACAGATTGGAGCTTTCGCCGCTCAGTTCGTCGGCATCGCAGATGGCCAGGGCACGTGGCTCGTCGCTCCATGGCAGGGGATGGATCATGCTCGGCTCGGCGACCAGCGCGAGGTCGCCGTCATCACTGCCGTAAAACCGCGCCGGCGGATAACCGCCCATGATGCATTGCAGCAGCACTCCCCGCGCCATCTGCAAACGCCGCCCTTCGAGGAAACCCTCGGCGGTCATCACCTTGCCGCGCGGCACGCCGTTCAAATCCGGCGTGACACATTCAATCTCATCAATGCCGGTCAGTCGCTGCGCGAGTGAACGCTGGCCATCGGTTGTCATGACGCAATCCTTGTTATTGTGCGAGCCGCGAACGGCGACCGTACAAAATAGGCTCCGGCTGTTCGGAATATCAAGCAGCGTCAAACAAAAAACCCACCTTACATTCCCCCTGTAGGAGCTGCCGCAGGCTGCGATCTTTTGACTTTGTTTTTAAGATCAAAAGATCGCAGCCTGCGGCAGCTCCTACACGGGTATGTGTCGGGTCACGGCAGGTAGAGGCTGAAGATGCCGCCACCCAATGGCCCGCCATTGCGAATTTCGGTGTGCCCGACCACGCCATTGCGCTGGTGCAACGCAGCAATACGGTTGGCGAAATACAGACCCAGGCCGGTGCTGCCGCTGCCGTGATTGATGCCCTGTACGTAATCGGCCTGACGCTCGAGCATCTCGGCCGGGTAACCGTCGCCGTCATCGTTGATGCTCAACACCAGTTGCCCGGCCTCGTCGCTGACGGTAATCAGCAGCGACTCGCGGGCATGACGAATGGCGTTGTTGATGCAGTTGCCCAACACCGAGGCTACCAATTCGCGGTCGAAGAACCCCAGCGGGCTCAAGGGATCGACTTCATAGGTGGCAATGATCCCGCGACTGGCGAACACCTCTTGATGCGCCGCCAGTTGCGCCTCGATGAAATCATCCAGTTCGTGATACGCCGGTTGCAGCGGTAACTGGTTGACGCCGAGTTTGTACAACCCGAGCAACTGCACCAGCATGCCGTTGAGGTGGGCGAACTCGAAGTCGATCACGCCCTGCTCCGCCCCACTACGCTGCTCTTGAGGCAAACGCGCCAGCCACTGGCTGTGGGCCTGCATCAGCATCGCCAGCGAGTTCTTCATGTCGTGAACGGTGGAGGCGATCACCGTGGAGAAATCCAGCGCCTGCTCGTCTTGGTTCATTCGCCAAACGCCTTGCTTTTCAGCTTCTGATAACGCGCATAACGCGCGTCGGTGTCGGGCATCAGGCCGACCATTTTCAGGCAGGCCCGACAAGCTTCCAGCTCCGCCGTCGGCACACGGGTGTCGGTGCCGTGCAGCAGCGACTGGGCCATGTTCAGCGCGATACTGATGTTCTTCGGTTGCATCTTCAGCGCCTTGCGGAACACCTCGCGGGCCTCCACCAGGTTGCCGGTCTTGTACACGCGCACGCCCTGCCGGTTGAGGTCGGCAGCGGCGTTGCTCGAACTGAGGATAGTCGGGTCGTCGGTGAGCTTGGCGATGTCTTTCATCACCGCCGGATCGTCACCGTAGATCTCCGCACAGCTCTTGAGCATCGAAGTGCCCGCCTCGGCCTGACCGAGCATCTGCAATTGCTTGGCGACCAGCAGCGCCGCTTCAGGGCTCATGAACTGTTCCATGCCGTCGAGGCGCATCAGCGCTTGTTCGGTAAGCTTGTCGGCAGTCTCGGCATCGTTGAGCAGCAGACTGGTGGCCTTCATCAGCCGCGCACGAATCTGCAGGCCCGGGTCAGACGGGTTCTCTTTGGCGACGGCGCTGAGCGTGGTGTTGATCTCCAGCCGCGTGCGAGTATCGAGACCGCGCTCACTGCCCTTGCTGATCAACGCATGAGCCAGACCAAGGTTGCTTTCCGGATCCTTGAAGCGCGACTGCGCGCCTTGCGCCACAGCCTGCCGATAGGCGCGGGACGCGGTGTCGAAGTCTTCGTTGGCCATCGCCAGTTTGCCGAGCAGCGCCTGCCGGCGCACCGCCAGCGGCGATAAACGAATCGCCTCCTCCAGCACCCGCTGCGCGCCTTTGGTATCGCCCTCGGCGACCAGCACATCGGCCATGCCGTCGTACAGCGCCGGCATCATCGGAAATACTTTCAGCGCTTTTTCGTAAACACCTTTGGCCTGCGCCACTTGCCCCCGCTTGAACAGCAACTTGCCCAGCCCGGCAAACGCCCACGGCAACGGCCGGTCAGCGATGATGCTGTCATAGAGGCGTTCGAGCGCTTCGTTCTGGTTCATGTCGCGCAGCGCATCGGCGCGATAGCGCAGGCACAGCGGCGAATAACGGATGTCCTGCTTGCACAGCGCAATACAGGCATTGAGCACCTCGACCGGCTTACCGCGATCAAGCGCTTGCAAAATCGGTTTGAGCAACGTCTTGCGCTGCTCCAGACGCTCCAGGCGCTGCGCCAGGCCGGAGCGGTTGAACGGCTTGGTCAGGTACGCATCCGGCTCATGCTCCAAGGCACTGAGCACCATCGCCTGACTGGTTTCGGCCGTCACCATGACAAACACCGCTTCATGACTGATGAGCTTTTCCGACATCAGGTCTTCGAGCACTTGCTGGCCGTTCTTCTTGCCGTCGCCGAGGTGGAAATCCTGCAGAATGAAGTCATAAGACTTCTGCGCACACATCTTCAGCGCCTGCTCGCCGGTATCGGCGGTATCCACATCCTTGACCCCCAGTTCGCGCAGCATCGAGCGTACGGAACTGCGGAAATCCGAGAAATCATCGACGATCAGAAAACTCTTTTGGTGATACGACAGCATCGAGGATTTCCAGGCAATTGAAGTGAGGGCAATTTCAGGCGCGCAGATGATAGCTGCCGGCCAAATGCTATCAAGCGATTTCACGCGACTTTTAAGTCACCGAGTGAGTTATCGGCCACAAGTGACGTTCTCTGAAGCGGACACTTCAAGATTCCTTGTGCAGCGATTACCCTGCGGGCCTGTTCACAATTCCCTTCAAGGCTTACTCCGTGTACATCGAAGGACGCTACATCGTATCCGCCTGTGCTCTGCTATTCATTCAGCAATCACTCGCGGGTGGAATGGACTGCACAAAAGCCGCGACTGCCGTCGAAAATTTTGTCTGCGCGAATAAAGGTCTGTACGAACTGGATGCGCAAATGGGCGCGGTTTATCGCGCGCTGTTCAAAGTTTCCACTCCTGCGCAACCTGGACTCAAGCGCACGCAACGACTGTGGGTAAAAGCCCGCAATGAGTGCGCCGAAGACATTTCGTGTATCGATAAGCGCTACCGCGAACGCCTGCAAGTGTTGCAGGCCGAGTGGCAGGCAGCCGTCGCCAATCAACCGGATGATCTCGACAAACAGGCTCTGGATGATCTGCAAAAGAGCATTCAAGCGGCCAGTAAAAACAATCCCGAATTTGCCTTGGAACGCACGCTTGCCGCCCTCGCCGTGAAAACGCCTGCCGGCGGTTTTTCTGGTGATGCGAATAAAGACGACGCTTCGATCACACACTTTCCGACCGCGAAACCCAAAGGTGCGACAGGCGCTGAATGGAAAGCACTGACGGCTTCCCGGATTTCTGATGCCGCCGAAACCGGCCTGTCCTCTTACACTTTGCAGGATCTGGATGGTGACGGTCAGCGCGATTTGATCGTGAATACCTACGCCGGCGGCACCGGCCTGTTTACTTACGTCGAAACCTGGCGCCGCGACGGTGAGCGATTCGTCAAACGTTCGGTGGAGCCCGAAAGCTCGCTGTTCTATCTCAATGATCGCGGCGCCAATCAATCGGCGGACTGGATCAGCCTGCGCGGCAGAACCTATGCGGCTTATCGCAACAGCGAGTACGGCGCCGATCGGCTCTACTTGCTCAATCCGCTTAAAATCAATGTTCAGGTACCCACGGTGACCGTTCGTTATAGCTACGACTTGGATGTTCCTGCTCTTCAGCACAAGGACGACGGCAAAAGTACGTTCCAACTGGAACCTAATCTGCACCGTGTGCTGAATCAAGCGGTCGCCAAAGTGAATGAAACAGCTACCACGTCCAAAGAACCGCTGTGCCCTATTCCGCCAACTGGCGCTGGCGAAAATGATTACTACAGTTATGGCCCGGCGAGCTACACCATTGAAAAAGTCGCCGACCTATCGGTGTTTATTGGCAAGGACTGTTACATCGGCGCCTTGATCGACTGGTTCGGCAATTACAGCGAGAAGAATGGTTTGTTTGCGCAACTGGCATTGCGCAAGCCGGACAGGGATGGCGATGGATTGACTTATGAGGTGTATGGGCGCCGGCAGGTGATTGAGGTCGGCACTTCCATTGGCAGAGTCGAGCTGGACTAGGGCTTGGCATTTGCACGCACTTATAAACCAAGCAAAAAGCCCCCTCGCAATGGGAATTGCGAGGGGCTTTTTGGTGTGGAATGGATGGCGTCCCTGGGCAGGTGAACCTTCGCCATCTCGGTGTTTTTTTGCGAAACCAAGAGCTGTTCTCTTGGCGTAAAGCTAGGGGGGCAGCATATTTTTCCTGTTAGGCCGGGATACGATCCTTCTGAATTCCCCGATGCCTGACTTGCCGAGTTCTTATTCCTACTCCAGCATTACTCCTTAACTCCTTGTTCCTTTGCAAGAGGGATACTTTGAACAACCCCAGAATTGGCTACCCGCACGACTTCCCTTGCGAGCCGTTCGACGCACCATAGCTGCACCACATATGGGGCAGGAGTTCGATGCCCGCGAACTAGGAGTTCGAGCTGCAATCGGGTATGTCGGGGGTAGCGCAGACGAAGTTCGAGCAGGTAAAGCTGGGGCTCTTTTGGGAATCTCAATGGTGGCGATTTTAGGTGCAGGCAGATTAATACCCAAAGCCACGCAATCCACTTGTGCCTGTGCACGCTCTTCAAGTGCCTGCAAGAGAGATTGATCTGGCACAGACTTAGCAGATAAGCACCTAGGCGCCATAGATTGCAAAGCAGACAGCCCCGAGCGAAGCTTGTTTTGCAACTCAATTTGTCTAGCTGCGGATGCGGAACGTGCTGCGTTTTCGGCTTGGATATCAGATGGATCTGCCGAGGCGTTGTAGCGAAACTTAGCTTCGTGACTTTGACGCCATGCGAGCATTTTTCCAGTAAATGCCTCGCCAAACCCTGGCACCGCACGAACAGCAGAAGCCGTTACGTCAGCAGCCGTCTCAATACCAAATGAAGCCAACATAGCTGTCTTCGCAGGTCCTATACCTGGTATTGCTGCGCGTCTGATCAGGAAACGATCCAGGAAATCTATTCTCTGTCGTGACTCTCGCGTGGACTTCAACTTCGTCAGTACTTCCGCGAGATCCCCTTCAATTCGCCGATAGCGAGCAACGCAGTCTTCCAAGTCGGCACGGAGAACGAGGATCTCTTTCAGCCCAATGCGCTGCAAATGCGCCAGGGATAGCAAATGCACCCGATTATCAGCATCCGCATAAGCCTTGCGAAATGGCACCGGATCCACCTTAGCCTTTTTGAAGAATGCTACTAGGCCGTAAACACCAAGAGCTCCCCAGAAGAGGCCTAACCGAGGCAAGTTGACAAATCCGATGATTGCCGCCAACAACGCCAGAACACCGAAGATGGTTTTTTCTGGGCTACTACTCTTTGCCTGAGTAACTGCCGCACTCGGCAGCCCCCCATTTCCACTCCAAGTAGGCAGAGTTTCTTCCGGCTCAGGAATTCGCACCGCTTTGATAGCAGCCCAAACAGCCTCAAGATCGAAGGGGCCTGCCGTAGGAATATTCCCCACAACAAGGCCCAAGGGAAACATTTCGAAGCCAGATTGACTTGCTAGCCGGCACCAGAGACAGCTACCTGCAGAATTAGGAAAATAGTGCGTTGGCACATTCGTGCATTGACGTAGGTTAGTTTCGAGTCCTTGCAGCAAACCCACCCATACCCCCGGATCCGGGCGAGAGGTAGCAACAAGCCCGAAGGCTGACTCAAATGCTGCTGCAAGCGATGGCGGGAAATCTGTCAACAGCACCGAACCGGGCGGCGGAGAGGCTCGCGTTTCATTGCGTCGCGCAATTGAAAATGCAAAACGATTCTGCGCAATCGACTGGCCCAGACTAAGATCTGCACCACTAAAGCGTCCGGAATAGGGGTGTTTCCCCATGACTAGCAATTGAAAAATGGCAACTGCCAGTCCGAAGTTGTCATGAGCCTGAGTGCGTTTGACGCTACTAAAGCTAACACCATGGAGTTCAGGAGGTGTGAAGTCCTCCATACCAACAACACAGGGGTAGGACTGCCCTTTCAAACTAAACTGAAAGCTATCGGCATCAATCAGTGCGACGGTGGCGTCCTGCGCAACAAGAACTCCAGAATGGTTGAGATCACCAATAATGCAGCCAGCTTGGTGTACCGTCGCGACGGCACGCGCAACGTTTTGTGCCACTCGCACCAGAAACCGATAGTCTGTTTTTGGAAAATGGATTTTTCTCGACTTGGGGCTGTAAAGTTCATGGAGTGGCCTGTACCCCGCAACAAGTCGCATTGAAAAACCTGCGAAGTCGCCAGATGAGTCAGTAACCACTTCAGATGGAAAAGCTACAAGAGTGGTCGCGTCTGCCAGCCGCCCCTCGACCATAGCTCTAACCTTACTTTCGCGGGAGCGCCGAAGCTCAGCTTTGTAGATTTTTACGGCACGATCAGCGTGCCCCAATAGCGCATAGACATCTCCCTCGCCCCCTTTGCCGAGACGTTTATCGAGCTGCTCATTCTTACCGGCAATCCATACCGGTGGCGATTTCATCGACATGAAACGAGGATCAGTGTTTTGTCATCATCTGTACGCTCGCAGAGCGCAGGACTTTCTAAATATCGCGCCAGTGCTCCTGACAATTCAACCAAGCGCCCCTCTCCATCCATTTGATCGACCGGCTTCAGCATTGGATCAAAGAACCCAGCAAAAGGCTGTTGCGTTGCCTGCTCCAAAGCGACCGCCTCCAACCCATCCGAAAACAAAGCGAAGGCGTCATACTCAAAATCCTTATTGAAGGTATGCAACCGAACCTCAGGATCATCCGTAACGAAATAGGTTGTCGAAGCAAACTCACCATTCTCTGGCCAGCACAAAGCTTCCCATACTCCAGCCTTACGAGCGACAAGCGCGCTATCGCCAACCTGCAAAGCTAGGACACGTCCTTTGAAAACCACCAGCATCACCAATGTCGCTGCAAACTGCCGTCGAGTTAGTCCACGCCGCGCTGCGACCTCGGAGAGAAGATCCCTGACCAGATCTATCCAACACAGGATCACTTCATTATGTGGCAAGCAGTTATGTTGTTTGAACCATGAACGGAAGTTGGCTATTAGGCTGCGGCAAATTATGGACGCACCTTGCCCACCGTAACTCGCGCTTCCCGCCCCATCAGAGACTACAGCGCAAAACGTATGCGGGTTGATCCGAACCACACTGAAAGCATCCTGCTTTCGAGTACCCATACGTTGATGGGACGTGCCAACACACGAGGCAGCCGCCCAACGCCAACGAGGACTATCCAGCAATTGCCCAACCCTCTGGACCAGTAGGATTGGCAAGTGGTACTGCATCGCCTGGATTCGATTGCGATACAGCGCTCAAAGAACTGGAGAGCCAAGCAAAGAGCTCTCGAAACGCCAGTCCCTTGAGTTTCAGTGGTTGACGTGTACCCAACTTCGAGAGAGCGGACATATCCGCACCATCAACACCAACGGAGTAGAACATGAACTCCTTACGTTCTTCCCCTTCATGTACACGACGCCGTGCCTCTTGCCAATCATCAGTCGGCGCACCATCGGTGATCAGAAAAATCCAAGGGCGGTAATATTTAACGCCATTAGAGCGGTAACGATCTTTTCGCTCACGCAGAAGATCCAATGCACGCACAACGGCCTCCCCCATGGGCGTCACACCACTTGCTTCCAAGACCTCGGGAAAAAAACCATCGACTGTTGTGAACTCAGTGCGGACATTGACAGGACCAAAAGTCACGACTGCCAATTCCACACGCTTCGCGGCCATTGCATCGGCGTAGAGATCATCCTTGAACGACTGCAAAGCATCGTTCAGCATTTGAATGGGCGCACCGTTCATAGAGCCCGATGTGTCCAGCAGAAGCACGCAAGGGCACCGTTGCTCCGGATTTTCAGCAAACTCTACGTCTGCAAACGGCTGCTGTTCGAAATCGCTCATTTTGCCCCCTCTATCTATTTTCCGTGACGAGACTGTCGTGATAGCACGATACCAGTACGTATTAAAAAACGCACAAAAATGATTACAAGGACACCCTTACGCAGAGTGCCCACAATTATTTATTTGAAGTGTCATGTATGCCTGAGCTGATACGCGTAAATTCGTGTTTATTCGCGTATCCCGCTTGATAAGTGACACTCATAGTGCAACAGTATTAGTAGAACACCTTAACTGATACGGACGGCAAGTCATGTTTATCCGCGCATACCTCCGAGCATCGACCGAAGAGCAGGACGCCGGCCGCGCCCGGGCATCGCTCGAGCAATTCGCCACCGATCACAACAAAGTCATCGCAAGCGTATACCTGGAGAACGCCAGCGGCGCCTCGGCTGATCGGCCTGAGTTGTTGCGCCTGCTCAAAGACGCGCGCAAGGGTGATGTCCTGCTGGTGGAGTCGATAGATCGCCTCTCGCGCCTTCCTGTGGAGGACTGGCAGAAGCTCAAGGCTGCGATCGACTCCAAAGGACTGCGCATCGTCGCGCTCGACCTGCCGACGAGCCACCAAGGAATGCAGGACACCAAAGGCGACGAATTTACCGGGCGGATGCTGGGCGCAATCAACTCGATGCTGGTGGAAATGATGGCAGCGATCGCGCGCAAGGATTACGAGCAGCGGCGCGAGCGCCAGGCCCAAGGTATCGAGAAGGCAAAAGCTGCTGGCAAGTACCAAGGGCGGCCAGTCGATGAAACCTTGCACAAGCGGGTAAAGGAACTGCTCGGAGCGGGCCTTGGCATCCGGGCCACGGCCAGGCACGCGAACTGCTCAACGACAACGGTACTAAGAATTCGGGATTTGGTCTCTTAACTATCTGACTCGGATTTTATTGCCGTTCCACCTCATCACAGCCCCATCGATATTCATCCCATCGATTACCGCGCGGCCTGCACCATCCGCGGAAGGGTAAATGTGCGCAGCACTGAAACCCGCTTGAGAACAGAGCTTGAGCAGTTTCGATGATTCAAACACTGGAATCGTGATTTTTATGAGGGGGCTGTTGGGAAGATCGGACAAGTAGTTTTCAAACCCTTGAACGACGAACGTGCCATTGCGAAACCCTGAATGCGGATGAACAGTAAACAGCCCACCTTGTGCAGCGAGGTGCCGACTCACGGCTCCCGGTGACCTATGCAAAATCACCTCGGGATGGTGCGCTATAAGCTCAATATCCAAAGCCCAAATTGCCAAACAGTCGTTTTCTTCCCACTCGTTGAACCTGCTTAACGCCGAGCTAGCTGCAAAATACGCAGCCGTGTAAGCCTTGGTTGTCCAATCCAGCAATCTCGTCGGGACACCATGATGCTGCGCCATTGCCATCAGATCGAGAATGCGCTCATCCGGCCAAAGAGAAGGTTGCTTGAAGAATCGGTCGGCCCTCTGCGTGTTCATCACTTCGCGCCGAAACTCCTGAGAGTCATTCGGAATTGCAATTCCGATGTTGTCACAATGATGAGCAAAGCTGGTCAGATACTCCAGCTCGAGAAAAACCATAAAACTCGCGTCGACCATTTTTCCGTCAACGGTAATTGGAGGCTGGTTTCTCGGGCGAAGAATGGAAGGAATCAATGGCCAGCGGGAATCAGCTTGGCCTCGAAAGATGCAGTTGTATGGCCCGGGCCTTAATTCATTTGTCGGAGACAAAGCCAGCCAAAGCTCTTCCGCCGTTTGCAGTGGCATTTCCGTAAAAAGCGGATATTTTTTCGCCATTTCGCATCCGTGCCGACGAGAAGAGAAAAACGCACAGCGAGGACAGCTGCACCCGCCATGCACCCATGAGTTTCAAACGTGCGGTGACGAAATTATCGGAAGCCTTGAAATATATGGTGTCCCAGGGCAGGTTCGAACTGCCAACCTTCCCCTTAGGAGGGGGATGCTCTATCCAATTGAGCTACTGAGACACTGAGTTGTCGTGGCCGGACACGGCGCGACGGACGGCGTGCATGTTAACGGCCAGCCCCTGATTTGTCATGTCGTCCGTGGGCTTTTTAAGTGTAGGCAGGCGCCCTGCGATACTGCGGGAACATTTACCGTGCAATTTGCACTGCCGCGAAAAAGCCATCATTGCAGATTGCAACCCGAAGCTTGGGAAAAACCCTTGCAAATCCTTGTTTTTAAAGGACTTCACAGCGGTTAGACTGTTGGCACGCCGGGTGCTTTGTCTGTTCGTATAACAGCACAAACGGAGTCGGCCCCATGAACAGCACTCTCTTGCTTGCAAACGCAATCGCACTGGCGGTTTTGGTCGGCTTTCATTTTGTTCCCGAGAGTGCTGAACCGGTGGCTCAGCGTATGCCGCATTACTTGCAGGTGCAGAAAGCGCCGCAGTGGGCGGTGCTGAGTGACCAGAGCGACTTCGCGGCACAGGCGGTCAATGAGCCTGAGCAAGCACTGCCGACGCGCGACACCGAACGTCTGGTTTTTTGAAATATCTTCAGGAGTACAGCATGTCCAGATCAGCCGCAGGATTTCTGATCCTCGCCTTATTGAGTGGCGTTGTGCATTTTTCGCTGTTCGAGGAAACCTCAGTCACCCTGCCCCTGATTGGCTGCGGCGTGTTTGCGGTGTTGTTTGTGCTGGCCCTGGTGGCCGGGCGCAAGATCAAGTTTGATCCGGTGCTGCGTTAAGCCGGATCAAGTCCAGCAGTTGCTTGACGGCATCCGTCAGGTCGCCGGAATTGTCGATCAGATGCACGGGCAAGTCAGTTGCCCTTCTGTCCTTGAACAGCGCATTGCGCGCCAGCCTCGCATCGATCTGCTCGGGCGTCTCCCGGCCACGTCTAAGCAGACGTTCACGCAAGACCTCATCCTTGACCGTCAGCAGTACCGGCAGCAGCGTTGGATAGCGCTCAAGCGCCTGACGCAGATTGGCGCGCGAGCCGTTCACCAGCACGGATTGCCCAGCGCGTAACCGTTCGTCCATTTCTGCGGGAATGCCATAAGCCAGCCCATTGGCCTGCCAGGCCAGCGAGAAATCCCCGGCTTGCTGGCGTCGCTCGAACTCTTCGGGCGTCACGCCAATGGCATCCTCACCCACCGATTCCGCTGATCGGGTAATCACCCTGCGAATGATTTCACAGTTCAACTCGCGCAAAGACTCACGCGCGGCCTCGATCAGGCTGTCCTTGCCTGAACCGGAGGGTCCCATCAGATAAATAAGCCTGCCATCCATCCTGAAAACGCCCTCCAACGGGTGTTTGCCCTAGTAAATCGGCAGATTGCCACTATCCTGTACAGGTAAGGAACAAGGATTGAAATCCGCATAGCATGCACGTTCTGACGTCATCGGACATCAACAGATGTGCACCCGGAAGCGGTCAGTGATGCGGGCCAGGGCAAAGATTTCAAACCAGTCCGCATTTCTGATAATTGGTGCTGGCATTACGCCTTTACCCAGCTCAATATTTGTCACAGAATTGACGCCAATGATCTGGCAATTTTGAGGCATGATGCGCGCCTCTTAACAATTCAGGTTGAACCATTTGGCGCGGATGCTTGTCCTACCACACATCCTGGCCAATCCCGAGAACCGCTCCCCTGAACTAACCGGTTAAATATATG
>Ga0153923_100350_pt1 | contig 16167 bp, 16 predicted proteins | sample TSNJ007MetaG_FD_104682 | JGI IMG/M metagenome (GOLD analysis project Ga0153923, IMG submission 104682) | Attine ant fungus gardens microbial communities from New Jersey, USA - TSNJ007 MetaG | ecosystem: Host-associated > Fungi > Mycelium > Unclassified | place: USA: New Jersey, Brendon T. Byrne... | reverse complement strand
TGGCTACTTTGCAGTAGCAATTCTTGGGCTTGTTGTATTTCTGTCTATTTTTGAAATGGTAACGAAATATAATTGCTGGGAAGAAATTCGCAAGGGGAACTTGGCAGTAGCCATGGCTACTGGTGGCAAAATCTTCGGAATTTGCAACGTACTGCGTTTCAGCATTGAATCAGGTGTTTCGATTTATGAGACGATGAAGTGGTCGGTCGTCGGTTTTTTGCTGCTGCTGCTTGCCTATTTTTTATTTGAATTCCTAACCCCAGTGTTCTCTATTGATGAGGAGATCGCTGCAGATAACCGTGCTGTTGGGCTAATAGCGATGCTGATCTCGGTTTCGTTGTCTTATGTGATCGGTGCAGCTATATTTTAAAAAAATAGAAAGTTTTGCACCTCCCTACAAAGGATTCCAGATGAAGCTGGACAAGCTTTGAAATGAGCAGCTCCACTTTGTGGAGTATTAGGAGGATATCATGAAGATTCTTACCCGAGTTCTGTTTGTGTCAGCTATTGCTTTTATAGCAGCCGGTATTATTTATTTAATGATGAACTAAATTTAAACGTGAAGTATGAAGGAGATTATTAAGATGGAAACAACTGTGTGCCCTTGGTGTCATACCGAAATCGTATGGGACGAGGAATTCGGACCCGAGGAAAATTGTCCTCACTGCAACAATGAACTTAACGGATATCGTACAGTTACTGTAGGGATAGACGGCATTGAAGAAGAGGAAGAAGAAGTTGTAGAAGAACCTAAACAAGAGGTTATTAATGATGATGATCTTTGGGGAGACGTCGACAAAGACAGTGTAGTTCCTATTTACAACACGCTCAACCAATTCGGTGACGATTATGATTTGAATAAGTATGAAGAGCGTGTATCGGGCATCTTAGCGATTCAGGAAGAAGCTCCGGAATGTACACAATGCCATGAGTTAACTATCCTTGCTGGTAAACAGCTTGTTAGCAGCTTCGAGCCATCTGCACCGGCTACACTAGGTGGACCTGTATTAACATCTCCATTCTCCCTTAATGTGTATGTGTGCCCGTCTTGTTTCCATGTACAGCACAGTCTAGCGCAGGAAGACCGTATTCAGCTCGTACGTAATCTGAGTACCGATAAAGCATAAGCATCCTCATAAAAAGCTTAGTCCTCTTATTGACCATAAGGGGACTAAGCTTTTTTTTAAAACCCCAATATTGCTTATTCACGTCCATTTTCTAAGAAGGAGAAGGTTTGGCTGATCGTGTCAATGAGAATAGATCAAGCTCCGGCCGATGTTTACCCGCAATCGTATCGGTTAATAACTCCGCAGCAATCATGCTGTACACCGTCCCATTGCCCCCATAACCCTCGATGAAGTAGCAATGAGGGTACTTGGGATGAGGGCCGATATAAGGAAGCCCATCACGCGTAGATCCGAATACAGCACCCCAGGAGTATTCTATCTCAATGCCTTTGATTTCAGGGAATAAAGCTTCCAGCTCTTCCAATAACCTTTGACTTTGTGAAATCACTCTGATATCACGGCGCTCTGGATCCGTCAACGGTTCATCTTTACCTCCTGCAATAATACGTCCCTCCGGTGTTGTCCGAAAATACAAATACGGTCGGGCGGTTTCCCAGAGGAGGCTCCGCTCATGCCACTTTGGGAATTCCTTCAGAGGTTTGGTCATCACTGCATACGTATTGATCAGCTCAGCGCCTCGGTCTTTTTTAAACTCCTGCGTTTCATAACCCATTGCAAAAATAACCTTCTTCGCAATAATACGTCCGTTCTCTGTGTGGCAAATTACTCCATCTTCAGTGAACTCATAGTGTTTAGCCTCGGTCTGCTCATAAACGTGTACACCATTCATTGCTGCCTTGGCGATCAGGCTGTGAACTGTCCGGAAAGGGTTCGCTTCTGCATCACTGCGTGAATAAAGTGCAGCAGGTTTAGAAAAAGAATACACCGAAGCAATTTTATCCTCTTCCCAGAAATCAGAATCGAATCCGTGAGCAACGAGGTTCTTATATTCTTCTCGCAGAGCAGGTACATCCTCTAGTGTACTGGCATATAGAAGGCTGCTGCGAGGAATGATCTGGGGATCGATATCGAGCTTGGCTGGCAGATCCAAAATATTTCTAACCCCTGCTTGGCATAACTGATAAAAGAGCAAGCCGTTCTTTTCTCCAAAAGTGTTCATACATGAGGTTAACGATTTATCGTTAGATATCTGTAGTAAACCTGTGTTGGCATGTGAGCTTCCGCTTCCGACTCGTCTTTTTTCGATCAGAACAGCCTCAGCTCCGCTTAAAGACAAGCGATAGGATGCCATTGCTCCACCCATTCCAGCCCCTACGACCAAGCAATCACAGTGAATGGTATCCTCTAGCGCAGGATAAGTTGGTGGGTCTTGTAAAGTGCTTCTCCAAGGTGGGGTGCCGCTATTTAGTCTCATGAAAATGATCGCTCCTTCATTTGTTCCATTATTTAGTATAGGCGGCATTTTACCGTCTCATTCGCAGCATGTTCTTATTTCTGTCATAACTCTCTAGTGCTGTTGGGCAAATAAATGGTGTGCTTTGGCGGTATACTAAAGCCTGTTTGGATCAACTACAAGGAGGGACTACAACTCATGCAATCAATGCAAATGCAGGCACTAAGTGGAAAAGAATTGGAATATATCGCAGACTCCATCTCTAATGAGGACTTGCTTCTTAAGCAATGTGCGGCTACCGCCGCGACAACGCAGAACGAGCAGGTCCGACAAGTTTGTTTGCAGCATATCCAAAATCACACGCAGCACATGGATACACTCACTCAGTTACTCCAGCAGCATCAACAGTACGCACCAACAAGCCCACAATAATTGCATTATTAATCTTAAGGAGGTTATAAAATGAATGCACAGAATCCAGCAGCATTTATGCCAGATGAGGATTTAATGAACACCATTTTGTGTGATTTGAAGCGGACGGTCCGTGAATATGCGACTGCCGCTACAGAATCGGCATGTCCAGCGGTTCGTCGGGTGTTTAACGACATGACCATGAACACGCTTCGACTTCAGGGCGAGCTTTATACGCAGATGTCCCAACTGAATATGTATCCTGCACCTGCAAAAGCATTGCGCCAAGATGTAGACAAGCAGCTCCAAACTGCACAGCAATTGCAGCAAAAAGCCGGACAATTTGTTCAGCAAAAAACCGGACAAGCTGGATCCTTTGCTCACAATGCGAACGCTCATCTTCATTCGAATGGGCAACATCAACCGTCTCATTTAATGTAACCAAGATGGTTATGGGATGAAGCATCCTACCTCATTACCTTAAGGCTGACGCCCGTTTATTCCGGAAAGCTCCGGTGTAAACGGGTGTTTTTTGTATATAAATCCAATTAGCTGAGTAAACACAGTCTTCTATGCGGACATCATATGGGGTTATTTTGTTTGCAGAGATGCTCAATTCATGTCATATTAGTATTAAACTCTTTTCGCGGGGCGACGCATGAATAGCGCAACGTCATTTGCGAACTATCCGGAGGGAAGGCATGAAGGAAATGAACGAACTAAAGAGGAAAGTGCTGGAACTGCTTAAAGAGGACGCGAGAAGATCTACTGCACTCTTAGCTACGCTGCTTGGCGAGGAAGAAGAAGACGTAAAGACGGCGATTGGGCAATTAGAGAAGGACCATGTAATTGTTAAGTATGCAGCCGTTGTAAACTGGGATAAAGTCGATGACGAGAAAGTGACAGCGCTGATTGAGGTACAGATTACACCCGAACGGGGTCGCGGATTTGAAGGCATTGCCGAGAGAATCTACCTGTATCCACAAGTCAAATCCGTTTATCTGATGTCAGGTGCTTACGATCTTCTGGTAGAAGTGGAAGGCCGAAACTTACGTGAAGTGGCCAATTTTGTATCCGAGAAGCTGTCTCCAATTGATTCAGTACTCTCAACTAAAACGAATTTTACCCTTAAAAAATACAAACAGGATGGGATCATCTTCGAGGAGCATGAGGAAGACAACCGTCTGATGATCTCTCCATAAAGGAAGTAATCATATGATCACGAACAAAACGCAGCTAACCGGAGAAGACAGCAAATCAATGAATTCTTATTTGGCCCCGCTGGTACAGCAAATTCAGCCTTCGGGTATTCGTAAGTTTTTTGATCTGGCTGCAGGCAGCAAGGATATCATATCACTCGGAGTCGGGGAACCTGATTTTAAGACCCCGTGGCATGTCAGAGAAGCTTGTGTCTATTCGCTGGAAAGAGGATTTACAGGCTATACATCCAACGCAGGAATGCCTGAACTAAGGGAGGGTATTGCGAACTATTTGCACACCCGTTTTGCAGTGGAGTATGATCCTGCCAATCAAATTATAGCAACGGTCGGCGGAAGTGAGGCTATCGATCTGGCTCTGCGCGCTTTGATCACGCCGGGCGATGAGATCCTCATACCAGAACCTTGCTATATTTCTTATTCGCCGATAACGGCTATTGGTGGAGGTATTCCTGTAGGTATCGAAACCATCGGAGAGAATGACTTTAAACTTACTGCAGAGAGTTTGGAAGCGAAGATTACTCCACGCTCCAAAGTTCTAATTCTGTGCTACCCGAGCAACCCAACGGGAAGTGTTATGACTCGAGAGGATTGGGAGCCGATCGCCAAGGTTGTAGAGAAGCATGATCTTATTGTAATTTCGGATGAGATCTATGCGGAATTAACGTATGGAATTAATCATGTCAGCTTTGCCTCATTGCCAGGTATGATGGACCGTACGATTTTGGTCAGCGGTTTCTCCAAGGCATTTGCCATGACTGGATGGAGAATGGGTTATGCTTGTGGTCACCCTGATTTGATCTCCGCTATGCTTAAGATTCACCAGTACACTGTGATGTGCGCTCCTTCTATGGGCCAGGTGGCTGCACTTGAGGCACTGACCAATGGGATGGAAGAGAAGGATCGAATGGTCGATTCTTATAACCAAAGGCGGAGGCTGATTGTTAAGGGTTTGCGTGATGCGGGACTGGAGTGCCATGAACCACAAGGTGCATTTTATGCTTTTCCAAGCGTGCGCAAAACAGGACTGACATCTGATCAGTTTGCACAACGATTATTGCTTGAATATAAGGTGGCAGCTGTACCTGGAAGTGTCTTTGGTTTAGGTGGTGAAGGTTACTTACGCTGCTCCTATGCTACATCAGTAGCTCAACTGAATGAAGCTATAGAACGCATTGGTGCTTTTGTCACACAACTGGAACGAGAGAGAATGGAATAGAGAAAATTGGACTATAGCCTATCCTATAATCCTATGGTATTATTTTACTTTGAGAGTAATTAACCCCTATAATAGAACTAACAAGGACGTATTTTACTCTGGAATTAAGCGTTGCTTTGAAGTTGCTTTTATTACTTTAATGACATTTTGTGGCACGCGCTCAATAATACTTTTAGGAGGGATGATTGTGCTTAGTGCCGATTATTACTTACCTTCCTATGGAGGGCAGTGTTTTTCTGGAAGTGGGAAACTGTCCCCCAAGGGTGATGCTTCTGCTCGCATACTCTCTCTGGAAGATGAAATTAGAATACTCCGTAGCAAAATGGAGCAGCTTTTTTTGCAGGAAAAATCATTCACTTCAGATAATGTGATTGAAATTAGCAGTTTACTGGATCTCAAGATAAATGAATACATGAAGGGGCGTCCAGTTGGAAAATAACGTCGCTACATGCTGTTGAAGAGGACCCTAGGGTCCTCTTTTTGTTGTTCCTTTAAGCCCAAATGTCAGTTGCTAACTATACTCTTCATTTGCCATTTTTATATAAGAAAGCTTAAACTAGCATTATGTGATTTGAAGAATGGATAGGAGGAGTAAGCCATGGTGATCTATACACGCACGGGTGATGCGGGTCAAACTTCAGTGATTGGCGGCCGGGTTGGTAAGGACGATGTCCGAGTTGAAGCTTACGGAACGATCGATGAACTGAATTGCTTTGTAGGTCAGGCAAGGAGCCTGATGGAGGACGATCAGTTTGATGATGTACGCGAGCAGCTGCTGGAAATTCAGCATGAGCTATTCGATTGCGGAACCGATCTGGCTTTTATTAAGCTAGGTGATGGTGGTCAATATATGGTAACAAGTGAGATGGCTAAACGGTTGGAGGACTGGATTGATGATCTTCAAGCAGAGAATCCACCACTAGAAAAATTCATCCTCCCTGGGGGCAGTCCGTTAGCTTCGGTTCTACATGTGTGCCGTACGGTTTGCCGCCGGGCGGAACGCCGGGCAGTTACACTTGGACGAAATGCAGACATTAACCCGGAAGCGGTTATTTATTTGAACCGGTTATCTGATTATTTCTTTGCGCTGGCTAGGACGGCTAATACACGGGCAGGGATTACTGATGTAGAATACATTCGCAGTAAAAAGGTGTTCCGAGACTAATATGACTAGCTATTATTCACCAATTACTTACATTATACCGCCTGAAGAGGATGACTGGTTGCTGAAGACGATCCTGCATAAACGGATGGATGTCTCACGTAAATTGATGTCACGCCTTAAGCAAACAGAACAAGGGATTACATTAAATGGAGAACGTGTTTATATCAGCGTACATGTTAAGGCAGGCGATATTGTACAGATTCGCATGGAAACAGAGACTTCGGATGATATTTTACCGCAGCCGATTCCCTTTGAAATTCTATTTGAAGATGAGCATCTGCTCGTAGTAAACAAGGCAGCAGGGATCATCGTGCATCCCACACACGGACATTACACTGATACGCTGGCTAACGGAGTAGTTCATTATTGGGCGCAAAAAAATGAACGTTTCCGCTTTCGACCCGTCCATCGTCTGGACCAGGAAACCTCCGGTGTGTTAGTCATCGCCAAGAATCCGTATAGCCATCAGCATATTTCTGAGCAGATGATTGCGGGTACAGTGGACAAACGTTATGCTGCATTTGTTCATGGGGCTCCTGTGGAGCCTTTCGGCGATATCGACGGACCTATTGACCGTGATCCTGAGGAGCCTCATCGGCGTATCGTGACACCGGAAGGTTATCCTTCTCTGACTCGGTATGAGGTTAAAACCGTATACGCACAAGGTTCAAAAGTTGAACTGAAGTTGGAGAGTGGTCGTACTCATCAGATTCGGGTCCATATGACCTCTATCGGCTGTCCTTTGATTGGTGACAGCATGTATCGTCATGAGCTGTATAATCTACCGGAATTGACTTTAACTCAAAGTGAACAGTTAGAGTCCGTTACAGCACTAGATGCTTCCATACCGCGTCAAGCACTGCACGCGGTGCGTCTGACGTTCAAGCATCCGGTGCTGCTGCAGGAAATGATCTTTGAAGCTCCTTTGCCGCCTGATATGGCGGCCTTGGAGAATGTATTGGAGCAAGGCCCGAAAGCGAATTTGAGGTAAAAATTATCTTAGTGATGTTAAGCGGAGAGGGTGAATTGGTTCTGGAGAAACGGAATTTCGCCTTTATCCTCGGATTTCATCCGCAACAAGCGGACTAATTCAAGAAATCTGAGGATAACAGCGATCGGAAGAATAATTTGCCAGCGTAGCGCACTCATCACTACCATTAAAGGAGAACAACATGAGCAAGCTAAAAGTATATCAATATCCAAAATGCAGCACCTGCCGCAGTGCAGTAAAATGGCTACAAGCTCAAGGTCATGAGCTTGAGCTTCAAAACATCGCAGAACAGCCGCCTACCGTTGAGGAGCTGCGTGAATTGCTGGCCAATAGCGGACTAGAATTGAAAAAGTTTTTTAATACAAGTGGTGAAGTCTATAAAGCATTGGGTCTTAAGGACAAAATGGCACAGCTTAGTGAGCAGGAGAAGCTTGAGCTGCTCGCGAGCCATGGTATGCTAAATAAACGTCCGATTGTCACTGATGGTGTTAAAGTTACGGTAGGCTTTAAAGAAGATCAATATGCTGAAGCTTGGACCAATACTTCCGAAGTATAAATCCGTAAAGGGGATGTCCAACAGTCATTTCATGGCTGTTGTGGCATCCCTTTTTGTTATACTCTATTTGAAAAACACAAGAATTATAGATGGAATTACAGGGAGCTAGGTACTCGGGTAAAGCTAATTATCCCCGCCTTAGGAACTGACACTTCAAGTAATCCTTTGTTGATTTGCTGGGTTTGTAAGCTGATGAGTTGTCCGCAACAATCTTTAACCTGTATCTTGTAGTACGCAGGGGAAAGGGAGCTTCGGATGACTAGCTTTTCGCTATAGGTTCCGTTCACAATGAATAATTGGGAAGCATCCTGATCTATAGGAACAACAGCATCGGCATAGATAGCGATAATTTGTATGTCGTCTTTTCGTGCAGTCACTAAAGGATATAGTAACTCCGGTTGCTGTGGGTATAACGCTCCTCTGAGCAGAACATCGCTATGCTCCCTGCTGAAAGCTAGCCAGAAACGCAGCATAGCTAAATAATCCTCCCCGATGTCATTAAGACGCAGGGAGATTTGCGGAACAGAGAAGATCACGTTGATCAATTGCATGGCCGCACTCTCTAAAGGTTCATTCGGGTTAAACATGATCATATCGGAATGAACAGCTGTATTTCCTGACAGAAGACGCAGGTCAAGTGTACGGACTCTGTTCTGAATAGAATCATTAGGGCAGTCGTTCGCTCGGAACATGTTGCCGTATTTTCGCATCAGAGGGCCTATATAGGTCTGGCGGAATTCAATCAGAATATCAGGTTTGATGGCTTTTAATCGATCCATAACATCGGAGAGCAAGCGGTCAACTGCTTCCGGCACCGATTCGTAATCCCTACCCTCTGCAGTTCCTTCCTTCTGATCTGGACTGAGTCTGAAGCTGTCCACGAAATCCAACTTTAGTCCGTCGATATCCCAGCCTGTAACGGCCTGTTCGTAGGTGTGGATCAAATACTCCCGTACATCTGGGTAACGAGGATCAAGCACGCCGGCGTTTAGTTTTTCATCTACGCGAAGCAGCTTATTCTCAAATTGACCCCATACCTTACTGCATTTTCCTACAAACGGAACGGAATACCAAAGCATGTATTTCATGTCAAGTCGATGAACAGCTTCGACATGCGATTTCATGGCTGGAATCTTACCATCATAAACCTCCCAGTCGCCAGTAAAAGCGTAACCCCGATTGTTGTCGTCTGTTTGCCAGCCGTCATCGACGATAATGCTGTCACAGCCGAGTTCCTTAGCAAGTCTACATTGCTCCTCTAATTCGGCGGCGTTCAACGCTTGGTGGAAGGAATACCAGGTAGAGTACATAGGACGTAAGGCTACATCAGGGACTACGGCCGGTTTATAGCCGGGTAAGGTCTCCCACCATAATGTTACATCCTCCAACGCCTTATGGTATGGAATATTTCTATGGTCGATCCGAAGTGTAGCTTCATAATGGTCCATCTTCGGTAGGGCTTCTTCGAACAGGGTTACAGAGCATAGGAAGCTGGAATCCTCTTCATGGATACCGGCTTTAATGGACACATTGTTCAAGGCATCACTAAAAGCAAAGGTCATGCGGTTCTGTCCGCTTAAGTTGAACAGGGAAGCCACTGGCGCGAGGGAAGTGCTTTTGGATTGGAAGCCATCGCCCCAATCTACCTGAAAAGCTTTATTTCGGTCCGTTCCCGGATGCCACAGGGAATGGATGTCAACTGCGGGAATAGACCACTCTATACGGGACACGGGCGGATAATCTTTTTGCAAGGCTGTTAACCGGATATGAATCAGAAAAAGATTCTCCTCGATGGTCTCAACAGTGGTAGTGCTCTCAAAGAAAGGGTTGTCGCTAATAAGAGTTACATGGGGACAGTCGTTGTTGATTAAAGTTTTCATAATGCCTCCTAGTTCAAAAAATAGATATTTACTGTTTACCATTCGTTATGAGTATAATATTTACGAAACATATAGTAAACAAGAATATATAATCTGAATTATCATCTGATAAAAGCTTCATTAATAGCGAAAATAAATGATGAAAGCGATTAAATATAAGTATTGTCAAACAAAACAATCCCTGTTATATTAGAACCACGCATAAGTTCACTGATGTTTAGTAAACAAATATAATTTAGATTGGCAAATGATTGGCTAAACTATAAAATGATTGTGAGGGGTGTTTCCCAAATATGAAGTGAAAAGGTGATTAGTTTTGGCAACTATTCGTGATATCGCAAGTCTGGCAGGGGTATCTGCATCTACTGTTTCCCGGGTGCTTAACGGAGATCCTTCGTTATCGGTATTGGAGGAAACAAGGAGAAAGATTCTGTCCGCTGCGGAACAACTGCAATATAAAGGGAGTCAGCGACGTCCAGTAACTCATGCGGCACATCTGAAAGATTATAAAATTGGGTTGGTAACCTTTTGTTCGGAGCAATTTGAATCAGAGGACCCCTATTATTTATCCATCAGACTGCAAATCGAGAAAGAGTTCAATCAGCTTGGCCTGCATATTACTCGTACTATCCGCTGGGTAAACCATGAATCCTATGAAAGCCTGTCAGGTTTAGATGGACTTATTGTGATTGGGAAATTCGAGTTTGATCCTTATAATTTATTTTTTAGTCGGATACAGAATGTCGTCTTTGTGGATTACTCACCGGATGAGAATCGCTTTGATTCCGTTGTTAACGACTTCGATAAAGTAACTCGAACAGCATTAGATCATCTTCTTGGACTTGGATATACGAGGATCGGTCTAATTAGCTCGCGTGATTTCATTAATCGTTTTGGCTCCAATTCCGGTACAGATTCATTGGATCAGCGGCAAAGTAGCTTTGAAGCTTATATGAAGCAAAAGAATTTGTACATGCCTGAACATGTCCACATCGGCAATAACTTTTCTATGTCCACTGGATATCAGCTCATGAAGGATGCAATTGAGAAGCAAAACTTGCCGGAGGCCTTTTTGATCGGTTCGGACCCGATGGCTATCGCAGCCGGAAGGGCGCTGAAGGAAGCGGGCTTAAAGGTTCCCAAAGATGTAGCCATCGTCGGTATCGATGATATTGAAATGGCCGCCTATGCCAATCCGCCGTTAACGACGGTGAAAATCTATACAGAACAGATGGGTCAGAGCGCGGTAAAGATGCTGCTGGAACGTATCGGTGGTAGAGAAGTGCCGTTAAAGATTGTACTTCCATCTAAACTGATCATCAGAAGCAGCTGCGGTGCAGAAACCCATTCATCTGAAGGTAGTTAAACATTCAAAAGGGGGACAACATGATGAAAAAATGGTCTTTGATTGTTTTATCTCTGCTTGTTGTAATTGCTTTATCCGCTTGCTCCGGTAACGGAGGAAACACAGCCCAAAGCTCCTCAAACTCTGGCGGTAACAGTGGGACTCCTAAAGGGAAAATTACGTTTGCTTATTGGGGGGCCCAGTCAGAGGCTGACGCCATTAAGCAAGCGATAGATAACTTTAAGAAGACTTATCCAGATATTCAAATAGAAAGTCAATGGATTCAAAAGGATTATCTGACGAAATTACAGACGATGATTGCCGGGGGGACTGCACCGGATGTGATGCTGATCTCCGGAGGGGATTTACCTGGTTTTGCAAACGCTTTCCAAGAATTAGAAGTGGATGGATCCGTCTTCAGCTCGCCTACACTGCTTGATTCCATGAGTGTAGATGGCAAAGCCTACGCGGCGCCTTTCATTATTAAGCCTAAGGTTATGGCAATTAATGTGGACCTTTTTGAGAAGAATGACATTCCGCTTCCGAGCAAAACGGAGCCAATGACGACTGATGAGTTCAATGATATCGCCAAGAAGCTAACATCTGGTGAGGGAGCTACCAAGGTTTTTGGTTCTGAACCGCTATACCTGGGCAACTGGATCTATTCGTTCGGTGGGCAATTCTATAGTGATGATCTGACCCAATCAGCATTGGGTGAGCCTGAAGCCATTAAAGCCGCTGAGTATATGGTTGCTTCCAAGCAAGAGGGTATTGTACCGAATGATACAGAAAAACAAGGTCAGAACATGATGAACTGGTATCTTGGCGGCAGAATCGGTATGTTCACCGACTTTGGGCCTTGGTACCTACCGCAGATGGCTGAAGTAGAAAGCTTTAAATGGGATCTAGTACCGTTCCCTGGAGGTGGCGGTTCTAAGGAAGTCAACGGTCTGGCACTTAGCAAAGACAGCAAGAACGCGGAAGCGGCTAAGATTTTCATTAATCACCTGACACAGAATGAAGAAACTCAAAAAATTATTGGCGGCAACAAAAATGCCTATGGAATTCCTGTTCTGAGCAGTGCTACTAGTGCATTTGAAGCCATTTATCCGGATAAGAATCTGAATGCCTTCGTTCTTGCTGCGGAGAAGCAGCATGCACAGGAAGCTCAGAAGCGTACGAATGAGATCGGTAACGAGATGAAAGCTATCGACGATACGACCCCGATCGGAATTGGTCAAAAGGATGTTAAGGAAGTATTCCCGCAGGTAGCAGAGAAGATTAATAAGATCCTACAACAAAACTAACGGGAGAATACTATGAATGGAATAATAGAAGGGATTTACAATTTCTATGAAGGAATGGGGATGCCGGCAGATTTACTGCCGCTTCTCCCTTTTCTGACCGTGATTGCGCTGGTCTTCATTGTTATTTTTGTATTGATGAGAATGCTGGTGAAGAAGAAGATTATGCATACCAAAACGGCTAGCTTTTATATGTTCGTTTCGGTCTGGATTATCGGTTTTCTATTGTTTACGGTAGGCCCGATGATCTTCTCGTTCTATATCAGCTTCAATAAATGGGAAGTGGTCAGTGATCCGCAGTGGACGGGGCTGGACAATTACCGGATGCTGTTCAAAGACACACTTTTCTATAAATCGTTGTCCGTTACTTTTTATTACACATTGGTAAGTGTTCCGCTGCAGGTCATTTTGTCGTTTGCTATTGCAATCCTGATGAATCTGAAGCTTCGCGGTATTTATATTTTCCGTACGATCTATTATCTCCCTACACTGGTGCAGGGTGTTGCACAAATGGTACTGTTCATCTGGATCTTTAATCCGAATGTCGGTCTCGTGAACTCGCTGCTGCGTTTGGTTGGCATTGAAGGTCCTGGTTGGTTCTCCAGTCCGGATTGGTCGATGCCTGCGGTAATTATTATGAGCCTTTGGACCGTTGGCGGTAATATGATCATTTATCTGGCCGGCTTGTCAGACATTCCGCAAAGTTTATATGAAGCGGCCGAAATCGATGGTGCCACTGCCGCGAGAAAAATATGGCATGTTACTCTGCCTCAGATCTCGCCTATCCTTTTCTTCAATACAGTCACAAGTATGATAGGCGCCTTCCAGACGTTTACCCAAGGTTTCATGATCAACGGAGGGCCAGATAATTCATTGCTGTTCTATGCTTATTACCTATATCAAAATGCCTTTATGTGGTTCAAAATGGGCTACGGTTCTGCGCTGGCCTGGGTACTCTTTGTAATTATCCTAGTGTTCACCGCGATTGTATTCCGCAGCAGTGCTTTATGGGTGTACTACGAAACAGAGCAAACCGGAGGGAGGAAGCGTCGTGTCCGTCAAAAAAGAGCGTAATTCTGCAAAGAAAAAGTGGCACTGGCTGGCCTATCTTCTGCTGCTGATCGGGAGCGTTGCGTTCCTGTATCCATTTGTTTGGATGGTCTCTGCCTCATTGCGAAGTCTAGAGGAGCTTGCAGTTTCGGGGATGAGTATTTGGCCGGAGCGCTGGCGTTGGGCCAACTATGCCAAGGCACTCACGGCCTTTCCATTCCCGCAATATTTGCTTAATACCTTGATTACAACCGTTCTGCCCATTATAGGTACGGTGCTGTCCTGTTCGCTTGTCGGCTACGCGTTTGCTCGGTTAAAGGTTAGAGGAAGCGGATTCCTATTCGTACTCGTCCTCTCAACCATGCTGCTACCCGGTGAAGTAACGATGATCCCACAGTTCATTTTGTTCAAAAAGCTGGGCATGCTCGATACACTTTATCCATTGATCGTTCCGGCTTTCTTTGGCTCAGCATTCTATATTTTCTTATTGCGCCAGTTTTATTCCCGGTTGCCTGTTGGGCTTGAGGAAGCGGCAATCATCGACGGATGCGGTTACTTTAAAATTTGGCGGACGATCTTCCTCCCGCTGTCCAAACCGGCTTTGATGGCTGTTGGCGTCATGGTCTTCATGGGATCCTGGAACAACTTCATGGGGCCGCTGATTTATATTAACAGCGATAAATGGAAGACGCTCACGCTCGGACTCGCTGGATTTCAAGGCACCTATGCCACAGATACCAATTTGTTGATGGCTGCAGCAGTCGTAATAACTCTGCCATGTATACTATTGTTCTTTACATCGCAAAAGGCATTTATGGAGGGTCTGACCTTCTCGGGTTCTAAGGAAAGCTAAACAGAATAACAGGAGTGACTTTGAGATGACTCATCTGAATGAAATAAAGTCTAAAGCAGGTGCAGTAACTTTCCAATCCTCTGACAAAGAGTTGAACGAAGGTTTTGTCTGGGCCAAACAGCAGGCACTAGCATATGCCCATTTTGGTGAAGATGACGTTGGGCTATGGTATGAGGCAGCATTGCCTGAACGTGAAGCGTTTTGCATTCGTGATGTTATGCATCATAGCAATGGAGCTGCTGTACTGGGGCTTCGACTTCATACTAAGAATATGATCATGCGTTTTGCTGAGAACATTGCGGAATCGCGGGACTGGTGTACATACTGGGAGATCACTAAGGACAATGTGCCTGCCCCAGTTGATTATGATAATGACCAGGATTTCTGGTACAATCTCCCTGCAAACTTCGATATTATCGACACAAGCTGGCGACAATACCAATGGACGGGCGATAACTATTATTTAAACGATAGCAAGCTGCTGGAATTCTTCGAATTAACATTAAATGAATATACGAAGACTTGGGATAAAGATGGCGATGGTCTATTGGAGTATTATCCGGAGTATGGCCGAAGAGGTTTGGCGACTTTCAATGAAGCTGGACTTCATCCGCTGCTCGGCGGTGATATGATCGGCGCACAGATTTCTGGATACCGAGCGTTTGCCCATCTCGCTAGTCTTAGAGGCCAAGCTGGAGAAGCGAAGCAGTATGCCGACAAGGCGAAAGAACTGGAACAGCTTTACGAGAAAGACTGGTGGAATGAAGCAAAAGATCGTTTCTACGGTGCGATGCTGCAAGACCGGTCCTTCGTAACGGACTACCATGCTGAGGGCAACTTTCTTCCACTCTATTACGGTTCGATCAGTAATCAGGAAAAACTGCGTATGGCGCTGGAGGATGTCAAAGTCAATCGTGTAGCCAATGTCGAGGGGAAAACCTATCTGCCGGATATTTTCTATCGGTATGGAGAGAAAGAGGAGGCCTTCAACGAGTTGAAGGAGCTGGTTGACCCTACTCTAGATCGCCGGGATTACCCAGAAGTGTCTTATTGCGTGATTGGTTCCATAGCTACCGGATTGATGGGAATTGCGGCGAATGGAGCATCTTTAATCAGCACACTGCCTGCCCTTGCACATTCTCTGGAATGGGCGGAGATGGGGGAGATCCCAATTCTCGACCGTACTCTCACGGTTAAACACAATGGCAACACAGAAAGTGCAATTACGTTGCAATCTGGAGAGCCTTTTGTCTGGAAAGCGGCCTTCCCTGGAAATGTTAGTAAGTTATACCATAACGGCACTGCCATCACAGCAAAGCAGGAATCAACTGATGGTAGAGGACTAATTAGCTTTATTACACTTGAAGTAGCTGAAGGTGAGACACACCGTGTGTCCGCTGTGCAATAATCGTATCTAGCTAAACAACAAAAGGCCATGCTTCTCATTTTGAGAGCGTGGTCTTTTATATTAATTTCAAGGGATAAGAATAAGCTCCCATATGTGTAACTATATGATCCCTTATCAGATCAAGTATTTTCTGATAGAATACTCTTTGTGCAATAACATGGACAAGCGCTTAATAACAATACAATGAACGATTAAGGGAGAGGTTTATACATGAGAGCAGAAACAACGGGCCGTGTAATGCTTGTAGATGGAATGGCTCTGCTGTTCCGGGCCTTTTATGCGACCTCTTATGGAGGATATATTCGCAAGACAAAAGCTGGATTGCCGACGAATGCGGTGTATGGTTT
>Ga0153923_100349_pt1 | contig 16180 bp, 9 predicted proteins | sample TSNJ007MetaG_FD_104682 | JGI IMG/M metagenome (GOLD analysis project Ga0153923, IMG submission 104682) | Attine ant fungus gardens microbial communities from New Jersey, USA - TSNJ007 MetaG | ecosystem: Host-associated > Fungi > Mycelium > Unclassified | place: USA: New Jersey, Brendon T. Byrne... | reverse complement strand
TATGCCTGATCAAATATTGGAGGTAGGCTTGTTGGCGACACAGTATCCTTTTGAATATGATCGGACCAGACCTTTTATGGAGCAAGTAGGGGAATGGGTCGGCGATGTATTCTATGAAACTCTTCCTGAGGCAGGGTTTGAAGTTCGTGATGAACAGATTTACATGGCGTTTCAGGTGGAGCGAGCTTTTGCTGAGAAGAAGACGATTTTTGCTGAGGCAGGGGTCGGTACGGGTAAGACTTTAGTGTATTTGTTGTATAGCATTTGTTATGCAAGGTATATGGGCAAACCTGCGATTATCGCCTGTGCGGACGAGTCCTTGATTGAGCAGTTGGTGAAGCCAGAGGGTGATATTGCCAAGCTTGCGAAGCATCTGAATATGAATATTGATGCCAGACTAGCGAAATCTCCAGATAAATATATGTGTCTGAAAAAGCTGGACCATGCTCGCAACAATGATGATGGGAGCTTGCCGCTGGAGAGTTTGTATGGTACTTTACCTGATTTTGTACATTCTCATGCACCGATGCAGCAGTTCCATGCCTACGGCGACCGTAGGGATTATTCAGATCTGAATGATGAACAATGGAATAAGATCAACTGGGATACGTTTCAGGATTGTTTTACTTGTGATATGCGTCATCGCTGTGGACAAACGTTGTCCCGTGATCATTACCGGAAATCAAGCGACCTGATCATTTGTTCCCACGATTATTACATGGAGCATGTCTGGACTTATGAAGCGCGTAAACGAGAGGGTCAAATTCCACTGCTTCCAGAGCATTGTGCAGTTGTGTTTGACGAAGGGCATTTGTTAGAATCTGCCGCCATGAAGGCGTTAGGCTATAAAATGAAGCATGTCGTCTTTGAAGAACTAATCTCTCGTCTGTTACAGAATGAGATTCGTGAAACGCTTGCTGTTCTTATCGATGAAGCGATTATGCAAAGTGAGCAAATGTTTAAACACATTCGTCGTCAATGCCGCACCATTCCTGGATCGGATCGAAAAAGCATTGAGCTAAATGCATCGCTAATCCGTGAGGTGCATCGCATGCGTAGTGTAATTGCCGCTATTGAAGAAGAATTAGTATTCGAAAGTGGACTGTACACTATTGATGAATATCAGTTGCGGATTGTGGAAGAACGTTTGGAGACCATAGAGATCGCGTTGAGATTGTTTGAGGATTCAGGTGCATTAATTTGCTGGGCGACAGAAGATAGCGATGGCTTAACGCTGTCGGTCATGCCGCGTAATGTTAAGGAAGTACTTCAAGACAGTTTATTCACGCAAAAAATGCCAATCGTATTCTCTTCGGCTACTTTATCCGTGGATAAATCATTTCAATACTTGAAGGATAGTCTTGGGATACACGACTTCCTGTCTTTCTCTGTAGACTCACCTTATGATTATGAGCACCAGATGAATATCTATGTCCCTGAGCTTCAGAGCGGTGATTTTACTGAGAAAATGAAGATCTCCCTGAAGCTAATTCAGCAGACAGAAGGAAGAGCCCTGTTGTTATTCCGTACTCGAGAAGAACTTCTTCAGTTCAAGCAGCTCAGCTCGCAGAGAGCAGAATCCAGCAAGTATTCTTTCCTCTATGAAGGGGATCAGGAGATCAGCTATCTGATCTCAGCTTTTCAACGGGATGAGCATAGTGTGCTTTGTGCGGTGACGCTGTGGGAAGGATTAGATATACCAGGACCTTCACTATCTAATGTGATCATTTGGTCGCTACCTTATCCTCCGCTCGACCCTGTATTTATGGCAAAACGTGCGGAGACCTCCAATCCTTTTGAAGATGTGGATTTGCCTTACATGCTGCTAAGACTTAAACAAGGAATGGGACGTCTGATCAGAACGGGTACGGACCAAGGAATTGTGACAGTGCTTGCGGAAGCTGAAGGACAACATCCCGTTCACGAGTATATTACTTCTGTACTACCGAAGGGAACTAAGCTCCAGAAGCTTGAAGTGTAAATTCAGAAATTTAATATAGGAACACAATTGCTCTTTTGGAGAGGTGGATGCTTCGGCATTCTCCTTCTCGAAGGAGCTTTTTTTTGCGTGAATTCAAGCATAAGGAATACTAATCTTACGGATAGTATATTGGTATTTAACTTTCGAGCCATGGCGTATTATTGTTGATTCATGGGGGAAGGGAAATACATACCTCCGTCATCTAGAGATTCATACAAGGGGTGTGCACGACATGGGGGATTCACAGGGATTATACCAATCGAACAATAAGAAACAAGTTGGTTTTGCACTTGGGATTGGGTTAACCTTAATCATTGCATTAGTCGCAAAATATTTAGCAGGCTTTCCATTTCTCTCTATTATGGGCCAATTGGTCATTGCCATCTTAATCGGAATTATTTTGCGGGCAACCGTTGGAGTGCCGGGTACGATCACCCATGGCACTGATTTTTCCAGCAAAAAGCTGCTACGTCTAGGGATTATCCTGCTCGGTATGCGATTAAACTTAATGGATATTGTTGCTGCAGGTCCACGGGTATTTCTACTGGCTGTGATTGTGATCGTATTTACGATCTCTGTTGTATACGGACTTGCCCGACTGTTCAAAGTTGATAAGCGACTCAGTATTTTAACAGCGTGCGGAACAGCGATCTGCGGTGCGGCAGCGGTGGTGGCGATTGCTCCACAAATCAAAGCCAAAGACGACGAAACTGCGATTGGCGCGGCGATAGTTGCAATTTTAGGTACAATATTCACGTTGCTATACACATTTTTGTATCCTTTACTAGGCTTATCGAATCTAGGCTATGGGGTTTTCTCTGGAGCTACCTTACATGAAATTGCTCACGTCATCGCAGCAGCAGATGCAGGTGGGAGCGCAGCAGTAGATATGGCGGTTATCGTTAAATTGACTCGGGTGGCCTTACTCGTTCCTGTCGCTATCTTAATTGGGGTTTGGACCAATCGTGCAGAAAGAAAAGTGCAAGGTGGACAGTCTAAAGCCTCATGGAAAAGCATTCCTATTCCTTGGTTTATTCTAGGCTTCTTACTTGTCAGTGGTGTGAATTCATTAGGGATCGTATCTGCATCAGTGGCAAATGGAATCGTAACGATAGCTTATATGCTAATCGCTATGGCGATGGCTGGACTTGGTTTAAACGTTGACTTGGCGGCATTTAGACGACTGGGGATGAAATCTTTTGCAGCAGGGCTTATAGGTTCGGTCTTGTTGTCCTTAGTTGGATTTACATTAGTTCACTGGTTTGGTCTGGCGTGATCTTTTACATACATTAGAATCGTAAGAAATGAACTACTTCATATCTAAAAATGGTCCTTCTGTGTATCATTTCATGTGGCTGGGTATGCATGATATGGATGGAGGGACATAAGTTGAAATATTGCATAGGGGAATTTGCTTCCATTCTCGGTGTGACTGCGGATACGCTGAGGTTATACGAGAAACATGATATTGTTAGGCCCACTAAAGATAACAGCAATAATTACAGATATTTTAATGATTTAGATGCAAGAGATTTGCTAATGAGTAGATGGTACAGAAGTATAGGGATTCCATTGCCTGAAGTGGCAAACCTGATGAAGGAGTCTTCCTTAGAACAAGTTATGGGTAGGATGCAAGAAACAGCGTTGAATTTAGAAGAAGAGATCAAGCAGAAGACGATGCTGCTTAATAAGATGAATGAAATTCATAAAGAACTCAGGGGATTAGAGTCCTCTTTATATACGTGTAAACTTAAACAACTGCCAGGTATGTACAGACTAAAGCAAACGGATAAGAATGCATTAATAAAAAATGATATGGTTAAAAGTTTGGTCAACACTTGGATGGATTTACTTCCTTATGCATTTTATTCTTTTAGAATTGAAGATACAGATAACTTTGTCAGCGAAAACAATAATTTTGATTACAGCTGGGGCCTTACCTTACTAGAGGAAGAAGCGCAAAAATTCGAAATGGATAGCGAAGAATATGCAGAGTATATTAGCCCAAGTCATTGTATCTCAGCTACCATATTATGTTCGGATGAAAAATATATCACGAAGAACTCTTTGGAGTTCATGATCGACTATATCGAGGCTAATCATTATGCCATAGCGGGAGATGTGGTCGGGAAATTATTGCTTACTGAGAAAATCGAAGGCCAGAATAGATCTTATTTGGAAGTGAATATCCCAATCCAATAGCTTCTCTTATTAAACATCTGCTCTTTGAGCAGATGTTTTTTTCTAGTTGGACAAAAAGTATACATTGACCTTGGTGCAGCACCAAGGTTTACACTTCGGTATATAGCCTGTCAGATTGCGTTGTTGCTTAATCATTAAGTTTGTGAAAATTATCACGTTATCTGCATCAGGTTATAAGATATTAGACACTGGGGGAGAACAGAATGCGGAACAGAAATTTCGTTAAGAAAATGCTCATGTTATCTTTTTGTATGGTGCTGATCGTTTCCATGCTGAGCGGATGTACGGGAAATGGGGAGTCGGCTAATTCGTCGTCATCGTCCTTTAAAGCGGGTACGTTCACTGGGGAAGCGGAAGGTAAAGAGGGAATTATTAAGGTAGAAGTAACTATGGATGAGCCCGATAAAATTAAAGATATTAAGATTGTAAGCCAATCGGAAACAGGGGGCCTAGGCGATAGCGCACTTGAAAAAATGAAAGAACAAATTCTAGAAGGACAAACCTTGGCGGTTGATGCTGTTAGTGGTGCCAGTCTTTCCAGTGAAGCCATGCTTGCCGCTGTAGAGGATGCCGTAACCAAAGGTGGAGGTAATCTAGAAGTCCTCAAAGCTGGAGGTGTCAAAAAAGCCGGTGAAGGGAAAACAGAAAAACTGGAAACCGACGTTGTTGTTGTGGGCGCTGGAGCATCCGGTGTATCTGCTGCGGTTACAGCAGCTGATAAAGGTGCGAAGGTTATTATTATAGAAAAAACTGGTGTCATCGGGGGAGCAAGTAATCTGTCATGGGCAGGTAAGTTCTACAACTCCTCTGCCGCTACTAGTAATAATCTAAAAGTAAATGTGGAAAAAGAAATTGCGGATTGGATTGTCAACAATCACTGGAGAGTGGATGCAGCAGCAATTAGACAATATGTTACTAAATCCGGTGAAACTTACGATTGGTTAGCCGAAAAAGGATATAAAACTAGCTTCCTGAACTTCTTCGGTGAACAATTACATGTGCTGCCGGCTTATGAAACCCGTGAAGAGACCCTTCGGAAAATGTTGTCCGAATCAGTTGAACAACATGGCGGACAAGTGATCACAGAAACGACTGCCAAGAAGCTGATTACGAATGAAGCTGGAGAAGTTACGGGCGTAGTCGCTGAGAAAGCAGACGGTACAACGCTAGAAATCTCAGCGAAGAGTGTCATAATGGCAACGGGTGGTTATGCCGCAAATAAAGAGATGGTTAAAGAGGCTTTTGGTTTCGAAGGGGTTAACGGTGGATTAGGACAAAACGTAGGGGAAGGTCTCGAAATGGCATGGGAAGCTGGAGCCAAGGTACCGGACAACTTCGGTGGACAAATGCTTCACCAAACATTAGCTAGAGCAACCCAAGGTCTAAAAGCACAATATGAGCCTTTTGAAGCAAGTTATCCACTAATGTTGACGTACCTTCCGAATTTCATGAATGTAGGTACTTCTGGCGCAAGATTCAGAGATGAAGCAGCGACTCTAACTTCGGTTGCAGCAGCGAATACAAGTGCATTTAATGGACCCTATCATATGGTTATTGTCTCGAAATCCCAATTGGATGCACTTCAGACCAAAGGAATGAACGGTGTTCATGCACCAAGTCTTCCAGGAATGCCACCGGAATTCTATGCTGAATTTGCGGATCAATTTACACTTGAGAACCCTTGGGCAAATGTCGGGAAAGTATTTGATTCGATGGTGGAGAACGGAGATGGCTTCAAAGGAAATACGATTGAAGAATTAGCTACGAATGCAGGAATGGATGTTGACGTGTTTGTAGAAAATTACAATAGTTATAAAGAAGCGACAAAAACTGGTGTTGACTCTGAATTTGGTAAAGCTGCTGAGTATTTAGAACCTATGGGTGAAGAAGGTCCATATTATGCAATCATTGCTGAAATCAATAACTTGGGTTCTGTTGGGGGCTTGCTAGTAAATACAAAGTTCCAAGTTCTGAATGATAAACGGACGCCAGTGAAAGGATTGTTTGCTGTGGGTCTTGAATCTGAAGGCGTGTTGTTTAACGATACTTATGTTGGAAATGGCGTTGGTATTGGGTACTCCTTTACCTCGGGTCGTCTTGGCGGGGAAAGCGCGGCGAACAGTGCTTTGACAGCTAATTAACGACAATTTCCCGGAAAATAATTGAAGATTTTTAAAGACGCAGGGTGGAGAACCCTGCGTCTTTTTTTGCTGGAGCTTAGAGCCATTCCTCTTTTAACAAAGATTTGAGATGCTCTACGTTAGCTGCCCCAAGCTTGCTAGCGATTCTTTGCTCTAATTCGATTTTGGTGATCATCATTCTTTGATTGCATTCGATACCCTTCTGGGTAAGGATGATGTTTTTGTCACGTTGATTTCCTTTGACCTCCACGGCTTCTACATAGTTGCGGGATAACAGTCCTTGAATACTTTTATGCGTACCCTGTCTTGAAATGTGAATAATTCTACTGATTTCCGAGATCGTGAGCATTTGATGTGTTTCAAGAACTGCCAGGATATGGGATTCAGTCTTATTAATTTGATCCGGGTCTTGGTCAGTCACTATTTTACGTAGGGCTAGATGTTTCTCACTAAGTAAATCAATAAGATTCATTTCTTGCAGATGGTTATCCATGTGAACACTCCTAAATCATCGCTCATTAATCCAAGTATAAGTCATTTGTATTCATTGTCAACTTGGTTGACTTAGTTCGAATGGCTGTGATATTGTAATCCAGGTTGACAATACTGAAAGATAAAAGGAGCTTGAAGATGGGAAGAAACAAAAAAGAAGCATTATTATTTACATTCATCATGTGTGCTTTGATGGTGCTGGGTATGAGCATTTACAATGTAGCGCTGATGGAGGGCTGGTCAGGTACGTTAGTTAAAGATGTGATCATCGGCTACGTACCTGCGTTTGTAGTTGCATTTATTCTGGATGTCTTTGTTGTAGGGAAAGTTGCGAAAGGGATCGCACATAAGCTGGTAAAAGAGAATGATCCGATGATCAAAAAAATCATGCTCATCTCCTTTTTTATGGTGACCGGAATGGTGCTGTTTATGTCCTTCTATGGCGCAGTTCTTCATGTAGGGTTCACCTCAGCACTACCGATGGCTTATCTGTCTGCGATAGGTAAGAATTTCATTGTTGCACTTCCACTGCAAATTCTATTAGTCGGGCCTCTTACACGATTTATATTTGTGAAAATTACTCCTGCTACTGCATAGAGAATGTTTACATCACCATTACGCAAATCTGCAGGTTAGGTAATACTATTACTCTATATTGATAGAAACTATCAATAGGAGTGAAAATCTACTTGAAACCCACAGGTAAAGCTATTGTTTCTCTTATGCTTACAGCTGAGATGTTGTTAGGTTCCGCTTGGATGGCAGGTCCAGCAGTGGCTGCATCCGTTCAATCAGGTACGCCTTATACGGCAGACGGTCAATACAATGTGAAGATTCCTCATATTATTGTTAATCAAGTTTATGGTGGAGGTAACACTGCCGATGCATCAGGTGGGTTTTTCTCGAAAGGTTACATTGAATTATATAACCCAACCGATTCCGATGTGAGTTTAGTAGGTTGGTCTATACAATATTCGGATCCTAAGCTCGCTGGGCAATGGAGCAAGTTAGATTTGAACGGAACCATTAAAGCGCATTCTTCTTATCTCATCACCGATGATGCCAACAACAAGGATCACAAAAACGATATCAGTGCCAAAGGCGATCAGTCCTGGCCGGGGATGTATTTTAATAACAAAGGCATGAAGGTTGTTCTGCTAAGCAGTACAGACTTGCTGCAGGTTGTGAATCCATTTCAAACAATGTCAAGTAGTTACGTGGACATGATCGGTGTAGCAGCAAATGATGATAATGCTAAGATAGATGGATACGAGACGGACTATCCTACGGGGAAAGCGGAAGGTACTTCTAAACAAAAGTCCGTTCGACGCGTTGATTTCGTAGATTCAGACAACAATAAAGCAGATTTCAAACAGATTAGCTTTGATGCCTTAGATGCTTCAGCTTTGGCCTTGGCAAAGCCGCATAACAGCGCAGATGGACAATGGGGAATAAATGTAGGCGATCTTGGCATCGCAACTCAGAATCTTTCAGAAGCAAAGCTCGGATCGCCTTATTCGGTAACATTGTCCGTTTATGGGGGAGTACAGCCTTATTCTTTTGAAGCTACGGGTTTACCGGACGGACTATCACTGGATGCAGCATCTGGGAATATTAGTGGAACTCCGACGAAAGTAGGGGCGGCCACCGTAAGTATCGCAGTGTATGACAGTTCGACACCCAGGAAGAAGACAGAAGCTATAGTACCACTGAATGTGGCGGAAGCCGCAGCGCCTTTGACTCCAGATCTACTTAGTGTAACTAAGATCGGCGGATACGCTGTAGGCGTGACCAATAAAGATGGCGGCGTGGCGGAGATCGTGAAGTTTAACCGTGATAACGGCAAGTTCTACCTCGTTAATGGTTCATCTCACCCTGCAACAGTCGATATTGTGAATCTCAAGGACCCTTCCAATCCGCAAAAAGAATATAGTATTAACGTAGAACAGCTATCCGAAGTGGATGGATTTACATACGGAGACCTGACGAGTGTAGATATCAACACCGCTACTAAACGGATCGCTGTAGCCATTCAAGAAGAAGATGCTATGAAGAACGGTAAGGTTCTTGTACTCGATTATGATGGTAAATTGTTGGCTTCTTATGAAGCTGGAGTACAACCGGACATGGTGAAGTATACCGATGATGGCCGTTACATTTTGACAGCGGACGAAGCTGAACCACGCACGACTGTCGGTGATCCTGAAGGTAGTGTAACGATCATTGATACGCTCAAGGACACTTCGATTCAGGTGAAGTTCGATAACCCTGATGTAATTGACGATCTTGTCCATATTCGTGGAGTAGCTGATCCGGTGACTAAACAGATTACGGGCAAAGGTGAAAAAAAGGATGCGATACGTGATCTGGAGCCGGAGTTTGTGGTGCTTTCTGATGACCAAACCATTGCTTATGTAGCGCTTCAAGAGAATAATGCTATTGCTGCCATCGATATTGCCTCCAAGCAGGTTCTATGGGTTAAAGGATTAGGTTTCAAGGATTTAAGCCTTCCTAACAATGCTCTGGACCTGGTAAAAGATAATAAAGTGAATTTAGAAAATGTTCCATTCTTCGGTACGTATATGCCTGATGGTATAGATCAGTACACGGTCGGAGGTAAAACTTATCTGTTCACGGCCAACGAAGGTGACGCAACGGAATGGGATAGTAAAGTGAACGTGAGCTCAGTCAAAAAAATGAAGGGCTCATTAGATACGGAATCAGATGCGGCTAAGTTTCTGAATAAAAATAAAGATAAATATGATAGTGTAGAAGTTATGTCTGACATGGGCAATGATGGAATTTACTTGTACGGTGGCCGTTCATTTTCCATTTGGGAAGCAGATTCTATGGAACAGGTCTACGATAGTGGCAGCGACTTTGAAAAGATTACCGGAGAACGCCTGCCAGAATATTTCAATGCAAGCAACAGTAACACGACCATGGATAACCGTAGTACCAAAAAAGGACCGGAGCCTGAGTATGTCAAGGTAGGCAAGGTTGGACAAAAAGCGCTGGCCTTTATTGGTCTAGAGCGAATCGGTGGTTTGATGACTTATGATGTGACGAATCCAGAGGAACCGAATTTTGTGAACTATATTAATACACGTCAATTCACACCTGCGAACACCATTGAAACGGACACTGGTCCAGAAGGTATCGAATTTATTTCAGCAACATCAAGCCCGACTGGATTGCCATTAGTACTCGTAGCGAATGAAGTTGGTGGTACTGTGGCCATTTATCAATTGAATGTATCGAAGGTAACACTGAATCGGACTTCTTTGTCATTGAAGGTTGGCGAAGCTTCAGCAACGCTTGAGGCTAGCGTAGTTCCTGCTGAGGGTGGATCGAATGTGGTAACTTGGAGTTCTTCGAATCCAAGTGTTGCTTCCGTTGATAACAACGGAAAGGTCACTCCCTTGGCAAAGGGGACAGCGGTTATCTCCGCCTATAGCGCAGATGGTTATGGCGTAGCTGAATCTACTGTGACCGTATCTGCAGCAGATCCGGTGATTTCAAATCCGGGACCTGGTACAACGGTAACGACTAAAGATCCAGTTAAACAGGCGACAACACCAGCTGTAACCACAGAAGGTAATAAGATTGTCGTAGAGGTTAAGGCTTCAGCGGATGCAGAAGGTAAGTTAGTTGCCTCCGTTACTTTGGATATGGTTACAGAGGGACTTAAGTCTCTGGCGAATAATGCTAATGGTCAGTTGATATTCCGCTCTAAGGTTGATGCAGCTTCAGGTGAAGTTCTACTTAACTTCCCATCGAGTGCTTTTGCGGCACTTACAGGTAGTACTGCAAAGTCAGTTGTAGTTGAAGCAGGAGCTAGTACGATAACATTGGATCGTAATGCACTCTTGGCTGTGCACACAGCAGCAAAGGGTGAGGACATTAAGCTGTCCATCGGCAGTGTGGACACGGATGGGAAAGGCAAAGCTCAGGCTGTGGTTGGCAGTCGTCCAGTAATAAACCTGGCGATTTCAGCTGGCAGTCAGCGTCTATCTAATCTAGGTGCTGGTTTTGCGACAATAACAGTGCCGTATACACTAGGAGCAAATGAAGATGCTAATGCAGTCGTAGCTTATGATTTGACGAATGCGGGGCAAGCGGTTGTACTAGCAGGCAGTAGCTATAACGCAGCAAAGGGACAACTGAATTTCCAAACTTCACAATTCTCCACGTATGCAGTAGGGTACAACAAAGTGAGCTTCTCTGATATTGGCAGCAGCTTTGCTAAAGATTCTATTACGTATTTGGCAGCTCGTGATGTAATTACCGGCATTGGCGAAGGTAAGTTCGGAGCTAAGAGTCAATTAACCAGAGCAGATGTTACCTTGCTCCTAGCTCGATTGGCTGGTGTTAATCTGGGCGCAGAAGGAGCAGGAAACTTCACAGATGTTAAGGCTGACGATTATTATGCGGCAGCGGTAGCGTGGGCTAATCGCAAGGGAATTGTTACCGGCGTGAGTGATGGACAGTTCGATCCTCGTGCAAATGTAACTCGTGAGCAGCTATCTGTCATGATCGTGCGATTAGCGAAAGCTATGAACTGGACATTGCCTGTAAGTGGCGACAGTTCAGCTTTTGCGGATCAGAAGTCGATAAGCTCTTATGCTCTTGAAGCAGCCGCAGCTGCTCAGCAGGCAGGGATTATTTCAGGCAAGCCTGATGTAGAAAGTACGGGGCTTAACTTTGCTCCAAAAGATACAGCGACTCGTGAAGAAATAGCTCAAATGTTAGCGAAGCTGTTAAAGCTGAGTCAATCTTAAGCGATCATCATATATTTTGATGACAATAGAAACGCTCTCCAATGCCTTGATGGGCAAAGGAGAGCGTTTTGTTTTATGCTCTCTTTTTTACAGGTTCGAGCAGATTTAATACATACTCATTTCCGCTGCCTTTGGGACTATCGTTACGGATATGCTCCTCAAGACATAATCTTGAATCGTGGTCAGCTTGATAATCAAGGTTATTATCCAAAAAACTCATCAGTGCTTGCCATGAGCCGTAGATATCATCACTGCTTTCCGTCATCGCATAGAGACCGCCGTCGAACCGCATCTCTTTAAGGTGGCTTGGTATTTCTACATTTTCAGGAATGGAGGCACAGAATCCATAGCCATAAGGGTTATTCTCACCACTAGGATGCGGATTTGTATTCCCGCCAAATAAACGTGCCGTCCCCAAGAGGTGTTTAACTTCCAACCATTCCAAGACAGGTAGCATAGCTTCATCCTCTGGGGATGTACTGACTGCAATGTTATAAGCAAATCTCATAGTTGGAAGTGTAATGAATCTTACATGGATAGGTGGAGAGTGTTTAATTGTTGTCATAGATAGAACCTCCTCATTCTCATTCAAATCATCCAATGTATTGCATGATTCTTCATTCAGCTCTAATAACAAATGGTTAGTTATGGACTCCTCCGTACGTGCGGATATTAATTGTAATAAGAAGCGGATTTCGCGATCTTTTTGTGTTAGCTTGGATTTCTCATTATGAATTGAAGCGGATTGCTGAAGAAGTGTTTCATACAAGGACTGTACGGACATGTTCTTTAGAACGGTTCCGATATCTTTAATACTAATATCAAGCTTTCTTAATAATGCAGTGATTTGAATGGCAAGGATTGCGTGCTCATCATAAATTCGCCAACCCGAGCTAGCCTCACGGTGACTTTCAAATAATCCTTGTGCTTCCCAGTGACGCAACGTCCGACTCGACAGTCCGATTTGCGTAGAAAGCTTATCAATGGTCAAAAATCCACTCATAGACAACTCCCGTTCTATTGATTGATAAGGCGCCCTATGAGAAGTATTTTAGCACTTAACGTTACGTCAATTGCAATAGGATAGTTGTGAACGTGTACTCGACAAAATTTACATTTCTCATACAAAACTGTGTCCGGTATTTAATGTACAGCTTCTACAATTTAGATATTAGTAAAAAGTACCTATTGCCATATGAGGCTTTATACGGAGGATGATATTGTTGAAGGCTAGGTCTATGCATCTATCAATGAAGTGGAAGTTGATCTTGAGTTTTTCTGCCGTGGTACTATTCTTTCTAGGGGTAGCGCTATACCAAAACTATAAAATCAATCAAGTAGAAATCTCTATGGAAACACAAAAAATGGAGATGGAAAAAAGAATTACAGTATCCACCATTACTCAACTGCTTCAAGAAATGAACAGTGTGGAGACCTCTCTAGCGGGTTCTAGCGATTTAGAGTTTACTCAGCCTTTTAAAGACAAACAGACAAAGTTAATGGAAGAATTGGGCAAAGTGAAGTTTGAAGCAGATTCGCCAGCGTCTAAGGAGTTAGAACAATTACATAATCAAGTTGGAGGATATACAGGCTATTTTGACGGATTAGTGAATACCCTAAAGGATGAGCAGCTTGATCCCATGGCCGTTCTGGAACGAATTGATGAATTACATACGAAGGCATTGGCTATGAATAAAGCTATGCTGGAGACCAATGAGAAACTATATACAGCAGCAGCAGAGAACGCAGAGAAGGCTCAAGACTATTCTTTTGATTTGTTAAATCTGACTAGTTCTATGGGGGCTTATGCAGCAATACTAGTATTCATTTTCACACTTATTATTGCTGTTATGCTTATTCGTTCCTTCCTGAACCCTATAAATAAGCTGCAAGTAGCTCTTCGTAAAATTGCTGAGGGAGATTTGCGGCAGCAGATTAATTCGCCATATAATGATGAGCTAGGAAGTCTGAGTCATCATTTCGACCATATGGTGTTGCGGGTTCGAGAGATGCTTCAGCAGACCCAATCGGTAGCTTCTTCGCTCGCGACTTATTCGCACTCTTTTCAACAATCTTCATCGATCACCGCTCATACGAACCAAAAAATCGTAAGCACAATACAGGAAATCTCTGTAGGCGCTGAGCAGCAAGCCGGACAATCGGAACAGAGCGCAAGCTTGATTCAGGAATTGGAACGGGAAGTTCATGAAATTACGGAATATACCGAGGTTATGCTCTCGACTAGTCAAACGGCTAATCACAATACTCGAAAAGGTTCCGAGTCCGTCATCGCTTTGCGCGAGGTATCAGAGCACTCACGCCAGTCTGTGAATAAAGTATATCTTGCTTTAACCAAATTGAACGACCAATCGAAGGATATCTCCAGAATTACCAAATCGATCACAAACATTTCAAACCAGACCAACATTCTCTCACTAAATGCAGCGATTGAAGCAGCGCGGGCGGGAGTTTATGGGAAGGGCTTTGCTGTCATAGCAGATGAAGTGAGACAATTATCTGATCAGACCAAAGAGTCCTCCGTACATATCAGTCAGATTATTAACGAGCTGCAAGCAGGGATGGATGAATTTCAGCAATATATGCTGGAGACCAAAGGAAATCTTGAAGAGCAGGATCAAAAAGTGGCAGAAACGTTGTCGTCTTTTGAAGCGATAGATCAGTCGATCGTTGAGATTAGTAAGCAGATTGGGCAAATCCATGACAAGGTAGATATGACACAGACTATGAATCGTAGACTCGCAGAGTCTGTTCACAACGTGGCTGCCATTGCTGAGGAAACTGCGGCAGGGGTTCAGGAGGTGAATGCCTCTAGCGTACAACAGGACAACGCGATCCACGACATTGCCCGCCAAGCCGTTGAGATTAATGAGATTTCGCAAAAATTATTCAAGGAAATCAACGTCTTCAAGATTAATTCGGACATAGCAGACGAGATTATCGCTGGAGATGACAGTGACACATCTGGCGATGAAACACCTGAAGAACGCTCTTATTTGACAATCTCCGCATAGGGGAAGGTTTGATTGACAGGTCGTACATAGGGAGCGACTTGATTCACTAATTCAGTAACGTAAAAAGGTAGCGTAGAGGGGGAGCCTTTCTAACTACCTTTTTTGCGCGTTAAGTGTATTTAATACAGCTATTTAAGGATGTGATTTCCTCTATGAGAGTTTAGTTGTACTTAGTGCAGTTATTTCTCCGAGAAATGACTGTCAGTGGTGTTTAGCTAGTTTTTAATTGCACTGAATACAACTAAAGTCGAGAATAAGCTTGGCTAGCTTGATTTAGTTGTATAGAGTGCAGTTATCTGAAATGTTCGCAGAGGTTTTGTAAAATGAAAAAGCTACCACCTTCGTAGAAGATATCTACTTAGGGGTAGCTTTTGTCACATAGATGAATGAGTGAAGAGGGCTTGTGTGTGGGAGAAGTTATTACTCGTAGGTTTTGTTCAGAGAGCTAACTAGCTCTGGGAGCCAATTCTTTAGATTGAGAAACTTGTATCCCGCCGACCGGGCTTTTGTCGTATCCATAAACCAGGATTGTTCAATTCCGAAGGGTGACATATGCTCGTCTGCGGTTTGCTTCTGGATGATGGCGTGTTTCTCTGTTTCTTCTTCAATCATTGTGAGAATATCCTTAATTCTAACCGTACCGTCTGAGCAAGCGTTGAACGGTCCTGTCATAGTAGAGCTACAGCCTAGCCAATATAGGAAATCAGCAGCTTCATCCGAACGGATAAAGGAGATATGTGCTTCGGGATTCGGCATACCCATAGGTAACTCATTACGGACATGCTCAATATGAAAATGAAGTCTTCGCGTATAATCATCTATGCCCAGTACAATTGGAAAGCGAACCGCAGCGACTGGGAATGTGGCCTGCTGCATGAAGACGGCTTCCGCCAGTCTTTTTCCCTCTTGATAGGTGAAATCATTTCGCCCTCCGTGGCGGATAGGGTAAGTTTCAGGATCGAAAATGTCCTCGGTCAGCGCTTCTTCGCTGAAATCATAGACGGATAAACTTGAGGTGAGGATATACCGTTTCGTTTTACCATCAAAAATCCGGCGTGCCTGATCCGCTTCGTCCGGTGAATAACAAATATTATCGAACACAACATCCCATAGTGTATCTCCTACCGCCTGAGCGAGCTCGTTTGCTCGGAAACGGTCCGCATGGATCCGGTGAACGTGATCTCCAAAGGAATCGCTAGTCTCCCCGCGTGTAAGTATTGTTACGTCGTTTACGGAATCTTGTAGCAATCGTTCAACTAACCTTTTTCCAAAAAAGCGCGTGCCGCCTAAGATAAGAATCTTCCTCATAAGATATCACTCCTAACTAACATTAATATTTATTTATAAGTCTAATTAAAGGTTTCCGTAGAAAGCAGGGGAATTGTACCTTAAAGAGTGATGAGTGGTGATGAATGAAGCATAAAGATATGTGAGGAGATTTCATTAGTGTGATTGTACTTTGTGCAATAGAATTTGAACTATATAGGACATAATTTGATTCTATTGCACTTTATACAATCAAAAGATGAGAAATCGACTTAAAACTCACTT
>Ga0153923_100348_pt1 | contig 16196 bp, 10 predicted proteins | sample TSNJ007MetaG_FD_104682 | JGI IMG/M metagenome (GOLD analysis project Ga0153923, IMG submission 104682) | Attine ant fungus gardens microbial communities from New Jersey, USA - TSNJ007 MetaG | ecosystem: Host-associated > Fungi > Mycelium > Unclassified | place: USA: New Jersey, Brendon T. Byrne... | reverse complement strand
CTCAGCTCTTCAACACCCCAGCACATTTTGCTCGTGATACCACTGTCGCTATTCACATAGCCTTTGAAGCCCATGCGTTCTCTTAGAATATGATTAAGGAAATAATGGTTAAACGTAAAGCCAACCTCTTCGTAAGGGATATCTTCACCTTCATACGCTTGAACCACACTCTTCTTAATACTAGGCATAGAGTAATACGGCATAATGGATGAGGTGCCATGATCTACTGCTGCTTGGAATGGTGGTAAGTGATAATCTTCCAAGCTTCCTGGCGTTGGATATAGGTTCCACTTTCCTTCTTTATAGTGAGGGTCAAATCCATTCTCCCTGGCACCTCCACCTGGGAAATGCTTCGTTGTCATCGCAATACTATGCTTACCTATGCTCTCCCCTTGGAAGGCGTCGATAATGCGACCTATAGCATCAGCGATAAACGCTGGATCTTCACCAAACGTACCATATGTACGCTGCCATCTAGGATCTGTCACGGTATCGGCCATATACATATAGCCTTTTCTTATTCCAGTAGCATCCCACTCATCATGTGCAATTTGAGCAAATTGACTAATAAGCGATGCATCCCCGCCATTTTTAATATCACCCTTAGCTGCTGCAGCAAGTCCTAAAGTTCCAGGCCATGTTGAAAAAATACCAGCCGCATCATTCATACCAAAGATGAATTCTGTGTTCTCGTTTCTTGAATTAGATGCGATTAAGCATGGAATACCAAGTCGTGTTCCCTCACACACTTCATTCATGGTATTAATCCACTCTGCCATTTGAGCTGGACTCCAGTTATCTCTCAATATGAAGTGTCGCAAATTCATTTCTTCTATAGTATGTGTTGTGCCCATTACTTTCGTAATAGCAAAGATACTTTCACCTTTTTCTACAATACCTTCATCTAATACGCCATTATGACTGGTCTTATTCTTATCTTTTTGAGTAAGCCCCATCATGCGAGTATTAATTAGCATCGTACCGATCTTTTCATCAATATTCATCAATGAAACTAGGTTCTCCGCACGTTCCTCCGGACTCAAACGCCAATCTTCATATGGGTCTAGCTTCCCGTCATTATTCAAATCTTTAAATTTCAATCCATCAACTTCAATGATGTTCTTAGATCTGACTTCTAAATCGGGTTGTTCATTGTTAAATCTCATTATGTAAGCCCCCTATACAATTTGTTGACGCTTTCAAGATTGCTGTATACTGTTATCATAACAATGAAAAATTAAAAATAACTGACGCATATTGCTTAAAATATTGTAAATATTGCTGCGTGAGAGGAAAAGAGCACATGAAGCAATCTATTCTTATTCCAGTCATAAACAATGGATTTGAAATTAACTACGTTAGCAAAAGAAACCTTTCCTCGAATTTGAATCATTGGCTTAAGAACGCTGACGAGTCATGGGATGACTTCTCCCAATTAGAGAATTTATTCCGATTACATCAGCACGATAGTATGGAGATTCTGATATTTATAGATGGGGAGTGTGACTTTTTTTGTGAAGGAAAGACCTATTCTCTAAAGAAAGGCGATGTTGTAATTGTCCCTCCATATGCCGTTCATCAAGCTATTGTCAAAAATTTCGATAGCTATGAGCGTGTCATTGTTACCATTAGTGAACAGTTACTGGATGAATTCATTTCCAGTTCGCCCGCTATGAAAGAAAATATAGTGCATCAAAAGACACAAGGTTCTTATGTATTACATCTACATTCACAAAAATTTCAAGACATTCTTTCTTTACTTCAGGAGATTAATCATAAGAAAACAACTGATAAAGAAAATACTTCTTTCTCAACAAACTACATGTTTTTTCAACTCATTCAAGTTATATTTGATCCTACAAGTAGCCTGCCAAGCCTTAATAACAATAATGATCTAGACCAAAGGATCTTATCTATACTAGAGTACATTGAATTACATTTGACAGAGCCCGATCTAAGTCTAGTAAGTGTCTCTGATTATTTTCATTTGAATAAATATTATTTCTCTCATTATTTCAAAAAGAACATGAATCTACCCTTTTACCGTTATGTATCATTAAAACGCCTAGCTTATGCTGTAAATATGATAAAACAAAATCAAATATCCATCGAAAAAATTGCCTTAAACTGCGGTTTTCTTGATTATTCTAGTTTTTATAGACTATTCAAAAAGGAATACAATCTTTCTCCTAAAAAATTACAAAAAGAATCTAAGCGGGTATATTATTCTAATTAATAGTATGTTCATTCTCATGGCTATCGATTGGATAATTTCGAAGATATGTGACTTTGAATTTTCTTATATTCTCAAAAGTAAAGGCGTGTGAGTAAAATCTACCCACACGCCCACGTCATTACTATTTATTGTTCAAATAAAGATTTAAGACTTGAGTCTAATTCTAATGCATGCAATATAATTGTAAGGGCTTCTGCACGAGTAGCATTGGATTGTGGTGCAAAATGATCCGTTGACTGCCCATTTACTAGTCCCATAGAAGCAGCAGCCTGAATCTGATCCTTATTCCAGACCCCATCAATGTCTTTAAAAGTACCTTGACTAGACGTTGTCTTGAGAACTACTAATTTAGAAATAATAGAAATAATTTCAGCTCTAGTTATTTGTCTGTCAGGCTTAAACGATCCATCTTCGTAACCTGAGATAATACCACTATAGGACAAAGCTATAATAGCATCTTCAGCCCAATGACCTTTACCATCTGATAGGTTAGTAGATGTGGAATCCGTTAATCCAAACACTCTAAATATGATAGAAGCAAACTCTCCTCGAGTAATACTGTCATTAGGCCGGAATGAACCATCCTCGTATCCTTTTACAACGCCCAGTTTAGTGAATAACCTAACCGTTTTATCTGCCCAGTGAGTAACCGTGTCATTAAAGTTCACAGACACTCCCTTGCTGTCTTCCAACTTCTTAGTGAGTTCTGAGATCACCTTTGCAATATTAACAGCCGTAGGGAAGATTGGAGGCGTACTAGCTGCTGGAGGTTTTTCTACAGTAATCTCATTAGTACCATAGCTTGGAGTTCCACCCGTTCCAGATCCAGATCCAGTTCCAGGAATATAAGGATTAGTAATGTTGAGATTAATATGATCAACGATTACTGACGTGCCTGAATACTTAGCTTCTATTGTTACATTGCCTGACTTTAATGCTGTGATCACTCCATTATGAATGGAAACTTTAGAAGGATCGTCAGCTGTCCAAGTAATTAGAGAAGTTACATCTTGAGTCGTCGTGTCACTCATAGTTGCAGTAGCTACTACAGTGAAAGTATCCCCAACTTGCATTGTTCCAGTATGCTTGTTTAAAGACATACCAATTACTGTTGCAATTGGAGACGTCGTTGGAAGCGTCGTAAAGCTAATATCGTTCCCGTAGCTTGTCCCAACGCTATTCGTCGCAAATGCGCGGACGTGATAGGTCGTTCCCGCTTCAAGTCCTCCCAGATTCGAAGTGTAGATGCCTGTCGTGCCGGCAAGGACAATCTGCTTGTCCGCTAGTGTTGGATTACTTATCGTAGAATAAACAATACCGCGTACGGTTACCGGAGCACCGCCTTCGTTGGTTACATCCCCGCCTACGTCTGCCGAGGTTGCGGTAACATTCGTTACCGGGTCAGTCGTTGATACCGTCGCTACGCTACTTGGCAACGTTGTCGTAAAGCTAACATCGTTCCCATAGCTTGTCCCTGCACTATTCGTCGCAAATGCGCGAACGTGATAGATGGTTCCAGCTGCAAGTCCCGTCAGATTCGAAGTGTAGCTGCCTGTCGTACCAGCAACGACAACCTTCTTATCTGCTGTTGTTGGATCAATACTCGTAGAATAGACAACTCCGCGTTCGGTTACAGCCGAATCGCCCTCATTGGTTACATCCCCGCCTACGTCTGCTGAAGTTGAGGTAACATTCGTTACCGGATTCGTTGATACCGTCGCAGCAGTGCTGATGAGTACTCCTGCGGTACTGCCTACGCTATTTAATGTTAATGATACATCAGTGTTGCCATAGGAATCTTTAATCGTACCTCTATTAAGATCTAATCCCCCAACGGTTATACCGTTCGAGTCAGAATCGCCTCTTTGAACCGTGTACCGAAATATCAACGTGTTCGATCCCGAGCCGGAAAGATAACCGGCCTTAACCGTCTTGATTCCAATCACTAGCGCTAAACTTGGCGTCCCATTCGTCGTATCCACATTGACTGCCTGATCAAACGTCAACCAAAAGTCGAGATCTTGCCCCGGCGTGTAAGTCCCATTCGCAGGCACACTTACAGAGGTAACATTCGCTGATGGATTGACCAAGACCACTGTGGTGACCACATAATTTTGCGTCAACCCGTTCTCTGCAATGACAGTGTACGTCAGCGGACTTGTAAAATCGTGAACCGTTTGCCCGGAATATTGAACCACGTTTCCTATTTTGACAGATTGACCATTTGTCGTGAACGTTGCGGTCTGATTGAGAAGTGAACCTCCGGCAGGCAATACAACGGATATCGTATGCGCAGCTTCGTTCACAGTACCCTCTGCACCCGCAACAGCAAAAGTCAGCATTTCTTTAGTTGAGCTTGCGGCCGCAACTTGTACCGTCACGGTATAGACTTGAGAGTCGCCAGCTTCATCATAAACGAAAAAGTCAACAGGCGATGTGAAATTTAAGACGCCTTCACCGCTAATTTGATGCACTCCATTTACATAGACCCTGGTACCTGTAGACGTAAACGCCGGCACTAAGGATGCCAAGTTAGTACCGAAGGGAACCGTGAGAGCTATCTTATGGTTTATCTCATCGATTATCCCAACAGAAGAAAGCGAAGCCAACCCGAAATAAGTGATTTCTTTGGCCGTACTGAGCTCTCTTTGAAAATTAACGGTAACCGTATAGTTTCGTGTGCTGCCATCTAAGGCTTCAACCGTATATATCAATGGTTGTGTAAAATTCTGAGCGCTGACACCGCTGACTTGAACATCATCGTTAATCTTAACTTTAGCCGCTATTTCGTGTGTAATAAACGTAGGCTTCAACGCAGTCACATCCGTACCTTGCGGTACGGTGAGAAAGATCGCAAACGCTTCGTCGTCGATAAAACCCGTCACTGCAGGAGCTGACAAGTCAAATGATTTTATAGATTTTATGTTACTAGGCCCGATAGTTACCTTAACCGTATAGTCCTGCTCACTGCCGTCCTCAGCAACGACCGTTAATATTACGGGATTCTTATAATCATTGCGATCAACCCCACTGGTATGATTAAGAACTGACGCACCTTCGGAAACCGTAAAGATCTCAAGCATATTGTCGACTGCGGAACGAAAAGGAACTCCGACGTTGATCGTATGGTTCACTTTATCGATGATGCCTTGATTGCCTTCTACTGAAAAAGAAAGAAACTCCTTCGATGAACTTTCACCATTCGCAAAAATAAATTGCGGAAACACGCTTATAATTAATCTTAATACGAGTACTATTGACGCTGCCTTCTTAAATATTCTTAGCAATTTTATTCGCCTCCTGCTCCTTTATTTCTATACCAATATAAAAAAAACCTTCAAATTTTAGCGAATATTGAAATAATTTAGGGCGAGTAGTGACCGTCGTCATCAGTTTTGTCATATGACAATTTTGGTTTTTTTGGATATTCATCATATATAAGTAAGTAGTAATCATATCTATCTCACTCTCGGACATGTCCGAGACCCACAGGGTTGCGACAAAAGTTATTCCTCAATCACTGGAGCTACAACATAGTTAAAAGTCCCTAACCTATTACAGGTCGGGGACTAATAAATGCTATATGTGCAAACTTCAAACTTTCAGTCTGTTTTACTTTCAGTTAAGTTCATCACTTAAGACTAAACCTCGTTCTAACATCTTACATGTTTGCGTTTGAAGCCAAGTTTCCCTTTTTCTACTACCTTACTTATATTAGCGGAAGCATTCAAGAGTTTACTTTTTGCAGTACCCTGATTGACTTCTACCGGACCTACTTCCTTCGCGATTTCAACCGCCTTATCATGAAGCGGCAGATAGGATGTAGCCACAGTATATATGAAATTGTTCATCGCATATTTCGTACGATCGGGGGCATCATGAATTGTATTTTTTATAAGTTCCAACATATCAGCGATTTTCTCTTCGGAGAATTCACTGTCTGGACGATTGCCGAGCAGCCAGCAATAACAGTTCCAACCCGCCGACATTTTTAGCTCCATATCGCTTGCAATCCATTTATCAGAAACTTCTTGCGCTATATCCGTTTCTGCCAAGGTTACTGCTACTACGAAATCCGATAGCATATAAAAATAAGCTCCATCAATCCACCGTTCAAAATCTGCCTCAGACATTGCTTGGGGATCGGCGATCACCCCCGCAAAGTACATCGCGTCGTAATTCCCTGTGGCATAAAGCTGCTCAGCCAATGGTTGATTGAACTTTATTTTCCTGAATATGGGCTTCATTTCGCCCGTAGCCACGCCGAAAAGCGGTTCATGCGCGCCATTGGATTGGTATATCTTCTTGGTGCGTTCCTTGCCGAGAGCTTCAAGCTCTTGCATAACCGATTCTAGATTCATTATTCGCACTCCTTTTTGATGGTTTGTCCTTAGGGATAAAGTCTTTACTTGAATATATCATATACCTGCCTTAATCCAATAAAATCAGGACCAAGACCACTTGAGGGTGTTAGGCACGTTCTGGCAAGTCTTATATGCCGCCATAATCCCGACACAATCAGCTGATATATTAAATGTACAGCAGCTGCTGATCACCATAATGAAGATTATAAAACACTCTAGGAGGAATTCAATATGAAAAAATCACTAACCATCGCTTCACTCGTACTCGCTATATCTGCTATCGGAACATCTGTATATGCATCCAGTGACTTCGAAAATGATAATACCAATAAATCTAGTATAGCTGCGGGGAAGGTCGTTCCAGCGACACAATCATCTAAATCAATCAGAATCAGTGCAGATGAAGCAGCAAAGTTGAAAAACAACACAAACTTCACTACAATGGCAAAAGAACAAGGCATTACCCTAGAGGAATTGTTCGCTAAGCTTGAAAAGGAAGGTAAGATAACTAAAGCTGTTTCTTCATCTGAACCTGCAAAAACTACAGGTACTACCGATTCAACGATGGATAGTAACGTAACAGCAATCACACCATCCAGTGAAGCTGTCAACCTAGAAGAAATGGCAAAAGAACAAGGCATCACGGTTGATGAACTGATCACTAAGCTTACAAAAGAAGGAAAGCTTACGAAAGCTGCAACAACAACAGAATCCACACAATCCACTAATTCAGAAAAAATCAATAAATAACATATAGAGCGTAGCTAGAGCTGTCACTAAAGTAAACTTCTACTCCGGAGAGCTTTTGGGACAGCTCTGTTGTTCAATAGAATAGATATTGGTTAGACTAATACTGTGAAGCATGATTATGGAAGGATGGTTATTTCCTTGAAGCGAGTATTGTTAGTTGAAGATGAGCTGCCGATCGCAACCTTACTTCAAGCATATTTGGAAAAAGATAATTATGAAGTCATGTGGAATTCCGGTGAGGGTAAAATCGATGTGATGGAGCAGTTCCTCAGTTGGAAACCCGATCTCGTATTGTTAGATCTTATGCTTCCGAATGATCAGAATGGAATTGACATTTTGCATCAAATTAGGCAACTGGGAAGCTGCCCCGTCATCATTCTTACGGCACGCGGCGCTGTACCAGAGCGTCTCCAAGGATTCGACCATGGGGCGGACGACTATATTGCCAAGCCATTCGATCCCCAGGAAGTCATGGCCCGCATTCAAGCAGTACTTCGCCGCTCTGTCTATATGATAGATTCGAATATTGTGCGGCTTGGTAGTTTGGTTATTGACGCGAGCACTCGGACGGTCACAGTCGGAGCTGAGCAGATCTCTTTGCTTCCTCGGGACTATCAACTGCTTACATTTCTTGCGGAGCATCCCAATCAATGCTTTGAACGCGATCAGTTACTTAATCACGTGTGGGGAATCGACTTCGAAGGTGGGGATCGTTCAGTCGACACCTCCATTAAACGGCTACGTAAGAGTCTCCAACAATGGCCAGTAAGCGAGGGTGAAATCGAAACGATTAGAGGAATGGGGTACAGTATCCGTGTTTACTAAGCATCCGGGCAAATCCATACACAACAATGTAGAAGCTAAGCAGCAAGCTACCTCTGTTTCCTTGGTGCGATATTGGACATGGCGCTATGTGATGATTCTACTCATTATGCTTATGGGCATAGGTTTATTTGGCATGTACTGGCTTCGAATGAGTACTGTGGAGCAGCAGTTTCAGCTACTTGAGGCAAGATCTGCAATGATGAGCGATTCATTTAGCAAAATGGACGATTTCCTGCAATTAGGCACCATGGTGTCACCTGCACATTCTATAGAAAAAATGCCACTAGCCCCCACAGAAAATATCCCATTGCAGGAATCCATCCCTTCGATCCCCTCAGAATTCGTCCCTTCGATTCCGGATGGTTATCAATTTCAATTATTTAACGTTTCAGGTGAGATGATTTATTATTTCAGTAACTCATACGCGGAGGAAGGCGTTTATCTCAACTCCCCGCCCAAACAAAACGAAGTCCTTTCAGGTGAGAAAACTCGTGAGAAAGTCGATACGCAGTCAGGAAAGTGGTTACGAGTTGGTGTCCCTTTCTATAAACACAATCAAATTTCAGGAACACTCTATATGAGCGCCCAATATAACGAGGGTCGTTTGCCACAAATATACGGACTCATTGTGGTTGCATTTGGGCTTATTTCCTTATGCGGCTGGGCTGTCGTTTTCGTATTATCCCGCTCTCTCACAAGGCCACTCATTCAACTGGCTAGTGCAGCGAAAGAACTTTCATCAGGTAATTACCAGCCGTATTTGCCTGATCCGAACCTCGTCAAGGAAGGCGAAATTAGCGGGCTTATTCAAGCTTTTCATGAAATGACTGAACGTCTAAACCAACTTGAACGTATGCGTACCGATCTGCTCGCAGGAGTCTCACATGAACTGCGTACGCCAATCACCTCAATCCGCGGTATGCTCCAAGCCATTCAGGAAGGCGTAGTTACAGGCGACAAAGCTAACGAGTTCATAAATATCGGGTTAAATGAGGCAAAGAGGATGCATGTAATGGTGGACGATCTGCTTAATTTTTCTTCAATGGAGTCAGATGTGATTCACCCTGAAAAGTCTCAGGTCTTGCTTGAGCCGTTAATAGAGGAGATCATTAAGCAGTTCCATACCATTCAAACATCTGTACCTGTTCAAGTGGATCTTGAGGTGCTTCCTTCCAATTTGGTATGTACCTGTGATCAATCACATTTGAAGCAAATTTTTCTCAACTTGCTAAGCAACAGCGCCGCAGCTGCGGCTACTATCATCAAGATTACTGCAAGATCAACTGAATCGATGATCACTATCGATATCTCTGACAATGGTAAAGGGATTACTCCCGATGAAGTTCCATATATTTTCGAACGCTATTACAGAGGAAACAGTCGCCGCAAGAAAAAGCAAGGACTCGGTCTAGGGTTATCGATCTGCCGGTTACTCGCCCAAGCAAACGGCGGAACAATCGAGTTGCTTCAAACGTCATCAACAGGTACCGTATTGCAGCTGTCATTCCCCTGCGTGTCGCAATAAAAAAGGCAAACGTATTTCCATCGAAAACTGTGGTGCTTTCCGTAACTCTCCTTTGATTATCGATAATAATTCTTTCCTATTAAGAATGTCCGCAGTTATTCTGTAATATCTATTAAACCGCCAATCAAAATAAAACCCTCCGTTTCATTGACCTTCCGGTTTGATTGTAGATCGGTACTTCTTCGGCGTCATACTCGTATGCTTCTTGAAAACTTTAATAAAATGAGGTTGATCATAAAAGGTCAACCTCAATCCGATGGATGAAATCGTGTCATTGGTCATAAGAAGTAGTTTCTTGGCTTCTTCTACCCGCTGTTTCTGTATATAATTCATCATTGTCATACCTATCTGTTCTTTGAATATATTCATCAAGTAGCTACTGTTCAGTCCAGTCAACTCTGCAAGCTTGTCGAATGTAATCTCTTGATATAAATGGTTGAAGATGTACTCGCAGCAAATTCTAATCGGTTTAGACAACCTATTTTTCTGGCTCTGTTCAACACGTTCCGTAAAGTCTAATAACGAACGTAATAACGCGGCCTCAACCGCCTTAACATCATTCAGTTCTTCGATTTGTTGAATATGCAGATCACTGAGAGTAAAGGCCAGTTCCTCGTATATCCCTCCATCTACAGCAGCCCTCATAGCAATCGCAACAGAGCAAATGGCTAAATTTTTGATATTGCGGAGTTGGCTCCGTTTAGATAGAATCCCCACGCCCTCGGTAGGATAGGCGATCCACTCTTTCATTAATTCACTTGTATTGCCGGTTCGAATCAATTCAATTAACCGTTTATCTATTTTCGAACTATGATTAGACACCGATAATTCCCGTTTGTTTTGAATTTCAATTTCTATATTCCTTTGAAACTTGGCGGGCAGCACATATTGATAACTATATTGCAGCACATCCGTAATTTCCAAAGCCTCTTGATTGATCATCCAATTCGCAAGTACGCTGATATGAAGCAGACGAATACGGCTTACGACCGGAAGGCTGTCCCAATGGGCTTTCCAGTGCGGCAAATCGAGATAGGACATTTGATTATCGTGCAAAAGGCCATTGATATGCTCATCCGTAGGTACTTGCTGGATTGAAGGACCGATTACAACGAATCCTTTCCGCTCTCCACTGCGATTAATAGGTACCATGATAAACTCCTCCCAGGAATTCGCAGCTAGAATAACCGGGTGTTTCATCTCTTTCTCTATAAATGGACGGAATAGCTTGTCGAATTCCATATAAAAAGCCCTCTGCTGGTCTCCACTCCCCCAAATCGTCTCCACCTCATGCCCATCTTCGGTATAAAAGATCGGAAGTTGGATGCTTTCATATAGTAACTTACATGAATAGGTTACTTCGGGTTGACTATGAACTTTAACCAATATGGAAACCTCCTCAAGCGTACAATTTTTCTAAGTATTATACCATAATAGAAAGCGTTTCCATGAGATAATTTGAGTTGTACCGACATCCTAAATCCAAGGAGGTTATTTCTAGTGAAACGCGATATCCAAGCTCTAATTACTGAGATGACATTAGAAGAAAAAGCTGGCATGTGCTCCGGTTTAGATTTTTGGCGCTTAAAAGGCGTAGAGCGCCTAGGCATTCCTAACATTATGGTCACCGACGGCCCGCACGGACTGCGCAAGCAACAGGAAGGCACCGACCATTTGGGCGTATTTAATAGCGTACCCGCTACTTGCTTCCCTTCAGCTGCCGGTATGGCCAGCTCGTGGAATCGGGAGCTAGTCAGCAAAGTCGGCGTAGCACTGGGTGAAGAGTGCCAGGCGGAAGACGTTGCCGTCCTCCTTGGACCAGGCGCCAATATCAAACGCTCTCCGCTGTGCGGACGCAACTTCGAATATTTCTCGGAGGATCCTTTCCTTTCTTCGGAAATTGCCACCAGCCATATTCAAGGTGTGCAAAGCCAAGGAGTTGGCACATCTCTGAAGCATTTCGCAGTCAACAATCAGGAGCATCGTCGCATGGGCGTTGATGCCGTTGTCGATGAACGCACGCTGCGGGAAATTTATTTGGCGAGCTTCGAGGGTCCGGTAAAGAATGGCCAGCCGTGGACCGTCATGAGCGCTTACAACAAAGTTAACGGAACGTTTGCTTCCGAGAATAAGTTCTTGCTTACTGATATTTTGAAGGAAGAATGGGGGCATGAAGGATTGGTCGTGACCGATTGGGGCGCTAACAATGACCGGGTAGACGGGCTTGCTGCCGGTCAAGAGTTAGAAATGCCTTCAAGCGGCGGAACGAACGACCGTAAAATTGTAGAGGCTGTTCAAAACGGCCAGTTGTCCGAAGAGACACTTAATCGTGCTGTTGAACGGATTTTGCGTATCATTTTCATGAGCGTAGACAACAAAAAACCAAACGCGACTTACGATCGGGACGATCATCATCGTCTGGCGCGCACCGTTGCCGGCGAAACGATGGTACTGCTGAAGAACGAAGAGAACCTGCTCCCACTAGCAAAAGGTAAGAAATTGGCGGTTATCGGGCCATTCGCGCAAAAACCGAGATACCAAGGCGGCGGCAGCTCGCATATCAATCCGACCCAGATCGACGTACCGATAGATGAAATCAAACAGCTTGCGGGTGATTCTGGTTCAGTTGTGTACGCACAAGGATTCCATTTGGACAGAGATGATCTGGACGCTACTTTGATGGAAGAAGCGAAACAAGCAGCTAGCGAAGCGGATGCGGTCATCATTTTTGCGGGACTTCCCGACCGTTATGAATCCGAAGGCTTTGACCGCAAGCATCTGCATATGCCTTCGAACCAGAATCAGCTGATCGAAGCAATCACTGCCGTGCAGAGTAACGTGGTCGTCATACTTATGAATGGTTCCCCAATCGATATGCCTTGGATCGGCCAAGTAAAATCGATCCTAGAAGCTTATTTGGGTGGTCAGGCGGCAGGCGGTGCGATCGCTGATTTATTGTTTGGTGAAGTGAATCCTAGCGGCAAGCTGACCGAGACATTCCCTATGAAGCTGAGCGATAACCCATCGTTCCTATTCTTTCCGGGCGAAGGAAATCGCGTTGAGTACCGCGAAGGCATTTTTGTCGGCTACCGTTATTATGATTCCAAAGAAGTGAAGCCGCTGTTCCCGTTCGGACACGGTCTGAGCTATACCACATTTGAATATTCGAACCTTGTCATTGATCATAAAACGATCAAAGATACGGAATCTATTAACATAGAGGTAACGATACAAAATGCGGGCTCCCGTACCGGTAAAGAAATTGCTCAGCTCTATGTCCGCGATGTAGAAAGTAGGGTTATCCGCCCTGTCAAAGAATTGAAGGGCTTTGCTAAAGTAGAGCTTCAGCCGGGAGAGAAGAAGACCGTTACGATGACGCTGGATAAGCGCTCCTTCGCTTACTACAACGTAGATCTTAAGGATTGGCATGTCGAGTCCGGTGATTTTGAAATATTAATTGGACGCTCGTGTGAAGATATCGTTGTAAGAGATATGGTACATGTCGAGTCTACCGTCGCTTTGAGATCCATAGTCGACCTAAACACTTTGGTTATCGACCTGTTAAACGATCCGCAAAGAGCGCCGTTCATACAAGGATTACTTCAGAAGATGCAAGAGGGAATGGGTACTATGTTGGAGGGTCTTGATGCCTCTGACAGCCTGGGGGAAGGCTCAAGTGAAATGTTCGAAGGATTTATACATTATATGCCACTGCGCGGGCTGTCGATGATGAGTCAGGGGATGTTCACGGAAGAAATGCTGAATGGGATTATTTATCAATTGAATAATCCCTCAGAAATGATTGGGCAAACATAATCGCTTCTGGATAACACCCTATAAAGGAAGATGATTGAAGAGAATAATATGAAATGTATAACTTTTACGATCACAAGGGAATTCAGGTACCATTTAATAACAATATGAATCGGAGGTATAAGAAGATGCAAAATGAAAACTCAATCGTAGTGGTTACCGGTGCAGGTAGCGGAATTGGACGCGCAAGTTGTATAAAGCTGGCACAGAACGGAGCGAAAGTCGTTGCGGTCGACTTCAATCAAACAACCGGGGAAGAGACGCTATCACTAATACAAGAACATGGCAACGAAGGTATCTTTGTACAAGCCGATGTATCGAAGAACGAAGACGTCGAACGGTATGTTCAAATTGCCGTCGAAACCTACGGACGCATTGACGCATTTGTTAACAATGCCGGCGTTCTGCAAACATTTTCAATGCTAACAGATATTAGCGAAGCCGAATATGACCGTATCATGAGCGTCAATGTCAAAGGTGTTTTTCTTGGCTTGAAACATGTTCTCAAAGTTATGGAGAAGCAAGGTCATGGCTCAATTATTAATACCGCATCTACGTCAGGCATTCGCGCCGAGCATAGCCTCGCAGCATATTCAGCAAGCAAACATGCTGTAATAGGATTCACGAAAGCAGCGGCATTGGAATACGTGAAAAAAGGTATCCGCGTCAATGCGATTTGCCCAGGTGGCGTCGATACGACATTGACGCAATCTGTTCCTTTGATGATACAGAAAACTGGCTACGTGCCAGAGGAAATTCCAAATATGCGAATGGGTCGCTATTCTGATCCTTCAGAAATTGCAGAGATGGTGGTCTTCTTGGCCTCCAACAAATCCAGCTATATGACAGGTTCAATCGTTGTCGTAGACGGTGGTTTGACGCTATAAACACGACTCATGTCGACTGGGTGTTTCAGAAACTAATGGAACACTCTTCGCTTTTGTAGTAACTCGGATTAAGGGGTGTCCCAAAAGTCATTGATGAAATGGCTAGGGACACCCCTGTTCTATAGGAGGAAAATAGATGGTGTGAGCGGTTGCTCCGAGAACGGACCGTCCCTCAACGATTGTGGTTCTGCTTTCACTTTATATGTAGACATAATCCCTCTATATATTATCTTAAGGAACGGCATTTCATTGAATGCTTTCTCTTTCTCACGCCCTAATCATTTAATCCTTTTCCATTGAGAATTTGCTGCATATGCTTTTCAACCCTTGACACTCGAGTCTTGGATTGTTTGGGTTGAGTAAAGTGAAAAATGTATGCTCTTTGCCGTCCAGGCGTCAATGCTTCAAAGGCAGTTTTCAAGGCAGGTATTTCATCTAATTTATTTTGAAATTCTTCAGGAATGGTGTATTCTTCATTCTTTTTAAAATCAACTTCCAAACCGGCTTTTTCAACTTCAATGGCTTCATATATATAGGCTTTCAAAGTGGCTTCCATCTCGACTATTTCTTGAACATTGGTGAACCGAATCTGGCGCCCCGCCTGTACATTCTCCGTTTGTTGGATTAGAATCCCATTGGCATCCTTTAACAAGGAACCTTTGATGAACAGAATCGCACAGTATTCTTTAAATCCATGTATTAAAACGATGTTTTTGTTCTCAAGCGTGTAGCATGGATGCATCCACTTAAATTCTTCGGTCAACTCACAGTCAAGAATGATAGTTCTCAACTTCTCATATTCTTCTTTCCACTTTTTAGATTTATTTAAATATTCATCAACCTTAGGATTCAATATACTATTTGTCATTAAGGAGCGCCCCTCTTCATCACTTATTTCGTATCTGCGTCTTATAGGTTCAATTGTACTGTTTTTTTATGGATTGTACAGTTTGTGTACAGACTCTAGCATATTTATCCTATACCAAATAAAATTCATTCAAACTCTGCACCTTCACGCACGGTTTAAAACTAACCCCTATCTATAATACGGTTCTCTGTATCACCTAATAACAAAATTATAGGGCACCTACTGGGCGCCCTGATAAACGATTGTGTACGCTAGTATTGGCCTAGAAGACCTTTCTTCATAGCTATTTTCTCACATCGATGAAAAACAACGAGTCCTAAAATCAGATATATCAGCGAATTTAATATTAAGACCCCATAATCTGACCAAGGCAATTGTGACAACGTCAGATCCTCTATCATCACTGTTCTTACCATATTCACGCCTTTGACGAATGGAGCGAATGCTAGAAACGGAGCTACCGTTAACGGAACAAATACAAGTCCCATTAACACAAATTGAAAGATCTGCAAGAACGCTTGAATTTGTTTCACAATAATAGCTAACCCAGCAATCATGAAGCTAATACCTACCATACTTATCATCGTAACTACAATGATCGGGATCGTTGTCATGGGGTTAAGACTCAGCCACTGTCCGGAGGTTAGCATCGCACCAAAAAGCAAGAGGACCATAATTACAGACTGTAAACCAAATTGAGCGATAATCCGCGTGAGCATGATTTTCCACACACCCATGGGGGACATATAGATTTGCTCTAACGTTCCACGCGTCGCTTCTGTTACTACCGAGAAACCAATAAAGTTCATCGTCATCATCGTTAAGCTCCAAAAGACTACACTTACAATTGAATATTGAACATTCGTATCAAAACTGGCTGGATCACCTATGAACATAATTCCAAAGAATGCGGCCAGAAATATAATAT
>Ga0153923_100347_pt1 | contig 16267 bp, 16 predicted proteins | sample TSNJ007MetaG_FD_104682 | JGI IMG/M metagenome (GOLD analysis project Ga0153923, IMG submission 104682) | Attine ant fungus gardens microbial communities from New Jersey, USA - TSNJ007 MetaG | ecosystem: Host-associated > Fungi > Mycelium > Unclassified | place: USA: New Jersey, Brendon T. Byrne... | reverse complement strand
GAAGGGACGAACTGGGATGCAGAAATGGATCATGAGCGGTTTGTTTTTTGCCGCCTGTGCCTTTGCGGTAGTACTTATGTTTACACTTCCAGGTAAAGAAGAGGTAGCTGAACAGAATAAGCCGACGATGCCGGAAGTCCAATTGGATGCGGCAAAGGCCGAAGCAACCGTGAAAGCCAGCTGTATCACCTGTCACGGCGATCAGCTTCAAGGTGGAGTTGGACCCAGTCTTCAAAATGAAGGCGGTCAGCATGATGCTGAAGAAATCTACAGTATAGTCACTAAAGGACGCGGTCAAATGCCTTCCTTTAAAGAAAAGCTAGCCCCTGAGGAGATTGCAAACGTCGCCCTCTGGCTCTCAGAGAAAAAGTAACAGTAACTACTACCTAAGCAACTAAAAACGCCCGTGCCAGAAGATAGTTCACTATCTGCGCACGGGCGTTTATTTATGAGTTTGGGTGACACTAACGATTTTTCTCAAAGGCTTCATTAAATTCATGTGCCTCTCGAATATCTAGAGCTGTAATACCGTCTTCCTCATTTGATTTCAGTCGTAAAGTCACTGTCTTATAATCAATCGTAATATGTGGATGGTGATCAAAGGCTTCTGAAATGGTGGCTACTTCATCAACGAAAGCAATACCCTTCATATATTGGCTGAACATATATTTTCGCACCATGGTATTCTCTTCCAGCTTCCAACCTTCCAGCTTGCTGATCTGCTCACGCAGTTCTTCTTCCGTAAATAACAATTCGTTTCCTCCCTTACTAAAAATTGCAGTAAAATCCGCAGGTCCCTTTACTCGTCATATTCGTTAAACAAAACATCCCTTAGCTTCTGAGGTCCAAGGGATGTGCCAGGATAAAGGCAATATTTTCGATTAAATGTATTCAAGAATCCCAGCGATTATAACTCGGCTACACCAATTTTAACACGGGCTACTAACTACGGGCAAATTACGCCCCGCCGCCCCCTCTTCTTAAATCAAAACAACAGAGGCTAAATCCTCTTCTCCGACTAAAATATTAATGCGGTGCGTGTCCTTATCGTAGATGATAACGCCGCTCCCCACCTCAATCATAGGTTCATTACCCAGCGCGAAGAAAAGATCCTCAGCCAGTGCCTCCCATACCTCCATCTTGGATTCCTGCGGCAATTCTTGCCACTCTTCTGGATCCATTTCAAAAAATAAGTACCCATCGGAAATTCTTCCGACAGCCTCAGTCAAATCCGTTAGGATTTCACCGTAATCTCTACCATGCTTTACGCCCACATGTATCACTCCGTTTTCTCCACAGATGAATAATTACTTACCTTATCCATTATAGCCGAAAAAATGACTTCACAAAAAACGGAATGATGTCGATAAATAAGAATATACGTTATTCGGTTTCGAACAGAGTGCCTTGCCGCTGTTTCAAGGATGATATACGCGGCTTTGTCGGAACACATCTTATAATCTCATGGACGAGGTGCATAATGGAAATTTCAACAATACTTGGTTTAATTTTTGGTCTAGTTGCAGTTATTTGGGGTATGATCCTCAAGCACGCTCCTCTTCACGCTTTAGCCACACCTGCTGCTTACGTTATTATCTTAGTGGGTACGGCAGCTTCCATCTTTATGGCCTTTCCGTTCTCGGAGGTCAAGAAGATTCCAAGTCTGTTTAAAATGATTTTTGTCAAAAAGAAATTAATCAGTAAACCCGAATTAATTACTATGTTCATGGAGTGGGCTTCTATTACACGGCGTGAAGGTCTGCTGGCTCTTGAGTCGAAAGTCGATGAAATAGAAGATAACTTCCTCAGAAATGGCATGCGGATGATTATTGATGGAAATGATCAGGATTTTGTCCGCGATGTTCTCATGGAGGACATCCACGCCACAGAGGATAGACATAAAGCAGGCGCACTCATTTTCTCACAAGCAGGTATGTATGCTCCTACACTTGGCGTACTCGGGGCCGTTATCGGACTTATCGCCGCTCTGGCTGATATGAGTGATATGAACAAATTGGCTGCAGCAATCGGGGCTGCCTTCATCGCAACACTACTCGGTATCTTTACAGGTTACGTATTATGGCATCCTATTGCCAATAAGCTGAAACGACTTTCCAAACGTGAAATTGAAGTTCGAATGATGATGGTCGAAGGTCTTTTGTCCATACAATCCGGTGTATCCACTATTGCCATCAATCAGAAGCTTGCTGTCTTCCTGACACCTTCGGAACGAGCTAAGTTAAATGATGAGAAGGAGAGTGGATCGGGTGAGCAAAAAGACTAGACGACACGAAGAGCATGAAGAACACGCCGATGAATCGTGGCTACTGCCTTATTCTGATCTTATGACCCTTCTGGTAGCCTTGTTCATCGTAATGTATTCTATGAGTGCAACGGATGCCAAAAAATTCGAAGAGATGAGTCAAGCCTTCAGTTCCGCTCTTAATGGCGGTACAGGTGTTCTTGAAGAACGGGCGGCAATGCCATCTAAGAGTCAAGAGGATTTAGGAAAAAATGATCAAATGGATAAATCAGTAACCAAGAAAAATGAACAAACAGAAATGGCTAAGCTGCGGCAAAAGGAGCAAGAGGATTTAGAGAAGCTTAAGAAGCAGTTTGATCAATATATCAGTAAGAACGGCCTTACCGATCTACTCAGTACTAAGCTCAATCAATCCCAGCTTATGATTACGATAAGTGATAACGCGTTGTTCGCATCCGGACAGGCAGTAGTTAAAGATGATTCTCGGCAATTAGCAAAGTCCATCTCAACTATGCTGCAGCAATTCCCGGATTATGATGTAGTCGTGCAAGGACATACCGATAACATCCCTATCTCTAATAGCGACTATTCTTCCAACTGGGACCTGAGCGCCGATCGCGCCCTTCAGTTCATGAAGATTTTGCTAACAAATACGAACCTGAATCCACGGAAATTTAGTGCGATTGGATACGGGGAATACCACCCCATTTCTGAAAATACTACAGCTGTTGGACGAAGTAAGAACCGCCGGGTTGAAGTATCCATTATTCGTAAATATCAAGAAACCAAAGAGTTCTCAGGTATTGCTCCTTCCGATGAATAATGGTTATCCTATTACAAGCATAAAGAGCTGTCCCAAGGTCTTAGACCGATGGAACAGCTCTTTTTTGATACATTGTATTCAAATAAAGACTCTTCTAGGTTATAGAAGTTCGTAGTTCAGTGTAGCTCCAAGTTCTTGCTTCTCTTCAGCAGACAGCTCACGCCATTCTCCTGTTTGTAATGCCCCTAGACGAATATTCATAATCCGAATGCGTTGAAGCTTTCTAACCTCGTAGCCAAAAGCGCTGCACATACGGCGGATCTGACGATTCTTACCCTCCGTCAAAATAATACGGAATACACGCTCTGTAATACGAGTGACCTCACAAGGTAGCGTCTTCTCACCTAATATCTTTACGCCGCTGGACATGCCGGTAATAAATGATGGCGTAATCGGTCTGTCTACAGTAACAACATACTCTTTTTCATGCCGACCTTCGGACCGTAAAATCTTGTTAACGATGTCCCCATCGTTGGTAAGCAGAATCAATCCTTCTGAATCCTTATCGAGTCGCCCAATCGGGAAGATTCGCTCATGATGACCTACAAAATCAACAATATTCCCCTTAATATGCTGCTCTGTAGTTGAAGTGATACCCACTGGCTTGTTTAACGCAATGTAAACCGTCTGGCTTGATGATTCAAGCGCAACACCATCTATTCTCACATCATCGCCTGGAACGGCCTGACTGCCAAGCACAGCAGGTTGTCCGTTGATCGTAACTCTACCACCTTCCACCAGCTTATCTGCTTCACGGCGTGAACAGTACCCTGTCTCACTGATGAATTTATTAATTCTCACGTTGTCCTTCACTCCGTTCATCCTTAATATTAAGCCAAGGGCTATCCGTACCAGCTGCAGGCAGCTTGATCATAACAGTTGTCCCTTGACCCACTTCACTTTGTATTTCCAAATGACCCTTATGAGCCTGAATAATACGTTGGCTAATCATTAGCCCTAAGCCTGTTCCCGACTCCTTATTGGTGAAGAAGGGCTCACCCAGCTTAGGCAGCATATCCTTAGGAATTCCTTCGCCTTGATCTGAAATAAGAATGAAGACAGAATCCAAGGTATTTCTTAACTCCATTGAAATTACACCACCATCAGGCATAGCTTCAATAGCATTTTTGACGATGTTAATAAACACCTGCTTTAGCTGGTTCACTTCACAATGTACGGTGGATGGATATTCAGAGAATGTCGCACTAAACTGAATCCCAAACAAATGAGCTTGACTGTCTAATAGAGAAACCACATCACCAAGGATATCCCGCACATCTTTTTCCTGGAAATGAACAGCTTGAGGCTTAGCCAAAATCAAAAATTCACTTACGATCAGATTAATCCGCTCGAGCTCGGACAACATCAGTTCAATATGGAGGGGAACCAAAATCTGCTTTTCTTGTTGAAGCTGCAGAAATCCTTTTAGCGTCGTAAGAGGATTACGAATCTCATGAGCTACTCCCGCGGCTAATTGGCCAACTGTAGTCAGCTTCTCAGAGCGTCTAAGCAGTTCCTCCATTCGGTTACGTTCTGTCATATCACGTGAGACGTGAATAAAGGAATGCGGATACCCGTCTTCATCACGAATCACTGAGGTACTAACACTCACTTCAACAATTGTTCCATCACGTTTAAGTCTTACGGTTTCAATTGGTGGTAGAACCGCACCACTCTTTAACGCATCAAGCCGCTCTTCCTCCTGCTTAAGCGCTGTCGCAGGCACAAGGTAAGGCTTATTCCCTAGCACCTCTTTGGCACTCCATCCATACAGCTCTTCGAAGGCTCTGTTCGTACTAGTAATTCGGCCGTCCATATCGATCGTATGTATCGCATCAGAGGTTCCATTAATAACCGATTCCAAATGCTCCTTAACTGCTCGGTTCTCTTCCAGTGTCTGTTTGAGTCGATTAGTGCGCTGCATGAGATGAGCCGTCATAGCGTTGATTCGTAGTGCCAGTTGCCCTAACTCATCCCGGCTAGTTACCTTAAGTGGAGGCTCGAATTTCCCTTTGGCTACATCGTTGACTTTGGCAAGTATCGCCTGAATAGGACGAGTAACAAATCCAGACAGTATGTAACTACATAACAAGAATAATGTAAGTAATAACAGTGAAGTTGTCAGATTATTAATTAATTGTTCATGAACCACAGATGAAATCACGGAGTAATCCAAAACGACTCCAATCACATAAGCTTTCAGTCCAGGAGATTGGATAGGAATGAAGCTTTTGAGCACTCTTTTTCCAAGCACTTTCGTCTCCAGTGTAACCGGCTTCTGCTTCTCCTGAGCCAATAGCATCGCTGTTCTATCCTGCTCCACATTACCATAAGTATAGGTGCCGTACTTAATGGGACGGTTACCAAGATTCTTATTCAATGTGTCAGTTCCGTCAGCCTTCATACTTGCTGAACCAAATGTTACCGGGTTAAATCCTGTGAGTTCTAAGATCCCTGGATTAGCTTCTTTAGTCTGCGCTGCGATTTGATCGGGATTGGTAATCTTGACATAGTCGCTGGCTGCAGTATTGAGAATAACAGGATTTATGATGTAGTTGCTCTCTTCATCATGGTAATATCCCCACTTTTCAATGAAATCGAGATTGTAGGTTGAATAATCAAAAGGGCCTGACCAAAAATGGTCCATGGCCTGCCCCTGGCCCACGGATACCTCCTGATTATCGAACAACTCCAAAAAGGCCAGATACCAGTACCCCCAGTCCTTTGTGGACACCCCAATATCACTAGGCACCGAAGACCTCGCTATTACAATATCGTTATCAGTCTTTACCAGAATTGAAATATTAGACACGCCCACCTTGGAAGTTAGGGCCTTAAGTTCTTCATTCGTCACATTCCTATAGTCGGGGTCCAGCTCTTCGGAGGCAAAGATAGCCGCCATCCTTAAATTATGCGCAATTTGATATTCTACATAGTTAGAGCTATAGTTACTTTGTTCTACAGAAACGGCCATTTGCATAGCGGTTAGTTGCATATTATTAATGCTTTCATTCCGTAGATTATTTTGGGCGGCATAAAGGTTAAATGTCAGGTTCAGTGCTAAAATTAGCAACACCGCCCCAAAAATAATAGCAGATAGTTTTGTCTTTATGGACAAACTGTTTGTTCACCTCTTATCCACTGGTAAATCCTTGCGGGGCCTACAATAAACATCATACCTTTTGCCCTCACATTTGAAAAGACATTTCAATGAAGCGTTCCAATTCAAGAAATATTGAAATTCAAAAGGTCTTTCTCTACAATATACAAGTATAAATGCCTTCGGCGTCCTTATACGGACGGGAAGCGTTTAAGCGCGAAATATAAGGATAAAGTATAGCTTGAAACTTATACTTTCTTATATTTTAAGAAACCATCCACAACTTATGCACATATAAACATTTTATTATAAAACGATGTGTACAAAAATGTGTATAAGTAGGCGGTTATCCACAGAGTTATGCACATTTTGTTAAGAACGAATATTTGTTCGTTGTACAATGGATATAAAGGAAGGGAAGATGATCTTGAATATTAAAGCAGGTGAATCGCTAGATGATATGCGAGCGGTTCATGAACACTGGATGAGGCAGGCGATAGCAGAAGCCCGCAAGGCTGAAGCATTAGGGGAGGTTCCCATTGGGGCGGTCATCGTACGGCATGGTGAAATTATCGGACGTGGATACAATTTAAGAGAAACTACAATGGATTCTACAGCTCATGCAGAAATGGTTGCCATTCGTGAGGCCAGCAATGTCATGAACTCATGGCGACTGCTGGATTGCCAGCTGTATGTTACTTTAGAGCCTTGTCCTATGTGTGCGGGAGCGATTGTACAATCAAGAGTACCCCTCACTGTATATGGTACTCCTGATCCTAAGGCTGGATGTGCTGGGACCCTCATGAATTTGCTTGAAGAACCGCGTTTTAACCATCGCACCGAAGTGATTCAGGGGATTTTACAAGAAGAATGTGCAGACCTACTGACCTCATTCTTTCGTCGTTTACGTCAAAAACCATCGAAAGAAGAAAAAGGAGTGACCTGAAATGACCCTTACTTTATATCATACCTCACATGGTATCTATATTTCTCCTCTAGAGCTAAAGGATACAGAGAACTTACTGGAGCTGCGTTTGAATAATCGATTAACACATGAACCATTTGAACCAAAACGCGATGAGCAATTCTACACTTTGGAGAGCCAACAACGGATCATCAATCAGCGTCTGGAGGATGCTCTGGAGGACAAAGCCTATATGTTCGGTGTCTATCTGCTTGATGGACAACTAATAGGTCAAATCACGCTATCTAATGTCTCAAGAGGTGTAGCTCAGTATGCTGATTTAGGCTATTTAATGGATCATCGGATGCAGGCAAAAGGTTACATGACCGCTGCGGTCGGATTAGTTCTCGGCTACGCTTTTCGAGCCTTAGGTCTTCATAGGGTTCAAGCAGCCATCTTATTGCATAACGAGGCTTCTCGGAGGGTGCTGGAGAAGAGCGGATTTAAACCTGAAGGTATCGCCCGCCGGTATCTCAAAATAAACGGCCAGTGGCAGGATCATCAAACCTATGCAATATTAGCCGAAGATATGCTGCCGGATGAACACAAATAACTTTCTACTGACTCGTTCAGGATTAAAAATCTTATTCTTCTAATAAAAAAAGACCCGCATGGGCGTATATCATACGCAACATGCGGGTCTTTCTCTCGTAACTTCTTATTAATAAGTCCCCACGCTACCGAATTGCTCCTCTAGTTGATCCATTGTAATTACATCATCACCTTGAGGAATGCCAATCTTAAACTCTGGCTTCTCGTTAATCTTGTCATATTGACCCGTTCCATTTACAGAGAAGGCTACGTTCGTGCCATCTTCAGGATCATTTACTTTAATGTCCATCAGTAAATCCTGAAACACAGGGAACCCGTCTTTATTGATTGCTGTATTGTAGTGGAACTGATTAATCGTAAGATACTTATCAAGATCCGCCAAACTCTTATCGAATTCAGTTCTAGTTTCACTTGATGTGATCTCTTCTTTAGCCTTAGCCAGATCAGCATCATTAATTTGCAGCATATCCTTGTATTCTTCCTTGCTCACAATATCAATGATTTTAGGCAGGGCATTATTCACAAAGATGGTGATTGCTTCTTTAACATTATCGTTCGTCACTTGGAACTGAACGACCTGTTTAGCTTCAACACCCTCCGGTAAATTTGCTTCCTTTGGACTAAGCTCATTAAAATATTTTCCTTCATCATATTCCGCTAATACAGTGTCCATCACTTCATTAGAGAACTTTTGCATTTTCTGTGTATCAAGAGCACTTGGATTAAACTCAGCACCCTCTTGCTCTGCCAACGCCTTCAGATCCACCTCTACAAACTTATTTACGATTGTCTCCGGAATCGGGAAGAACGGAATCGATGGAATCTTAACATACAACTTCTCAGTGGTCATCACCATAGGGACATTGAAGCTCATGCTCATATCGCCCTTGAGATTCAGAACCATAGTTAGCTCTGTCTGCATTGGATCAGCCTGATAAACACCGTCAATAGTTATATCAGCGTTCTTAAGCATGCTGAGTACCTGTGTGGTCATTGCAGCAGATTCAGCATCAGCCGTCTCAATGGTTAGGTCATTGATCGAGAATTTACTCTTCATCTCATATGAAGACATCGTAGTCGCTTTTGTAGCGGCTGATTTCAAAGCCTCTTTTGGTGCCTCCTGTTTACTTCCACATCCCGGCAGAATTACTGCTGCTGTAAGCAACAGTGCCGCGGCCGATAAACCCCATTTTTTGTTCATTATTTTTCTCCTCTCCCATGTAAAAAAAATCTCCCCCCACTTATCATAAACTATTTGTAAAAATCAAGAAACACTTCTTTATAATTCTTATTGTTTTTATTTGTTATCCTTGCGGATTATGATGGTCTACATGATTAGCCTGCTTCACCTTTTTAGAGCCAGAAAGTGGTTCTGGTGCAGAAGAATTATGCTCCTTTCTACGCTGGCCATCGTTGGGCTGTGCCCCGGGAACTGGAATACTTTTTGGCTTTGACATTGTTCATTCCTCCTAAGGATTAGTTATATTCTGTAGAGCCTGAGCACATTCGTGAATTTGCCGTGAATACTGCTGTGCTAATAGCTGTACTGCATCACTATGCTCATCAATATGAATTCCACTCTGCTCCACATCAAGCAGATCAACAGCGACCTCCCTGCTATCTACATACCTGCAACGAAAATCAAGTGAGTATCCTTGACGTCCTGCTGCATTAAAATGAATAAGCAGACTATTCGGATCACCATCATCCGCTAGTACATTGAAACTGTCCCCATCCTCCATTAACGCAGGCAGGCGTTCTTGCCAGGCCGAGACAAGATTATGCTGATCTACTTCCAATTGTCTGTCCATAATTATGATCATCCTCCTTCTCTAATACATTGCGGAGAAATCAATCTTTTTATTCTCAATGGAACTAGGTTCATCAAACAATAACTAAAACTGTACCAGTTCAAGCACAACAAAAAAACCGCCTCCAAAGGAGACGGTTTCTATCTGCTTATTTCTTAAAGTTCATAAAGGAATGGCGGAGAGGATGGGATTCGAACCCATGTGGGCTTGCACCCTAACGGTTTTCAAGACCGCCCCGTTATGACCGCTTCGGTACCTCTCCAAATGCATATAAATTTCACATGCATTAGTAATTGTACCATATGGTGCGAAGAAAAAGCAACTATTTTCTTAAATAGTTTTAGGTTGGATCGATTTTACATTGCGCATATACGGTTGTAGACATTCCGGAATCAGAACACTACCATCCTCTTGCTGATAATTCTCAAGAATTGCTGCAACAGTACGCCCAACAGCCAAAGCAGATCCGTTCAGTGTATGAACAAATTCAGGTTTGGATTTCGGATCTTTACGGAAACGAATATTTGCCCGACGCGCTTGGAAGTCCTCCGTATTCGAGCAAGAAGAGATCTCACGGTACATTCCACTCTCAGGCAGCCATACTTCCAAATCGTACGTCTTAGCCGATGTAAAGCCCATATCAGCTGTACATAGCCCAAGTACGCGATAAGGCAAGCCAAGAAGCTGCAGCACACGCTCAGCATCTGCTGTCATTTTTTCTAACTCCTCATAAGAGGATTCAGGAGTAGTAAGCTTCACCAGCTCTACCTTGTTGAATTGATGCTGACGGATCAGACCGCGAGTATCACGGCCAGCTGAACCCGCCTCAGAACGGAAACAAGAGCTGTAAGCTACATGATACTTAGGTAGATCTGCTGCTGTCAAAATCTCTTCGCGATAGTAGTTGGTTACAGGTACTTCCGCTGTAGGAATCAAATAGTATTCAGTATCACGTAACTTAAACAGATCTTCCTCAAACTTAGGAAGTTGCCCCGTTCCGTACAAGCTGTCTTTATTCACAATGTATGGCGGCAGCATTTCTTCATAGTTATGCTCACCACTGTGCAGATCCATCATAAAGTTAATAAGCGCCCGCTCTAAGCGTGCTCCCAGTCCTTTATAAAAAACAAACCGAGATCCCGTAACCTTCGCTGCAGCTTCAAAATCAATAATATCAAGCTGCTGCGCAAGCTCCCAATGTGATTTCGGAGTAAATCCGAATTCCTTTGGCTCCGACCAGCGACGCAATTCTACGTTATCATCCTCAGATTTACCAACTGGAACTGAATCATGAGGAATATTCGGAATACTCATAGTAAGTTCAGCAATCTGAACTTCCAATTCACGCACTTCGTCATCAAGCTCTTTAATTCGGTCAGATACCGTACGCATTTCTGCAATTAGGTCATCTGCTGGCTCACCATTCTTTTTCTTCTTCGCTACTTCACCAGATACCGTATTACGACGGTTCTTAAGACCTTCTGTTTCTTGCAGTAATTCACGTCTGCGTAGATCAAGTTGTGGAAAATCAGCAATTAAATCCAGTGATTTACCCCGTTTCTCTAAGGCTTGTTCAACTCGAGCGTAATCACTGCGTAATACTTTTACGTCTAACACAAAGTTTCCCTCCTGAAAACAGCCTAAACTCTTTCAAATTGCTGCTTACAGCTTTGAAAGAGTCAGAATGTTCTTATATGCGATTCTGTTGTTGCACTTGCCTAGTAGCCTCTACCATATCAGCAAAATATTGATGCAGTCTGAAATCATCGGTCAATTCTGGATGAAAAGAAGACACCAGCAGGTTACCCTCCCGTGCAGTTACAATCTCATCATTATAGACTGTAAGCACATCTACATCCGGGCCTACCTCGTTGATAAGCGGTGCACGTATAAAAACAGCACGAACCGGCTCATCAATTCCTTTAACCTCCAGATCACATTCAAAGCTTTCCCGTTGACGACCGAATGCATTCCGAGCCACCGTAATATCCATTAGCTCCAAATGCCCTGGTTCGCCGCCGGCAATTTGTTTGGCCAGAACAATCATACCCGCGCATGTTCCAAAAATCGGCTTGCCCTGATGGGAGAAATTACGTATGGCTTCGATGAAGCCATATTTTCGCATCAGTTTACCGATCGTTGTACTCTCACCACCAGGAATAATTAGGCCATCAACCTCCTCAAGCTGCTCTACTCGCTTGATAGGTACGCCCACTGCTCCGGTCTTCTCTATACTAACAATATGCTCCGTAACTGCGCCTTGAAGCGCCAGCACTCCTATTTTCATCCGGCAACCTTCTCTCTATTAACGGCCACGCTCCGACATACGTTCAGCCGGGGTTAGAGTTGCAATATCAATCCCCTTCATTGGTGCGCCAAGGTTCTTAGATACTTCTGCAATCAGTTTGTAATCAGTATAGTGTGTAGTGGCTTCAACGATCGCACGGGCAAATTTCTCAGGGTTGTCCGATTTAAAAATACCTGAGCCTACAAACACACCATCCGCACCTAGATGCATCATCAGGGCAGCATCGGCAGGAGTTGCTACACCGCCAGCAGCAAAGTTAACAACCGGCAGCTTACCAAGCTCATGCACTTCAAGCAGTAGCTCGTAAGGAACTCCCAGGTTCTTAGCTTCATTATATAGCTCATCCTTGGACAAATTAGTTACTTTGCGGATTTGACTATTGATAAAGCGCATATGACGCACTGCTTCAACAATATTTCCTGTTCCTGGTTCACCTTTCGTACGGATCATGGATGCACCTTCGTTAATACGTCTCAAGGCTTCACCCAAGTCTTTAGCTCCACATACGAACGGAACAGTGAACTCACGTTTATTAATATGGAAGACTTCATCAGCAGGAGTAAGAACTTCACTCTCATCCAAATAGTCGACACCCAAGGATTCCAGAACCTTTGCTTCTACGTAATGGCCAATACGAGCCTTAGCCATAACAGGGATACTTACCACTTTGATAACTTCTTCTACAATTGTAGGATCGGCCATCCGTGCTACACCGCCAGCTGCGCGAATATCAGAAGGCACGCGTTCCAATGCCATAACAGCTACTGCACCCGCAGCCTCAGCAATTTTTGCTTGTTCTGCATTCATGACGTCCATAATGACGCCGCCTTTTTGCATTTCTGCCATGCCTCTTTTAACTCGCGATGTTCCAGTTTCCATGTCCTAGCCCCCCGAATGATCTATCTTAATCTAACTTGTAATTTTACCCCAATGAAGGGAAATATACAATCCACTTACTCGGATTTAACGCAATTTTCAATGCTAAATTCATTAGAACAAGTTCTTGATCCCTGTAAATAAATCGCCGAAGAAATCTCCAATGGCTCTAAGGAATAAACTGAACCAACCGGCTTTCTCCGCTTCTTCAGCAGTAATCAGATTAACTGTCTTCTGCTGAACATCAGACATGCCTTCAACTTGGTAGGAATAAGTAACCTTACCCACTTTAGCAGATTGTTCTATAGGAGCAACTAAGGTTGCTGGATCATTTATTTCAACAGTTGTTTTAATTTGAGGGGAGGTTGTTCCCTTAGGGACGATAAACGAAACAGCTTCATCCGTAACTACAGACACCTTTTTATTTTTCCCTTTAAGAACAGGCACGGTTTCGTTGCCGGCTATCACTGCTTTAGGGGCCACGACCTGTTTGATTTCAAAATTATTAAATCCGAAATCAAGTACTTTCTTCGTCTCTGTAAAACGGTGTGGCTCTGTATTAGCCCCCATTACTACACTTATCAGACGCATGCCATCACGTACAGCTGTACCTGCAAAACAATATTTTGCTCTAGCGGTATGGCCTGTTTTCAAACCATCCAATCCCTCATAAGCATAAGCCTTAAAATTCTGGATACTCTTGTTAGCTTCCAACATCCAGTTAAAGTTAATCATTGGTGCGGTATCACGTTCACGGAACTTATACGACTGAACCGTTGTAAATCTATTAAAATCAGGATGATCAGTAACGATATATTTGGCAAGAATAGCAGCATCCATCGCTGACATTACATTTTCTTTTTTATCAGTTGAGCGGTACTTCTTAGGCATGTCAGCTTTGTCTAATCCAGTAGAATTAACAAAATAGGCAGTTTTCATCCCCATCTTCTGGGCAGTCTGATTCATTAGCTCTACGAATTCCAATTCTGATCCGGAAACTAGTTCTGCCAAAGCTACTGTAGCATCATTTGCAGATCCGACAGCCATTGCTATGTACAGCTCTTCAACCGTATGCTCGTCATTTTCCGCTAGAAAAATACGTGATCCAACCTGTTTAGACGCATTTTCCCCTACTATGACTTTTTGATCCCATGAAAGCTGTCCAGTCTTCACCGCTTCTGCTACAAGATACTCTGTCATCATCTTAGTCATACTAGCTGGAGGCAAAGCCTCATCTGCATTCATAGATAGAAGAATTTCACCTGTTGTTGGTTCTATTAGAACCGCTGATTTCAAATTTAGACCCAGTGATTCCACAGAAGGGATCTTTACTGCTTTCTGAGTTGTCTTAGTTGCAGTACCAGCCTGTATTGTCGTAGTCGTACCTTCCTCAGCGAATGCCGGAAGCGGAGTGGAAACTAACATATTTAAAAGTAGACCTACTGTGACTGTCTTAATCATAAATTGCTTACCGTTAAATTTCTGTTTGTGCTTCAATGATTACTACTCTCCTTTAAACCTCATATCAATAGCTTGTTCTATTCTAACACAGGGGTACACGCAAAAAAAGACAGACAGGACGAAATAGTCCTGTCTGTCCAAAAAATAGTCTTTCTAGTCCATTACACGGAATAGTTTGGCGCTTCTTTCGTAATTTGCACATCATGTGGATGGCTTTCGCGAAGTCCGGCACTTGTGATGCGAATGAAAGAAGTGTCATTCCGAAGTTCTTCGAGTGACTTGGTCCCACAGTAGCCCATACCCGAACGCAGTCCGCCAATCAATTGATGAACGGTATCCGAAAGAGGCCCTTTAAAAGCGATACGACCCTCAATTCCTTCAGGAACAAGCTTCTTATCGTCATCCTGGAAATAACGATCCTTACTACCTTGTTTCATGGCACTCATACTGCCCATACCACGATATACTTTAAATTTACGGCCTTGATAAAGCTCCGATTCTCCTGGGCTTTCTTCTGTACCCGCAAACATACTTCCCATCATTACTGCATGAGCACCAGCGGCAATAGCCTTCGTGATTTCACCGGAGTACTTGATTCCACCGTCAGCGATGATAGGAACTCCGTACTCACGAGCAACCGTTGCACAATCATAAATGGCTGTAACCTGCGGAACACCGATACCAGCGATAACTCGTGTTGTACAGATAGATCCAGGTCCAATACCTACTTTAACTACAGAAGCTCCAGCTTCAATAAGTTCACGGGTTGCTTCACCTGTAGCCACGTTACCAGCAACAATTGTAAGATCAGGATATAACTCACGAATTTGGCGAACCGCTTCAATAATATTAATGTGGTGACCATGTGCAGAATCGACGACGATCAAATCCACACCTGAATTCACTAACGCTGCAGTACGCTCAAATGTATCTTTAGAGATACCAACAGCTGCTCCAACCAGTAAGCGACCCTGTGCATCTTTCGCTCCGTTAGGGAACTGAATCGCCTTCTCGATATCTTTAATTGTGATTAGGCCCTTAAGAACGTTATTCTCGTCCACCAGCGGCAATTTCTCAATTTTATGACGTTGTAAGATGCCTTCTGCTTCTTGAAGTGTCGTTCCTACAGCAGCAGTCACAAGATTCTCATGTGTCATAACTTCTTTGATTGGAATATTAAAGTCATGAATAAAACGTAAATCTCTATTAGTCAGAATACCGACCAGTTTGTTGTCATTGTCTACAATCGGTACTCCGGAAATACGATATTTACCCATCAGCAGTTCAGCATCGGATACCAGATGTTCTGCAGAAAGAGAGAATGGGTTAGTAATAACTCCGCTCTCGGAACGTTTTACACGATCCACTTCTTCCGCTTGCTGCTCTACAGGCATATTCTTGTGAATAATCCCGATACCACCCTCACGAGCAATAGCAATGGCCATAGCCGCTTCTGTGACTGTGTCCATACCTGCACTCATAAGCGGGATGTTCAACTTCACATTCTTACTTAGAACTGTAGTCAAATCTACTTCCTTCGGCAGTACCTCAGATTTACGCGGAACCAGCAGCACATCATCAAAAGTCAGACCTTCTTTACCAAACTTATCTTTCCACACCTGGGTCATTCCTCCTCGGTTGTTTTTAAATTATACCCGCCTACAAACTTTATAAAAGAAGAACCTTCGACTTTAAGTCCATTCACGACAGACAACTCTGTACATCTGGAAGTTGAACAAGTTCATATCTTCAATTTAGGTTTGAGATGCTTATCCAAAAATATATTATTGCCATCTTAGCAAAGGGCATTTGGACTGTCAAGAACATTACATCATCAGAGTAGGTATTCAAAAAACGACTCCCGCGTAAGCGAATTATTGGACTATTGTCCGCACAGAGTGGACATTTAGTGGTGAAATTATACAATCCACCATACCCATCACCAATGCTTACACCTATCTCTAATGTAGTATCTCAAAATAAACCCTAATGAATTCTTCAATAATACAACAAAAAGACCACTGTCGATTACTCAACAGTGGTCTTGCGTGCTTGGCAACGTCCTACTCTCCCAGGACCCTTCGGTCCAAGTACCATCGGCGCTGGAGG
>Ga0153923_100346_pt1 | contig 16277 bp, 15 predicted proteins | sample TSNJ007MetaG_FD_104682 | JGI IMG/M metagenome (GOLD analysis project Ga0153923, IMG submission 104682) | Attine ant fungus gardens microbial communities from New Jersey, USA - TSNJ007 MetaG | ecosystem: Host-associated > Fungi > Mycelium > Unclassified | place: USA: New Jersey, Brendon T. Byrne... | reverse complement strand
TCGTTTTTCCAAGGTCTTTTTCTTTAAACTAAAGAGTTTTTTGGCTGAAAATGTTTGTTCGTTCATAATTAATACCTCCATAATTGTTTTTGGTTCCGATCGGTGACTAAAGAGTAGCAGAATTACTAAAAATCCACGATGTCCAAAATCGAAGTGAACTGTCCAATTTCGAAGTTTTAGGCCTCAGAAACGTTGAGTTACCGTTTTAGAGGGCGGTGATTGAGAGAAAAAAGCTGTGAGTGTACTTTGACTTGACAAGGGCAAAAGGAGTAGAATAAAAGATTCGTCATTTGTTGGATAATGAAGAGGAAGGAGGACCTATAAAGAGTTCTTTTCTAAGCCGCTTTGTTGTATTCCAGTCGCAACAAACAACAAAAATTACAAATGTTTAACTTCAAGTCATAACATGGTATGATAATGATGAAAGTTTGGAATTGAGGTGAAACATATGAAGGAACTGGTAAAACGATCCGAATACTTAAATTTTTTGAAAAGACATCAGGACAAGCCATTAATCAAGGTTGTTTCAGGGGTGAGACGTGCGGGGAAATCCACGTTGTTTCAGCTTTTTCGAGCTTATTTGACAGAAACAGGTGTGTCTGATGAGGCGATCATTAGCATTAACTTTGAAGATATGGCGTATGATTCTTTGAGAGATCCACGTTCCTTGTATGATTATTTAACAAGGAAAATAGCAGCCAATAAAAAGGTCTATATTTTTTTAGATGAGATCCAGCATGTTGATAATTTTGAACGTGTTGTTGACTCCCTGTTCATTAAAGAGAATGTTGATTTGTATATTACGGGCTCCAATGCTTATTTTTTAAGCGGGGAAATCGCAACACTGCTGTCTGGCAGATATGTTGAGTTGAAAATGCTGCCGCTATCCTTTTCAGAATTTGTGGAATGGAAAAAGCAAAAGGCAGACGATCAGCCCAATGCCCAGTATTTTAATGAGTATCTAAAAAGCTCGATGCCCTACACGCTGTTTACGGAAACGGATCAAGAAGCTTTAGAATATCTGCAGGGATTGTATTCTACAGTTGTTTTGAATGATATTGTTGCAAGGTTGAATGTTTCTGATGTTAGAGTGTTGGAACGTTTGATCGAGACGCTTTTCAGCGGTGTCGGGAGCCTAGTTACGGTGAACAAAATCAAAAACACGTTGGTTTCTAAAGGAACCTCAATTTCAAATAAAACGGTTGAGAAATATCTGCAAGGGATTTTGGATAGTTTGATTCTTTATGAGGCGAAGCGCTATGATGTGCATGGGCGTGAACTGCTGGACACACAATCGAAGTATTATGTTGTAGACAGTGGGTTGAGGAGATTGATCTTGCGGGATCATCATCAGGATTTTGGTCATGTCTTGGAAAACATCGTGTATCTAGAATTGCTACGCCGTGGAAATAAAGTCTATGTTGGTAAGGTTGATCGGTATGAAGTTGATTTTGTAGCCATCAATGCTAAGCAAGAGGTGTCCTATTATCAAGTAGCTCTGACCACTTTAGATGAAGCTGTCCTAAAAAGAGAATTACGATCACTTCAAGCAATCAAGGATTCCTACCCTAAATACCTGCTGACCTTAGATGAGTACAATAAAGAAGCGAATTTTAATGGAATCAAGAAAATGAATGTGTTGGATTGGCTGTTGAGTGTGGATTCCTAGGGTTAAGCGAATATTTTATCAGTCAATTGACCTTTTTGAGATCAAAAAAAATCTCGAAAAGGTTTTTCTATTGAAAAGATTTGTCATTACTGATTGATGAAACAAATATGCTTATTCTTTATTTTGAATACAAAAGAAAAATTCTCTAAAAATAATTTTCCGATCAAGGACCGATTACTTCAAATAGTATGGAAGTTGATCAGAAGCAGCAATCAAGCTCAGTTGCTAATCAGCCACGCGGAACCTCGACTCGTAAGATGATTGCTGATATATGTTGATAACATATCATTATCAGACTCAGAGAGAAATCCATTGACCGAGGGCACTCAATATATGGATATTCGAGTGCCTATTATATAAGCACTTTGCGTCACCTTAAATTTAAAAACTTGCTCAAGTGCTTTATGATAAACTGAAAGTGTAACGCTTACATAGGGTTCGTTTAAGAGGCGGATGGGTACTAGTCAATGGTATTTGAACTTGAGTATTTTGGATTTATCGCTATTGGGAAGGGGGATAGTTATGTACAGAAAAGAAAGAGTATACAACTTCTTAGAACGTTGCGTTAGCCATATTGGATATGCCGATATAAAAAATGGATTTAATGGAATTGGAACGACTGAAATATCTGAAGCAATCAATATTGACCGTACGAATTGTAGTAAGGAACTGAATAAGCTAGTTAGCGAAGGAAAGGTCTTAAAGATTGAAGGCAGACCTGTCAAATTTTTTCCTACTAAAAAGGTTAACGAACTTTTTAATTTGGAGGTAACAGAAAAAAGTATAAAAAAACTTAGCGACTTCTGCAGCGCGGAAAATTCGATCAACGCTTTTGACAAGGTGATCGGCAATCAAGGCAGTTTAAAAATGGCAATCGAAAAAGCTTGTGCGGCTATGATTTATCCGCCTCATGGATTAAATACTATCTTATCAGGTGAAACTGGAACTGGAAAAACAATGTTTGCAGAGATTATGTACAAGTTTGCAAAGTCGCATGGAATATTAAGCAAAGATGCCCCTTTTATCATATTCAACTGTTCTGAATACTCGGATAATCCGCAATTATTACTCTCTACGCTTTTTGGGTTTAAAAAAGGCTCATTTACAGGGGCAGAGAATGATCAGGAAGGTTTAGTTAGTAAAGCGAATAACGGAATCCTTTTCCTAGATGAAATACATCGTCTGTCTTCCGAAGGTCAAGAGATGCTTTTTCATTTGATTGATACGGGAAATTATCGAAAATTAGGCGATAACGATACCTATAATTCTTCCAAGGTATTAATCATAGGAGCTACGACAGAGCCGCTCGAATCTGTATTATTATCAACTTTTCTCCGTCGGATACCGATGGTGATTGATCTGCCTAATATTAGTGATAGAGGAATGGATGAGAGACTAGAGCTGATCAGTATCTTTTTCAACTTGGAGTTTGATAAAATCCAAAAACCAATAACGATAAAAAAAAGCGTCTTAAAATCATTACTTGGCTATCAATGTGTGGGGAATGTTGGTCAATTGAAGGCAGATATCAATTTGATATGTGCTCGAAGCTATTTAGATTCTATCTCGAATCACGAGGAAAGGATTCAAGTAACTAAAAAGGTTCTTCCTAGTTATATATTGGAAGGCATATTGAATGCAGATAAGAACAGAGAGATTGATTTTTTATTAGATAAGCTAAAGGGAGATTTAGTGATCGATGGCACATCCATGCCTAAAACCTTAATAAATAGTCAAATGTGGTACAAGCGACTCGATAAGAACGCAAGCCTAAGTACAATAAAAAAAGAATTGGAACAAAGCATATTAGAAGAATATCCATCTTCTCCGTATAATCGAATGGAGCACGAAAATATTTTCAAGGTCATCGAACCAAGCATCTATTATGAGGTTGATATTATTCTAAAAATTGCGGAAAGGAAGCTGCAGAAGAATTTTTCAAAGCGAACCTACATTGCCTTTGCGATGCATATCAATTCGTTGATCAATCAGCCAGTGGTACATTCGGGCATTGATATTAACATTGAAGAGCTGAAGGCTAAATATTCGCAGGAATTGGAAGTCGCGCGTTTAGTGAAAAAACATCTCGAATTTGAACTTGGTATCGAGTTCTCACCTGAGGAAGAGTATCTTTTCGCGTTGTTTCTGTCAATGGATGAACACAATAGCGAGGCAAATGAAAGTAAGCGAGTGGGTCTGCTATTAATGGCACATGGAAACGGTGTCGCTAAAAATATCGCAAAGGTTGCGAATTCTCTGCTCGATACAGACCATACACATGCTTTGGATATGCAGCTGGAAAAACGTGTCGATGAGTTTTATTTAGAATTTGAAGACACTGCAAATGAAGTGAATGAAGGAAACGGAATTCTGATTATGACAGACATGGGGTCATTGAATTCTTTCGGCGAATTATATACGGAAAAAACCGGAGTGCCAACGAAAACGATTAATTTCTTATCGACGCCCTTTGTATTAGAAGCTTTAAGAAAGACACTAATATCAGATTACAAATTGGATGAAATCTATACAGAAGTGAAAGAGATCATGCATGCTTACGTTGAAGGAAATGTAAAAAAGAGCAAAATAAAAAACGAGACAAGAGAAGTAATTATAACCACTTGTTTGACAGGACAGGGAGCGCGATTACGCTAGCTAATTTCTTAAGAAATTCAATCTCTTTGATTTCAAAATATAATATCGAATTATTCCCGACAAACAGCAGCGATTATCGAATAGAGGACTTCAAAAATAAAAGGATTATAGCGGTAGTTGGGATTAGTGACTTGAATATAGCTCAAGTTCCTTTTATTCCATCAGAAAAAATTCTCTTGGATAATGGGTTATCCCAGTTGAATGAAATCATCGAAAACTATTATTCTGATTCCAATGGACAGCAATCTTTTGAATTGACGAATGAAAATGGCCTAAGAATTATTCTGGAAGAAACACTGACATTTCTAAATCCGCAGAAAACAATTACTACTCTTGTTCATTCCTTTGATGGCATGAAAAAGGATTTATTGATGGGAGAAAATTCAGAGAGATATCTTATTATGTTTGTTATGCATGGTGCTAGTATGATTGAACGAGTCATACGAAATGAATGTATCGACTATCCAGACATAGAGTCTCTTATACGAGCTAAGTCGGATACTTATGCTATTTTGAAGAAAGGAATGGAAGAAATTGAGAGTACGTTTATGCTGAAAGTCCCAGATGTTGAAATCGGCTATTTAATGGATCTTTTTGACACGGAATGACACACAAGCTAAGTTCTTAATAATATTTTAACACGGTCTTTTACGTGGCAGAGTCAAATGCTGACTTTGCCACGTTTTTTTGACTTGATAAACTGGCACAGAATTTGCTCTATAAAAAGTACAAAGACAACTTTTAGGAAGGTGGTAACGAAAGCATTGATCGGATTGTTGCAATTGAGAAAATGAATACGGAAAGGAATGAGGATAATGGGAAAAATAAAATTGATTCGAGCAGATTTTAGATTGATTCATGGACAGGTCATCACAAAATGGTTAAAAGAATCAGGTGCAAAAAAAATAGTCATTATCAATAATGAGTTGGCAAAGGACAGTTTTTTAGGAAATATCTATGTAATGGCAGCACCACCGGGAATCAAGGTTGAGATTAAAACAATTGAGGATGCTGTAAAACAATGGGAAGAGGACGCGTTTGGTCAGGAGGAATTATTGATTCTATTTAAGGCAGTTAAGGATATTTATCAAGCGCAATTATTAGGATTTCCGATTGAGGAGCTGCAGATTGGCGGATTGGGCGGCGGACCTGGGAGAGTAAATGTATTAAATCAAATTTCACTCGATAAAGAAGATGCAGAATTATTAAGGGAAATACAAACAAAAGGGACTCATGTATACTTACATGTTTTACCAACGGAGCCTAAGGTTGAACTAGATGCTGCACTAAACAAGATGAAGTAAGAAAGGGGTAGGATGAAAAATGACTTCAAATTTCGGGATGGCATTAACAGCAGGACTACTATATTTTATGGGACACTGCAAAATCGGCTATTGGTTTTATGATGTTTTTGGACAGCCATTATTTATTGGGATGATTTTTGGATTGGTCGCAGGGGATTTAAAAACCGGATTACTGTTGGGCGGAACGATCCAGCTCGTTTACTTAGGAATGATCATGCCTGGAGGAAACATTCCATCTGATCCTGCTTTAGCTTCGGTGATCGCCATTCCAATTGCACTGAACACGGGATTGACGGCGGAACAGGCAGTAGTTTTAGCGGTACCTTTTGGGGTACTTGGCGTATTTATTGATCAAATCAGACGAACAATGAACGCCATGTTCATTCATAGAGCGGATAAATTAGCAGAAAGTGGAAATGGTAGTGGGATTTTTAGAGAAGGTGTTATTTATCCGATTATCCAAGGGTTTGTTCTCAGATTTCCAATTGTCTTTCTCGTGACATTGTTTGGTTCAGATGTTGTAAACACGGTGATGGATTTTTTACCGGAATGGATCATGCATGGTTTAGAAGTAGCAGGAGGACTATTGCCGGCACTTGGTTTTGCAATTGTTGTTTATACGATCGGTAAAAGATCAATATTGCCTTATTTCATCATTGGCTATTTTTCGGTCGTTTATTTAGAACTAAATACCATGGCAGCCGCTGTATTTGGCTTATGTATCGCAATACTAGTCGTTAGCTCAAGAAAAGTTGAAAGTGAGGGTGCCTAATATGGATAACAACATCGTAGAAAACGAGAAGAAAAAGACGCTTTCCAAAAAGTCCTTGAAAAAAACTTATTTCTGGTGGGTTTTTACTACGGAACTGAGCAATTCCTATGAACGCTTACAGGCATTGTCCTTTTGTGTAAGCCTATTGCCATCCTTAAAAGAGCTCTATGAAGGAGAGACTGAAGAATACAAAGCTGCACTTAGACGTCATCTGCAATTTTTTAATTCAGAAGGAACCTTTGGGGGACTCATTTTAGGAGTAATTTGTTCTTTAGAAGAGGAGCGAGCTGGCGGAGCTGAACTTCCCGACGAAATGTTTTCAGGTTTGAAAACAGGATTAATGGGACCTATGGCAGGGATTGGCGATACGATCATTTGGGGAACTTTGCGACCAATCATCTTTTCGATCGCAGTGACCTTGGCTCAATCGGGCAATATTTTAGGCGGACTTTTTCCATTCCTATTTTCATTTATCAGCTTGGCTCTTGGGTATAATCTCTTCAAATTCGGATACAAGGTCGGCAGAGAATCTATTCAGTCTCTACTGAGCTCAGGAATGATAAATAAGGTAATCACCGGATCAAGTATTCTTGGATTAATTATGATGGGTGCTTTGTCCGCAAGTTATGTCAAGCTCTCCATACCGATCAAGATTAAGCTGAGTAATGCAAATCCGATTGTTATTCAAGAATTATTAGACCAGATCCTTCCGGGAATGCTGCCGCTATTGGTAATTGCGGGAATATATCTATATTTCAGCAAGAAAGGTCAAAGCTATAATTTGGTAATTGGAGTGATCATTGCAGTGTCACTATTAGGCTCATTAATCGGTCTATTTTAAAAGAGAGTCGTTCGTTTGCATGGAACGTTGGATTGGAGGAGAACATGGAAAAACATATTCTTGTTTTAACACATGGTGATTTTGGGGAAAGTCTGCTGAGATCAGCTCAAATGATTATTGGCGAGGTGGAAGAGGTGACCTCGGTTTCACTGTCGCAAGATGACTCTGTGGAGACTTTCTATGAAAAGATAGAAAATGAAATCGATGGAATCTCAAAAGACATTGTTTGCCTAGTGGATATGTTTGGCGGAAGCCCATGCAATACCGCATTGAGACTTTCTCAAAACAGATCGATCAAGATCATCTGCGGGCTTAACTTGCCTATGTTTATTGAGTTGTATAACCAGTTATCCTTGGGTGAGGAAGTTGATAATGAATCACTAATTAAAACAGCGAGAGAGAATATTTTTGATGTTAGTAAAAAGGTCTTCCAGTGATCAAAAAATCAATGAAATTTTTACCAATGAAAGGAGCTTGATAAATGAATAACCCAATTATAGAAACAGCAAAGGGAAAGGTAAAGGGAATAAACGTAAATGGTGTAAACAAGTTTTTAGGAATTCCGTTTGCTAAGCCGCCCATTGGGGAACGAAGGTTTCTTCCACCTATTGAAAATGATCCTTGGGAAGGAGTGTTGGATGCGGGGACGTTTAAAGCCAGCCCGATGCAGCTGTCTGGCAGTTCTGAAGGGGCGATGTATCCTCCTGAAAAAAGAACACCTCCAAGCGAGGATTGCTTATATTTGAATGTGTATGCTCCAGACAACGCAATCGGAAAAAACCTGCCGGTATTGGTTTGGCTGTATGGCGGACATTATATGAATGGTTCTTCGACTTCAGAAGGGTGTGAAGGAAGCAATTTTGCAAAGAATCAAAATGTCATCGTTGTGACCTTTAATTATCGAGTCGGAATCTTTGGTTTTATGGCTCATCCAAAACTAAAAGAACAATCAAAAAATTATACGAATGCTGGACTTGAGGATATGCTGGCAACACTGAAGTGGATTCAAACAAATATCGAAAATTTTGGCGGAAATCCGAAAAATGTAACTCTATTTGGCGTATCCGCGGGTTCTTCTGCAATAAATGTTTTATTGACATGTCCGAAGGCAAAAGGACTTTTTCATGCCGCAATAACTCAAAGCGGTTCACCGTTCAACCATGACGAGTGGGATATTGATGAAGAGCAGGAACAAAATCGGTGTAAAAGCTACCTAGAAAAAATCGGAGTGGGTGAGGACGAGCTATTCAGTGCGCCAGCAGAGAAATTTCTAAGCAAACCTGAGGAATATGAGGCATCAGAATTTTGCCCTTATGTTGATGGTCGATTAGTCCCAGACCGCTTAGAAGAATCTTATTTAACTGGGAAAATCCATGATATTCCGATCATCCTAGGCTGCACTGCGGATGAAGCTTTCATACTCCTAGGAGAGCGGGAGAAAGTCACTAAAGCACGATTTGAAAAAACGGTAGAGACAAAATATCCAGATCATAAGGAATCCATTTATAAAAAGTATGGTGCTTATTTAGAATACTCGCCTGCTTATGCTCTAGGTCGTTTTAGGTCGGATAATACAATTGCTAATATGAGATATTTTGCATCGTGCTTAGTCGAGCATCGGTCAGCTCCAACCTATTTCTACATTTTTCAAAAAGTTACTCCAGGAAAAGAGCCGTATTATTATGGCGCCTATCATGCTAGCGAAAATGCGTATCATTTTCAAAATTTGACAAGCGAATTTATCAATTATGGAGAAAGTGATGTGTTAGTTAGTAATTCTATAGCAAACTATTGGGCGAATTTTGCTGCTCAGCATGATCCAAATAGCGATAATTTACCCTTATGGAAAGAATTTGTGCCAGAGACAAACCAAATGATGTATATTGACGACCCATGTGACTGTGTCCCTTTAAAAACAAAAGCACTTACTGAAGACTTGCAAAAAATACTCGAAGAAAGAACGGAAAAAAACATTCAAAAGAGGAGGCGTAAAAGTTAACAGACTATTACTGTTGAAAAAATAGAAAAAGCAGATCATCTTATGTTGGATTTTTGCATGAGACGGTCTGCTTTTTTGTATAAATAAAGGGATGAAACAAGCATAAAAGCATATAGCAACGACAAATCCGTTTAAGATTAGCAGTTACTTTTACGGGTTTATATCCCACTTTTATTAATTTAAAGGCTTATTAAAATAATAGTTCAGAAATAGCGACTGACCATAATTAATTACTTTGTTGAGTGAATCGCATCTTGTATTTTCTCCAGACTAGGAATAGACAGGGTGTCGTCAGAAGTCATGACTAAAGTAAATAAAAGATCCATAATCAGCATTTGTGCCAGTCTTCTTGTATATATCCCCATGTTTTTATATTTCAGCTCCTCGGTAGTAGCGATAAGTGTGTAGTCGGCGACTTTAACTAAAGAGGTATTATTGAAACTAGTTATTACGATAATGGGCACATTGTTTTTATTCAAAATATCCGCAATTCTGAGAATATCAGAATTTTCTCCGCTGTGGGATACGATGATTGCACAACTTTCCTTCGTAAGCTTTCCGGCTTTAAGTAATTGCATATGATAATCTAAGTTGAATTCAACCTCTAAAGGAGAACGCAAAAATTTGTGGAATCCGTCCAAAGCTACTGGTGCGGAGCCGCCGAGTCCAAAGAAAACCACTTTTTTTGAATTTACTAAGACATTGACTACTTGTTGCAATTGCTCATAATCAATCAGGCTAGCAGTAGTAGATAACGACTGAGTAGAAACCTCTAAAACTTTTTCAGCGATAGCTTGAATACTATCTTCTTCATATATTCCTTCAAAAATTTTTTTCTTCGAACTATTGGATAAAAGAACAGTCAGCTCTTTAAAACCGGACAAACCAATCTTCTTTGAAAAAAGAAAAACAGTTGATTCAGCGACGCCACAAATTTCAGAAATCTCAGAAATTGTTTTGTTTTTAGCCTCTTCTGGACTTTTCAATAAGTAATCAGCGATGCGCTTTTCCTTTTTTGTCATTGTTGGATAGTTTGTTTGAATAACGCTTTCTAAGTACACCATATTTCTCCTCCTGACTCAAAATCGAAAAAATTCGATTAATCGTATTTACTTTTCGAAAAAATTCTATATAATAAAAATATATTTATTAATCGGTGTCCAAAATAAAAAAATTTCATTTTTAGTATATCACACTTTCATCGATGATTAAATTTTTCAAAAATAGGGGGAAGCAAGATGACAGAAATAGGTTTGGTAAGAGTAGATAGTCGGTTGTTGCATGGACAAGTAGTTACTCGTTGGATTGGTCAAGTCGGCGCGAGAGAGGTCATCATTTTTGATGATGAGTTGTCACAGGATGAATTTATGATCGAAGTATTCAAAATGGCTGCACCAAGCGGTGTAAATCTGATCGTTAAATCAGTAAACGATGTAGAAAATACTTTGAGTGAGCGGAATTTAAAACACACCATTATTCTCTTCAAAAATATTCCTATGCTGCTCAAAGGAATGAAAGCGAATACAAAAATAGACAGAATTCAGATTGGCGGTATTGGTGGAGGTCCAGGCAGAGTAGTTGTGTTCAAGAATATCACTTTGACAAAAGATGAATATGATGAATTGCAAAATTTGGTTTCGGAAGGTATCCATGTTTATCTTCAAACAGTGCCCGAAGAAAAGGAAGTTGGTCTTAAAGATATAGAAAATAAATTTAAATAGGAGGAAAGAGCATGACAATTTTTCAGGCAATTATTTTAGGAATTCTATTTTGTTTTTGTCGTATGGGGATTTTGTACACTTGGCCTAAAAATATTCCTTTATTTGGGGCACTGTTGATTGGAATCGTATTAGGCGATGTTCCGCAGGCCATGATTATCGGAGCAGCGATCCAAGCCATTTATATGGGAGTAATTCAACCCGGAGGAAATATTCCCACAGACCAAGTATTAGCTACGTTTATTGCGCTTCCGATTGCGATCCAAACGAATTTATCACCTGAGGTTGCTGTTACTTTAGCGGTACCAGTTGGATTATTGGGAGTTTTACTAGATTATATTCGCAGAACTGTCAATGCTGCTTGGGTTCACATGGCAGATAGTTATGCCGAAAAGGCCAATACTAAAGGGATTATGCGGGCGCATTTTCTATATCCGACCTTATCGCTTATTTTCATATACATTATTCCAGTAGCCATAGCGATCTATTTAGGACCGAATGCCGTAAAAAGCTTTATGGACATCATACCTGATTGGATCATGACCGGTCTTCAGGTTGCAGGTGGAATTCTTCCGGCTTTAGGGTTCGCAATCACAATTTCTGTTATAGGTAAAAAAGGAATCCTGCCATATTTCATCTTGGGATTTTTCCTATTCCAATACGCGCAGCAAGTAAACACTATTGCTTTCGCGTTGTTAGGAATCTTTATGGCATTTCTGCACATCACATTTACTAAACCAAATTCATCTGAGGAAGCGGGGATCTTATAATGAGTGAAAATCAGGTAGATACAAAGAAATTATTAACAAAAAAAGATATTCGACGTTCATGGATGCTTTGGCTAGGTACTTGTGAGTTATCTAATTCATTTGAACGACTGCAAAGCTTATCGTTTGTCGGCTGTCTCGCACCAATTTTGAAAAAGCTGTACAAAGACGATGAAGAATTAAGCTTAGCTTTTAAAAGACATTTAACTTTTTTTAATACTGAGGGTATCTGGGGGAGCTTGATCCATGGAATCGTGATAGCGATGGAAGAGGAGAGAGCGAAAGGCGAAGATATTTCAGATGATATGATTACTGGTCTGAAAACAGGCTTCATGGGTCCGTTGGCTGGTATCGGAGACACTGTGGATTGGGGAACAATTCGACCAATTGTTATTGGATTATTTTTACCTTTAGCTTCTGCTGGAAGCTGGATTGCCGGATTAGGACCATTTATTGTGGTCAGCCTCATTACCTCGTCAATTAGCTACTATTTATGGCACTTAGGCTACAAGGTAGGACGGAAAAGTATCCTGCAAGTATTGAAGGATGGTCGTATTAATCAATTCATTATGGCATCGAGTATTTTAGGAATGTTTATGATGGGAATCCTTTCTTCGCAGTATGTAAAGCTGGAACTGAAGCCGTTTCTCATGGTGAATGGGGAAAAGACCACGATTCAATCCTATGTTGATCAGATTCTTCCAGGACTTTTACCAATAGCAGCTGTATTTGTTCTGTACTATTTAATTAAGAAAAGAAATGTTAAGTATACGACGATTTTATTGGGTGTATTGGTCTTTTCATTACTAGGGGCACTTGTCGGATTATTTTAGGAGGAAATTATGCAGCCACATGTAAAAAACACAATTTATGAAAATGTTGAAGAGAATAAATCAGATCTAGTCCAAATCAGTGAGTTTATCCATGAAAATCCTGAGTTGGGTTACAAAGAATTTAAAGCAGTAGAAAAATTAACAAGCTATCTAAAAGACAAAAAAAATGAAGTTAGTATGCCATTCGGAGGATTGGATACATCCTTTAGAGCAACTCATATACAAGGTGGGGGAGAAAAACATATTGCTGTATTAGCAGAATATGATGCACTACCTAAGTTAGGACATGCTTGCGGCCATAACATTATCTGCACATCTGCTTTAGGTGCCTATTTAGCTGCAAAGAGAGCTATGGAAAAATTCAACATTTCGGGAAAAGTTTCTATCATAGGGACTCCTGCAGAAGAAGGTGGTGGTGGGAAAATAAGATTATTAGAAGCGGGTGCCTTTGAAGATGTTGATGCTTCGTTAATGGTTCACCCCACCTCTGGAACCACTCGAATAGCTGGGAGGTGCACCACCACCTATTCATTTACGATCGAATTTTTTGGGAAATCTGCACATGCTGCTAGTCAGCCGTTCAATGGAATTAATGCCTTAGATGCAGCAAATCTGTTCTTCAATGCTATTGGATTTTTACGTCAGCAGGTAACATCGGATGTGCGTATGTCTGGATATATAGTGGACGGTGGGACTGCCAGTAATGTAATTCCCGACTATACCAAAATTCAATATAGTATTCGCTGTATGGAAGATCAAGAAATGTCTAACCTAGTTGAAAGAGTTAAAAGTTGTATTCAAGCCGCTGCTTTGGCAACTGGATGTGAGGTAAATATTAATGAAGAGAAGGGCTATGCAGCACGGACTTTTAGTGAAACATTAGGGAATATTTGCCGCGCCGCCTTAGAAGAACAAGGAGAAAAAGTTTTATCAGGATTTCCAGATGACTTTGGATCGACTGATTTTGGAAATGTCAGTCAACTAATCCCAACAACTAATCCATATTTTAGTTTAAATGAAACAAGAGTCTCTCTTCATACACCAGAGTACGAAAAACTAGCAAATCAACCAATTAGTCACATAGCGATTGAGCGTTCTGCAAAAGCGATGGCCTGTACAATAGTTGAATGCTTTTTAGACGATTCGATTTTAGAACGAGCCAAATCAGAACAAACAAATGAAGTCAGTGTAGATATGAGACCAAGATAAGGGGAGTGATAAAATGATCGCAATACTCGTTGGCAGTCACGGAAACTATGCAAAAGAAGCATTGAAAAGCGCTGAAATGGTAATTGGTGATCAAAGCAACACAGCTTCTTTCACGCTCACAGAAACAATGGACTTAGCAATGACCATAAAAGAGGCTCAGAACGCCTATCACTCATTGGATAATGAAGCGGGTACATTGATCTTGACAGATATTGTCGGAGGAACACCTACAAATGTTGCTACGGTTCTAAAAAAGAAAGAAGAGAATGTTTCTTTGTTGGCTGGCTTCAATATGCCTTTACTGTTGGAGGCCTTGTTAAACAGAGAAAAGGAGTTGGATGATCTAGTTTACTATTTAAAAGAGCTGTTTGAAGATACATTAACAGAGATCAATTGAGATGGAATGATGACTGGTTCCTTTGATGTTTTTTTAGTAAAGAGTAGAGACTGAGCAAAAATGGTCTCTATTCTTTTTTACTTTTTTTGTCACGTCTATTGAAGGTGTTTAAAGATCAAGGCGGTGAGGTATTTTGCTAGGTGAAAAGTTCCTTGACAACCATTTCCCCCAACCATACAATTTTTTTAGCATAAAATGATTTCGTTTTCACAAAGATGGATTTTGAAAGGGGTTAAAATGAACATGAAGGATGAAGTAGTTTATAGAAATCCAGTTCCAGAAGATGCGGAGGAGATTGTCGCATTTTATAATCGTGTGGGTGGCGAGACCACCTATTTGAGTTTTGTAGAGAACGAGTATCCGCTCAATGTGGAGGAGCAGAAGGCGAATATTATAAGTACCGACCAGCAGCCGAATTCGGTCATGATCTTAGCGACGGTGGAAGATCAGATCATCGGTCTCGGTACCATTACTTCCGGTAATAAAATCAAGGCCAGACATTGTGGGGAGCTAGGCATCGTGGTGACTGAAAAATTCCAAGGAAAAGGGATCGGTAGTGAATTGATCCGGCGAATGATTGAGTGGTGTAAATCAAATGGCATTACCACAAAAATTCAGCTGGATACCAGAAAAGATAATACGATGGCGGTGGAATTGTATAAAAAATTTGGTTTCCAAATTGAAGGGGAATTGAAGAATACGACATTGATTGATGGCAAATATTACGATCTCTATGTCATGGGTCTGATGCTGTAAGATCCCTTGAAAAGAATAGAATGATAAAGAAAATATTAATGCTTAATAAACCAAGCCAGACCTCCCTTTAATTATGAGGAGGTCTGGCTTGGTTTTTCTGATTTTAAATTGCTGTTGACTGTCCTTCTCCTAAATCTTCATCCTTCGGCAATAGTTCATCCGGGATGGAATCTAAGATATCTTCAACGTTTGGGATTTCAAAGCCTTCTGGTTTTTCCTCGGACCAGGTCTTTCCGCCATCCGTGGAGTAGAGGGTTTTGCCGTCTTCAGATTGTTTAGTGATGACGGATTTCACGTTATCTTCAAAGCCTTCCGGTGCTTCTTCGGACCAAGTTTTTCCACCGTCTGTTGAGTATTGGATCTTGCCATCTTTGATTTTCATCGAGACCCCCCCTTCAACTGGGACAGTGAAGCCATTCTCAAGCCAATCTTCTATTTCTTTTAATGGCTCAGACCAGGTCTTTCCGCCATCTTCGGAATATTTCCATTGATTGTTTTCTGGATCAAATTCTGAGACGTTTTTGCTATCTTCGCTTTTCCAAGTTAATTTGCCATTCTTATCGATTTCCACGCCTTCTGGTTTTTCTTCGGACCAGGTTTTCCCGCCATCCGAAGAGAATTTCCATTTATCGTCTTCCCGTTTCATGATCACACTGTTGCCATTTTTATCGCTGAATGGGAATTTGAAGGTATCCTCAGTAGCGGAGCTGTTTATATTTTCTGAGGTAGAATTTTTATAGCGCAGCCTGCCACTCTTGTCTTCGTAAATACCTTCGGGCGGTGTTGTGGACCACGTAGAGCCTTCATCGGAGGAGAATTCCCATTTGCCGTTATTGCGGCGGATTTTTACATCATCCAATTTAGTTTTTTGCGTCTTTTTGTTGGAGAAGGAGACATTTGCTTGGCTATTGGCCTTTGCCTCGGTGACAGCTTTACCGATGTTATAGGAGACAAGGGAAAGCCCCACTAGAATTGTGACCACGACGATTCTGACTGTGAAGGGAATATTCCTTAAGATAGTGGTCCAAGTTGATTTTGGTTTTCTGTTATTCATTTTAACGACCTCATTTCGATTTTGATAATTTCAATATAAGGGGCGAACCTATAATGAAGCTGTACTTCAGAGAGCGGATCAGGATTTTGGCTAAAAATGAACCAATTGTTTTATTGATTTAGTTATTTTTATAATTCAAGGTTCATTAGAGCTTGATCCTTTATAATGGAAAAGAGTCTAGGTGTTAAGGAGGACGATGGATGAAACTTTTACTAGTTGAAGATGAAGCGATGTTGGCTGAGGCAACGGAGCAAATTTTAAAAAAACAAGGATACATGGTAGATATCGCGGCAGAAGGAGAAT
>Ga0153923_100345_pt1 | contig 16310 bp, 10 predicted proteins | sample TSNJ007MetaG_FD_104682 | JGI IMG/M metagenome (GOLD analysis project Ga0153923, IMG submission 104682) | Attine ant fungus gardens microbial communities from New Jersey, USA - TSNJ007 MetaG | ecosystem: Host-associated > Fungi > Mycelium > Unclassified | place: USA: New Jersey, Brendon T. Byrne... | reverse complement strand
TCAGGTATATGACAGCATTGAGACCGCATATACCGTTGTTCCCAGCTTTAAGGATACCATGATCAGTAGTTTTGAAGACAGTAACATACATCTGGGCTCCCTGTTCGCCACGGTATTCCGCTGGATGTCCAGCAGCAAAGAAATCACAACGCTCGAGGATTTTCGCGGCATCAAAATCCGCACCATGGAAAATCCCTATCACATGACATACTGGAACTCTCTGGGCTGCACCGCCACGCCTCTGGCTTTCTCAGAGTTGTACATGGGCTTGCAGCAGGGGGTTGTGGGTGCCCAGGAAAATCCCCTTGACATCTTCATGAGCTCCAATTTCTACGAGGTACAGGATTATGTAGTCCTAACCAAGCATATTGCCTTTACCGCCACTATTTTAATGAACGACAAGGCTTACAACGATCTGCCGGCGGAATACCAGGATATTATGGATGAATGCTTTGCGTTGGCAGAGGCGTATGGACAGGACTATGCCCTGCAGGTGGAAACAGAGAATCTCAGCAAGATTGAAGCGGAGGGTATTACCGTCATTGAATTGGACGACACAGTATATGCACAGATGAAAGAAGCCTCCTCAGAAGTGGAGCCCATGGTCCGCAGCGCGGTGGGCGATGAACTGGTGGATGCTTACCTGGCAGCCATCGCAGCGGCCTCAAAATAAAGGAGGCGCTGGCTTATGGCGAACTGGAAATCTTCTAGAGATCTAAAAACCGTGCCGCTTGGTCCGGAGGCTTTCGCCCCCACTGATCAGATTTTGGTAGCCTGGCTGTCCGCTGCCGGATTCCTGCTGAATATCCGGGGCACGATCGTGATGATCGACCCCCTGCTGATGCAGGGAAGCGAACCCGGAACCGGTGAAATCGGTCTGGAGCTGGCGGTGGATCTACCGATACTGGCAAATGAAGTTCCTCGGGTAGACTATGTGCTGTATACCCATGGGGACGGCGACCATATGGGCATAAAAACCGCCTGGGAGCTGAGCAAAAAGGGTGCCGTCTTTGTGGGTACCTACGCCAGTTACTATAAGCTGACTCAGAACGGGATACCGCCGGAGCAGTGCCGTGTCTGCCGCTATGAAGAGCCATTCCCCCTAGGGGAGATCAACCTGGCCATTACCCCCTGTGACCACCCCTGGCAGCTGAAGGATCGGAAGCGGGGCGGGCCTCCCTTCCGATACGGCGACTGCTGCGGGTATATCTTCAACACGTCCGAGGGACGCCTGTTTTTCCCCGGCGACACCAGGCTGATGGAGGAGCATCTGCGCATCCGGGATATCCATCTGCTTGCCCTGGATGTCTCACTGGATGAAAATCACCTGACCCATCGGTACGCTGCGGTGCTGGCCAATAATCTACCCGATGCGTGGCTGCTGCCTTTGCATTACGGTACCTTTGTCACCGATAATCCGGCCCACGTCGGGGAGCCGGCCGACGCCTACGCCATGATCTCCGGCAGTGAGCAGCGCGGATTGATGCTCAATCCGGGCGAGTTGTTCCGATTCAGGAAGCGGGTTTAGCCGGGTTTATCCAAACGCATAAATATAATAGGCAGCGAAGCCATTCCGTTTGTTTTCGCTGCCTATCGCATGTTTTTGTCAAGGCGCAATAATCCTTAACCGAAATCTCCGGTCATTGCCGGTTCTGCTGCCGGTATGCGCCGGGCGGCATCCCCATGATCTTCTTAAAGGTGCGGAAAAAGCTCTGCATGGAGCTGAACCCTGTCTGGTAGCCGATACTGGTAATGGGGATGTCGGTGGTGGTTAGGTAATACTTGCATTTTTCAATGCGGATATCCCGAAGGTAATCCACAAAGGCCAGTCCCAGTTCCTCGCGGAAGATGCGGCTGAGGTAGGAAGGGGTGATGCCCACATAGGCCGCCGTGCGGTTCAGGGAAAGGTCACAGTCAACGTAATTGGCCTCAATATACTCCGTTGCACGGATGATGTTCTGATACTTTTTTGTTTTATTACGCTGCTGCAATTCACGGAAGATATCCGTCAGGGAGCCGCGGAAGCGCTCCTCCATATAGGAAAGATCTCTTGATTCCCGGAAGGTACGCTGCAGCTTGGCCTTTTCCGCAATCAGACTGTCTATGTTAACCAGCCGCACCACCATCAGCTTATCCAGCAATGACCGGGAAAAGAGGTCATACTGCCGGCCTGCTTCTTCGGCGCCGGTGCTTGCGGCAGCAATTTCCGGCGCCACACGCCGGATGATTTCAATTGCTTTGTCAAAATTCCCCTCATCGATGCAGTACAGTATTTGCTTGATTCGTTCACTGGTGTTACTTGAAATATCGGGAAACTCCAGCACCTGCTGAGGGTTCTTTCCGTAAAAGAGTTTTTGTTTTAAGAAGTCCTGCATCTCCATGCAGGCGTAGCTCAGGTCGTTGATGTGGTGATATATGGAACTGTAGGCCGTGTAAAAGGTGCAGTCGAAGGTCCGCAGCAGCACCGGGATGGAGTGTACCAACTTTTGGATGGTGCCACGTATGGAGTCCGCGTCCGTGTCCTCCATAAAGAAGAGGGGAACAATAAAGCCGCTTTCCGGGCCGCGCATCACGCAGCAGGAAAACTCCTGCCCTGACAAATGTTCCCGCAGCGCCAGCAGGTGACGGATCATTTCGGGCTCGCTCACCTCATGCTCCAACTCCTTTTCAATGGCAACGCCCAGTACCATCATGGGGGATTCCAGACTATAAGGCTCCTCCAGGCTGGTCAGGACTTCCCGGATGCGCTCCTCACTGATGTTGTGTCCCATGATCATGCCGGAAAACAAGCGCTCCAGCACATCGTCCCGCATGCTTTGCAGGCTCTGGCTCAAGCGGACGTTCTTTTCCCTGCTGGCGGAAAAGGCCTGGCCGATGAGCTCCATCTCGTTTTTGACCTGCACAGACTCAGGTTTATCCGACTGCGCCAGCGCAGCACTGGCTGCGTAGGCCAAACGGCGGATGGGGGAATAGCATTTAAACGCTATGTAAACCACCGCCACCAGCGCCAGAATGGAAATCAGCGGCAGCAGCCACGGTCTTTCGCCCAGTGCCAGCGCCGTGCGTAGAGTCCTGCCGGTCACGGTATAGCAGTAAATCCAGCCGGTGGTGTCGGACTTATAATAATAGGCGTACACCGTGCCGTTTTCTCCATCGGTATAGCTCTCGTAGCCTGAAGCCAGGCCGCTGTCCCGAATCTGCTGCAAGACGCTGTCGGTCAGCAGCAGCGCCTCATCCCCATACATCAGCGGAACGCCGTCACTGGAATAGATGTGAAGCCGGGAACGGTCATTTTGGTGGGCATCCACCAAAAACCGCTGTCTGAAGTACTCTTGATCGACCCGGAAGATGACCACGCCGATAGGGTTAAAGTTCTGAGGTAAAAAGCTCTGGCAAAGCATCATGCCGGAATCACTCAGAAACACATCCGTATAATAGCTGCCGGACAGAAAGGTTGCCTGCAGCCCGTTGTCCGCCTGATAGTCCTCAATCCACTTGCTGTAAGCAAACTCATCTGCGGGCAGAAAGGAACCAAAAGAAGTATATAGCATCTCATCCGTGGGAATATACAGCAAGGCCGCCGACACCAGCTTCGTGCCGGAAACGGTGTTGCTCAGCAGCGTAATGACGTTTTGCGTCCGTTCGTAATTATCGGTGCCTGGGACCACCATGGCATTGACGCAATAGGCGTTGACGGCAACTTGGCGAATCTGCTGGCAAAGGCTCTCCAGCGTCAAATCCACAGAGTTGGCGGAACTGTTAAGCATATTGAGATAGGAGGTATCCATCTGCTTCTGGGTGTTGTCTGCCTCAGAGTACACGACCAGCAGGGAAAATATTCCTGTCAATAGCAAAATGATGGCCAGCATGCGAAAAATCAGCTGGAATAAAAAGCTATTAAAATGAAAGCGGAACAATACGGTTCTTTCTTTGGTTTTCTTCGGCTTGATAATACTACCTCCCAACATCCACTTAAACATAATTATAGATTCAATTATAGCATGGACGTGACACCTGCGCAACAATGGCGCAGTTGGTACCAAATTATTGCAAATCGATCATACAATCATACTTTTGCAAAAATTCTCCTTGACAAAACACACAATCAGTTATAATATATAAATATATTTTAGCTTTTATGCAAACCTTTGCATAATATTTAAAGTGAACCTTTACTCTAATAACTGGCAAATAAAGAGATGGCGAGATCGATCATAAAGGCTTAACAGGAAATAAATCCGCAAAAATTTGAATGCATATGAGGGCGATAAATATATGTCTAAAGGAAACGGCTATGAAAAACCATTGACATTGACCGATATAGCGAAACAATCCGGTGTATCTGTTAGCACCGTATCCCGAGTGATAAATGGAAGTGACTTAATCGGAAAAAAGACAACAGAGAAAGTTCAAAAGATCATCGCAAAAACGAATTATATCCCCAATGATATTGCTCGCGGTTTAAAAAAGAAAGCCAGTGGCACAATTGCATTAACAATTCCCGATATTCTCAACCCATTTTATGCAGAACTGATACAGGGAATAGAAGAGGTCATAAATAGTTATGGATATTCACTAATATTATGTAATTCGAATATGAATTTTGATAAAGAGATGCAGTTTATTCACCAAATGGTTGAAAAACGAGCGGAAGGCATTATCTTTTTGTCTACACATATTAGTAACCCGGATATAATTTTAAAATTGCGTGAAAAGTTGGGTATTGTTGCTATTCAGACTGATATTGACGGAGTTGATTGTGTCGATGCCGCAAATTATGCAGGCATCGAAGAAGCGATCCAATATTTGATTGACCTGGGACATAGAAAAATAGGATTTATTACCTCATCTTTAGAATTGCGCGGAAATAATTCAAGATATAATGCATATAAAGATACCCTTCTAAAAAATGGAATTGCATTCAAAGATGAATACGTGACGATTGGAAAATATCAATTGAATGAGGGTTATCTGATGACAAAAAAACTATTAGAATTGCCTGACCCGCCCACCGCTATACAAGCTAATAATGATAATTTTGCATTTGGCTCTATATTGGCCATTATGGAAAGGAACTTAAAGATTCCAGAGGATATATCCATCATCGGATTTGATAATATTAAGATGGCCGAAATTTCGAACCCACCTTTAACTACTGTTTCTCAGCCAATTTATGAAATGGGGTGTGAGGCGGCTGAACTGCTCATTCAAAATATCGCACATGGACCCAAGAAAATCAATAAGAAGGTTGTTTTACCAACCAAGCTTGTGGTTAGGGGATCAACAGCACCCCCAAAGGCACTCAAGTTTTAAGTAATTAACACGTGTTTGGTCGTATCAAAATATGGATAAGGAGGTATGAATATTTACATGCTTATTTGACACAGCGGTTGATCAGGGGATAATTTGAAACGTATTTTCCTGGAGGTAGAATCACCCAGTTTATGCAAAGGTTTGCATAAATGTTAATAAGGAGCTTGTATATGAAAAATTGGAAAAGAATTATGACGTATTTGATGGCTGTGGCTTGCGTGATACTGCTGGCGGCCTGCAGCCAAGGGGGGAAATCCACAGAGGGAATTAGTGAAATACCGGTCGACAACGGAAATTCGACCACTGGTTCCGGCAAACAGATGAAAATCATTCTTACCGTGATGACGCAACAGCACGCATATTTTCAGAATGTGATTCGTAGATGGGAAAGCCTGGCTGAAGAAAACAATTTTGAATTGACGGTCATGGATCCCAATATGGACAGCGTGAAGCTGGAAAAAATCGTTGAAGACATCATCGCATCTGCACCGGATGGAGTAGCATTTTCCCCGCTAGACAGCACAACAGCGGTTTCTCAGGTGCAACGAATTATGGATGCGGGAATCAAGGTTGTACCATATAATCTTCTCCCCTCTGAGCTTTTAGGCCCCTCGGTTAAAGGTGATGACTATAATGGTGGCGTTCTGGTTGGGGAAAATGCGGCCAGAATATGGAAGGAAAGGCATCCGGACAGAGAACCGGTGGTAGCCGTACTGAGCACTGTGGGCATCAAAGAGGTTACACTCAGAGTTGACGGTTTTATAGATGGATTTAGATCTATCTATCCGGATTTTGAGCCAATTCAGGAAGGCGATGGACAGGGTCAGAGAACTCTTTGCCTAAAGCTCGCCGAAGATATGTTACAAGCGCATCCCGAAATTAACATCTTCTTTGGGGTAAATGACGATTCCGGGCTAGGCGCACTGGACGCATTGAAGGAAATTAACCGAAACACCATCGATGAAGCGTTGGTATGTGCAATAGATGGATCTGAAGCGGCTTTGCTGGAAGTGAAAAAGCCTGAAAGCGCGTTTAAAGTAGACATCGGAAACCCGCCGAAGGAGATGGCAGAAGTCACTTGGGACACCCTGAAAAAGGTGATGGATGGGAGTATGACCGAGACTGTAGCACTTCCTGTCTCCTATGTGTATATTTCCCTTGATGAAGTCGATCAATGGCTTGAAACTCAATACCCAAAAAATAAATGACATCAAGCAATTATCGAACAAATAGCGTGTAGTTTTTGCTTACAGCAATAGAGTTGTCTAATTCTTTAGAGTTTTGAAAATTATCCCCTGAAAAACCAAATTCCTTACAAGTGCTACGCGCAAATTATTATTGTTTTTATACAATTCCTTGCAAAATTTGGAGGATATTCAAAACCATTATTATTTACCTTATGGACTAAATGTTAAATAGGAGGTACTGGGCGCGGATTTATCATAAACCCGTCTCCCCTGATATAACATGGAAAATAATATAGTATTGAGCTTTAAGAATATAACCAAGCGTTTTCCAGGTGTCCTTGCATTGAACAATGTCAGTTTTGATTTAAGTAAAGGGGAGATACATTGTCTTGTGGGGGAAAATGGCGCCGGAAAATCGACGCTGATCAAAATCCTGTCAGGTGCGTACACCTCTGATGGCGGAGAACTGGTTGTTGAGGGAAAGGTGGTCACTATCGACTCCCCTGTTGCAGCATCAAGACTTGGCATTACCGTTGTGTACCAAGAGTTAAATGCCGTTTTGCAACTCTCCGTTGTGGACAACATCAAGCTTGGGCGGGAAAACGCAGTATGGGGTTTTATTGATAAAAAGACAAACTGTGAAGAGATTCTCCCCTATCTGAAGGAGATCAATCTTGATATCGACCTCAACACGCAGCTTTCGAATCTTAGTGTCGCTCAAAGGCAAATGGTGATGATTGCAAAGGCGCTTTCACAGAATGCCAAAATCATTGTGTTTGATGAGCCGACGGCCATGCTGAGCGAAAATGAGGTTGAGACGCTTTTTGAAATTATCAGTATTCTCAAAAAAAAAGGTGTAGCCATCATATATATATCCCACAGACTGAAGGAAATATTTCGAATTGGGGATAGGGTGACAGTATTGAAAGACGGAACTCATGTGGCTACCATAAACGTAAGTGATACAACGGAAGAAGACCTGGCTGTCAAGATGGTGGGACGGGAGTTGACAAATACGTTTCCCCCAAAGGATAAAAAAATAGGAGACATCTATTTTGAAGTCAAAAATCTTTCCACACATATACTCAATAACATTAATTTTAAACTTCGCAAAGGAGAAGTTTTGGGGATAGCCGGCCTTGTTGGATCCGGCAGAACAGAGGTTCTTCGAGCCATTTTTGGCGCCGATCACATCGTCAATGGACAAATTATTTTGGGAGGTAAGGCGATTAAAATCTACAGACCAGCAGACGCCGTCAAACATAAAATTGGGTTTGTTCCTGAAGACAGGCGGGAACAGGGAATCATCAAAGTTCTTTCCGTGAAAGAGAACATCACCATTGTCTTTTCCCGTCTGCGCAGTATTTTGGGAGTTATTAACAAACAAAAGGACAACGAGGTCGCTCAAAAATACATTAAAGAATTGGACATTAAAACACCAACTATGAGTCAAACCATAGGAAATTTGAGTGGTGGGAATCAGCAGAAGGTTGTTTTGTCCAAATGGTTAAGCATTGATCCTAAGGTACTACTTTTGGATGAACCAACGCAGGGGATTGATGTTGGCGCTAAAGCCGAAATTTACCAGATCATCGACAGTCTCGCTACGCAAGGGATGGGTGTGATCATAGTCTCATCTGATTTAATTGAGATACTGAATATCAGCGATACCATAATGGTAATGCGGGATGGACGCATAGTGGGAAAGCTGTCTGGCGATGAGATGTCTGAGGAAAATGTAATCGAGTATGCCATGGGGGTAAAAGAACATGAAGGCAAGGTTTAACAAGCAGACCATCCAAAGGTTTGTTACATTTTTAGTGTTACTGCTGATTGTTACGACGTTATCATTATCAACTGACAAATTTCTGACTCCGCTCAATATAACCAATATATTTAAACAGGTCTCGATGGTTATCATCATAGCAAGTGCGGCCAATTTTGTGATGATAAGTGGCGGGCTGGATTTGTCCGTTTCCGGAGTTATGGCTCTGTCTGCTGTTGTCATGGCCAACGCGGCCGTTGCAGGATATCCACTATGGATGGCGATGCTGTTCGGTGTGCTGATTGGCGTCGTTGTGGGATTTGTAAATGGCAGCCTAGTGGTATTTTTTAGATTGACGCCTGTGATTACAACGATAGGAACATGGTATATAACAAAAGGTCTTGCCTTTGTTTTCAGCGATGGACATTCAATCGTTGATGGCTTGCCCGAAGGCTTCGACTTTGTCAGCACTACACGTGTGGGGCCAATACCGCTCTTGGTCATTATTATGCTGCTGGTCTTTGTTGTATTTTATATCATTCTGAACAAAACATTGCTTGGCAAATATACCTATGCCATTGGCGGAAACACAGAAACAGCCAGACTTTCTGGAATCAATGTAGGCAAAATTACTTGCATAATCTATATCCTTACTAGCGCAATGGCGGGTTTGGCAGGTGTTCTAATGGCGTCGCGGCTGCACGCAGGAGATCCCAACATCGGAGCCTCCGGCATTGAATTCGAGGTGATTGTTTCTATCGTGATCGGCGGAACTAGCCTGTCCGGCGGCGAAGGATCGCTGGTTGGAACCTTTATCGGCGCTTTGATCATAGGCACATTGACGAATGGCATGAATCTTTTGGGAATCGGTTCTATTTATCAGTATATTGTGGAAGGTGCGGTATTGGTTATTGCGGTCATCATTGATTTGAGTCTGAGAGGAGCAGGCATTGACATAAAAGCTATGAAAGCCGTGTTTGCCAAATCGCAACGGTGATACAGGATAGATGATCAAGTATAAAAAGGTGGTTGCTGGTTATGCAAACGCCTGTTAAGGGCGGAAGATTTGCACCGTAATCGGGTATATGTTTTGGCTAAGATAAGGAGCAGAAACTAAAATGACTTTACAGCAAACAATAAATGAGACTTTCAAAAAAGGGAACGGGGTTTTGCGCATGATCCCCAATTTTGTGCCCCGCAAACTGGCGAAGCCGGGGTGCCGTTTAAGACTGCATCCGGATGATTATTTCATTCTCGGGGTAAACCGGGGGGCTATTAAAGAGCGCTGGTTCTCTTCCATTGTACCTGCCGTGAACGGAGAACTGGCGCCGAGCGATGAAGGCATGAGCTATGTTGCCGTGAATGATCGTATCGAAGACAAGGTTCTGTTTAAGCATTTCATTGATGAACTTGGTTCAGGCATTATTGGAGAGGATCTGATTGAAAAGTATGGCACGTGGCCCATGTATGCCAAATTCTTTGATTATGAAACACCCTTATTCCATCATTTGCACTTGGATGATAGTGCTGCAAGACGTGTGGGACAACTGGGTAAACCGGAGGCCTATTATTTCCCTCCGCAACTGAATAACCATCCTGGACTGTTCCCTGTCACATATTTTGGGGTGGATCCTGATATCACAAAGGAACAGGTGAGGGAAAGGCTGCTGCAGTTTGAGAAAAGTGACGGGCGCATTACTGAACTGTCCCGGGCGTATCGCCTGGAGCTGGGTACCGGCTGGTATACGCCGCCCGGCGTGCTGCATGCCCCAGGTTCGCTGTTGACATATGAACCCCAGTGGAATAGCGACGTTTCTTCGATGTTTGAAAATATGACGGCGGGTGAATTCTGCACTCGCGATGCTTTGGTTGTGGATTGCCCCGAAGACAAGAAAGATGACATTGATTATGTTATCAGCCTGATGGATTGGGAGAAGAACATTGATCCCAACTACCGGAAGCATTATTTCAGGCCACCCATTCATTGCCCACACTCCGATGAAAAACATGTTGAAAAGTGGATCACTTACGGCAACCCGTATGTCGGGGCCAAGGAACTAACTATCATGCCAGGGCAAACGGTAACAGTCAAAGACAGCGCTGCATATGGTTGTATCATCATTCAGGGGTATGGCAAATTTGGTGTGTATCAGGCTGAGGCGGCAATCCTGCTTCGGTTCGGACAATTGAGTGCAGATGAATTTTTTGTGGGTGATGAGACGGCGAGGCAAGGCGTTGTTATTACCAACAACAGTTGCTGCGAACCCATGGTAATCCTCAAGCACTTTGGCCCCAATCACCCGGATATGCCGCAATAAGATCATGTCATATACATTTTTGTCTGTGGTATCAATATAACAAATTGATTTAGAAGGTGAAAAGCAATGTCTGGTATATCGGCGAACTTAACGAAAGAGACCATTCTTAGAAAGACGGGGAATATTTCTCAACTTGCTGGAATCCGCCCATGTGTATTAAGAGAAGGCAGAAAAGAGGGGCTTGGCGCGTTTGAGGTGGTAACAGGCGGCGGATTGGAATTTACTGTGCTGGAAGGAAGATGCCTCGACATATTGAGCGCGAAGTACAAAGGAATAAACTTGAGCTTCATATCAAAGCCCGGTCTTGTTTCTCCGCAGTATTTTAATCCCTATGGCGGTGAGCAAGTTAGAACTACCCAAGCGGGAATGATGTTTACCTGCGGTTTGTCAAACGTTGGTTCTGCGTGCAGTGAAAACGATATGGAGTTTTGCGCTCATGGACGAATTGGACATACCCCGGCAGAAAAGGTTTGCACTTCCGAAGAATGGAAGAACGGCGAATACCACATGGAAATATCTGGTATGATGCGGGAAAGTGCCATTATGTGCGAAAATCTTGTTCTGAAACGGAAAATACATACTGTACTGGGTGCTAAGTCTCTGAAGATCTCCGATGAAGTGGAAAATCAAGGATTTCAAGATCAACCTATTATGATCTTATATCATTTCAACTTCGGCTATCCGCTCTTAGACAAAGACGCCGAGGTGTTTGTTCCCAGCCTGGAGATAACACCGAGGGATTCTGCGGCAAAGAAAGGTGTTGCGTTCTGGCAGCAAATATCGCCACCCATAGACGGATATAGTGAGCAAGTTTTCTACCACAAATCGGCTTGTGATGACAATGGATTTACCTATGCAGGAGTGATGAATAAAAAACGGATGCTGGGAGCATACATCAAGTATCGAAAAGCAGAGCTGTCTCAGTTGATTCAATGGAAGTCAATGGCACCGGGGGATTATGCCTTGGGTCTTGAACCGTCAAACTGTTTGGTTGAAGGACGTGTAAAAGAACGGGAACGGGGTACGTTGTTTTCATTGCCGCCTCTTCAATCTGTTTCGTTTAGTGTTGAACTAATTGTTTTGGATGGTGACGAGGAGATGGGAAAATTTGAACGGTTTCTGAAGACATTGGGATAGGCTTTCCCTGACTGGGGAAATAATTTGGGAGGTGTTTATATTGACTTTGGTTACGATGGAAAAAATGCTAAAAGACGCGCGAAGAGATAAATATGCTTTGGGTGGTTTTGTATTTTGGTCGCTTGAATCCGTCAAGGCGATTATTGAAGCTGCAGAAGATCGGGGCTGGCCGGCTATCATACAAACGGCACCGATTCTGTTGGATTTTATGGGTTATAAGAATGTGAAGGCATTGGCCTTGGAACTCGCAAAAAACACCGATATACCTGTTGCGCTACACTTGGATCATGCCACTAGTCTGGAGGAGATAAGAAAGGCTTTGGATCATGGCTTTACCTCCGTTATGATGGATGCTTCTACAAAAAGCTTTGAGGAGAATGTAGAACTTACGACAAAAACCGTGGAAATAGCGAAAAAATATGGAGCCACAGTAGAAGCAGAACTGGGACATGTCGGTGGCGCCGAGTTCGACATTGAAAGCGTTTCTGAAGGAGAGAAGTTCCAAACTGATCCTCAATGGGCACGAAAATTTGTGGAGCAAACCGGTGTGGATTGTTTGGCTGTTGCTATAGGAACGGTGCATGGTATATACAAATATGTGCCGGAACTGAATTTTGAAAGACTGATGCTGATTGAGAAATTAGTGGATATCCCGCTGGTGCTACATGGTGGGTCAGGTACACCAATAGAGGACATTCAGAAGACGATTAACCATGGAATCGCAAAAATCAATATCTGTACCGATGTGCTTTCTGAAATGGCGGCATCCTATATGATGATTCTCAAACAAGAAGATTTCTCTATGAAAATAATGGACCTGATTGTTCCTCCTTACGACGCCATGAAAAAGGCAATTGGCTTGAAGATGGATCAATTCCATATCGAGAAAGAAGTATGAGATATAAAAAATACGGGAAAACGGACCGATGTATCTTGTAATTGGGATTGGAACGTGGGCATAAGGAACAGAAAAAACTTGAAAGATTGAAGGGGGGATCCAAATGGATATTCTCAGCGTTGGCGCAATGTCGTGCGATATACCGATATTCAATTTTTCACTGGACATTTTTGAAATGGATGCGGCTGAAATCCTGCCAACGATGCCATCTGCCGGGGGGGATGCTCTGAATGTATCTGTTACTGCATCCAAGTTAGGGCAAGACGTCGCATTGGTTGGGAAAGTAGGCGATGATATTTTTGGTGAAGTGGTAGTGAAGCTGGTAAAAGAGTCTGGTGTGAATACAAGCTGGATCAAAGTAATCAAAAATGCGGCAACTCCTTTGAGCTTTGCTTTGATAGAACCGGGCGGAGAGAGGCACTTTTTATATACCGCAAAGCTATTTGATGAGATCACCGCAAAAGATGTGCCAGAGGAGGCCATTAAAAGTTCCAGTATTGTTCATTTTGGCAGCGCTTTTGCCATGAAACAAATGGATGCTGGCGGAACGCGTGAACTTTTCGAAAAGGCACATCAGTACGGAAAGATTACCTCAATGGATGCGACATTTGACTCCGAAGGAAAATGGTTGAGCAAGATATCAAATGCGTTGTACGAGACAGATATTTTCCTGCCCAGTTACGAAGAAGCCAAAAGCATGACCGGATGCAAGGATCCCAGGGAGATAAAAAATGCATTTATTCCTTTCGGAATTAAAGTGTTAATCATCAAGCTTGGGAAAAAGGGATGCTATGTAACTGATTTCTCACAAGAATATTTCGTCAATACCTTTGAGTCATTACAAGCAGTCGATACAACCGGTGCGGGCGACTCATTCGTAGGTGGATTTTTAAGCGCGTATCTTAAAAAATGGGATTTGTTTGATTGCGTTGTGTTTGCAAACGCCGTGGCGTCACACAATGTGACCAAAGTGGGGGCCACGGGTGGTATACCAGATTTTGAGACAACTATAAAGTTTATTAATGATAATAAACATGTATGTAAAAAGTTCGACTCAATCCAGTAAACAGATGTACTCGGAAATAGCCCATTTGTGGCGAGAGGCCAACCATGTTTATAAGGGTGATAACAAAATAGGGTTAGCAGCCCGACCTCGCGAATTAAAGGAACCCGGATGATCCCCGGGTTCCTTAGTATTATTCCGCTTCCTTCTTATTACCAATCTCCCCACACTTTGAAACATCGGCGGGGCGCAAAACCCGTCCGTGACTACTTTGCTTGTGCCCGTGACGCTTGCGTATTTGCAGACTGTGGACATCGCCGTAGAAAGACTGTCTTCATACAAACTGTTTCATAGAGGCGATCCACTTTCTATAAAGTCGCCAGCAGCAAGGATTTCTTGCTATTTTGCCTTCACTATGCTATTATTTTATAAAAGCGGATCGTGTCCTAGTATGCGATCTGTTGTTTTATCCGATGACTAACCAGCTCTAATACCCCCGCCTCTGCAGGCGGTGGGGTGAGAGCTGCTAAGTCCCTGGATTAGTTCAACTAAAGTTCAGAGGGAGTCAAAAACTCCCTCTGAACTAAGTTTCACTTTATAATGTGTGATCCGTTAAGATAAGAGTGCCAAGGGGAGCCATTGGATGAAAAGAAATGAAATGGGGAGCCGTTTTTTTAAGCGGAGAAGTGTTTTCTTCAAAACGCTTAGTTTGTTAGTAGCACTGTCAATTCTTACAGTACTCATTTTTGTGTCTTTTATTAATCAGCTGGTTGTGAAAAACCAGAAGAAGAACATTAATGATTTGAATTTACATCAATTGCAGCGGATCAGCTCCGATGTGGAGCTGGTGTTTGATTTGTTAGCCCAGGGTATGGTACGCAGCATGTGGTCGGAGAACTTTATTGATTTGATGATTATGCCGAACCAGCATGATACGGACAGGGCTTATAGCGTAATTGATGTACTCAGGAATCAGGTGGAAGAAAATGAACTGGTACGAAAATCTTATTTTTATCTGCCTTTTTCCGATGAAGTCTATGTCTATAGCGGAACTTATATGGATCGGGAATATCTGGGAGACCGGGACATGATCGATGCTTATCTGCAAATTCGTGAAGAGGGCAGAGATCCGGAGGTTACTAGCGAGTGGCGAGTCCTTTTATATAATCGGCGGATTTTTCTGGCTGCGGATTTCTGTCTCCCGAATTTCGTCGGCGTCTTATTCTATGAGATTAACCGGGGACACCTCTATGATATTATCCAGGCGGAAAATGAGAAATTTGATACGACCATCTACGTGTATGATGAAAATGGAAATCTCTTGTTTGACTATATGGCAGCAGGACTGCAGCCGGCAGACTTTGCGAATGACAACCTGTTTCTAACGGCGGAAAGCCCGGATATGGATGGCAGCTATTATATGCATACCTCTGAGAGACTTGGCTGGAAGTACTTGGTACGGGTGAACCCCGATGAGAGTCAGATCCCCTTCGCGGCGCTTATTAGCCTCTTATTACCGGTTCTGGGCGTTTATGTTTTCATCAGCCAAATGTTCTCCCTATATATTACCCGAAGTGTATACCGTCCCATTAACCGCTTGATTCAGATTACTACGAATCCGAAAAGCGAGCGGGAGCAGGCCAATCAGGCGGAGACACCAAAGACGGAGATCGATTATCTGGAACTGGCCTATTTGGATTCACTGGGTAAAAACCAGCAGCATCGGGAGCTGATGGAGACGATTTCCGATGATATCCTGGAGCAGCTGCTGCGGGGAATTTTATCAGGGAAAAATGTAAACGCTAAAGCCATTGTCCATACATTGGAAGGAATCGGGCGGGACGATCTTCTGGAAGGGTATTATCTGGCAATGGCTGCGGAACTGCGGTATTCGGAGGGAGCAGTACCAACCCTTGTAGAAGAGGAGCTGTATCAGAGAAGCTTGCTTAAGGTGTTTGCGGAGGCCCCGAAGTCTGGTTATCAGGGAATGGTCTTCTCCGTCGATGCAAGGCGGGCAGCTGTTATTCTGTGCTTTCCCAGAGAGGCGTCGGTGCTCCAGATCCGGGAGCTTTGCTTTCGGCTTCAAAGTGAGGTGACCTCCAAAGTGCAGGAGCTGCCTTATTGTGTGGTACTGGGAAAAGGGAAGATTTACAGCGACCTGGCATCTCTTCAATTTTCCTGGCATGAGGCACAGGAGGATATTCAATATCTGCAGTATATGGCCGATGAACAGCACGGGAGTGAGGAAGAGAAGCCTTCTGCCAGCTATGAGCAGCGGTATTACATTGAACGGGTCAGGCAGATATATGCCCTTGCACAGAAGGGCTGCCTGGAAGATGCGGAGAAAGGCGTATTTGCCATGCTGCAGGAAATTAGAGAACGGGAGGCCGATCTGGAGGATTGTTACCAGGCATTAATTGACGATGTGATTGAGGCTCTGATTTCGGAGCGGGTTACGCAGGAGGAAATGAAGCGGGCAGGAATCTCCAGCAGCGTGGAGGAGACAAAACAGCTTTCACGCGGCCCCAACCCTCAGGAATTTATGGAGCAGTTTTACCAGAAGAGCCTGCCGTTGATTTTGGAGAGCAGCCGCCGTCATCACAACCGGTATGTAGAGGATGCAAAAGAGTTTATGAAATCCCACTATATGGAAGGTACGCTGACATTGAATGAAATTAGTGAGGCAGTG
>Ga0153923_100344_pt1 | contig 16403 bp, 20 predicted proteins | sample TSNJ007MetaG_FD_104682 | JGI IMG/M metagenome (GOLD analysis project Ga0153923, IMG submission 104682) | Attine ant fungus gardens microbial communities from New Jersey, USA - TSNJ007 MetaG | ecosystem: Host-associated > Fungi > Mycelium > Unclassified | place: USA: New Jersey, Brendon T. Byrne... | reverse complement strand
CAATGGAGCAACTGGGTCAGCCCGCAATGGGGATCGAGCTGTGCAACAACCTTGAAGAAAAAAGAAATTGGCAGTGGATTGAGAGGGTGTATCAAGAACAAACTTGTTTGCGGCTGTATCCCATCCCGCTATTACGGAGCGCAAATTTTCTTAGGTACTCAAAATCCAAATACGTTGGACTACACGAAAGTACGTGTATACCGCAGAACATCTGGTTGCGGCTACGGATCAGCGTACAAGACAATTGATGTTCGTTATGCAAAATATATGAATGGTGCTTTTGGAAAAGGCTACTATCTTGATGAATCATTAAGCTATGTCTGCTTATCAAGAGGCTCTTACTCCTTCGCGATTCAAGCAGTTGGCTCTGATTGTGGAAAAGAAGTAACGGGACCAATGATCGAACTTGGTTGCGTTACTGTAAGATGCTAAGTGATTGATTAAATTAGGGTTGATAGTAAAAAAGTGTTCTAAAATGAGAAAACTCCGTTTTTGATAAACTTTTCAAAAAAGCAAGATCGTCCAAAAAAAGTGTTAGGAGAAGGGGCTCCTAACACTTTTTTTCTTGCATCTTTGAGAAAATATAAGCTTTTCAGCAGCAAAATAAGTTTGATACCAATATTTACAGTACCTACTTAGCGCTCACCCAACTCCTAACAAAGAAATCATTTTTCAAAAATCATGAAAAATAGATCTGCTTGTCGTTGTGCAAACTATTCCACTAATCCCACTAAAGCGAGAAGTGGAACTGGTGAAACTGAACGAGTCCGCGAAGCCGTTCTATTTTTAATCAATAAAAACTGCTTCATGTCCTGTATAAGGCAGGAATTTTTCAAAGATATCCGCTGTTTTCAGTTTCATATAATTTGTGACAGAGCCAGAGCTACAGCCGTACCATTCCCTTTCGGAAACGGATTTGTCAAAGACTAATTGGATCTCGTGCTCAGGGTCCTTTAGCAAACCGAAAATTGTCGCCGCCCCCGGAATCACTCCTAAACGTACCTTCAACAAATCAGCTGAGGCAAATGATACTCGCGGAATCTCCAATTTTTTGCCGAACTCTTTAGTGACAAATTTGAAATCTGCCGGTGTGATGTACAAATAAAATTTGGTTTTCTTTTGGTTGCACAAAAAAATCGTTTTAACGACTTCGATTCCTAAGCGGTTATCGATATCAATGCAATCTTCCATCGTCAATGCTTCGCCGGTCGCTACTTGGTAAAAAGGAATCTCCAACTTTGCCAGTGTTTCATAGGTTTTTTCCTCTAATTCAGAACCAAACTCAGCTGGTGGGGTAGTATGCATTTCACTAACGTAAACCATAACGGCCTCCTTTTTTGTATGTAATACCTATTAGGATACCTTTTTTTAATCAAATTCTCAATCTATTTTCATTTATTTTTCTGTTTGTGATAAATTTTTCTTTACCATTTTTGCTAAAACCGTTTCAATATCTAGATAATCGGTGGGGGTCATATTCGAACGGATGATGACCGATTCTTGGCCGTCTGAAATAAAGTTTTTACAGGCCGGTGTTGTTCCAATGATCAGCTGGGCTTCTCGTGGTGTTTCAACAAAGGTCAAGTGATACCGATTTTTAAAATGGAGATTAATTTTTTCTTGGATAAAAGTACTGAAAAGGTCGCTGTGTTCGGAAAACGCATACACCGATATTTCTGGTAAGCAATTTTCTAACGAAAAGAGGTTCACACAAGTTAAAAACGAATACATTCGTAATTGTCGATAATCAAAGCCTGGTACCGCATGAATGAATTCCTGCCAAAAGGCATCAAAACGGCGGTAATAATAAGGAAATTGCGACTGGACATGATTTAACGACACGTTTTTTCCAAGTTCGTTAATCATCGGATCATTCAGACGGAAGAAAGCCAGCGCTGCATAATGTTGTCTAAGCTTGCGTTCCACATGCTTTTGTTCACGGCTATTTAATGGCCGAAAATGTGTCGAAAAAGACTTGACCCAGTGGGAAACGGCCTGATTGAAAAAGAGATCCCTAGAAGAATTCTTAGGTTGTAGCTCAAAATCGTTCAAAAGAGAGCTATAGATGGCATAGAGAAAAAAACGCCATTCATCGGTATTCCAGGTCTTTAAAAAGATTGGCTTTTTAGGGTATTTAAACCGGTTCAGCAGAGCTTTTTCAGTGTTGTTAAAAACAAGCTCATTCTTTTTGCTCAGTGATTGGTTAGTAATCAATAACCAAAAGCTGATCATCTCTAGATTGGTTGGATTGTTGATCAGTCTCAAATAATCTTCTATTTGATTTGCCAGTTGGAAATAGCTTTCAGTGTTAATACGCTCAACTTGGTTGAATTCGCGGTATAGACCACGGAAAAAAATATAATAAAAGCGGCGAATATCAACTTCGCGCCCTTTTAAGCTGATTTTGGTTGAACAAGAGATATAAAGATCGTAATCAGATAAGTCTTGATTAATTTCTTTGATTTTGCGGCGCAATTTTGATTCGCTGATATTTTTATCCATGCAGAACTGGATAGCAGAAATCCTTCGTTTCATTAAAATCGTACGAATAATTTCGCAAGCGAGGTCGTACTGGTATAAGTAGCTCGTCAATGATTGGAGGTTCGTTGAAGAACGGTCTAGTTGGATGCCGCGGCCATTATCCATTCGAAGAAGCAGAGAATAATGCTCGTCTGTATATAGCTCTTCGATGATACCCTGTAGTTCTTTACAATTCACGCGAATCGTACCAAGGCTGGCATAACCAATCTTTTCCTGTAATTCCTTCAAGGAAATCGGCGTCTGCAGTCCATCTAGCGTTTCGATAATCTGAATTTTTAACACCGTGTTTTTGTCCATCCCCAGCATGAATAACCCTCCATTCTTATTTAATAAAAATTAACTGCACTGATTTATATGATAAAATAAAATATCAATTAATACAAATAATAACCTAATATATGGTGAAAAATAAAGTAGTATTCTAAATCTTTTACACAAAACTCGTTTTATTTAAAAATAACTAAGGTTATATTATTTAAAAAGTCTTATTGCACTAGGGAATTAGTTAAAAGTGACGGCTTTTTAAACTTTTTGTGAAAGCAGTCGTTTCCGCATTTATTCTAAGGTATAATGGATCTAAAAGGAGTAAGGAGTCGGCGATGAAAATTTCAGAGATGAAAAATATTGGTGTTGTAAACGAAGAAAAATTGGAGCAAGTAGGAATTGTGACCCCTGATCAGTTACGGGAACTGGGAACGGAGGCAGCCTTTTTAAAAATTCGCCATCTAGTAGATGACGGGGCTTGTTTACATCTGTTGTACGGATTAGAAGGGGCGATCCAAGATATTCCTAAACGTGAATTAAGCGAGCGGCGCAAAGCCGAATTACGTGATTTTTTCAAACAGTTAAATTAGATTTCTTTGACTTTGCTTGCTGAGAGACGGGATTCACGTTACACTACATACAAAAAAGGAAGTGTTTTTTTGTATTTGATCGCTTTAGTGATTTTTGTTATTTTAGTTGGTGCATATAATATTTTTATCAATCTTGCACGTCGCAAGAAAAAGCATGTGACGGCGTTGATGGTGAATATTCAAGTAACCTTGAATTTGATCTTGATCATTGCAGGTCTGATCTACTTGATTTTTGGATAAAAAAAGGAGGAAAGACAGCTGTCATTCCTCTTTTTTTTAACGAATTGAAATAATCTGGGCACCAAAAGGCATCAAGGCTAAACGGGCAAGCTTGAGAGATTGTGTGGCAAACGGAATACCGATAATCGTGATACATAAAAATGCCGCGCTGATCAAATGACCTATAGCTAAAGGAACACCAGAAACGATCAACCAAATAATGTTGACGATCAAGTTTATCCCAGTCGAATGATAGACGATATCTTTGCCAAACGGAGCAAAGCTCAGACTGGCGAATTTAAAACATTGCAAGCCGATCGGGATGCCAATAATGGTGATGCACCATAAAATACCGGCAAGACACCAAGTCAAACCGCCAACCAGGCCGCCAAAGATGAACCAGATGATATTACCTAAGCATGACATATGTATCCCTCCATTTATTAACAGTGTACCATTTTTTGATCATTCCACCTCCAACTTAAGATGGAATTACATAGAAAAGAATTTAGCGAAGGCTTTCTAGAAAGGAAACGATGATGGTAGAAAAAATTGAATTACGTTCTGTTGACCAGAAAACACCGTTGCAGGCGTATCATTGGTCCTGTGAAAATCCGTGGGCGGTCCTGCAAGTGACGCATGGGATGGCGGAGCATCTGATGCGTTACGAACCCTTGGCGAATTATTTGAATGAGCGAAAGATCGCGGTGATCGGACATGATCATCTGGGGCATGGTGCCTCTATTTACGAAAATCCCAAGGGCTATTTCCATGATGAAACGATCAAGCATGGGTTAGTTCAGGATCTGTATCAGGTGACGGAGTGGGGCAAAGCTCGCTATCCTGATGTACCTTTTTTTATTTTAGGACACAGCATGGGCTCGTTTGTATTGCGAAATTATTTGTATGAACACGGCGAAGCGATCAATGGCGCGATTTTAATGGGAACTGGGCAGCAGCCGATTTGGCTAACCCGTTTTGGTCAAAAATCAGCTAAACTCCTAAGCAAAATTCAAGGGGAGAAGCATCACAGCAAGCTGATCGACCAATTAGCTTTCGGCAATATGAATCGCAAGATCCCTAAAAAGCGCACCGATAAGGACTGGCTGACTACCTTAACAAATGAGGTGGATGCGTACTTAGCAGATCCTAATTGCGGTTTTTTATTTACTTTAAACGGCTATCACGAGCTTTTCTCGCTGATTATTCGCGCGCAAGAGCCGGAATTACTGCAGAAAGTACCGAAAAAGCTGCCGCTGCTATTCCTATCAGGGAAAGAAGATCCGGTGGGAGAGTATGGAAAAGGTGTGATGAAAGCGGCGCAGTCTTATCGAACTGCCGGCGTGGAACAGGTGACAGTCCAGTTATACGAAAAAGCCCGTCACGAACTATTGAATGAATCCCAAAAATTTACCGTTTTTCATGATATTTGCATATGGATGGAAAATATTTCTGAAAAATGATATTATTGTAAAAATTTTAGGTATTGAGGGATCATATGAAAGCAAAATTTTTGATCGATTATTGCCATCAAGGTGATTGGGAGCCGCTGGGCGGTCAACGACAATCACCGATTGATATCCAAACATCTCGAATTGAAAACAATAATACTCTTGCAAAGATACAAGTAAATTTGTCGGAAACGACGGCAACTTTTCTTAACAATGGTCAAAACCTGCAACTTTTAGGTGCTGGCCAAGCCAGTTTTAATAATCGTGTGTTCAATTTTGTCCAGTTACATTTTCACGCAGATGGAGAGCACCGTTTAGATGGTAAAATTTTTCCATTAGAAGGTCATTTTCTCTTCCAATCAGTCAGTGGACAGCTGGGAGTCATCGGGGTACTTTATCAAGTCGGAGAATTCAACCCTGATTTTGAACATGTGTTGAACCAGTATGATCAGGGAGAGGGTGAAGGCAGCTTTTCTTTTGCGGGTCTAATTCCTGAGAATAAAAGTTATTACCATTATCTGGGTTCTTTGACGACGCCGCCTTTGACCGAAGGGGTGGAATGGTATGTGATGCAAAATGTTTTAGAAGTATCGGCTGAGCAGGTGCTGCGTTTTATTGCCATTCATGGAAGAAACAATCGCGAGTGTCAGCCAATTAATGAACGAAAAGTATTGAGCTATAACGAATAAAAGACGTTGCCATTTTTGGGGCAACGTCTTTTTATCTATTGAGGATTAAGCGAGAAAGTTCTTCAAAATAAATGCCACACCGGAATCTTCATTTGATTTGGTCTGTTTGTCGGCGATTTTCTTAACCGCAGGCGCGGCATTTTCCATCGCGATTCCCTGACCGCTGATTTTTAGCATTTCCAGATCGTTTTCCTGATCTCCAAAAGCCACTACCTCTGATAAGTCGATCGACAAGTGCTGGGTCAAGAAGTTCAGGGCGGCCCCTTTATTGACCCCTCCAGCCATGACCTCCAGCCAGTATTTATCCGAATAGGAGCTGTTGATTTGCTGCTTCTCTAATTGGGAACGCAGCTTGACCAGCTTGCTAGTGTCTCTATCCGTAAAAGCCAATTTGAAATAACTAATTTCTTCCTGATCGATTTGTTTCCACAGTTCGTCTACTTTTGATTCCTTTAAATTAAACTGAGCATAGTAGGGACTGTCGACTTCATTTTTATCCTGCGCAAAAGAAATGCGGTCATCTTGGGTTGCGCGGCTGGCCACGACGGTTACTTCCGTTTTCATAGCAAGTGAAAGTGCAGTTTTTACTATAGCGGGAAGAATCGTATAGCTTTTCAACACTTTTTTAATTGCCCCTTTTTCGATTTGTGCGACATAGGCACCGTTTGAGGCTAAGGTGTAACCGCTCAAATCTAGGTGTTCAAAGACTTCTTTCGCTGACTGGATTGATCGGCCCGTTGCCAAAGCGACAGTCCCTCCTTGACAATCAAATTCCTTTAACGCCGCGGCGTTTTCTTCAGATACTTTTCCCTCTTTATCTAGCAGGGTGCCATCAAGATCGATTGCTACTAATTTCATCTATATCCGTCCTTCTTTAAATTAATCTACATTAAGGGTAGACCAAGTTTCTGAAAATGAACAATTAAACGCTTATAGAGATATAGAAAAAAATCCGAAGCAATAAAAAAATACAAAATTTAGAAAAACTTAATATTTAGGAGAAACACCCAAATATCACGATTTTTCAGTGGCTTTTTGAATAATCATGAAAGCTATCAAAGCATTAATTTTGCTTATTTCTGCTAAGGGGGCTAATCTGAATTTTGTAAGGAAATGTTATTAATAAGTACAAAAAGTAAGTATTAGGAGTGAAGAATAGATGCTATCGAAAACTGAAGAAATCCCCGTAGTCACGGCAGCAGATGAAAATTATGCTCCTTATCTGAGTGTTATGATCTCAACGTTGCTAGACAAAACGGCAAGAAAAACACCGGTTCGATTCATTATTATTGATGATGATCTTTCGATATCGAGTAAAGGAAAATTGATCCAAACGGCACACCAACATTCTGATGTGGCTGTTATTCAATTTGTAAAGGTTGATGAAGAAATTTATGAGGATTTTTTAGTCAGCGACCATATTACAACTACCGCATATTTTAGAATTTCAATGCCGAAGATTCTGGCTAAAAAAAATTATCGGAGAATTTTATATATTGATTCAGATACATTGATCTTAGACGATATTCAAAAATTGTATCAACAGGATTTGGAAGGAAAAACGATCGGAGCCATCATCGATCCTGGACAAACGGAAGCATTAGAGCGCCTAGGTGTTGAATCGGAGGATTACTACTTTAATTCTGGCGTGATGTTGATCGATGTCGCTCAGTGGAACAAAGAGCACATTACTGAAAAAACGATCGACTATTTGAAAAACAATGGTGATAAGATCATTTATCATGATCAAGATGCGTTAAATGCTGTTTTATATGAACATTGGCAGCCAATTCATCCTCGTTGGAACATGCAATCGTCGTTAATTTTTGATAAGCATCCCGCACCGACTAAACAGTATGAGGAACGATACAAAGAGGGACGGAAAAATCCGGCGATCGTCCATTTTACAGGCCATGATAAACCATGGAACACTTTGGAGGGACATCCTTATCAGGAGCTGTATATGGATTTATTGAACAAAAGTATTTTTATGGAGACGGTGAAGGTAAAATGAAAAAAGACAAATTTACAGTAGTTTCGAGCTGCAATGATGGATTTGCGGAGCACGTATCGGCACTTTTTGTTTCGATTCTCGAAAATACCGAGCACTCCGCAGCAGATTTTGATTTTTTCGTAATTGATGATGAAATCAGTATTGCGAATAAACGGTTGATGCGTGAGACGATCAAAGAATATGATGCCGCACTGCACTTTTTAACGATTGATAAAAAATATTTTGCGGATGCAGTGGAAAGTGATCGAATTCCGGAAACGGCCTATTACCGGATCGCGATCCCTGAATTGTTCAGCGATCAAGACCTTGAAAGAATTCTTTATCTGGACTGCGACATGATCGCGTTGGCAGATATCTCCGAGTTGTGGGAGATTGATTTGAGCGGGTACACATTGGCTGCGGTAGAAGATGCCGGTTTCCACCATCGCTTAGAGAAGATGGACGTATCCTGTGATTCTACTAGATACTTCAATTCAGGCTTCATGCTGATCAATATGAAAAAATGGCTTTCCGAAAATGTGACGAATCGGGTATTACGATATATTCATGACAATCCTGATAAATTGAAATTTCACGATCAAGACGCATTAAACGCGATCTTGCATGACCATTGGCTGCAGCTTCATCCAAAGTGGAATGCTCAAAGCTATATCATGAAGAGGGAAGTTCAGCATCCAGATTCAGAAGGGGAGAAAGAGTATTTTCAAGCCCGTAGAGATCCAAAAATCATACATTACTCAGGCCACGTCAAGCCGTGGGACCCAGAGTTTACATCGTCTTTAAAAAAATACTATGAAGAATACGAAGACTTGACCGCTTTTAGTGAAGATGAGGCAGAAGAAGAAAAAGGTTCAGCGAAAATATCCTCAAGCAGAAAGCTAGGTTAATACGCATTTAAGCTGAATCCATTACTATGAATGAAATAAGGAGTGAACACTATGAAAGCTATGATGAAAAGCAAAGCGAACAAAAAGAATCATTCGAAGCAAAATAGCGCGGTTCGTGCGCTGCTATTCAAGATTGCATCCGTCTTTGTGATTGGATTTATCACGAAAAAGATCAACGATCGAAAAAAATAATCAAACCAAAAACCGCAGGAGAGGTAGAATTCTCCTGCGGTTTTTACTTGCTTTTAAGGTCGTCCAAAACGATTGCGCGGCTTGTGTTTAACTTGGGGCTCAAGCTCATTGATCAATTTTGTCAAAATATGGTCAAATTGTTCTTTTTCCTCAGGGGTCAACGCGTCTAAAACGACTGGTTGAAAATCATCGCTTTGCTGAGCGGCGATTTTTCCGCGAGGAGTCAGATGAATATTCATGACTCGTTTGTCCTCTAAAGACTTTTCACGAGTGATATATTCTTTTTTCTCAAGCTTGCGAATCATCTCGGATGCCGATTGCGGCCGCATGTCTAAATGGCTGACTAAATCTTTTTGCGAGATGGTCCCATGTTGGCGAATAATGCTCAAAATTTGACCCTGACCGCGGTTGCGGTTTTCAAATTTGAAGGGACCGCGAGAATTTTCTCGAAAGAATTGCATGAATAAACTACTTAATTCAAAGTATTTCTCAGTCACTGTCAAATTTAGTTCTTTTTCATCCATGGATTTCATGACTCCTATTCATGTGGAATGATGATACGTCATCCATTATTTTATCAGGTTACCGAAATAAGTTAAAGTTTACAGTAAAAAAGTTGCATTCATTAGAGTGATTTTTCTGCAACTTTGTTTTTGTAGGTTTTCCCCCAGTCAGAAAGACTATTTAAGACAGGCTGAAGGCTATAACCAATTTCAGTCAGTTGATATTCCACACGAGGAGGGACCTCAGGAAAAACCTTGCGGTGAACAAGATTTTGAGCTTCCATATCTCTAAGGTTCGCCGTCAATACCTTTTGCGAAATGTTTCCGATGGAGCGTCTTAGCTCGCCAAAACGTTTTTTTCCATCCATTAAATCGCGGATGATTAAAATCTTCCAACGATTACTAATTAATAGTAGAGTAGTTTCTACTGGGCAATTGGGTAATTCATTCATCATAAACGCACTTCCTCCGCATTAGTATCCAAAAGGTACCTAGGGCACAAAAAGGTACCTACTATCCAAATGATACTTTTAAGGATAGTCTATAGGTAGACAGAGGAAAAGACAACCTATTAGGAGGAAACAATTTATGAAAATCGCGATTATTGCCGCAAATGGAAAAACAGGCCAATTAATTACTAAAGAAGCCGTTGAAAAAGGCCTTGATGTTACCGCAGTTGTTCGTCATGAAAATAAAACGGCTGCTGCCAAGACACTACAAAAAGATGTGTTTGAATTAACCAAAAAAGATTTAGAAAAATTTGATGTAGTGGTAGATGCACTTGGATTTTGGGCACCGGAAGATTTAGAAAAGCATCAAACTTCGTTAAAACATCTAGCTGATTGTTTAAGCGGGAGTAAAACGTATCTATATATTGTTGGAGGCGCTGGTAGTTTGTATGTAAATTCCGACCACACGCAGGAATTAAAAGATACGCCAGACTTTCTTGAGGCATTTAAGCCATTGGCGATCAATATGTCAAAAGCTTTAAGCGCTTTGCGAGAAAGAACGGATGTCAATTGGGTTTATGTGAGTCCAGCGGCTGATTTTCAAGCAGAAGGCGAAAAAACTGGCAATTGCGAAGTAGCTGGCGAAGAGCTTACTCCAAATGCCAAGGGAGAAAGCTACATTAGCTACGCTGATTATGCGACTGGGATACTGGATGTGATCATTCACGGAAACTATCATCAAGAGCGGATCTCGCTCTATACAAAATAAAAAATTCAACGACCGAGCAGACTTTTTTGCTGAGGGAGTTTGATCGATCAAAAAAGAATGTTTGCGAGAAGTCTTACAAAAAATAGAAAAACCTAGTCATTGACAACGGATTTCATTCTGTTAGACTGGGTACTGTTAGTCGGAGGGCAACTATTGCTGGATAAGATAAATCTTATCCAGCATTTTTTTGTCTAAAAAATTGGAGGAAAAAGTAATCATGGAAATTAAAACAAGAGACTATTTAGAGAACAAGCAGATAATAATTAAACAATTAGATGAATATACAGTTGAGACTGTGCCAGAACTTTCCCAGTATGAATTTAAACCTATCAGTCTTGTCTGTGAAGAAGACGGCCAGATTTTTGGTCGCATCGTTGGAGAGATTCATTGGCATTATTTACGAATCGAACTTTTTTATGTCGATGGCAACATCCGCGGGAAAGGAGTTGGCAGCCGGATGCTTTCTGAGATCGAAAAAATCGCGCAAAATGAACAGTGCTCCCTCGTCTTCTTAGAAACGATGAGTTTTAATGCACCGGCTTTTTATTTGCAGCATGGCTATGAGATTATTGGTCAAATTGATCATCATCCATTGGAAGATGAGACCCACTATTTTATGTGTAAACGGTTGGGATGATAAAAAATCATCTAAAGGAGCATGAAGCTGAACGCAGAAGCGACGATTTTAATAATAACTTTTTTGAATTTATCGAAATAAGCCCTTAGCCTCATGCTGATAGTTTTAGTTTCATATATAGTAGATATAAACCACAAAACGGGATATGAAAGGAAGGATGAGCTATGCTGCTATGGGGTCTAGTGATTGTTTTAGCAATCATAATCATTTATTTTTTTCTGCCAGGCGGACCTGCTTTGAATAAATACTTGGCGGATATCGAAGATTCTTTTCAACAGGAAGAGCCTCCATCAGAACCACAACTGATCACTGAGGAATCAATCGCGCAGCTGCCGCCGTTATTGAAGAAATATTTAAAGAAAAATGGTTATATCAATCGACCGCTGATGCGCAATATGCAAATTCGGTTTGGAAATACCAAGTTTCGAATGTCTGCGGAGAAAGCGCCGATCGCGATCGATTTTTGCCAAGTCAACTTTGTTTATCGACCAGATCGTTATGCGTTTTTGCAGGCGCGGATCTTTGGACTGCCCGTTCAGGTGAGAGATAGTGTGAAGGATGGACGCGGAGCGATGATTGGAGTCATTGCCAAGCATTTTCAACTGTTTAATTCGACAGGACCTGAGATGGATCAAGGACAATTGATCACAGCTTTGGCTGATGCGGTTTTTATGCCGGGATTATTTTCACAGGATTATGTCGCTTGGCGCACACTTGATGAGCGAAGGATCGAAGGGACGATCACGTGGAAGGGGGTGAGTGCGAAGGGTCGATTTACTTTCGATGATTCTGGAGATATTGTTCGTTTTGATACGGATGATCGCTATATGGATGAAAATGGGAAGGGGACTTCCTTAGTTCCTTGGTTTGTTCTTTATGAAAATTATGAGAGCGATGGCGACTATCGCAGACCGGGACGTGTCAGCGTAAATTGGAAGCTGCCTCAAGAAATCAATAACTATTTTGTTAGTGACAAAATCAAGATCTGGCATAGATAAAATAAAAAAATACAGCCGCGGCTGTATTTTTTTATTGAGTTTCATGAACCCGCTACTGCTAGTTCGCAAAACTTTTTTAGTGTCCTTTATGTTTTTCGCGTTTCTTGGCCTGCTTTTGCTGGAAACGAGCTTCGGCGGCTTGGGCTTTTCTCAGCCTCTTTTGCGCCTTGTTGAGCGTTTTAGTTTGTTCCCGTAATTCGCTGATCGCAAGCTGTGCTTTAGTGGAAACAACTGGCTGTCGTTTTTCACGATTGATCAATCGCTGCATTCGCTTCGGATTGACTTTCTTCTCAGCCTTTTCCTCAGCGGCGACAGTCCCAGCTTCGTCCAATAAACGCGGCAAATGTTTTGCGATAAATGCGAAAACATCCGCGTCTTTTGGTTCAGCCCCGAAAACATATCGGATGACTTGGTAATGGCCATTGGTTTCAGCTTCTACCAAGCCGCACCAAAAACTGCCATCGAAGTAAATCGTCAACTTCATGATGACACCTCCCTTAATTGGATTTCAAGCAAGGGACAACCCAGGGAGGGCAGGTTACTGACATTCTCATGCGGCGGACTACCAACCGCCATGTGTTTTTATGCTTGTCTTTAGTGTACTAGGTTTGGAAAGAAAATCAATAAGGTCAGGGGTATACGAATCTATCAGCGAAAAGTGCATCTGTTAATTGCTGATAGGACATAAAATTCTTGCTTTGTTGAGAAAGGAAATAATGATTAAAAAAAATAATTAATATTGAGTAATCATATTTTTACTTCTCGGAGAAATAATTGAGTCAAGGACTGCGTATATTTATTGGCGTGTTATAAATCCATTTTTAATAAAGTGTGAATGCTGATTGGTCAGGCGTTTTCCTGTTCTTTCTATTTATTTTTAAAATTTTATTTGTTATAAAAAACGTCAATTTCAGTCGTTTTTAAATGCTGTTTTTTGATACTTTTTTAAAATTAGATTAACAAGGGGGGATAAGTGCTGTATCGTAATATGTGTAGAATAACAGCGCATATAAAATAATGAATTTGCAGAAAGGTGTTTTTAAAAATGATTAAATTATACGGTTCGGCTAGTTGCAATTCTTGCAGAAAAGCAAAAGCATGGTTAGAAGAGCAAGAGTTACCTTTTGTAGAAAGAAATATTATCACTGATCCCTTAACGAGTAGAGAGCTTAAAGAAATTCTTTCTTTGACTGAAAATGGCACAGAAGACATTATCGCGACACGCTCAAAGGTTTATCAGAAATTTGATTTTGATCTCAATGATCTGTCCTTCAATGAATTAGTCGGAATCATCGAAGAAAATCCTGGTTTGTTAAAACGTCCGATCGTGATAGACGAAACCAAATTACAGATTGGCTTTAACGAAGACGAGATTCATCAATTTACTCCAAGAGAAGTACGCAAGCTGAATTCAAAGAGAATGACAGAAACATTGTTTTACATGGATTGGGAAAAACAAAAATTTGCCTAAGCAACGCATGTAGTTAATTGAATCGTTATTTACTATTAAAGCAGGCATAACCGATTGAGCAGAGCATCAGCCTATCAATTCAGAGTGATGAGTAGTATTTGAATAGTCGGCTGCACCAACACCTGCAACAAATGAGGTTGCGGGTGTCTTGTCTTTTTCCATCAGGATTTCATCGCTGAGAGCTAGGGGATGAAATTCGATATCCATGTTGAAAGGGGCTATGAAATGACAACAGATTTTGAGAAGAAAGCGACAGAGATCTTACTGGAAGCGGGAGTCAGTCTTGAGCATATTCAGGCGCAAAAAAGAAATTTTTTCCAAGATACCCGTTTAGAAAATTACTATAATAAGGTAGAAAACAGTGAGCGGCTCTGTAAAGATATTCCTATCCAGAAAATCATCGCAGTAAAAACGGACTGGGTGGTGGAAGGAAAATCGGTGTATGATCTTTTTATGGGAAGAACGAGTGAAGGAAGAGACGGTAAAAAATTCGCTGAGAATTTAACGTCTTTGAAGGAAAACGGACTTGCTTTCCAGCTAGCGTTTTATGCTGGCGAGTTTAATTATGAAGGTTCTTCTCCACTTCGCTTTAATTATTATAAAGAAGACGATTGCTATATTCTGCAAAATGACGGGGTTCATCGGACGATCTCGGCCAAAATGTTCAATGCGCCGACGATGTCAGGAATCGTTACTGATTACGAGCTAGATAAAGAAAAGAAAAAGCTGTATGAGGAATATGATTCTTTGCAAGAAATTTTACGTTTAACGGATATCAAAGGACTGACGTTGGATTATTTTCAAGAAAAAATGAACAAAAAGGATCAATAAAAGACTAATAACGCCCCTTCCATAAAGTTCAATGGAGGGGGCGTTGCTTTACATATAACCTTCCGCTTCTTTGCGGGTCAGCCAGAAGTGAATTCCGCCAGTGGAATCCGCCCAGCGATTGGGATTGAAATTTTCCGCGACCACATATTCACCTACACGATAAACGAAATCACCGTCAACATACGAAACGGCCTCGTCATAATCCTCATTGGTATACATATCCTTGATACTCAAAACTTTCGCTTTGTCACAGCGGCAGGAAGTATTTGTCGCAGAAGTTCTGCGGGCGTCAGCTGGGATCAATAATTGAACCATCCGATAATCGAAGCACTTTTTATAACCGATAAAAGGCCCTTCGGCTGGGCAGTGAAGATCAAAAAACTTTGTCCGTTCATCATGGATGATATCGGTCAAATCGGCATGCTCCAGCATAGCAAAATACAAATTTGCACCAGAAATATCCGCGCCCCGCAAACTGCATCCCTGAAAGTCCGTTCCTTGTAAAGAAGCATCTCTTAAAATCGCCTCTGAAAAATCGCAATCGATACATAGACAATTGCTAAAATTCGCACCGGTCAGGTCGGCATTAGAAAAATCGACTCGTTCAAAGGTCATATCGTGAAAATTAGCTTGTTGCAGCTGGCGAAACGAGTAATCGTGATTTTTTAGCGTGTCATTCATTAACATCGTATCCTTTCTCCGAGATCATCTATCTCTTATTTTAGCATCCTAGTCGGCAGGACACTATCTCTTATCTGACAAATTAATCCAATAAACTTGAACCTCTTTTCCATCGTCATAAATAAATTCTCTTTCCAACACACCGCCATTTTTAAGAATCGTTCGAGCGGACGCGAGGTTTTCTTTGTAGCAGGCGACCATTACTTTTTCAAGTCCCAACATGTTGCAATAATTCAATCCCAAACGCAGCATTTCAGAAGCATAGCCTTTTCCACGTTCACTCGGGCGCACGCCAAAACCAATATGACCGCCGAATTCCAGTAAAAATTCGTTCAGTTCATGGCGAATGTTGATGGTTCCGACAATTTTTTGGTCGCTTTCGCGAATCGCCAGCAAGGTTGTGGAAACGACCCAGTCAGAGGGGACGGTAGCCTTGTCGGATTGTTTGGTCAAGTGGCGCAGCCAAGCACTGTAGCTTTCCATCTCAGTCAATAATGACGAGCCGTGGAGAGAATCTTCGCCAAAAGAAAAATGCTCCTGTATGTACTCTTGGACCGCGGCTTCATGATGTTTTTGGGGCTGAACTAGTTTTATTGTTTCCATTAACTTCACCTCTTCGACTTCATTTGTTGCTAGTGTAGCATGGTTTAAAGGTAAATGGGTCGCGAATATGCTATCAGAGAAATACAGGGAACTTACTGGGACTATCACTTATAATGAGAACGTTATCTTTTTTTACGTTATTTCGTGATATACTTTAGAAAAAAGTGAGGGGGATATTATGAAAAAAGTAACATTACTGCTTTTGTTGGTCAGTACTTTTTTATTGGCATCATGTGGAAACAATAAAAGCGAAACCAATGATGCTGGAAAGGATCAGACGAGCACCAGTAGCAAAGCCAAAACCACTAAGTCGACAGATGGAGGCAAGTTCAAAACCTCTGATGGCAAAACGAGCCTGATTTTTAGTACGGGTGAAGTTGAAAAAGGCGGCTTTCCCGGCGAAAAAACGACAGCGGGAGATTATAAGCAGTTTATGCACTTCAATGTAGACAGCTCGATGGACTGTGAAATGTACGGATATATTGGCGAGTCGTACGGTTCATTGAAAGAATGGTCTGATTCACCGGACACAACAGTAAAGGATTTGACCATTGCCGAAAAAGCGATTCCTTGTTTCTACTCGCTAAAGGATAAGGACGATCGGGAAATCGCGT
>Ga0153923_100343_pt1 | contig 16437 bp, 19 predicted proteins | sample TSNJ007MetaG_FD_104682 | JGI IMG/M metagenome (GOLD analysis project Ga0153923, IMG submission 104682) | Attine ant fungus gardens microbial communities from New Jersey, USA - TSNJ007 MetaG | ecosystem: Host-associated > Fungi > Mycelium > Unclassified | place: USA: New Jersey, Brendon T. Byrne... | reverse complement strand
GCCCGTTTGGTGGCGATAGCGGAGGGGTTCCACGCGTACCCATCCCGAACACGACCGTTAAGCCCTCCAGCGCCGATGGTACTTGGACCGAAGGGTCCTGGGAGAGTAGGACGTTGCCAAGCAGATTAAGCCATTGTTGATAATATCAGCAGTGGCTTTTTTTCTTTTTTATTATGCAAGTATTTAAGGCTAGTAATAACAGTAGAATAGGTTACTGTGGAATGACATTTTTGTTACCGACGCTGCGGTGGATACAAGTATAATAGAAAAGTGCTAATAGTTAGCAGATCTTTAATACGAAGGAACTACTCATAAATTCTAACTTTGAATTTTCTTGTGTCTTTAGATGCATTGTAGAGGTAGGGAGGATTTAAGGCATGAAACAATTAAAAATATTCAAGTTAATAATGATTTCTTGTATTTTAACTTTAATACTGGCAAGTTGCGGGGCTAAAGAACCTAAGTGGGATACTTTTGAGGGTGCACTGAATGAGAAAAGCTTCCCTGTCCCCCATGAGGCAAACTCACCAGACCAGACCACTACTAACGTTGCTATGGATTATGTACGTTATTCTTTACCTGGATTAAAGGAGAAGAATGGTATTCCGGATCCTTATTTGGAGGCTATTAAAGCCTGGGGATGGACAGAACAGGAAGATGATGATAGTGATTCTTCGGGTGTTTTTCTGAAGGATGGGTTAACGGTTCATTTAACAGTGCACGATGATTATTTTGTAGTGATGATTCCTAAAGAAAAGAAGACCTCCATTAAAGGCCTTAAGACGAAATAAAGAATCGCCATCCCTAAGGATGGCGGTTTATTTTTTAATACGTGAAAATAATATGAGCTATACTGCTGCACTTTATTGAGAGTAATAGGATACATCGGTCGGATTGAATTTCAACATGCCTCCCTGATCCTGTCGATTCAGTCTGAACAGAGTATAAAGACGAGGCAGTAGGAGCCATAAGTGACAAGTGATCAGTGATACTGTAAATGCTGGCGGTGACCAGAAAATAAAGAGTGCTGCAATACAAAGACCGATATAGAAATTATGTAGCTGTACTTTACGGAATATACGGTAACTAATATGTTGATCAGGCATAAACCCTAACCAAGGCAGTTTAAATGAGACAGACCATCTTTTTGAAATGGGGTGTCCTGAGATTAAAAGAACTGAGCGTGAAATGACATATTGAACCCAGAAGGCTACAGGCGCTGCTATGATTATGTAAAGAATGCTCCACCAGGAAAGAAATACGGTTTCGAGCACAAGGACTAATAAGGGAAGCATAATATAAATAGGCAGCAGGCGTGCCGTTAGATTTACTTTTTTAATTAGTTTATATTGATAGAATGTAGCTGCACCTTTGGTAGTGGGTTCCATAGATTATAGTCTAACCTCCTCGTGAATTCGTATGTTCTTAATATCGGCGAGTGGATGTATTTTATTAAACTGCGGCGAAAATTCACCGATATAACGGCAACGGAATATATATAATGCACGATACGAAGGATATGAAAAAACTATGAAAAGGTTTAAAATGATAGAAGGTGTATCATACTGTTCTTAAAAGAGTCAAGGTGGGATGGTTATGGAACAGCAAACCGGGCAAGCTTGTATCATTTGTGGACAGGTAAAAGAGGAAGGTATTGTGATTGTCTCGCATTTTATTTGTGAGGAATGTGAGGCTGAGATGATACGTACCGAGGCTGAAGATGCCAAGTACCGTTTTTTTATCGGCCGGATGAAGAAGATTGGATTGCAAAAGAACGCTTAAGTAGAGTAACTCTGTTAAATGATGCAATTAAGAGAGCGGTCTGGATGAAAGATACGAAGGCTGCATTAGTGATATTCAATACACGGCTTCCTCGTTCTTCAGGCGGGAGGAGCCGTTTTGTTGTCCAAAGGGCCGCTTTTACACTGAAGCGTAGGCGTTTGCGAATATTTACGTTAAAATAGAAGGAACCCTATGGGAAGGAATTTAATATGAATAAATTACAACGTTGTAGGGCGCCTATATACGAAATGCTGGAACAATATAGAATTATGGGTAATAGATCATATCATGTGCCAGGTCATAAGAATGGAGAGGCATATGATGGCGTTGAAGGCGCTGGCTTTTTAGATGAGGTAATGAAGTATGATGTTACGGAAATTTCCGGAACGGATGATCTTCATCATCCTGAGGGAGTTATCAAGGAAGCGCAAGAGTTGGCAGCAGATTGCTTTGGAGCAGAGGAAAGCTTTTTTCTGGTTGGAGGGAGCACAGCCGGCAATCTGGCTCTTATTCTAACCGCTTGTCCCGAGCCTGGAATGATTATGATTGTTCAACGCAATGTGCATAAGTCAGTCATTCATGGACTGATGTTGGCTGGAGTACGTGCTGTTTTTCTGGAGCCTCTGATTGATCCACTCAGCGGCTTGGCAGTGGCGCCGGCGGCCAAAGCTGTTAAGGCTGCACTTGCAGCCTATCCTGAAGCCGCAGCTGTACTTGTTACTATGCCGAATTATTACGGCATGGGTAGTGATTTTGCGCCCCTCGCGAGTATTTGTCACGACAGCGGTGTACCGCTGCTTGTGGATGAGGCGCATGGGGCGCATTACGGGCAGCACCCGGCGCTGCCAGCCGGGGCACTTGCTTGTGGCGCGGACGGCGTCGTGCAGTCCACGCACAAGATGCTCACAGCGATGACCATGGGCGCTATGCTGCATGTTCAAGGGCCGCGGCTCAACCGCGCCCTGCTCCGGCAGCGGCTCGCCATGGTGCAGAGCTCCAGCCCATCATATCCTATGATGGCGTCGCTGGATCTTGCCCGGCGGCTGCTGCACAGCCGGGGCAAGGGTGCCTTCACGGCGGGGCTGGCCGCCGTGGACGTTCTACGGCGCGGGCTCGCGGAGCTGCCGCGCTACGGACTAGTGCAGCCGGCAGAGCAGCTGCACCCGAATACGCCGCCTGATTCTTTGGCGGCGTATGTGACACAGGACCCCTTTAAAGTCGTCATTTATGACGCCACCGGGGTCCTGAGCGGCTTCGAGCTGCAGCGCAAGCTCGAAATAAAGGGCTGCGTGCCGGAGATGAGCGATGACCGGCACGTAGTGCTGCTGTTCAGCCTTGGATCGAAGGCTGAAGATGCAGATCATTTGCTGCAGGCGCTGCGGGAAATAGATTCGGAGGAACCTTCCGAATCACAGAACGCCCCCGACTTATCAGGCGCTCGCAATATTTCCACGTGGAACAATTTCCATTCTTTACAAATCTCAGATCCTGTCCCCTTCTCATTGAAGCCGGTGTCAGCAAATGAAATTGAAAGCATTGATCTTGAACATTGCGTGGGTAGAGTGGCGGCAGAGATGGTTATTCCCTATCCACCAGGCATCCCGGTATTATATCCGGGTGAAGTGATCACAGATCAGATCCAAAGAAGGCTGGCTGGTTTAGCCAAAGGAGGCGCCAAATTCCAGGCTTGTGCTGATCCGGTCTTGCAACGTATTGAGGTATACAACATTCAGAAGGGCGGAGAAGCATAAGTGGGAAAAGAAGGTTTCTTCATAACATTAGAAGGGGGCGAAGGCTCCGGAAAAACAACGGTACTAGGTAGAGTAACGGCCTATTTACAGAACCGGTCCATGCCTTATCGAATTACCCGTGAACCGGGTGGCGTTGAGATTGCTGAGAAGATTCGTTCCATTATTCTAGATCCTGCCCATACAGCTATGGATGCGCGTACAGAGGCATTACTATATGCTGCATCAAGAAGCCAACATCTCGCCGAAGTCGTTGAACCGGCTCTTAGAGAAGGGCTTACTGTACTCTGTGACCGCTTTGTAGACAGCAGCCTCGTTTATCAAGGACATGCGAGAGGACTCGGAATAGAAGAGGTATGGAGTATTAATCGTTTTGCGATAGGGAACCGTATGCCAGATCTAACCTTTTATCTGGATGTAGACCCAGAGATAGGGTTGTCACGGATTGCAGCGAATCAAGAACGGGAAGTGAATCGTCTGGATCTGGAGAGCCTTTCTTTTCATAAGAAGGTTCGTGAAGGCTATCAATTATTAGCCCAGGCCAATCCGGACAGAATAGTAGTTCTGGATGCTAATCGCCCCATTCATATGGTAGAACAAGATATCGTGAGAACTCTTGAAGAGAGAGTATTAAAGGGTTTTTAAGGTGTTTTGTCTAATATACTAAGAGAAGTAACATATAACTAGGCGTGTGCTTATGAAGTAAGGGTTACTACGAGTAACTCTAAGTAGTAATACACCATAAAAATATTGGGAGGGAATGCGAAGATGAAGTTGATCATTGCAATTATCCAGGATAAAGACAGTAACCGGTTGTCCAGTGAGCTAGTCAAAGCCAATTTCCGTGCTACTAAACTTGCAAGTACAGGTGGATTTCTACGGGCAGGGAATACGACATTTATGATCGGGGTAGAAGACAGTCAGATTGAATCCGTATTGACCGTGATCCGTAACAGCTGTAAAGTGCGTGAACAGCTAGTCACTCCTGTAACACCGATGAGTGGAACAACGGATTCGTATTTGCCACTTCCTGTTGAGGTACAAGTCGGTGGAGCTACTGTATTCGTACTTCCTGTAGATCGTTTTGAACATTATTAAGTATAATATAGATTAGCAAGCCATTTATAAAAAGGGCGGTAGATAACCTTTGAAGATCAATCCGGGGTATAGGCCCTTGAAGAGTGAGATGCCAAATGCAGAAGGGGCTAACAAACCCGTTCAGCAAAAAACGTTCTCTGATGTTTTTCAGCAGCAAAGTGAGCAGAAAACCAAAGATGAACTGAATCGCCAGATCAAAGAAATACAGTCTCAAGGCGATCGTTTATCTAAGTCTATGACGATTCGTGAGCTTACCATCTACCGGATGATGATCAAAAGATTTCTGGAGGAAACGGCTCGAAGAGGCGTCATTCTGAAGGAAACACGCGGATGGGATCGACGTGGACGTGGCAAGCGTTACAAGCTGCTTGAGGAAATTGATTCGGCTTTGCTATCAATGGCAGATGATTTGCTGAATAGTGAGCAAGGCCGGATCGATCTGTTAGGACGCGTTGGAGAAATCCGTGGGTTGTTAATCAACCTTTCTTTTTAAAATATAAGAAAGTATATGCTTTACACTATACTTTAGCCTTATATTTCTCGATTAAACACTTATCGTCCTTATAAGGACGATAAAGGCGTTTATGTTTGAAAGTTTTGGGAGGAAATTATGCCTTTTCATGATATAGTAGGCCAGGAGAACGCCAAGCGGCTACTCCAAAACGCCTTGCGCAAAGAAGCTGTGAGTCATGCTTATTTATTTACAGGGCCGGCAGGCAGTGGACAAATGAAAACGGCGCTGATGTTTGCCCAAGCTATATTTTGTACCCAGAGCAAGGACGATGCCTGTGGGGAATGCCTGGAGTGCCGCAAAGTAGAACATGGAAACCACCCTGATTTGTCACTGCTGCAGCCAGATGGAGCAAGTATTAAAATAGATCAAATCCGTGAGCTGCAGCGCGTCTTTTCCTATCGGTCAGAGGGTGTGAATCCGAAAGTTTATATTATAGATGGAGCAGACAAAATGACGGTACAAGCTGCCAATAGTCTGCTGAAATTTCTGGAGGAACCACCAGCTCCGGCTGTTGGAATCTTAATTTCTGATAATAGCCGTTCCTTATTGCCAACCATTCAGTCGCGGACTCAGCGGATTCCATTTAGTCCGTTAAACCCGGATATTATGCTCCAAGCTCTGGCAAGTGAGGGCGTTCCCATACCCTTAGCTCGATGTGCAGTATCACTTAGTTCAGGACTTGATGGTTGCAGGAAACTTTTGGAACAGAATTGGTTTGCAGAAATGAGAAATGTAATGTTACAATTAGCTAAGGAGTCCTTAGGCAAGGGCAGCTCCGCTGTAGCAACTGCTGGGCAGAAGCTGTTCAAGACCGGACTCGCTGAACATTTGGATATCTTCTTCAGCATGTTCCACCTGTGGTTTAAAGATATGCTTTACTTCCTGTATCGTAAGCATGAGAGTATCGTTTTCATAGATCAGTTAGACTTTATTTCCAGGCATGCCCGTGAGCGGAGTGCGGAACAATGGGTGGCTTATATGGGATTTGCTGCAGAGAGCACTAAGAAGCTGCGATCCAATGCCAATGCCCAATTGTGTCTGGAGCAGTTTTTAATCCGACTGGAAAGTTAAAGGATTAGTTATGATATATCCTCCGGATGTCGCTTTACCTGGAAATATCGTTTTAACAGACGAGGAAGGAAGCATGGATCATCAGGGAGCGGACATGCCCATAGATTCCTTTTACCGGCAAACAAGGGGGTTAATTTTTGTACAGCGTAGTAGGTGTCCGTTTTAAAAAAGCGGGTAAAATATATTATTTCGATCCACTTGATTTTCCGATTGAACGGGATCAACATGTTATTGTGGAGACAGCACGTGGGGTTGAATACGGTAAAGTTGTCGTAGGCAAAAAAGAGGTGGAAGAATCCGACGTAGTTTTGCCCCTCAAAAAAGTGATGCGTATTGCCGGAGAAACCGACGCACGCGTAGTTGAAGAGAACAAAGGGGCCGCTAAAGAGGCTTTTACCACCTGTTTAAATAAAATACGCGACCATGGTCTCAAAATGAAGCTCGTCGATGTAGAGTTTACTTTTGACCGTAATAAGATTATATTTTACTTTACGGCCGAAGGACGGGTCGACTTTAGAGAATTGGTTAAAGATCTAGCAAGTATCTTCCGGACCCGCATTGAGCTACGGCAAATTGGGGTGCGTGATGAGGCTAAAATGCTAGGTGGACTTGGACCTTGTGGGCGAGTACTTTGTTGTTCATCTTGGTTAGGGGATTTTGAACCCGTATCCATTAAAATGGCGAAGGATCAGAACCTGTCACTTAATCCGACGAAGATTTCAGGACTTTGTGGACGTCTGATGTGTTGTTTGAAATTTGAGCATGACAATTATGAGAGTGTAAAGGAAGAAATGCCAGCGGTCGGCAAGATTGTCGTGACCTCATTGGGTGATGGCAAAGTAGTAGGACTTAATGCCGGAAGCCGTACGGTTCATGTACAGTTGTTTGAAGTGGGCAAAGTTAAGGAACTTCCAATGGATGATGTTGTCGTCAAGTAAACCATTATAAGGTTACTTTCGGGGTGGAAACTTGGAGAAGAAAAATATATTTGCACACATGCAGGATATGGAAGCACAGATGGAAACGATGCGCGCCAATCTTGGAGAATGGAAACAGACGGTAAAAGAACTGATGGAAGCTAATCAGAGGTTAACTCTGGAGAATGAACAGCTTCGCAAAATTTTAAAGCGGGATGCACCTTTGGATCCTACCGTAGATTCTGCGGAGGCGGAAGCTCTTTTAGCTGCCGGAGAGGGAACAGAAGAGGTTGTCGGGGAAGGTTATGACAACTTGGCCCGGCTTTACCATGAAGGCTTTCACATCTGTAATGTTTATTTTGGACATTTACGCACGGAAGGTGATTGTCTGTTCTGTCTTTCTTTTCTTAATAAATGAGGATATCCAGCCGTAGGAGATTGATCCTACGGTTTTTTTTGAATTTTAGCTCAACAAAACATTTAGGAGATTACTACATGACAAATTCTTTTAACGATATATCTGTTCCTTTGTTGCCGACGGAGCGGGTGGATGATTTATTAACACATGACTTGCGCATTATTCAAAGTGACGAAGTATTTAGCTTTTCTATGGATGCTGTACTGCTTGCCCGTTTCGCCAGCGTTCCGCCTCGTGGGAGAGTCCTGGATCTTTGTACTGGGAATGGTGTAATTCCTATTTTGATGACGACCCGAACTAAAGCTTCTATAGAAGGGATTGAAATTCAGCCCCGTTTAGCGGATATGGCTCGGCGTAGCGTGGCTCTAAATGGGCTACAGGATCAGGTTGTGATCCATGAAGGTGATTTACGTGAGTTATATAAAGTAGCAGGACATGGCGTATATGATGCAATAACAGTCAATCCTCCTTATATGCCGCTTAACGGCAGTGACCTCAAGCTGAACACTCATCAGGCTATGGCTCGTCATGAAATCGGGTGTACGCTGGAGGAGGTCATTCAAGCCTGTGTGAGACTGGTTCGCACCGGTGGAAAGGTAAGTATGGTTCACAAGCCACAACGATTGGTCGATATTATTAGTCTTATGAGAAAATATAGGCTCGAGCCTAAGATTATTCGCTTTGTACATCCACGTGCGCATCTGGAAGCTAATATGGTATTAATTGAAGCGATACGTGATGGTAAGCCGGAGGTTCGTTTACATCCACCACTCATTGTATATAATGAGGACAATCAATACTGTCCAGAAATTATGGACATCTACTATGGTGCTAAAGAGGGTAAATCATGACGATATCATGCCAAAGCAGTTTTCAGAACAATAACAATACACATAAGCAGGAATCAACCGGTTCACTCTTTTTGGTGGCAACACCCATCGGTAATTTAGAGGATATGACTTATCGTGCTGTCCGCACTTTGCAGGAATGCGATATTATTGCAGCTGAGGATACAAGACAAACTCGGAAATTGTTGAGCCATTTTGAAATTACACCCTCTATGCTGTTCAGTTATCATGAGCATAATAAGGCTGCCAGTGGACCTGAACTTATCCGCTATATAATAGAAGGAAAAAATTTGGCACTCGTCAGCGATGCCGGTTTACCAGCCATTTCCGACCCTGGTGCTGACCTTGTAGCCCTTGCCATAAGTCACGGTATACCAGTAATTCCTATACCCGGAGCTAACGCAGCTTTGTCAGCATTAATTGCCTCCGGTCTGCCTACGACTACTTTCACTTTTATCGGCTTCTTACCTCGAGAACGTAAAGATATCCGTGCGGTATTAAGTCCACTTCGTTCGGCGCAAGGGACTATACTGTTCTACGAATCTCCACATCGCGTGGTGAAGACACTGGCTCATCTCCATGAAGCATTTGGCAATCGGCGAATTGTGCTTGCTCGTGAACTGACAAAGAGATATGAGGAGTTTCTGCGTGGGACGATCGAGGAATGTACGGATTGGCTCGCTGAACATCCACCACTTGGTGAATATGTTATCGTCGTTGAAGGCGAGAGCAAGGAAGATGCTGAAATGGCGGAATCGGCCTGGTGGCGCCAGTTAAATATTGAAGAACATGTTGCTCATTACGAAGCAGCAGATATGCCGCGTAAAGAAGCTATGAAAAAAGCAGCCTCTGATCGTGGTGTGTCAAAGCGGGATATTTATAACGCACTTCTGGATAAAACGGAGCAGCAGTAAGTGTTATTGACGGATTCTAATTCTAAGAGGCTAATAAGGTGCGGAGGGGTATTACGAAGCTGACGAGATTCTAGCCTGAAGGTGGTTCCCAAAAGGAAGCCCAAGATAGACCAGATCATGGTAAAAACTCGATTTGCTTCATGCTCTCACCGCATTCCCCATCATTATTAGGTGTCATGAGGGGAGTTAATACTTGTAAACACCTTTTGGGCAGGAAACACAGGTGATTGCAGAAAAAAAATACCTCCCGCGGTCACGGGAGGTCAAGGAGATATGAAAAGGTTAGAATTAACAATTTGATTAGTTCTATTATATACTATTTATTTTAGTTTGTCACAGGGGTAGGGATAGTAGAAATGCATTCATGACAAACTATTTTTCCTTTGAAGTAAGTTACGTTCTCAGCGTTGCCGCAGAAAATGCAGGCAGGCTCATATTTCTTAAGCATAATGCGCTCACCATCAACGTAAATTTCAAGTGCGTCTTTTTCACCAATGCCAAGAGTACGGCGCAATTCAATGGGAATAACTACCCGTCCAAGTTCGTCTACTTTTCTTACAATTCCTGTTGATTTCATCATAACAATCGTTACTCCTCTCAATGTTCCAAAAACGTCATTATTCGACATTGTTCACTGTTTTATGATATTTATAATACCAACGATTCCCAAAACAGTCAACCTTTTTTCATCTGTTGAATAAGTGCTTTTTCACGAAAACTTTGAATTCCCTATAACAATCACGAATTCTAAAAAAAGTGAAAAAATAAACTTTGTCGATTTACCAAGACTAAAAACGTCACTATTCGACAAAGTACGACATAATTACTTATTATATACTTATATTGGTTAAAATCATACTAAATTTAATAAAGGAGTTGATCTCATGAAGCAGCCGCTCACAGAAGAAAAGGTTTTCAAAGATCCGGTTCACAATTATATCCATGTGCAGGATACTATTATTTGGCGACTAATAAATACAAAGGAATTTCAGCGTTTACGCCGTATTCGCCAGCTGGGTACCTCGTATCTTACTTTTCATGGCGCAGAGCATAGTCGGTTTTCTCATTCCCTAGGGGTGTACGAAATTACACGTAGAATTATTTCGCAATTTGAACGAAGCGGGTATAAGGATTGGATTCCTGAAGAAAGTCTGCTCACCTTGTGTGCGGCCTTGCTGCATGATCTGGGACACGGTCCATTTTCCCATTCTATAGAAGAAGCTTTTGAAATGAATCATGAGGATTGGACTTGTCGAATTATTCTGGAGGACACAGAGATTACTGAGATCTTGCGTGATGTGGAGGAGGATTTTCCTCGTAAAGTAGCCTCTGTAATCGCTAAAACTTATGAGCATGAAATTGTTGTAAATCTGGTTTCGAGTCCGCTAGATGCTGATCGGATGGATTATTTGCTGCGTGATGCATACTATACAGGTGTAAACTATGGAACGATCGACATTGATCGGATTTTAAGAATGCTGCGTCCTTATAATGGTCGAATTGTTGTAAAAGAATCGGGAATGCATGCCATTGAAGATTATTTAATGTCGCGTTATCAAATGTACTGGCAAGTCTATTTTCATCCGGTGACACGCAGCTCAGAGATTATTTTGCGACAAATTTTTCGTAGAGCCAAGGAGCTTTTCCAAGAGGGGTACAATTTTAGTTTCATGATTAATCCACTGGAGGATTTGTTCCGTGGTGAGGTGACAGTGAAGCAGTATTTAATGCTGGATGAAGCACTGGTACAGACGGCTTTTATGCAGTGGACGCTTGAGAAAGATGAGCTACTAAGCGACTTGTGTACCCGTTTTATTCATCGTAAACTTTATAAATATGTTGAGGTGGAGAATCTCGATACAGAAATGATTACTGAAATTCGCAGCAGTTTTGCGGCAGCGGGACTTCACCCAGAATATGATTTGGAGATTGATTTTCCGACAGATCTGCCCTATGATGTGTTCCGTCCGGGAGAAGCTTTTGACAATAAACAAATTCTGCTGCTTGATCGGCATGATCATCTGCGGGAAATTTCAGAGGTGTCGGATATTGTGCGTTCTATTAGCGGCATTCACCGTGGAAGATATCATCTTTATTTTCCTCAGGATAAGTTAAGAAATGCGCTTACGCGATTGCCTGCTTCTATTGCAGAGATTTTTGCAAAATAATACAAGAAAATATGGGATTTTTGACAAGAAGAGTAGAAAAATAAGATATCACGGATAGCGTGAAACTTATATTGTTATATATCTAAAAAAGAATAAGGAGTGAGGGTTAAAATGTTTCTGTTTGACACACATACGCATCTGGATGCACCTCAATTCGACGAGGATCGCGAAGAAGTTATCGCTCGTGCTGTAGAAGCAGGAGTTAGCAAGATGATTAATATCGGATTTAATCGGGAGACGATTCCCTCAACGATGAAGCTGGCGGAATCTTATGATTATATTTATGCGGCAGTGGGTTGGCATCCTCAGGATGCGATTGATATGAAAGAAGGAGATCTCGATTGGATCGCTTCTCTATGCAGTCATAAAAAAGTAGTGGCTATTGGTGAAATCGGACTGGATTATTACTGGGATACTTCTCCCAAGGATGTGCAACATGAAGTTTTTCGCAAGCAAATTGGACTAGCCCGTGAATTAAATATGCCGATTTGTATTCATGATCGTGATGCACATGAGGATGTTGTACGGATTTTACGGGAGGAAAAAGCAAATGAGGTTGGAGGCGTGATGCACTCGTTCTCAGGAAGCTGGGAAACAGCTAAAATGTGCTTGAATCTTGGTTTTCATTTATCCTTTGGAGGACCCATTACTTTCAAAAATGCAAGAGTGCCAAAAGAAGTGCTTGCGCAGACACCACTAGACCGATTATTGATCGAAACCGATGCTCCATATTTGACTCCACACCCCTTCCGCGGGAAGCGAAATGAGAGCGCTCATGTGAAGCTTGTAGCAGAGGCAGCAGCTGAAATTAAAGGGTTAACATGGGAAGAATTGGCTAAAATAACGTATGCGAACGCACTGGAACGATTTGGGATTGAGTGAAAACGGGAGCAAAACAGGTGAAAAATAGAGAATGGCCGATATATTAAACTTTTTTAATATAAAAACGGCTGAATATTACAATATTTTAACCATATTTTTGCGTAAACGTGGTTGAATCGTCCTTTACAACATGCATCAAAACAGGATATCATCTTTTCAGTGATGTGAGCTGTGTTATAGTGACAGCCATTGATTCATGGATCGTCTCGCTGAGTCTCCGTATGGAGAACGGGGGAACCAATATTGACCTACCGCATGCCTGTATTTTAAATACGGTTTAGACGTGCCGTAGGACAGTATTTGATTTCTTCACGTGGTCTTTGGGGTGAATTTAAGGGCAACCGCCATGAGCGGGTGACCTGAAATAGGGCGTCTCTCTTTCGTCCGAACCCGACAGCTAACCCCGTAAGCGCAAGTAAGAGAGGCAACCTCGTGCACAAGCATTCTCTATTCTGATATTGGAGAAGCCACGAAAGAGTCCTCAGTTGAACTCTTTTTAGGCTTTTTTATTTTTGAATAAATAGAATGTTGCCCACATACTGTTATATAACAGGGGTGGGAGTAGCTGTGCCGAGCAGGCGATCCATGAGCAGGAGACGCTAAGTTATTACGTGCGTGTCCTGTGACAATCTCAAATAGTTTCGTCAAAGGAATTCAGTCCTCATGATATACAATTGACGACGGGGCTATGTAAGGAGGATGGAGAGAATGGGCGTATTCCAACCAGAAGTATCCCATGATTCGCAGTCATCCAGCAGGTCTTTCGCATTACGGTGGGAGCAAGTAAATACTCGCGTACTTTTACTTGCAGGCGTGATTTCAGTCGCTATCGCGCTACTTATTCTGCTGTACGTACACGGTCAAAGTAACAAACAATTATTTTTAGTAATAGACGGGCAAACACAGACGCTTGAAACGCGGGAAGCGCTTCTTGGTGATGTGTTGGAGAAAGAGCAAATTTCGCTGCAGCCGCATGATGAACTATCTTTAGGTCTGAGTGATGAAATAAAAGACGGTGACCGTGTCGTTATCAATCGTGCGCAGAAAATTAGTCTTACTGCGGATGGAGCAACAAAAACGTTATATACGACCGAAGACACAATTGGTAAAGCAATTGAGAAAATGGGCATTACCCTAGAAGGTCATGATAAGATTTTCCCTTCGTTAGACACCACCATTTCTGCAAACATGGAGGTTAAGATTGTTCGCATCAACAAACAGACCGTACAGCGAACAACTAACTTACCCTTCAGAGTCATCAAGACAGCAGACCCCTCCCTTACTGTGGGAACAGTTAGAGTGGCACAGGCAGGCAAACCAGGCGTCATGATTCAGCATATTGAGAAGATCTACCAAGACGGAGAACTGGCCTCTATGCGCATGATTGGTAAGGAAGTACAAACGGTAACGAAAGATAAGATTATTGCCGTTGGTACCAAAGCACTTCCTAAGCCGGCTGTAGCTAAGACTACAACAACTTCCAAATCAAACACCACTTCAAAAACGGCTAAGGTTAGCGCTAAGACTAATAATGTCACAAGCAAGGCTGGCGTAGACTTTGAGTACAAGAAGATGATTAAGAACGTCTCCATGACAGCTTATTCATCAGAAGAGCCAGGTATTGGTAACAAAACTGCTTCCGGAACACGCGTAACGGAAGGTCGTACAATTGCGGTAGACCCGAATGTAATCCCTATTGGCTGGTGGGTATATATCGAGGGGCTTGGATTCCGCCGAGCAGAAGATACTGGCGGTGCCATTAAAGGCAATAAAGTAGATGTCTATTATGATTCACTGAGCCATGTGCGTAATTTCGGTCGTAAATCACGTACCGTTTATGTGATTGGACCTGTGAAGCCGGAGTTAAACTAGGCTGAAGCTTTTGCAAATTATTCTTTGATAAGCTATAGTGATGATAACCGTTAAGGAACGCCAGATGATCATTTCGTTGATCGCAGAGCAACCGCTCATCACTTATACATTCTTTAACCAAAAGAAGAGGAGCGAAACCTCTTCTTTTTTGCTTTTTTTGGAAGGAGTCAAGAGATATGATTAAGGAATTAATTGTCGTTGAAGGTAAGAGTGATACCGTCGCTGTTAAACGCGCTGTAGAAGCAGATACGATCGAAACAGGTGGCTCGGCTGTAGACCGGACCGTAATTGCGAAGATCGCGCTTGCTATGGAGCGTAGAGGAGTGATTATCCTTACTGACCCGGATCATGCGGGTGAACGAATTCGTAAGATTGTGTCCGCTAAGGTGCCGGGCTGTAAGCATGCCTTCATTCCGGAGAAGGACGCAACCCGCAAGGGAGATATCGGTGTGGAGAACGCTTCTCCAGAGGCGATTCGTCATGCGCTGCGGAATGTACATACCTCTTTTGAAGGTGCACCTGCTTTAATTGGACTTAATGATTTAATGGCCGCTGGAATGCTTGTACACCCTCGGGCAGCTGAAAGACGTATGGCACTTGGTAATTTGCTTGGAATCGGATATTGTAATGGCAAGCAGCTGTACAAGCGGCTGGCGATGTTTGGAATTACGCGGGAGGAATTTGCCGGAGCTCTCGCCCAAATTGATCAGGGGGGCATTACTTCATGAGTGGTAGAGAGGAAATTTCGACTCCAAAACGGACGAAAGAAATTATTCAACGTTATGGATTCAAGTTCAAGAAGAGCTTAGGACAGAATTTTTTGATTGATCAAAATATATTGGACAAGATTGTTGACGCTGCTGGGCTAGACAGCGAATCAGGGGCATTGGAAATCGGCCCTGGGATTGGTGCCCTGACGGAGCGTTTGGCGCTAACCGCTGGTGCGGTGACCGCTGTGGAGATCGACCGTAGGCTGATTCCTATTTTAAGGGACGTACTTTCCCCTTATCCGCATGTTAAGGTTCGTAATGATGATGTTCTGAATGTAAATCTGCAGGAGCTGTTCAAAGAAGATTTTGCATCCGTGAACAAGGTAAGCGTAGTTGCCAATCTGCCGTATTATGTAACTACTCCGATTCTGATGAAGCTGCTCGAAGAGAAGCTTCCGCTTGATAACATCGTTGTAATGATTCAGAAAGAGGTTGCGGAGCGTATGGCTGCTTCTCCGGGAGGAAAGGAGTATGGGAGCCTTAGCATTGCCGTGCAGTACTACAGCGAGCCTGAGCTCGTCTGCATTGTGCCGCGTACGGTGTTCATTCCTCAACCTAATGTGGAGTCCGCTGTAATCCGTCTAAAGGTAAGAGAGCGTCCACCGGTAGAAGTTGAGAGTGAGAAGCACTTCTTTGAGGTCGTCCAAGCTTCTTTCACACAGCGTCGCAAGACGATTGCTAACAATCTCAAGGCTCGTTACTTCCCTGAAGAGGGACGTGAGCGTCTGGAGGCTTTACTCGCAGAAGCTGGTATTGAACCAACCCGTCGTGGAGAAACGTTAAGTCTAGAAGAATACGCCCGATTGAGCGGTGTTCTGTTGGCTGCTGGAATTGAATAAGCTAAAAACATAGCTAGTTATGAACCAACTGAGGCCTTTGCCCATACGATGGGGTAGAGGTGGTGGTTGTAATGAATTTAGGAGACTTGGTCGTTCGCAAATCTTATGGCGGAGATTTGACTTTTCGTGTAGATCATATTGTGCAGGACAGAGCCGTCATTAAAGGCACAGATTTCCGTCTGTTGGCGGATTCTCCTCTGAATGACTTGGTTCAAGTGCCTCCTACCCGAATTACGGAACGAGGACAGCAGGCACAGATTAAAGCGAATGAATCACTGACACAGCTGCGGAAAGACCGACAGGAGCAAAGTCAGCGGAGTGGGAGCGCTCTATCAGAAGGAGCATGGGCTCCATCGCCCAAGGAAGCTGCTTATTTTGAAGTGCCGGGGAAAGTACTGCATCTGGATGGCGATCCAGCGTATTTGAATAAGAGCCTTAGCTTATACGAGCAATTGCGGATCCCTGCTGAAGGCCATCATGTTCATGAGTCCGCAATGGCTGACACTTTATACCGGCTGCTGCCCCGCGTGCGTCCAGATATTGTGGTGATTACCGGTCATGACGGGGTGCTGAAGCAACAGCATACTTACGATCTT
>Ga0153923_100342_pt1 | contig 16555 bp, 19 predicted proteins | sample TSNJ007MetaG_FD_104682 | JGI IMG/M metagenome (GOLD analysis project Ga0153923, IMG submission 104682) | Attine ant fungus gardens microbial communities from New Jersey, USA - TSNJ007 MetaG | ecosystem: Host-associated > Fungi > Mycelium > Unclassified | place: USA: New Jersey, Brendon T. Byrne... | reverse complement strand
CACAGGCATTGGTAGCTCTTGCTCGCAAGCTCTGCCGAGTGGCATTCACCCTGATGAAGAATCAGGGCGAATACCGATCAGTTTGAGATTCTAGGGTTGCTGAGCAACATAGAATCTCCCACACTGGATTCGGGCAAGCCACAGACCCAGTGTGGGAGCGGGCTTGCTCGCGAAGGCGTCCGTTCAAACAACGCAGATCAACCGGCAGAAACTCAAAGCCCCGCCGTCACCTTGCTCGCCACCTCCCCCGGCACCCACGCCTGCCACACCTGCGGCTGGTCGCGCAAAAACGCTTCGGCAACCTGCCGTGGTGGCTGGCGCTTTTCGCTCATTCCGGCCAAGGTCTGGTTCAGCAGATCAATCGGCAAATCGACTTTCTCGAAGAACGTCACCAGTTCCGGATACTGCGCCTTGAACGGCGCCGACACGCCTATCGCCAGGCTGGCCGGCATCGAGCGGGTGCCCTTGGGATTCGGATTATTGGCATCGGCCAGGGTCTTCCAGGCTTCGGCATCGAACGGCGGCTCTTCGAGCTTCACCAGTTTGAAGCGCCCGAGCAGCGGTGTCGGCGACCAGTAGTAGAACAGCACCGGTTTGCCGCGTTTGATCGACGACGCCACCTCGGCATCCAGCGCCGCGCCGGAGCCGGTGCGGAAGTTGACGTAGCTGTCGGTCAGCGAATAAGCCTTGAGCTTCTGGCTGTTGACGATCTCCGAAGTCCAGCCGGTCGGGCTGTTGAGGAAACGCCCACGGCTCGGGTCTTCCGGGTCGCGGAACACGTCCTTGTAGCGCGGCAGGTCGGCCACCGATTTCAGCTCCGGGGCCAACGGTTTGATCCCGCGTTCGGGGTCGCCCTTGATCACGTATTCCGGCACCCACCAGCCCTCGGTCGCGCCCTTGACCGTGTCGCCAAGGCCGAACACCTTGCCTTCATTGGCAGCCTTGACCCACGCCGGACTGCGCCCGGCCCATTCCTCGCCGATCACCTGAATATCGTTTTTCGCCAGCGCCGCTTCCAGGCTGACGGTGCTGCCCGGCAGCGTGTCGGTAGGGTAGCCGTAGCCTTTCTCGACGATCAGGCGCAGCACTTCAGTGATGAAACTGCCGCTTTCCCAAGTGATGTCGCCAAAGTGAATCGGCGCGGTTTTCTCCGCCGCCGAAACAGCGCCGACGCTCAGGCTCAGCGCCAGCAACGAACGGCCGAGCAGGGTTTTGATCGATCTCATGCGGACCTCTTGTCTGTCAGGATTTGGTTGGCGCTGTGGCGATCGCACAGGGCCTGGGAACGGCTCATGTAAGCGCTGACTGAACGCTGGGAGATGCCCAGTTCGGCGGCGATTTGCGGGTAGGTCAGGCCATCGATCCGCGCCAGCAGGAAGGTCGAACGGACCTTGCCGGGCAGGCGTTGCAGGCTGTGGTCGAGGCGTTTGAGGGTCTGGCTCAGTTGGGCGATTTCTTCAGGCGAGGTCGCGACCTCGACGTCGATCTGCTGCGCATGCCGGCGCTCCAGATCCGCCCGGCGCCAGCGCTGATAGAGCAGGCGTTGGGCAATTGTGGTGAGCATGGCGCGGGGTTCACGGATCGCCGTGACACTGGGTGACTGAAGCAACTGCGCGAAGGTTTCGGCAGCGATGTCTTCCGCGCTTTCGGCGTCGTGCAGCTGCCGGCGCAGGTAAGTGCACAGCCAGCGGTAGTGGGCGCGGAACAGTGCGTCGAGATGATTGCGGTGAACGGTGTCGGCGCCGGACATAGGGGCTCCTGGGTAAGGGGTCGCTGAATGTCCGGTGATCCGGTGGCGCGATCGTAGCAAGGCGCCTTATGCATTAATAATATTTATATTTCATTTTTATATTCTTTTTGGCGATATAAGAGCGAAAGATCGCAGCCTTCGGCAGCTCCTACAGGTCGACCACATTCCAATGTAGGAGCTGCCGAAGGCTGCGATCTTTTAGCGCAAGCAGCCATAGCCCAACTCTACAGCCTCACGCTGATAGTCGAGCACAACCCGATAATCGCTTTCACTGGCAGGCAACACTTCAGGCAAACCAAGGATCTGCGCCACATCCGGCAGTTCACGCAACGCAAGATTCATAACCCGACGCATCTGTTCGATCTGCTCATCAGTGGCGTTAGCAACGGTGATAAACGGCAACGTCGGGCTGAGCGCACTGCGCGCCACTACCCGCAAACCGCTGACTTCTTCCGGCGCATGCTGAGCGAGATAGGCATAGGTCACGCTGTCGATGGCCGCCAGGTCGGCGTGACCGTCCCGCAACCAGCGCAAACTTTCGCGGTGTGCCCCACTGATGCCGACCGTGGCGAAAAACTGCCCGTCGCGCTGCAGCGGCGCCAGGCGCTGACGCAACAGGTTCATGCCGCTGTTGGAGTCTTCACTGTTGATCACCCCGCGACTGCCGCGAAAATCCGCCAGGGTTCTGCGGCTGTCGTCAGCACGGCTGAGGATCAGGCTGCAGTGATGGCCGGCGCTGGCGTCGGGCAGTTCGTAGCGCGGACGAGCGACGATGCGTACCTGACCGCGCAACAAGGTCATCAGTGGATAGCCGCAGGTTTGGGTCAGCAGCAGATCCGGGGATAACCAGAGTTCGGGGAGCGACAGGCTGGCGGCGTCCAGGCGGGAGCGGCCAAGGTGTTCGAGGATGCGGGCGATCCAGCGTTCGTTGGCCGCGCGAATGGGCTCGGGGGCGGTGTACATCAGCAGTTCGGTGAGGTGTTGGGTCATACACTTTATTCCCGGACAACAGATTTCCACTGTAGGCCTTCGCCTGCTCGCGATAGCGGTGTGTCAGTAACCTTTTTCGTTGATTGACACACCGCTATCGCGAGCAGGCGAAGGCCTACAAGGGATTTGTGGTGTTTTTGAGATTAGTGGAAAGGATGCTGCGGACTGTCGATCGGCCTGAACCCGTGCTGCCGCCACAACTGCCCATAACCTTGCACCAAAAATCCACCACTGCGCGCCACCCACTGCTCGCGGCGCATCCGGTAGGCCGCCGGCAAGTCGTACCACGCCAGCCCCGGCAGATCGTGGTGCACCAGATGAAAATTCAGATTCAGAAACAGCCAGCGCCACGGCCAGCCGGCCTCATTGAGCACGGTACGCTGCTCCGGCTGTGCGTGCGGGCGGTGTTCATAGTAGGAGCGAATCATCGCGATCGACAGCGCCGGCACGCTGATCAGCAGCAGGTAATGCCACACCGGCAATACGCTGTACCGGGCGATGAACCACAGCATCAACACGGTGAAAGCACCGTGGGTCAGCCACATCAGCCAGGCCTGGCGCTCACGGTTTTTCAGGCGTTGCAGCTCTTCGGCGGCCAGCGTCAGCAACGCCAGCGGCGCGCCAATCGCAAAACGCCCAAGTACGGTCTTGTTCAGCCAGTGCAAGCCTCGCTCGAATAGCGAACTGCCTTGCCAGTGCGACGTTGTCAGGTAACGGCTCTCCGGATCAACGCCGGGCACCGTCAGGTGTTCATCGCGGTGATGCAGCAGATGGCTGTCTCGGTACAAGGTGTACGGGTACCACACCGCAAAGGGTGCATAACCGAGGATTTTATTGAAAAGCACCGAGCGGGTCGGATGCCCATGCAGCAATTCATGCTGCACCGACAGCCACAGCACCAACAGCGGAATCAGCAGCAATGTGCTCCAGCCGCGACCCAGCCAGACGCTATTGAGGATAATCGCGAACCAGCCGCCATACACCCCGATCAGCAGCAGCCACGTAGGCCACTCGGTGCGGGCGGTGAAGCGCTGGCGCAGGGTTTCGATCTGCTGGCGATGGTCGGCGTCGAAGTAATTCGGCATGGCGTGGCTCGGAACAGGAATCTTCCCCTTCTGTGCAACGAAGCCGAGCAATCTTGCAGATTATTTTTGCGCTGAAACGGGAGCCCGGGGGACGGGCTCCCGAAGGACGTGATCAATGACCGAAAATATCGACCTTCTTGGCTTTCTTCTCTGCACGTTTTTCAATAGCGGTCTTGGCCGGTTTCTTCTTCGCGGCTTTCTTTGAATCCATACCTTTGGACATGATGCGTACTCCACTCACAGGGATGTAGGCTCAGGTATACACCTATCGCGCGTCGCGCGTTCTTTTATAATCGGCACTTTGCCCGCCGCCAGTCCGATCCCATGCCCGATACCCGATACAGCCTGCTCGACGAGCCTTTGTGGCCGTTGATGAACAAGTTTTACCGCCGCCACCAATCGTCGATGAAGGCGGTGCGCGATGCGCAGTTGTGGGTGGCGCGGCGCGAGGACATCGTCGCCGCGTTGTGCCTACGGCCAGTGGCGGGCGGGTATTGGCTGACCGGGCTGTTTGTCGATCCGGGTTGCCGTGAGCAAGGGATCGCCGGGCAGTTGATTGCGGCGGCGGTGAAGGATCTGCAGGAACCGGTGTGGCTGTTCTGCCATCCGGATTTGCGCGGGTTTTATGAGCGACGCGGTTTCAGCTTTGACCCCGCCCTGCCCTATGCGCTGGCCGAACGGTTGAGCCGGTATGCGCGGAGCAAGCCGATGATTGCGATGGGGCTTGTTTGAAGATCAAAAGCTCAAAAGATCGCAGCCTTCGGCAGCTCCTACAGAGATCAGTGTAGGAGCTGCCGAAGGCTGCGATCTTTTGATTTTGCTTAATCGTCGGCTGCGGGATCGAGATCCGGGAACATCACTTCGGTAAAGCCGAACTTGCTGAAATCGGTGATGCGCGACGGGTACAGGCGGCCAATCAGATGATCGCACTCGTGCTGCACCACCCGCGCGTGAAAGCCTGACGCCACGCGTACGATCGGCTCGCCCTTGGGATCAAAGCCTTCGTAGCGAATCTGCTGATACCGATCCACCGCGCCGCGCAGGCCAGGCACCGACAAACAGCCTTCGAAACCCTCTTCGGTCAGCGGACTCAACGGCGTGATCAGCGGATTGATCAGGATCGTCTGCGGCACCGCTTCGGCGTCCGGGTAGCGTTCGCTGTGCTCGAAACCGAAGATCACCAGTTGCAGGTCGACGCCGATCTGTGGCGCAGCCAGGCCGACGCCACCGACACTTTCCATGGTCTGGAACATGTCATCGATCAGTTGCCACAGCTCGGGGCTGTCGAACATTTCCGGCGGCACGGGTGGAGCAATGCGCAGCAGGCGTTCATCGCCCATTTTCAGAATTTCACGGATCATGGTCAGACTTCGTCAGTGTCCGGCTTGAGCGAGTGGTCACGCCCCAGGCCAGAGACATGTTGTTTGGGATGTTCATCGAGTTCGCCGGGGACTTTTTCGCCCTCGTCCTTGCCCTCGCTGGACATGTGCTCGATCACCGCGTTCATCTCCGCCCCGAGCAACAGCACGGCGGCGGAAATATAGAAATACAGCAACAGCACAATGATCGCCCCGATGCTGCCATACATCGCGTTGTAGTTGGCGAAGGTTTTGACATAGAACGCAAAGCCCAGCGAGGCAACGATCCACACCACCACCGCCAGCACCGAGCCGGGCGTAATGAAGCGAAATTCCTGTTTGACGTCGGGCATCACGTAGTAGATCAGGGCCACGGCGACCATCATCAGGATCACGATCACCGGCCAGCGCGCAATCGTCCACACCGTGACAATGAAATCTTCCAGACCCACCTGCGCGGCAATCCAGCCCATCACCTGCGGCCCGAGCACCATCAGCGCGGCGGCTACCAGCAACATGCCGGCGATGCCGACGGTGTAGAAAATCGACAGCGGGAAGCGCTTCCAGATCGGCCGGCCTTCGACCACGTCATACGCGGCGTTCATCGCGCTCATCATCAGTCGTACGCCGGCAGACGCGGTGTACAGGGCGATGACGATACCGATGGAGAGCAAGCCGCCCTTGGACTGCTGCAACTGATCAATCACCGGGTTGACCTGCTCCAGCGCCTGCGGCGGCAATACCAGTTCCGACTGCAGGCGCAGCCAGGTGAAGAAGTCCGGCAGGTGCAGGAAACCGATCAGCGCGATCAAAAACAGAATGAACGGGAACAGCGAGAACAGCATCTGGTAGGCCAGTGCCGAGGCATAGGTCGACATCTCGTCGTCGACGAATTCAGTGACCGTGCGCACCATCACCCGGTGCAGTGGCAGACCTTTCATGTCCGGAAAAATCATTCGCGTCTCCTTTCGCCGCATTACAGGTTGAAGTCGTGGCGACTCAGGGGCGGTTTTTACATCACGGTAGTCTACTTGGCGACCCTTGGTGGCGCGCGCAAGCTTTTGACACAAGAACGGCCATCCCTGGATGGCCGCTCGTGCGTTTCGTTCAAGGCCGGATTACGCCTTGTCGACACCTTTCTTGATGGCGTCTTTGGCTTTGCCGACTGCTTGCTGGGCTTCGCCTTTTTTCTCTTGAACCTTGCCTTCGGCCTGCAGCTTGGTGTTGTCGGTGGCTTTACCGACGCCTTGCTTGACGTTGCCGACTGCTTCGTTGGCCATGCCTTTTACTTTATCGCCAGTGCTACTCATGGTGTTTCTCCTTGGTGCATTGAAGGGGAAAAGTCAGTACGTAATGATTGACCGGGCGGGTTTGCCACGAGTTTCATTTATTTTTGCCGTTCATTTCGTCGTGCCATGCAGGTTGGGCTTTATGTTTGCCACGCAAGCCCCGAGAATGCGCACCTATGGGCGCCGTGCGCCAACGATCAGATCCCGCAGGAATGTTATGAAACTCGATAAAAAGCAGGCCATTGCCCGTCGCAACCAGGAACTGGGCGGCGCTGTGCTCGGCACCAACAACTGCCACTTCGCCGAACTGAACCGCAACCGCAACATCTGGTGGTTCGACCTGCCAGTGACGCGCCTGGCGGTCGGTCAGTACGAGTGGATTCACCTGCTGATGCACACCCCGGCCACCGACGAACTGCTGCACCTGAAAGTGCCGACCGTGTTCTTGCGGGAAAAACTCGAAGGCCTGGTGATTCGCAACGAAGGCAAGCGCAAGGCGGCGTTGAGCCTGGAATTGAGTGCGGACAAGGATTCGTATCTGCAGGACATGCGCCCGGCGGGGACCAACGTGAATTTCGCGCCGTTCCGCCAGTAACTACCGCATAAAGCAAAAGATCGCAGCCTTCGGCAGCTCCTACAGAGTTCAATGTAGGAGCTGCCGAAGGCTGCGATCTTTTGATCTTCAACAAAAAGCCCCGCATCTGCGGGGCTTTTTGCTTCAGGCGGCGTTCTTCGCCTTGATCTTCTTCAGCTCTTCGTCGCGCAGCTCGCGGCGCAGGATCTTGCCGACGTTGGTGGTCGGCAGCGCATCGCGGAATTCCACCGAACGCGGCACCTTGTAACCGGTGACGTTGGCGCGCATGTGCTCCATCACGGTTTCCTTGGTCAGGGTCACGCCCGGCTTGGCCACGATGAAAATCTTGATCGCCTCGCCCGACTTCTCGTCCGGCACGCCGATGGCTGCGCACTGCAACACGCCCGGCAGGGTCGCCAGCACGTCTTCCAGTTCGTTCGGGTAAACGTTGAAACCAGAGACCAGGATCATGTCTTTCTTGCGATCGACGATGCGCATGTAGCCATCCGGCTGGATCAGCGCGATGTCACCGGTCTTCAACCAGCCTTCGCTGTCGAGGATTTCGTCGGTGGCGTCCTGACGCTGCCAGTAGCCCTTCATCACTTGCGGGCCCTTGACGCACAGCTCGCCGATTTCGCCCATAGGCTGCTCGACACCGGCATCGTCGATGACTTTGCACAGGGTCGACGGCACCGGAATGCCGATGGTGCCGATCTGGATGTTCTGGATCGGATTGACCGTGGCCACCGGGCTGGTTTCGGTCATGCCGTAACCTTCGCAGATCGAGCAACCGGTCACCGCTTTCCAGCGCTCGGCGGCCGCCAGTTGCAGGGCCATGCCGCCGGACAGGGTAACTTTCAGGTTGGAGAAATCCAGCTTGCGGAAACCTTCGTTGTTGCACAGCGCCACGAACAGCGTGTTCAAACCGACAAAGCCGCTGAACTTCCACTTCGACAGTTCCTTGACCATCGCCGGCAGGTCGCGCGGGTTGCTGATCAGGATGTTGTGTTGCCGATCAGCATCATCGCCATGCAATGAAAGGTGAACGCATAGATGTGGTACAGCGGCAGCGGGGTGATCAGGATCTCGCAACCTTCATTGAGGTTGGAGCCCATCAGCGCCTTGCACTGCAGCATGTTGGCGACGAGGTTGCGATGGGTCAGCATCGCGCCTTTGGCCACGCCGGTGGTGCCGCCGGTGTACTGCAACACCGCGACATCGCTGCTGTGCGGATTGGCTTCGGCCACCGGCTGGCCCTGGCCCTTGCTCAGCACGTCGTTGAACTTGACGGCTTTAGGCAGGTGATAGGCCGGGACCATCTTCTTCACGTACTTGATCACGCTGTTGATCAGCAGGCGCTTGACCGGCGGCAGCAGGTCGGCGACTTCGGTGACGATGACGTGCTTGACGCCGGTCTTCGGCACCACAGCTTCCGCCAGGTGCGCCATGTTGGCCAGGCAGACCAGCGCCTTGGCGCCGGAGTCGTTGAATTGGTGTTCCATTTCCCGCGCGGTGTACAGCGGGTTGGTGTTGACCACGATCAGCCCGGCGCGGATCGCACCGAAGACGGCGACCGGATACTGCAGAACGTTGGGCAGTTGCACGGCGATTCGATCACCGGGCTGCAAGTCGGTATGCTGTTGCAGATACGCGGCAAACGCACCGGACAATTCGTACAGTTCACCGTAGGTGATTGTCTTGCCCAGGTTGCTGAAAGCCGGCTTGTTGGCGAAGCGTTGGCAGGATTGCTTCAACACTGCCTGAATATTCGGGTACTCGTCTGGATTGATGTCGGCAGCAATTCCAGCCGGGTATTTATCCTTCCAAAAGTCTTCGATCATGGAAGCCCACTCCTCAGCAACGCGAATTCTTCACCGCATTTGATGCGATTATTATTGGTGTGTGTTTTGTATTGGTGAATCTGGCTTTTCTACAGGCCGAGAAGTCACAAAGCGCGCCGAGAGTAGCAGCTTTGCCGAGGGCCGACTAGAGCCAAAAGCGGCCTCCATGGTCACTTTAATGACTCAAGACTTTCTAACAGTCATTTTAGAGCAAAAATCCTATACCACCCTGAAAGCCCTGGTTTTCCGGGACTTCACCGCCCAAAAAGCATCGCGGGCAAGCCCGCTCCCACAAGGTTGATGGAGATCCCTGTGGGAGCGTGGCTTGCCCGCGATCCGCGCAACGCGCGGCCATTCACCGATCAGGCGATATCACGCAACTCCCGCCGCAGAATCTTCCCGACCGGCGTCATCGGCAACGACTCACGCAGCACGATGTGTTTCGGCACCTTGTAAGCGGTGAAATTCTCTTTGCAGTACGCCTTGAGTTCTTCGAGGCTGACCCCGGTTTCCCGCGCCACCACAAACAGCTTCACCGCCTCCCCCGAACGCTCGTCCGGCACGCCGATCACTGCGCAGTTGGCAACCTTCGGATGCGCCATGATCACGTCTTCGATCTCGTTGGGGTACACGTTGAAACCGGAGACGATGATCATGTCCTTCTTGCGGTCGACGATGCGCACAAAGCCGTCCGGGTCGATCACCGCAATATCACCGGACTTGAACCAGCCCTCGGCGTCCAGCACTTCGGCGGTGGCCTCGGGTTTGTGCCAGTAGCCTTTCATGATCTGCGGGCCCTTGATGCACAGCTCGCCGCGCTCGCCCATCGGCTGTTCGACGCCCTCATCATCGATGACTTTCAGCAGCGTACCCGGCACCGGCAGACCGACCGTGCCCAGACGCGACTTGTCGCCATACGGGTTGGTGCAGGCCACCGGCGACGTTTCGGTCAGGCCGTAACCTTCGGTGATGCGGCAACCGGTGATCTGCTCCCAGCGCTCGGCGGTGGCCTTGACCAGCGCGGTACCGCCGGAGTTGGTCAGCTTGAGGCTGGAGAAATCCAGGGTCTTGAAGTCCGGGTGCTCCATCAGCGCGACGAACAACGTATTCAGGCCGAGCAACGCCGAGAAACGCCAGTTCTTCAGCTCTTTGATGAAGCCTGCAATGTCCCGCGGGTTGGTGATCAGCACGTTGTGGTTGCCCGAAACCATCATGCACATGCAATTCGCGGTAAAGGCATAGATGTGGTACAGCGGCAGCGGCGCCACCATCACCTCCTGCCCTTCGCGCAGCAGCGGCTGACCGTCCGGCCCCAACTGCGCAAGACACGCGCGCACCTGCTGCATGTTCGCCACGAGGTTGCCGTGGGTCAGCATCGCGCCCTTGGCCAGACCGGTGGTGCCGCCGGTGTATTGCAACACGGCGATGTCGTCGAGACCGACTTTCAGCGGTTTGATCCCCAGACCACGACCCAGGCGCAACGCACTCTTGAACGAAATCGCCTGGGGCAGCGAATAGTCGGGGACCATTTTCTTCACTTTGCTGACCACGGTGTTGATCAGCCAGCCCTTGGCGGTGGGCAGCATGTCGCCCATCTTTGCTTCGATCAGGTATTGGATGTCAGTGTCCGGCAGCACTTTCTGAACCTTCTGCCCGAACATGTTCAGGTACACCAGCGCGCGGGCGCCGGAATCCTTGAACTGGTGGCGCATCTCGCGCGCGGTGTACAGCGGGTTGGTGTTGACCACGATCAGTCCGGCGCGCAAGGCGCCGAACACGGCAATCGGATATTGCAGCACGTTGGGCATCTGCACCGCGATGCGATCCCCCGGCACCAGATCGGTGTGGGCCTGCAGGTAACCGGCGAACGCCGCGCTGTAGCGTTCGAGTTCAGCGTAGGTCAGGGTCACGCCCATATTGCTGAAGGCCGGACGGTCGGCGAATTTCTTGCAGGAACGCTCAAACACCTCGATCACCGACTTGAACTCGCCCATGTCGATGTCCAGTGGTACGCCGGCGGGGCGTTTGTCATTCCAGAAATCAGGTTGCATTGTTCTTGTCCTCTTTACCTGAATCGATCCGGGAGCCGCTTTTCTGTGGTTTCGCGCTGATCCCTGAGGGCACAAAGCAAAAAGCGGAGCTTCACGGACACTAGCAGTTATGGCCATTGAGGCAAATATGGGCGATGGCGACATTGATCGTATGAATCTTCCTGCCGTGGCGTGAGCTGATCGGACGCGCTATACAATGCTACGACTGCGGGCCGATACCGCTCGATAAAAAGGAATTGCCATGATCCACCGAGGCTTTTGGCTGGACGCGAGTGACCGCAGCCGCCTGTTCGTCAACCAGTGGCTGCCGGCTGCGCCCTTGAAAGCGCTGATCCTGCTGGCCCACGGCATGGCCGAACACAGCGCGCGCTATGAACGGCTGGCGAATGCGTTCTGCGAACAAGGCTACGGTGTGTACGCCCCGGACCTGCGCGGCCATGGCAAGACCGCCGAACACGGGACGCTCGGGCATTTCGCCGATAACGACGGCTGGTGCAAGGTGATCGGCGATCTGGCCAATCTCAATCAGCACATCGGCCAGCAGCATCCCGAGGTACCGATCATCCTGCTCGGGCACAGCATGGGCAGCTACCTCGCCCAGGGTTACCTGCTGCATCACAGCGCCAGCCTGCACGGGGCGATTCTCAGCGGTTCGAACTTCCAGCCGGTGGCGCTTTACGGCGCGGCGCGACAGATCGCCCGATTCGAAAAACTGCGTCAGGGTGGCAAGGGCCGCAGTGCGCTGATCGAGTGGCTGTCGTTCGGCTCGTTCAACAAGAAATTCAAACCGGCGCGCACGCCGTTCGACTGGCTGAGCCGCGACCCGGTCGAGGTCGATCTGTATGCCAGAGACCCGTTGTGCGGCTTTCGCTGCACCAATCAATTGTGGATCGACTTGCTCGGCGGCTTGCAGCAGATCAGCAAAGCGTCCAATCTCGCCCAGATCGACCCGGGCCTGCCGCTGCTGGTGATCGGCGGTGAATGTGATCCGGTGAGCGAAGGCAAGCGTCTGACAGATCTGGCCGAAGCGTTGCGCGCGGCCGGCAGCCAGAACCTGCAACTGAAGATCTACCCGCAGGCGCGGCACGAATTGTTCAATGACACCAATCGCGACGAAGTGATTGCCGATGTGCTGACCTGGATCGACCAGGCGCTGAGCCATCGCCGCCCGCATCGCAGCGAATAATTTTTTGTGGATTCACTTTAATCCGTCACAGGAATCAAGACCGATGACCCAGGTTACCAACATCCCTTACGAAGCCCTCGAAGTCGGCCAGACCGCCAGCTACAGCAAGACTGTCGAAGAGCGCGACATTCAGCTGTTCGCCGCAATGTCGGGCGACCACAACCCGGTGCACCTGGACGCCGAGTTCGCTGCCGCCAGCATGTTCAAGGAACGCATCGCCCACGGCATGTTCAGCGGTGCCCTTATCAGCGCGGCGGTTGCCTGCGAGTTGCCTGGCCCGGGCACCATCTACATCGGTCAGCAGATGAGCTTTCAGAAGCCGGTGAAGATCGGCGATACCCTGACCGTGCGCCTGGAAATCCTCGAGAAACTGCCGAAGTTTCGTGTGCGCATCGCCACTCGCGTGTTCAATCAGCGTGATGAGTTGGTAGTGGATGGCGAGGCTGAGATCCTCGCGCCGCGTAAACAGCAGACCGTGACGTTGCCGACGTTGCCGGCGATCAGCATTGGCTGATTAAAAGATCGCAGCCTTCGGCAGCTCCTACAGGGGAACGCATTCCAATGTAGGAGCTGCGGCAGGCTGCGATCTTTGGTTTTCCCCTCACGCATAAAAAAACGCCAGACCAGCTGGCGTTTTTTGTAACCTGCGAACGCTTACGAACGAGCGCGAGCCTGGTTACGCAGGGCTTTCACCTGGTCGTGGTTACGTTGTACACCGTGGTACTGACGCTCAACCAGGTCACGAATGCCGACCAGACCGTGCTTGTTGATTTTCTCGATGGCTTCACGATAAGCCTTCAGCGCATGGTCTTCACCGCGCTCGGCTTCGTTCAGTACAGCCTCTTCGTCCTTGCCAGTGAACATGGCTTTGACGTCGACCCAGCGACGGTGCAGGTCACCGCTAACGCTGGTGGAGGTTTCCGGATCGCCGCCCAGCTTGCGCACTTCAGCCTGCAGTTCAGCGGCGGCAGTCGCGCAATCGGCAGAACGGGTCACAAACAGGGTTTTCAGTTCTGGGTGCTTGATGTCTTCAGCGCAAGTCTTGAACCCTTCCTGGCCGTCCTTGCAGGTTTCGATCAGGTCGTTGAGTACAGAGATGGCTTCTTTATTCATGTCAGTCATTTTTCAATTCCTTGCGGTTGGTTGAAGATGCAAGGGTTATTGCAGTGTGCGTGCCAGCTTTTCATTCAAAAATAAATCGTTATATTTCAATAAGTTAAAGATATTTGAACTATCTGTATCACGGTTATTTGCATGATCTGTCATTTGGCCTGCATGCAGAATGCCTGTATTTTCCTGACTGTTCTGAATCCAGATGATTGCCACTGATGAATCCTGAAAAACTTGAACTGCTGATCACCCGTGAAATGCCCTTCGGCAAGTACAAGGGCCGGATCATTGCCGACCTGCCTGGGCCTTACCTGAACTGGTTTGCCCGCGAAGGTTTTCCCCACGGCGAACTCGGCGGACTGCTGGCGCTGATGCAGGAAATCGACCATAACGGCCTGTCGGATCTGCTCGAACCGTTACGCGCCAAACACGGCAAACCTGCCCCGCGCCACTGAAGCGCCCTCCTCCCAAGAGCCTCGACCATGCCTGACAACACCCGCCGCGCCCGTGACGAAGCTTTCTGGCAAACCTTCGCCGATCGCTACGAAGCGCAAACCGGCCCGCTGAACCTGGAGAACGGTTACTTCGGACGCATGTCGCGCACGGTGATCGAGGACTACCAGCGCAACATCGAGCTGATCAACACCCGCAACTCGGTGTATGTGCGCCAGCGTTTCGAACAGCACGACAGCCTGGAGATCCGTGCGCAACTGGCCGAGACCATCGGTGTGCGCGCGCAGAGTGTGGCCTTCACCCGCAACGCCAGCGATGCGCTGCAGTCACTGATCCGCAATTACAACCGCCTGCAATCGGGCGATCAGGTGCTGATCAGCGACTTGGAATACGACACGGTCAAGGGCGCCATGCGCTGGCTGTCACGCCATCGCGGCGTCGACGTGATCGAGATCAACCATGCGCATCCGGCGAGTTTCGACAGCCTGCTGGACAGCTACCGCGAAGCCTTCATCCGCTATCCGAAACTCAAGCTGATGGCCCTGACCCATGTCACCCACCGCACCGGGCTGGTGATGCCGGTGCAGGCCATCGCCGCGCTGGCGAAACAGCATGGCGTGGACATCATCCTCGACGGCGCTCACGCCCTCGGCCAGATCGACTTCAATCTGGAAGCCATGGGCATCGCCTTCGCCGGTTTCAACCTGCACAAATGGATCGGCGCACCACTGACCCTGGGCTTTCTGTATATCGCCCCGCAGCGTCTGGCCGACATCGACCCGGACATGGGCGAAATGCACTTCCCCGCGAGCGACATCCGCGCCCGCACCCCGTACAGCACGCCGAACATTCCGGCGCTGATGTCGCTGCCGCTGGTGTTCGAGGAGCACCGTTCACTCGGCGGGGCGGCGGCCAAGGGGGCGCGACTCAATTACCTGCGCAATCTGTGGGTCAGCGCGGTGCGCCACCTGCCGGGGATCGAAGTGATGACCCCGGACGATCCGCGCCTGTATTGCGGGATCACCTCGATGCGTTTCACACGCCACGCCGATCAACAGGCAATGGTCGAGCGCCTGCTCAACGAGTACAACCTGTTCACTGTGGTGCGCAACGGCGCAGCGAGCGGACCGAGCATCCGTATCACGCCGGGGCTGACCACCACTGCGGCTGACATGCAGTTGCTGACCCGTGCACTCAACGAGCTGCGCTGATCCGCTCACACGGTGAACTTGTCGAAGTCCTCGGGCTTGATCTGCGACGAGGCGGCGAACGTATCGATGCCGATGGTCAGGTGGCCGAAAAATCCGTCCTCGTGAGAGTCGCGGCCGATCGGCCACACGGTCAGGGTCGACCCCTCGCCGCCCATGTTGGCGTAGTAGCTGTCGTCGGCATTGTTCAACGGTGCCGAGGCACGCCCGCGATAGTCCCGGGCATTGAGCACCGCGCGTGACACCACTTCGGGGAAATACAGCTGGCCAACCCAGGCCACGTTGCGCTCCTCCAGATATTCACTGCCGCTGACCATGCGCACCGCCACGTGAATGTGCAGCGCCCGACCGGCATAGAACCCCGGATAGATGGTGGTGAAGCGCACCCGCCCCTGCTGATCGCAGAACTGGCTGCCGCGCAGGTAAGTGTCATCGTCGGTGCGCGGCACTGAGCCGATGGCATCGGAGTCGACCTCCAGATCCGGATTGATCCGGCTCCACCCCGAATAGGCGCCCCGTGCATTGCAATGCCAGATGTCCACCAGTGCCCCGCTCACCGGCTGGCCGGTCATCGCGTCGACGATACTCAGGCGCAGCAGCAAGGGCAGCCCCTCGGCGCCTTCGCTGATGTTGCGCCGCAGCAACTTCGGATTGCGGAAGTAAGGCCCGGCGATCTGCTCGGGGGCCAACTGATAGATCGATGGTGACGGTGCGGTTGAAGTGTCTCGTTCCATGACGCGTTCTCTTCTCCATAAGAGAACGCAGGTTAACGCCACGTCCAAAGGCCCGTGCGGTAACTATGTATCGCAGCGTAACGAATGACTATGTAGGAGCTGCCGCAGGCTGCGATCTTTTGATCTTGATTAAAAAACAACATCAAAAGATCGCAGCCTGCGGCAGCTCCTACAGGGGTTTGGTTTTTTTCGGGCAAAAAAAACGGTGCACCGACCAAGCGCACCGTAAAGCCGTAGAACACACAACGAAGTGTCAGGTAAAACGTTTAGTCGAGCAGCGCCAGGGCCTCGGCGGTGCATTCCTGAATGCGCGCCCAGTCGCCGTTCTTGATCCACTCGGGATCAAGCATCCAGCTGCCGCCCACGCACATGACGTTTTTCAACGCCATGTAGCTCTTGATGTTGGCCGGGCCGACGCCGCCAGTCGGGCAGAATTTCACTTCGCCGAACGGGCCGCCGAGTGCCTTGATTGCTGCTACACCGCCGCTGACTTCCGCCGGGAACAGCTTGAAGCGGCGATAACCCAGGCCATAGCCTTCCATGATGCCGGAGGCGTTGCTGATGCCCGGCAGCAGCGGAATCGGGCTGTCGACGCTGGCTTCGAGCAGGTCACGGGTGATGCCCGGGGTGACGATGAACTGCGAACCCGCCGCTTCCGCCGCCGCAAGCATGTTGCGATCAAGTACGGTGCCGGCACCGGTCACCAGCTCCGGACGCTGCTCACGCAGGATCTGGATCGCCTTGAGACCGAACTGCGAACGCAGGGTCACTTCCAGCGCGGTCAGGCCACCGGCGGCCAGAGCGTCGGCCAGTGGCAGCACGTCCTGTTCACGGGCGATGGTGATCACCGGCAGAATCCGCGCCTTGCGCAGAGGCTGTCGATCAGGGCAACTTTGTCCGCCATGGAAACGGTCGGGGATGGGGTT
>Ga0153923_100340_pt1 | contig 16606 bp, 13 predicted proteins | sample TSNJ007MetaG_FD_104682 | JGI IMG/M metagenome (GOLD analysis project Ga0153923, IMG submission 104682) | Attine ant fungus gardens microbial communities from New Jersey, USA - TSNJ007 MetaG | ecosystem: Host-associated > Fungi > Mycelium > Unclassified | place: USA: New Jersey, Brendon T. Byrne... | reverse complement strand
TATCCGTTCATTCAGAAATATTTTGTTCAAGGTATGACACTTGGCGCTGTGAAGAGCTAATCACAGCTAATAGGGGAGCATAGTCTCCCCTAAGCTTTAAGAGTGTTTTGTATCCGTTTTCTTTTCTTGTGGGAAGTTTTGGGATAAGTATTAACAGGATTTATCTGTGATACGATAGATAAACAATTTTAAGGAGGGTTTATGTAATGGGGAATAATAGAAAAATAAAAGCTAAAGCAACTGCACTTACACTTACTTCTATTATGATGCTCGGCATGCTCGCAGGTTGTGGTGGAAACAACGGCAATAATGCAGCTGGAGATGCAGCTGGAAATGCAACAAATAAGGGGAATGCGGCTAATTCGGCCAATGCGGTTGAGGATACTTCTCCGCTCACGATGACTTTCTTCAGTGCTGACCCTAACCCGAACTGGACAGGCATGCAAGATGAAGTAGGTAAAGTGATTACGGAAAAAACAGGAGTTACCTTGAATGCTGAATACGCGGTTGGTGACCCTGCTCAGAAAGTAGCGTTGATCGCAGCGAGCGGTGATTATCCGGATCTGATCAGTGCCAAGACCGACGTAAGCAAGCTGGTGGATGCAGGCGCAATGCTTGATCTGACAGATCTGATTGAAAAATATGCTCCGAACATCAAAAAAGTATTAGGCGAAGAAGGCATGAAACGCTCACGCTACAGTGACGATGACCACGCGATCTATGCTATTCCTACGTACGCAGGTGTTGATAACAAATACTTTGATGCTGGTGGCGGATTTGAACTACAACACCGTGCTGTTAAAGAAGCGGGATATCCTGCAATTAAAACTGTCCAAGATTATGAGAACGTAATCAAGGCTTACCTGGAAAAACATCCAACCGATGAAAATGGTAACAAAAACATCGGTCTGACCCTAAATGCAGATGATTGGTACATGTACATTACAGTAACTAACCCAGCATTCACTACTACAGGCTCTCCTGATGATGGAGAATATGCAATTGATATCGACACACAAGAAGTAACTTATCACTTCCGTCGTCCTGCTGAGAAAGAATATTTCCGCTGGCTCAACCATATGAACGATATCGGATTGCTTGACCCGGAAAGCTTCGTTCAAAAGTATGATCAGTACAAAGCTAAAATCGCTACCGGCCGTGTTATTGGTTTGATCGACCAAGACTGGGGTTATGGCGATGGAGAAAGAGCATTGAAAGCTGAAGGTAAGCTGGATCAAGGATACGGACACTATCCAGTAACCCTATCTGAAGAGTACAAAGAAACTTCCTTCTGGCCTACAGGCTTTATGGGTGGTAACGGCATTGGGATCAGTGTAGATGCTAAAGATCCGGTACGTGCAATTAAATTCTTGGACTACTTAGCTTCCGATGAAGGTCAAGTATTGGTTAACTGGGGTATCGAAGGCAAGCATTACAACGTAGTTGACGGCAAACGCGTCATTCCTGAAGATGTGAACAACCGTAAATATAATGACACTACCAATTTCCAAAAAGAAACAGGACTTGGCAATGTCGGATCAAACTACGCTCTGCTTAGCGCTCACTATGGTGACGGCGTATTGGATCCAACTGGAAACTACTATACCACTCGTTTCCCTGAGCAAGTAACAGTAGGCTACAATGCGGTTGAAAAAGAAACACTTGCTGCTTATAAAGCAACAACTTGGAAAGACCTCTTCCCAAATGAAGATGAATTCAAAGTTAAACCTTGGGGCGCGGCATGGAACATCACGATTCCTGGGGATAGCGAAATTGTCGTTCTCGACAACAAGCTGAAGGATATCAGTTGGAAACGGATTCCTGAAGCCATCTTGTCCAAGCCAGCTGATTTCGACAAAGTTTGGGATGCTTACATGGCTGAACTGGATAAAGCTGGTGTGACGAAAGCTGAAGATTTACGTGAAGAGCTGGTTAAACAACGCGTGAAACTTTGGAATGAGTAATTATTCCTGGAACACGGCTAATAAAATAAAAGCATGAAGATGGCGGGAAGTCCGAACGAAAGTCCGGGCTTCCCGCCAATTTCTTTTCATCTGTAATTATAGGATAGGAGGAATATACGTGGGAGAAAGTAAGAACACTGGGGTTCATGATCTCTGGTATAAGCAGCCGGCGGCTGAATGGGAAGAAGCACTGCCCGTGGGTAACGGCCGTTTGGGCGGTATGATCTTTGGCGGAACGGAAGAAGAACTAATTCAACTAAATGAAGACACCTTATGGTCGGGATTTCCGCGGGATACAGCTAATTATGAGGCGCTGCGCCATTTGACTCCGGCCAAACAATTAGTGGCAGAGGGGAAATACAAGGAAGCGGAAGCACTGGTAGATTCCAAAATGTTAGGCAGACGGACTGAATCCTATCAACCGCTCGGAGACTTGCGAATGAAGTTTAATCTTGGTGGTTCTGTAGAGGATTATCAGAGGGGGCTTGATTTGGATCAAGCGCTTGCTACGGTATCCTATACTGCTGGGGATGTAAGGATTGTGCGCGAAGTTTTGGCCAGCAGACCAGATGAACTTATAGTCATTCATATCCGTGCAGAGGGGAAAGAGGGGCTGGGTATTTTGCCGGATTTCTCAGTGGCTCTGACTTCGCCGCATCCTTTCCGACTAGAGATCACTCCGGATGGCGCGCTGATGATGACCGGTCGTGCTCCATCGCATGTGGCTGATAATTATGTAGGAGATCATCCGCGTGCCGTATTATACGAAGAGGGGCTTGGCATAAGTTTTGCCGCTGCAATGGAGATCCGTACAGATGGCGGCAAATGTAATGCTGAGAACGGCATGTTGTCGGTTTCAGGTGCGCGCTCCATTACGATCCGCCTAGCTGCCGCGACCGATTATGCCGGGTATGACCGGATGCCAGGAAGCGGCGGTAAGCTACCTTCGGAGTTGTGCCTAGAGCAATTGGCTTTGTCCTCTAATGGATATGCAGAGCTGAAGCAGCGCCATCTAGAGGATCATCAGTCCTTGTTCCGCCGCGTGGAGTTGACGCTTGCACCTTCGTCCTCCCGGATAGAGCTTCCCACGGATGAGCGACTAGCACGGTACCAGGAGGGGCAGGCAGATTCTGCGCTAGAAGCGCTGCTGTTCCAGTATGGCCGCTACCTGATGATTGCTGGCTCACGACCGGGGACGCAAGCTCTGAATTTGCAAGGGATCTGGAATCCCTATCTTCAGCCGCCATGGAACAGCAATTATACGACTAATATAAACACTGAAATGAATTATTGGCCAGCCGAGTTATGCGGGTTGGGTGAATGCCATGAACCTCTAATCGATTTTATTACGGAGCTTAGTGTGGCTGGCAGCCGTACAGCAAATATTCATTATGGCGCACGTGGCTGGACGGTGCATCATAATACAGATTTGTGGCGTATGACGTCTCCGTCAGACGGCAAGGCGATGTGGGCATTTTGGCCAATGGGAGGCGTTTGGCTCTCTCGCCAATTGTGGGAGCGTTACGCTTTCCGTCCAGATGAGGAATATTTGCGAAACACAGCTTATCCTTTGTTAAAGGGAGCCGCGTTATTTTGTCTGGATTGGCTGGTAGAGCTGCCTGATGGAAGATGGACAACGGGTCTGTCTACCTCACCGGAGAATGTATTCTTGACTGCTGATGGCACGCCATGCAGTGTTTCAGCTGGCTCAGCTATGGATTTATCGCTGATCGCTGAGCTGTTCAAGCATTGCATTCAGGCTGCTGAGATTTTGAATACCGATGCCCAGCTGAGGCAGGAGCTACGCCAGAAACAGGAACGACTCGCTCATCCTGGGATTGCACCGGACGGACGTATTCGTGAATGGAATGAGGATTTTGCTGAACAAGAGCCTGGGCACCGCCATGTCTCTCATTTGTATGATTTATATCCCGGGAATGTAATTAGTCCTTCCTTCACACCAGAGCTAGCAGAGGCGGCAGCGTTATCGCTTAAGAAGCGCTTGGAAGGCGGGGGCGGACACACGGGCTGGAGTGCAGCCTGGCTACTAAATCTATATGCACGTTTGAAGGATGGAGAGAGTGCGTATAGCTGTTTACGTCGTATTTTGCAGGATTCAAGTCTGCCGAATTTATTCGGTAATCACCCTCCATTTCAAATTGACGGTAACTTCGGAACTACGGCCGGAGTTGCTGAGATGCTCTTGCAGAGTCATCAGGAAGGGCTTGAATTATTACCCGCTCTTCCAGAAGAGTGGTCTGAAGGAAGTGTGAAAGGCTTGATAGCCCGAGGCGGCTTTATCACAAATATAGAATGGCATGAGGGACGCTTAACGAAGGCGGAACTGACCTCGACGCATGGACAAATATGCAGAATTTACAGTTACCAGCCTTTGCTCATTCAAAGTCCCGATGGTTCACGAATAGGGATAGAGATGGAATTTGAAACCGTTATAGGAGAGACCTATATCATTACACCGCAAAGCGAATAAAACACATCGTTCTAGCATATAGGCTGTTCTCAGAGTAGAATTATTCTACAGGGAGCAGTCTTTTTTTGCCTAAACGCTCATTATCTATTAAATGGTAGGGTTCATTACAAGTCTATAGGAGCCGGAGGAACAGAATATATATGTGGAAAAAACGCTTCACATTAGTAAAGATCATTCTGGGAGGAGTGATTATATTCGCTGCTATTCCACCGATGATTTATTGGGGCTGGGGTCATGCTTATGCGGCTTCGAGTTCACCCACCCTTCGTTCTGTAAATGAAGTAGCGCAGAAGCTAACGGGTGCAATGAACAACCGCAGGGAGACCATTACTTTTACTTATGAGAGCAAAGCTTCAAATTTGAAAACGAAAATACAAGCGGCTCTGGATCAAGCGATGGCTAGTGACCCTTATTTGTATTACATTATAGACAGCTACGGATATACTTATCGAGGAAGCGCAAGCTCTGTAAAAGTTACGGTGGAAGTGAAATATTTGGAGACGCTGGAGCAGACGGCTTTTGTAAACAAAGAAGTGAAGGCTGCGCTGAAGAAGATCATAACGCCGGGCATGAACAATCATCAGAAGGTGAAGGCTATCCACGATTGGGTTGTGCTTCATCTGAAGTATGACACTTCGTATCGTAAATATACGGCTTATGAAGGATTGAAGAGTGGCAGCGCCGTTTGCCAAGGGTATTCGCTGTTGACCTATAAGCTGTTAAAGGAGGCTGGATTCACGAATAAAATCGTTGAGGGTACAGCCAAACAGCCTGGAGGACGTAGCCAGTTGCATGCCTGGAATCTTGTGCTGTTAGATGGACGGTGGTATCATCTCGACACGACTTGGGATGACCCGACACCTGATAAAGCAGGTGTGGTTAGCACTGCATACTACTTGAGAACGGATGCGCAGATGCGTCAGGACCATAGCTGGACGAAGTCTTATCCGGCAGCTTCTGTAGGTTATCATAAGACCTTGTCTGCGCTTGTGGAGCGTGGAGGACAGAATGCGGCTGTCTATAAACAGCTTCAGAAGGATCTCAATTATGAGCTATATGCCGAGGAGCTAATTGTACGTTCGGTAGGAGATCTGACTCGGCTAGCGAATAAGGCAATTGCCTCCGGTGAGGTGTCTATATTATTCCGTTATCAAGGGAGTGGGACCAAGCTTAAGAACGACCTGCAGGAGCTATATAAGCTTGGACTAGAGGATGTATCTTACTCCAGTTCTGCTTTTGACAATACGGGCGATCTCAAAGTGTTTGTGACCTGGGAATAGAAGGATAACCAAAAAGGACATCCCATAAGCCTAAGTGGCTACGGGACGTCCTTTTTTGTTTTTTACCGGGTCTATTTTATTCTGGGTGAGTACTTAGGTCGCATTTATCCAAAGGAATAATATTACTCTTCCGGAACCAGCGATAGCCTACCCAGATCAAGACAAACAGCGGCAAGCTGATATAGGAAACGGCGATACCATACCAGTCGATATTTCCACCTGAGAAGGCGCCCATATTCTGACCGAGGATAGCTACAATACAAAGTCCTAAAGCAAAGATAGGTCCGAATGGGAACCATCTAGCTCGGTAAGGTAGTTCATCTAGCGAATGCCCTTGTGCTATAAAAGCACGTCTGAAACGGTAATGGCAGACCGCAATACCCAACCAGTTAATAAATCCGCACATACCAGAGGCGTTCAGTAGCCAGTTATATACGGCACCGTCACCAAAGAATGAAGCGAGAAAGGCGAGCATTCCGACAGCCGTAGTTACTAGCAAAGCGCCAACAGGGACACCACGGCGATTGAGCTTACCCAGTGCGCGCGGAGCCATGCCATCCTTAGCCATTGCATACAGGACACGGGTGGAAGCATACATTCCAGAGTTCCCTGCCGACAGTACAGAGCTGAGAATGACGGCATTCATTACGGATGCAGCAATTGCAAGCCCGGCTTTATTGAACACGATCGTAAACGGACTGACTCCGATGTCATCGATGCCTCCACGCAGAAGATCTGGATTTGTATAAGGAATCAACATTCCGATTACAAATATAGCAAGGATATAAAAGATTAATATACGCCAGAATACTTGGCGGATCGCAATTGGGACGTTGCGGCGTGGGTTCTCGCTCTCACCAGCAGCAACGCCGATTAGCTCGGTACCCTGGAAGGAGAATCCGGCTGCCATAAAGACCCCGACGAAGGCGAAGAAGCCACCGTGGAAGGAGCTGCCCCCGATTTGGAAGTTACTGAAGCCTACGGCTTCTCCACCCATAATGCCGAATATCATGAGGACACCGACAACGAGGAAGGCGATAACGGTAATGATTTTGATAATGGCAAACCAATATTCTGATTCCCCGTAGCCACGAGCAGATAGGAAGTTTAGGCCGAACATCAGCAGTAGGAACACCAGACTCCAGAGAAAGGAAGGGCTGTCCGGGAACCAATATTTAATGATGACGGTAGCCGCTGATAGCTCTGCTGCAATCGTAACCGCCCAGTTATACCAGAAGTTCCAGCCGATGGCGAAGCCAAAGGCGGGGCTGACGAAACGAGTGCCGTAGGTACTGAAGGACCCGGAGTCCGGTAAATAGGTGGCGAGCTCCCCAAGACTAGTCATGAGAAAATAAACCATTACACCCACAGCCGTATAAGCTAGAAGCGCTCCACCAGGTCCTGCTGAAGCGATCGCGCCGCCACTGGCTAGAAACAGACCCGTTCCAATAGATCCGCCAAGCGCGATCATGGTCAAATGTCTTGCTTTGAACGATTTTTTTAGCGCAGGCTGATTTATGTTGCCTTGCGCTGGGTTTTGCTGATTGCCCTGCATGAATATGACACTCCTTATGATCTAATCTTACTGTTCATGAACGGGGAGTGCTGAGCTGCTGACTCCCGCAAGGCGGGAGGTATACTTCGTGATTTCCAGAAGGTTATGGATGACTGTACGAAACATACAAATTCTGTAAACGCAAAGAAGCCGCAAACTATGTCTGCGGCTTCCATCTATACAGCTCCGCATCATACTCCCTGTGAAGATAGCGCAACACACTGCAGTCTGCTACTTACGCAGGCTGTACAATGTGACAGTTCCGTGCCTTTCGGCAACGGCCCCAGCCTGCACCGCTGTAAGAGCTACAGCGCAAGCTTCGGCGGATATTCCTTTCGGCGTGATTCATAGACGGCTCTAACGTCTCCACACGCGTACTCTTTATATCCGCGACCTCTACCTCATCTTAGTATGACGAGGCTATCTTTACTTCATTCATTTATAAACAACAGGAATTAGTATAAAGCAAGTTTACTTCTCAAAGCAATGACAAAATCAGGTACTTCCATGTTAATTACGACGGCGTTCTGACATCTGTTGCCATACGGTGCCTGCTGCGGCTTCACCTGAGGCGATACGCTCCAAAGCCATCTTGGCCTGAAGGCCAACCTCGAACTCTGGATCATCCGCTGCAAGTGTGAGCGCATCTTGAGCTTCGGATGTACCAACTTCGTAGAGAAAACGAGCTGCGCGCCAGCGGACAAGCTTGCTCTTATCTGTTAGCGCCGCCGTCATCACTGGCGTGGCGGCAGGATCGCCGATGTCGGACAGCGTATCGCCAGCCGTACGTCTTACGGCTGGGGCGCTGTCAGCCATCGCCTCATAGAGCAGCTCCATCGCCTCAGGCGTGCGAAGGTCGCCAAGATACACAACCGCAAGCCTGCGAATATGCAGCTTGGGATCGTGTAGCGCCGCCTTAAGCTCCGGCAGGAGCTCCGCCGTCGGCGTAAGATCCTCTAGCGCGGCGTAGCGCACGCGCCAATCCTCATGCTTCAGGTCTCGCAGCAGCTCATCCTGTGTGCGAGTTCGTCTCTGCTCGACGAACTCACCTTCGGCTCCGTGCGCAATGGCTTGCTGCACGAGGGAGTCGAGGCGTTCCTGCGGATACGCTGCCTCGATCTCTTGCTCGACCTCGCGCGCAATGTCCGCGGGCTCGCCATAACGCACGCCGTAATCAGTGAGCTTACGCTCTTTGATCATTACGGCGCTGGCCACATCCATAACCGCTTTAGTGAAGCGGTTAGCTAAGGATATGCGCTCCTCATTCGCGCCCGTTTTGACGCGGATTTGCATCGGAATTCCGCGGAACAATTGGACGAAGACTTGCGCTTCCCCAAAATGAGCACCCGCATTCTCGTCAGCAAGGCTCCAATCTCCAGTTACACCTTCGCTGTTAGCGAAGCGGCTTTGAACTTCTCTTAGAATGGCTGCCCAATCGGCATTGCCTTTGCGCTCAAGTGCTGCGAAGTCAGCAGCATGATAAATGCTAATAACGCCCGGTATCGTTAACATTTCACGTGCCCAAGCAGGTGCGGAACGCTCACTTTCTGGAGTATAGGTTCTGCGAATTCCGGGTTCTAAACTTTCGTCCAAATGTAGCTTCATCGTATTTGGACTTGGAGTCGGTTCAATAAAAGTAATCTTCATACGTAGCTCCCCCTTGAACGGTATATGCACCGCCATACTTTATACACATATTATCTCATTTCTGGCGTGAAACCAAAAGAACTCTTCTATTATTTCGCTAAAGTCTGCAATTGTGATGAATAAAAGGGCGAACCTTTATCATGCTATTTGTATATTTTGCAAAATACGCTGCTGTTCAATATAGTTGTAGTATATTCGCTAAAGCTAGGATTGCTCGGTAAACTTCTGTAGAAGAGGTGTTGTATGCCTAAAACTCGTTACCATAACGTCGATAATGTAAGTACCGATAAATCATTAAAGGAATTTCGCCAGTGGCGTGAGGAACGTCGTCGCAAGAAGAAGGACTATTCATATGTTGTACCGAATACGCCGCCCAGATTATCTTATCTGTCTGAGAATCGATTGGAGTCTACCATTACGTGGATTGGGCATTCAACATTTTTCCTTCAATATGAAGGGATGAATATCATTACAGATCCCATCTGGGCGAGAAGGCTGGGCTTTGAGAAAAGACTGGGACAACCTGGGATTCCACTTAGCGAAGTGCCACCGATTGACCTGATTCTGATTTCGCACTCTCATTATGACCATTTGCATATCGCCTCTATCCGCAAATTATATCGGGCAGGGACAACGCTTGTAGTTCCTGTTGGTCTGAAGCGAAAAATGCTTCGAAAAGGGTTCCACAACTGTGTGGAAATGGAATGGTGGCAGGAGATTAAGCTAGGTAAGATCAAGCTTAGTTTTGTGCCTACTCAGCACTGGACGCGGAGAACACCATGGGATACGAATACTTCTCATTGGGGTGGGTACATCTTGGAGCCCGCTGATTCCGGAAATCAGAAGTCTTCTCCGAATCTTTATTTCGCTGGGGACAGCGGTTATTTTCCAGGCTTTAAGGAGATCGGAAGTCGTTATAAGATCGATATCGCGCTTATGCCGATTGGGGCTTATGAACCGGAATGGTTCATGACCTCTCAGCATGTAAATCCTGAGGAAGCCATTCAAGCTTTCCTAGATGTAGGGGCGGAGACCATGATTCCGATGCATTACGGTACCTTCAGACTTGCGGATGATACCGCCCGGGAAGCACTGGATCGCATGGAGAACGCCCGAGTTAAACATGCGATTTCGGAGGAAAGAATTCGTACACTCGGTTATGGAGAAACACTGGTCGTACAAAAGGAGAATCGCACATCTGGGGAATAATTGAAAAAATTCCTCCTTAAAAGTTGTCGCCGTAAAACAGTTGGAATAAGTTTCGTAGGAGTGAGATCAGCTTAAATGCCTATTTCACGGGATTTTTGCACTGATTTTATGCTATAATGAGCCGAAACCCTAAAGTGAAAAGGATGGTAATGCGTAATGATTAGCACAAGCGGCGTAACACTCCGCTACGGAAAACGCGCTCTCTTCGAAGATGTAAACATAAAATTCACCCCTGGTAACTGCTATGGTTTGATTGGTGCCAATGGTGCTGGTAAATCAACCTTTCTGAAAATTCTGTCTGGGGAGATTGAAGCGAACACGGGTGATGTTCATATAACACCAGGTGAACGCCTTGCAGTTCTGAAGCAGAATCATTTCGAGTACGATGAATTCCCAGTACTTGAAACAGTAATTATGGGTCACACTCGTCTTTATGAAATCATGAAAGAAAAGGACGCGCTTTATGCGAAGTCTGATTTCACGGAAGCAGATGGTCTGCGTGCCGGTGAGCTTGAAGGCGAATTTGCAGAACTTAATGGCTGGGATGCAGAGCCGGATGCGGCGGCTATGCTGATCGGTCTTGGCATTATGCGTGAACTGCATGATAAGAAAATGGCCGAACTGAGCGGCAATGAGAAGGTACGGGTACTCTTGGCACAAGCCTTGTTTGGCCGTCCAAATAACCTCCTGCTCGATGAGCCTACCAACCACTTGGATCTAGAATCGATTGGCTGGTTAGAGAACTTCCTCATGGATTATGAAGGTACTGTTATCGTCGTATCCCATGACCGTCACTTCCTGAACAAAGTATGTACGCATATTGCGGATATTGATTTTGGCAAAATCCAGATGTACGTTGGTAACTACGACTTCTGGTACGAGTCCAGTCAGCTTGCTCAAGCTTTACAGCGTGATTCGAACAAGAAGAAGGAAGACAAGATCAAGGAGCTGCAAGCTTTTATTCAGCGTTTCTCGGCCAATGCTTCCAAGTCTAAACAGGCAACTTCTCGTAAGAAACAACTCGAGAAAATTACGTTGGATGACATTCGTCCATCTAACCGTAAATATCCGTTCCTCAACTTCAAACCTGAACGTGAAGCAGGTAAGCAGCTACTGACGATCAGCGGATTGACCAAATCGGTTGAAGGTGAGAAGGTTCTTGATGAAATCAGCTTTGTAGTTAACAAAGGTGATAAGATTGCTTTCGTGGGTCCTTACTCCCAGCCTAAATCACTTCTATTTGATGTGATCATGGGTGAGCAGGAAGCGGATGCGGGTGAATATGCGTGGGGCGTCACTACAACTCAAGCTTATTTCCCGAAAGATAACTCCAGCTATTTCGATGGCGTGGACTTGAATCTCGTAGAATGGCTGCGTCAGTATTCTAAAGATCAGGATGAGACGTTCCTGCGTGGATTCCTTGGACGGATGCTGTTCGCCGGAGAAGAAGCACTGAAGAAAGCGAGTGTATTGTCCGGGGGCGAGAAGGTTCGCTGTATGTTGGCGAAGATGATGCTGAACGGTGCGAACGTGCTTGTATTCGATGAACCTACCAATCACTTGGATCTGGAATCCATTACGGCACTGAATAACGGACTGATCGATTTCGACGGGACTATTCTCTTTACTTCCCATGACCATCAGTTCATCCAAACGATTGCTAACCGTATCATCGAGATCACACCTACAGGTATAATTGATCGCACGATGACTTACGATGAGTATTTAGAGAATCCTGAAATTAAGGAAATGCGCCAACGCATGTATCCTGTAGAAGTATAATATTTACTTTCCGTTATGCGGAAGGAACCCGTTAAGCAGCTACTCTAATCCTGATAGGATTAGGGTAGCTGTCTTTATAATTTCGATTTTGAAAAGGTAACGGTAGGTGAAGCATGTGGACAGAACTATTTTTATTATGAGGCATGGGGAGACCGAGTTTAATACGCAAGGTCGTTACCAAGGACAATTGGATTCACCTCTGACTGAGCATGGAATGGATCAAGTCAGACAAATGGGTAGGCTGCTTCGTTATTCGGTGGAGCATCCCTCCGAATGGAAGGTGATTTCAAGTCCACTTGGGAGAGCGCTGCAAAGCGCACAAATTTTGTGTGAAATCTTAGGTTATGATTTCAATAAAATAGAAACGGATTCTAGGTTAAGTGAAGTTTCCGTTGGTTCTTGGTCAGGGCTAACGCTCAAGGAAATTGAGCAGGGCTGGCCAAATAGTCTTGAAGATACGAGTATGTATGATTGGTATTTTCGTTCACCAGATGGAGAGAGCTATGAAGCGGTTCAGGAGCGTGTCACAGACTGGCTGGATAGCTTGTGCTCCACTCCGCGGGTCATTGCGGTTACACATGGATTAACAAGTAGAATTCTACGGGGAGTATACGCGGGGCTTGCAAGACAGGAAGCCTTATCACTTGAGGTTTCCCAAAGCGCATGTTTTCAGTTGGCTAATTGTACAATAAAGAGAATCAGTTATGAATTTGATGAGTTCTAGCCCATCCTTTAAGACAGGCGAACGCATAAAAGGCTGCGTTGTCCCTGAGGGATGCGCAGCCTTTTATGTTTATAAAATAGTACTAGGACCCGCCGGTACGACGGCGTTGGTTGTTAGGCTTTTTGTTATTCTGACTTTTTAGTGGTTTAGCGGATCCGGCCTGAAAAGTTGATCCAGGTTTGGAGGAAGATTGTTGTTTCTTCTGCTCCAGCTTTTGCCGGATAGCTTCAGCTAAATTGATTTTTCCTTTTTCATTGTTTTCGCTCATTATGATAACCTCCTTTGAAGCAAGTCCTTCACTTTATTCTAATTGTTTTTAAATGCTGCTACAAGGGCAAGAATAATTGAAAGAATTCTTTTCTAACAAAACTGAAAACGAGGAGATAGCCAAAATGGTTGATATTTACGAAGATATACGTAAAGGCGAGCGTGGCGCTTGGGTTAGCATAGCGGCTTACCTCATTTTATCGACTTTCAAGCTGGTTAGCGGTTATCTATTCGCCTCTAGTGCATTGGTCGCGGACGGAGTCAATAATTTAACTGACATCGTAGCATCTGCAGCCGTGTTGGTTGGTCTAAAGATTTCGCGGAAGCCACCTGACTCTGACCATGCTTATGGACATTTTCGGGCAGAGACAGTAGCTGCATTGTTGGCTTCTTTTATTATGGCGGTAGTAGGTATTCAAGTGATTGTGGAGGCGGTGCGGTCCTTTTTCGATCGTGCAAAGGAAACCCCGCAGCTATGGTCTGCTGGTGTGGCTCTAGTGTGTGCAGTAGCAATGATGGGAGTATACATATACAACAAAAGGCTGGCTAAGCAGATAAATAGTAGTGCACTCATGGCAGCGGCGAAAGATAATTTTTCCGATGCTATGGTTAGTATAGGTGCTGCTGTTGGGATTGTAGGTGCTCAGTTCGGACTGCCATGGATTGATTCTGCGGCGGCAGTAGTTGTCGGACTGATTATCTCTAAGACGGCATGGGATATTTTTCGTGACTCGACCTACCGGCTTACGGATGGCTTTGATGAAGATAGATTGATGGATCTACGTAGTACGATTGCTCGAACACCGGGAGTAGAGGGGATTAAAGATGTGAAGGCACGGGTTCATGGGAATCATGTACACGTGGATGTTGTAGTGGAGGTAGACGCGAATATTACAGTGGTGGAAGGTCATAGGATCAGTGACTCCATTGAAGAGAGAATGAGCAAGCTACACAATATTATGAATGTACAGGTGCATGTGGAACCTAAAGATTAAATTTGAAAAATTCTATTTTAAGGAAAAAACAAACATATTTAAGGAGGATTCAAGACTTTAGTCCTGTATTTTACCATAAAGTGGCATGATTATATGTGCAATTTGGAGCATGTTCCAAATCCCGGGCAAGCCTATAATGAGGGCATAAAGGAATGTAGTTCACACCTTTGTTGAAATCTCATCATGGTATTGGGGGAACGTATGATTAAATCACATAAGCAATTAACAGCATCCTTATTGGTTTCAGCTGCAATTGTTGCAGGTTTAGGAGTATCTGCTCCTGGAAATGCAGCAGCAGCCTCAAGTCCATCAAATTCAGTTATGGCAGCAGCAGCCGGTCAAACAGCGGTCATCGAGGCAAGTGTTCGCCTTCGCAGTACACCTTCTACAAGTGGAGAAGTAGTGAAGTATTTGCAAAAAGGAGATCAAGTGCAGATTGTGGCACAACCGAATAGCTATTGGTATCAGGTGAAAGCAGCGGATGGATCCGTAGGCTATACAAGTACAGATGATAAGTATATCAGCGTAAATTCATCTTCAGTAGGTACACCAACAGCACCATCAGCACAAACGGGAACCATAAAGTACGGAGTGAATCTTCGAACTGCGCCTTCTACAAGCGGAAAAGTACTGAGACTTCTGAAGAAGGGGGAACAAGTACAGCTTCTGGCACAGCCGAACAGCTCCTGGTATCAAATTCAAACCTCTGATGGTAGCATTGGATATATAAGTTCAAGTGATCAATATACTTCGTTCGCTAATAATGGGGGGACTGGGACGGTAACGCCGACACCAACGCCGCCAGCACCAGTACCACCTATTTCTACACCTGGGGCTTCTGCCCAAATCGAGAGTGTAATCTCAGCAGGTATGGGCTATCTTGGGACACCTTATGAGTTTGGTTCCAGCAGATATGATACAAGCACCTTCGATTGTTCTGATTTTATCCGGCAAATTTTCATGGATGCTGTGAATTTGAAACTGCCTGCTGATTCCCGTCAACAGGGAGATTGGGTGAAATCGAATAGTACGGTAGTTACGTCTACTTCCGGTTTGAAACGCGGCGATCTAATGTTCTTTATGGATTATAAAGGGAACTCCGCTTCAGCATATGAAGGGATCGACAAATCTAAGGCAAGAATATCGCATGTTGCTATGTATCTAGGAGATGGACAAGTTCTCCATACGTATTCCGTAGCTTCAGGCGGGGTGAAAGTAGATAAATTAAGCGCTTCTTGGACGAATCGTTTCCTCTTCGGGGGATCGGTCATCCGATAATTATATAGGTATACAGAAGCGGCAGCATCGCATGTTTGTGACGGGTGAACAAAGGCGGCGTAAGCGCAAAAGCTACCCCCTCAGTAGAATGATCTACTGAGGGGGTAGCTTTTTGTAAATATAAGAATTTATATGTTCCGTTCTATAAATTATTCTTATATTTCTCGCATAAACACTTGCCGTCCTTATAGGGACGCCGAAGGCGTTTATGCTTGTTATCATCTTTTCTGTACTAATTACATAATTACATTGGCAGCAACAGGAACCATTACCCACGCTTTTCCTAGCCAAGTGTAGATTTCTCTCCATTCATTGCCCCAAGTATCCGTAATCACTTCACCTGTGGTATCAAGCGTTTGAGCGCTAAGCCAGCCTGCGGGAATCATACTGCCAACTGAAAAGTGGAAAGCTGTTTTTTCGGTTAGAACAATTTGTGGTGTGGCTGGAGTAATATCCGATGGGGTAATGATCGTTTCAAAAGATGTTGTGTAAGTGCTTCCAGTTCCGGGCGTAGAATCTGTAGTTGTCCCTGTTACCTCAGCGGCTGATGCTGTAGCTGCTATTGAAGCCATAAGTCCCAAGGCAAGTGTAATGCTGGCGAATTTTTTCATGTTAAGTTCCTCCTCATTATGATCTAACTTCAAAACTTTTTCTTATTTTCTCAAGTGACATCTGTGTGGGAATGACCTATACTTTCTGCATGATGAATAAGATATATGGATAGATATGGGAGGAGGCTACATCGATCTACCTCTGCGTCCCGTGAAGAGGGAAACAACAAACAGAACCAAGAATACGAAGAATAGTATCTTTGCAAGACCAGCAGCGGCTGCTACAAGATTGAAGAAACCAAAGATACCAGCGATTACAGCTACAACTAGCAGAATTGCGGACCATTTTAACATTACATATCACCTATCCTTTTTTTGATTTGTAGTCATTGTATAAACGGGGACTTTGATTCTGAAACAAAGGGGAGCAGGGAATTTTGACAACGCTCGACAGATTGTTTCGGCATATGGTAGTAGGGGTAACTATGCAGTATACAAGGCTGATTAGCCACTATTTATGAGATTTGGAAGGGGTTATGAATATGATCATTGAACTTAGTGTAGCTCTCGTTGCTATCGCATTCGCAATACTTGTTTTCTTTCTAATTAAGACTTTGCAGTCAGCGAAGGAATCTCTCAACAAAGTAAGCCAGACCTTGGTGGAAGTGCAGAAGACGATGGATGAGCTTACTTATGAAGTGAAAACTACAGTCAGACATGCAAATGAAATTACCGCTGATGTACAGAACAAGATCCAAAAGATTGATCCCGTTATAGATTCTGTGAAGAATTTGGGGGATGTTATGAATGAGTTAACCTTAACCGTTAAGCAAGTTTCAGTAACTGTGATTGAGAGATATCGT
>Ga0153923_100338_pt1 | contig 16699 bp, 19 predicted proteins | sample TSNJ007MetaG_FD_104682 | JGI IMG/M metagenome (GOLD analysis project Ga0153923, IMG submission 104682) | Attine ant fungus gardens microbial communities from New Jersey, USA - TSNJ007 MetaG | ecosystem: Host-associated > Fungi > Mycelium > Unclassified | place: USA: New Jersey, Brendon T. Byrne... | reverse complement strand
CCGCGAGATGTTTGCTTCTTTTAAAGCCGCGCCGAAAACTAATTCGGATTTTCCATCGCCATACATATCCGCTGAATCGATAAAATTAATATCACTTTCTAAAGCTGTCTCTAAAACTTCCGCAGCTTTAGTCGACGTTAGCGCTGACATTCGCATGATTCCCAGCGCGATCGCTGAAGTTTCCCAATAACTGCTGCCGATTTTTCGTTGTAGCATTGTGGCCATCCTCTCTGAAAAAACATTTTTTCTTACCTATAGAAGTATAGACTATTTTGTTCATAAAAAAAATCCCCAGCCCCTAGAATCACAACTAGTCAGCCTTTCTTTTCTTACCATTTAAAGAAGATTCCTATGATTTCTTATATCCCGTTGACACCCTAAAAAACACAGCGAAATTCTTTTTTAGAGGTCAATAAATTCATAGAAGACTGCAATTATTGTGTTTAATCAAAAAAAGCAGCCCCACTCCCAAAATAGGAAGTAGAGCTGCTTTCGATTAGTCAGACTAGTGTAAAAAGTTTTGCAGATCATCGCCGTATTCGTCGATTTTCTTCGTTGTCAAAATTGTTCCCGCTACTAAAACGCCGCTTACGATAAGTGTACTAGCAACCACAAACTTAACTAGTGATTTCATATGATTTCCCTCCTACGATTTTTTAATTATTACTGATGAAACACAAACCGCTGTTTCAATAATTCTATGTATTAACCATAGCACAAGTACTGAAATGTACCTTCAAATATGCTTGACCGCCAAATTTTTCAAACAAAAAACCCCGCTCAAACGAGCGAGGTCGATCATTCATTATTTGTTTAATGAATCTTTAGCTTGGTCATCAGATTTTTCAGTTTCATTGACATGCAGGAAGTCTCAAAAAGACTGTTATATCAGCTTTTCCATAGTTTTAGTTAAACCTATATCTCAGCTTAAATCAATACACTCTGTTACAATCTCTGTAACAAGCACTAAAATACCAGACTATTGTCTGTAACAAAAGATGGGGCACATAGGAAAAGAAATATTTCTTTGATAATTATAAATCACATATTCATCTGAACAACTATTAGTCAGAATAGATTAAGTCATAATATCTTGTTTAACTATTGAAAAGTTTTGTCAATAAAAAAATATGAACTGTTTATTGAAATAGTAATACATGATATAATGAGAGTCTAAAGGATGTGAGACGTTAATGAAAAAGTATGAAGTAACCAATAAAGAACTAGATGTATTGAAAACATTATGGGCATCTGATAGACCATTGACAGCAAAAGAGATCCATGAAAACAATCAAAATCTTGTTTTGAGTACTGTTCAACTTTCTTTAAAAAAACTAATCAAAAAAAATTTAGTTGAAATAAAAGATATAGTATATAGCGGCACAGTTTTAACACGTAGCTATTCTCCAATAATCTCTGAAGAGGCTTTTGTAGTAAATCAGTTTCAGAATCTGAATTTATCAGTTCTATTGAGCGAGTTCCTAGGCAATAATTCATCAAAGATAATGTACAACGAACTTGATGAACTTGAAGAGCTGCTGAAACAAAAAAAGAGTGAACTCCAATGATTCTTTCTTACGCAACTCTACTATCAACTTTACTGTTAAGTTCTTCTATTGTTTTAATTCTAGTTTTCTTGTTAAAAATGATGAAGATAGATCAAGTGTTTTCAGCTACTTTACTTATGATAGTTAGCATAATTTTTATAATTCGTTTATGTTTACCGGTTGAATACTTTTTTACTTATACTCTACCATCTGATAAAGTTCTTCCTTTTTTTGATTCATTACTAAATAAGAAAATTTTTCTTTCAGGGAATATGTCTTTCGAATTAAAATACTTATTCACAGGGATTTGGATTACAGGCAGTTTATTCTGCTTCAAGCGGTTTTTAATGATGGTTCATAAAATTTACTATATAAAAAAAAGGCTTAGTATTAATACAAGTTTTATTTATAAAAATAAGAAAGTCATTATTGTCAATCAAGCTATATCACCATTTGTTATCGGTCTTATTCACCCAATTATAGTTCTTCCTACTCTAAAATTGACCAATCACCAAGTGAAATATATTTTGGAACATGAACTATTCCATATTTCCAGTTTTGATATATGGATTAAATATTTATATGAAATAGTTTCGATTGTCTATTGGTGGAATCCTGTAGTGTACATATTTAAAAGCTCTTTTAATCAGATCATCGAGCTAAAGGCAGATGAAAATGTTATTTCAAATTTTGATGCAAAAGAAAGAATTGAATACGTTGAGACTTTATTTCAAGTAAAAAAACAAATTAATGAAAACTCTTTTGAAAGGGATTTAAATTATTTTCCTTCTTTTACATCGAGTAAGCAGAGTTTCTTAGTTGATCGAGCTAATAATATTTTTTCAAAGAAAAGGGGGCGCCCTCACGTATCTATTATCTTTCTTCTATCATTGTTTTGTTTCTATTTATCAAGTTGTGTTGTTTTCGAGTCGTTTGTTCCGGATCCCATCATTGAAAATACGACAATCGAAATTAGTAACAATGATAGTTTTTTAGTAAAAGAAAATGCGAATAAATACAAAGTATTTAAGAAAGGTAATTTTCTATTTGAAGTTTCAGAAGAAGATAGAAAATCGCAATTCTCAAATATAAAGGTCTATAATACGTTTGAAGAAGGAGAAAGAAATGCTAAAAAAAATAATTAGTTCGTTTTTATTGGTTTCATTCATCTCGTTTGCTTTTCCAATTAGTAACCATGCCCAAGAGGCAGCAACTATTTCAAGTATTCAACCATTCGCACACATAATTGAGTGGAGATATAAGCAAATTAACGGACGTTGGCATAAAAGGCAATATGATTACACAGCACAAAAATGGATTGGTAAGTGGACACCTGTTTAAAAAAATCATATTAAATCATTCAAGTAAAAAAATGATTCAAAAAAACTTATATATTGTAAAAACATTTAATGTAGGGTTATCTCTATTTTAAATGTTTTTTTCTTTTCCAACTGCTTATTTTTCTTTCACAATGCAATCAGTTTTTATTGTTCAGAAGTGAGTTTTTTTCTTAAAGGAATCAGATGTTCAAGCCTGCTTGACCCGTTTACCAAAAGCAGATGAACTGGGCTCGTACTCTCGGATAATCTCGGTTCGGGATTTTTCCGCGAGATATAAATCAACGATCTATTGCTCGAATTAGTCTGACATTGACGGATTGGCAAAAAAATCCTCCAGTGTTTTTCTTATTCTATACCTTATTCTTTCTGTCTAGTCTAGTGTAGCCGATTCAGGGAAATTTTTGGTATGATAATTATAACTAAACCCCAAAAAGGATGATATGAATGAGAAAAAGTCTTTTAACGAATAAAGAGTATGAAGTTTTAAGCATCTTCTGGAAGAGTAAAGGCGGATTAACTGCAAAACAAATTCATGAAGATAACCCTGAACTAGTACTCAGCACAATACAAACCAAAATCAAAAGTTTAGTTAAAAAGAACATGTTGGAAGTTGATGAAATTGTGTATAGTGGTAAGGTATTAACTCGAAAATACGTTCCTACAATTAGTGAGGAAAAATTTATTCTAAAGCAATATGATGGATTAGATATTTCTGAATTAATCATGCAATTTTTAGGAGAAACAGGTAACGACTCTAAAGAAATAGAAGCCATTGAGAATATTCTCAAGGAGAAGCGAAGAAGCAACTAGTGGATATAATCCTTACCTCGTTTTTAACTACTTTACTCATCAATTCTACAGCAGTAATAACGCTGGTATTGCTCTTAAGCAGATTAAAATTGAACAAAATCATTTCTACAAATTTTAGGTAGAAGTATAGTAGGATCGTATGAAAATATTCAACTTGTCGTTGTGAAGTTACCAATCTCTCCAGTAGCAACAGACTTAATCAAGCCGCTAATTGTAATCCCTAGTATTGAACTTTCAGAAACTGAAAAACATTTTATTCTAGAACATGAAAGTAGCCACATTAATAGTTTTGATTTATGGATAGGGTATTTTTACAAGTTCTTAACAGCAATATATTTGTGGAACCCAGTTATTTGGTATCTTAGAAAACACTATGATAAAACAATTGGATTTGGGGGGTAATTAGTATGCTACCAAACAATCCAAAAACGATAATATTTTAACTCAATAATCGCATTACTCTACATGATTTCTAAGTAATTCACTTACCCCCATGTTCTGGTTCAAAAAAAACGACCTGCCTGACTAGCAAATCGTTTTTTTATGGCTCTTTGTACGTACAATACTATTTCAACTCTTAATTATGATAATCAGTGTTCTCAAAACTTTTATTTGGTTCTCAAATATGATTCTACTTCAATCTTTAATTTTCAATATTTCCTAACCAAACATCTGCAGTCGAGACACTCCTTACTTCCTTTTTAGTTTCATCATCAATAAAGATTCCAACTTTGACAGGATATACAATCAAATCTGATCCTAGTGTTTATTTCTTGCTGTATCATAACTGATAAATTCTACGTTTATATCTAGTTGGAAAGCATCTCAATTCTTTTTTTGAAATTTGTAAAGATTTAAGGTTGCAATTCCTATAGAGCCGAGAGGCCATCCACCCATCACTCGCAACTGTAAATATTTTTCAAAACTGATTATCCTTTATTAATTGGTAAACGAAGTGCCTCATAAATATATTGAACGCATACTAAAAAGTATTGAGCTTTTCAAGTATCCCATTTTCTATTCGATAAACCTTGTCAGCTTTCAGACCTTCGAAGTGGTGTTCAACAAGAATTATAGTTAAGTAAGAAAGTTCTTCTCGAATAGTTTTTAATAATCTAATTGATTTAAAGTGTTCTACATTGGAAAACATTTCATCTAGTATTATAACTTGTGGTTTTTTTATAATAGCTCTAGCTAGCTTCAATATCTGCAACTCTCCAGAGCTAATGTTTTCAAGTAATACTTCATGACTTGTACTCAGCCCTTGTGGTAAAGACCTTACCTTTTCTCCTATTTCCAAGACATCTAAAACTTTATATATTTGATCATCTGAAATATCGATATCAGTAACCAGGTCCTCTCTCAAAGAGGTTAAGTAGAGGTTTTGAGTGTTAGAAACATAAAGAATCTTATTCGATATCTCTTCTATAGATGCATTTGTAATATCCTGTCCACAAAAAGAAACACTTCCTTGAAAATCTTTGTAAAGCCCACAAATAGACTGAAGAAAAAGCGACTTACCCGATCCATTTCCTCCATTGACCTTAACGATATCCCCATTACTTATCTTGAAAGAATCACAATGAAGAATTCTTTCTCCAAACGAAAATAAATCAAGCTCTGTGATTTGAAGAAAATGGGCTGAACAATTAGTATTAATTGAATTAAAATTTGTGATATTAGTGATATTCTTAGTTAATAGAAAGAATCCTATTCGTTCATCGTAAACCTCTGCTGTTTTGTATAATGTTACTAGCCCCGATAAAGCAGTTATTGGTGAAAAAAGCATCGAACAATATGAATTAAATGCAATTAGTTCACCGAGGGAAATTGTGTTTGATTTTACAAAATATATACCAATAAAAAGTGGTACAAAATTCGCACATGTGATAATCATATTGGAAATGATTGAAACATAGTTATTGTAAACTGCAATTTTACGTGCAAAATTAGCATTTGTATCAATCACATCTTCATACTTTGTTTTAATTCTGGTCATCAAATTGTATAACCTAATCGGTATACTATTTTCAGAGAAACTCTTTATGAAGAGTAATAAATTCTCTTTAGTTTTCTGATAATCATGACTTAAAACTTTTAGTTTCGAACTTACATACACAGTCCAGAGTAAATAAATTGGACAAAAAAGTAGGGCGATCCCAGTCAACTTTAAATTAATTTTTGTGATAATGAGTAAGAAGCCGATTAATTTAGTGATATTCCCAACTAAAATGTTGATTATGGACAAAATTGAGTTGCTCAATAGTTCTACGTCATTTATTATCACTGTTTGAATACTGCTCTGGTACTCCCTATTTCCTTGAGTGTCAAGTAATGCATCTAGTAAATTACTCCGAATATATATTGTAAACTCTTTAATAAACTTTGCACTTACGAGAGCTCCTGCTCTTCCAATAATAATTTGGATTACTACAACTACTAAAAACAACACTATAAAATATTTTATCAACCAAAAGTTTTGCGCAATAAGAATATCATCTATAAGAAATTTTGAGGTATATGGGAGTGGAACTGAAATTAATGCAGCTGAAACCAGTATAAGTATAATCAAACTCAATTGAATTTTCTTTTCTTTGGCATAGGATCTGAAGATTTTCATATTTGTCGCTGAAGAGCAAACGTTTTTTCAGTATCTAAGACTTTTATTTTTTGCATACAATAAATATTGTTCAATACTTCTAGTTCAAAAAGTGATTGATTGAATTTTTCTTTGTACTTTGGATAAAGAATTTTTACTATATCAGATACTGAATGGTCTCCATCTAATAGATGAAAAATGTCTGCCGCCATTTCATCAAAATGTCCACTCAATTTTTCCTCTTCATAAACATCATACACTGGTTTAGATAAATTAACTTTAATATCTTTTTTCGCTTTTGGCTTTTCATTTAATGAAATTTCGTTCGCAAGCATAATGTTATTAAATGCATATCCCTTTCCTACAGTAACATTAATAATCAAACTGAATAGATAAGATACATCAAGTTTTTCATATATATTATGCATACTATTCATGAATCTATCCTTATCCAAGTCCGGGTTTACTAACGATGCTATTGTTGTCAGCTGCTCGGCTTGATAATTCAAGGGTAACTTATCTGAAACTACATTCGTAACAGTCCACTTTTCCTTTAAAGAAATATCCATTAAATAATCATAGAACAACATATTTTCATTTGAACCAAGACATTGACAGAAAATTCGTACCTTAGAATCCTTATGAGTGTATTTAGGGATTCCGGCTACGATTTCTTTCAAAATATCCATACCATCTTCTCCACCATCACCACAAAGTGGATAGTACGTATCTTTGTCTACAGGAATGAATGGTGGATTGGCATAGACATAGTCAAACTTTTCATTATCATTAAGAACTGAATAGAGATTCCCCTCGCGAACTTCGATAGTTCCATCCAAATCATTAAGCATGGCATTAAATCTAGCTACCTGTGCAGCTTTGGGATTTAGCTCTACAGAAATTACCTTAGATGCTGACCGAGCCGCTAGTAACCCCTGAATTCCTGAACCACTACAAATATCTAAAACCGAAGCCCCTTTTTTAAAATCAATATTTTCTGCTAGTCTTAAACTGTCAATTCCAATATAAACATCCGTATCTGGATTCTGATTGGTTTCATATTGAGGTAAGATGTCTACGACAACTAGAATTTGTTGATACATAAGAATGACGAGATTATTGGTAGATAATATACAATTCTTCTCTACAAGAATTTCAGCATCTATTAAAAAATCAATTTCTTCATCGCTTAGTTCATTTAGAAGATCAACTCGACTCACAGGTATACCCAGAAAGAATAGCTTAATAGCTTCCTTCTCTGTAAAAGATAAGTGGTTGAGAATAGAAACTGTTTGATCAATATCTGCCCAAGGATTCAAAAATAACCCTTGTCCTCGAATTGCTTGAATAATCATTGAATAATCGATTCTATCCAAAATAGAACGTAACAAGCTAGCATATTTCTTCTCTACTTTCATAAAAGTACTTAAGCTCCAATCTGTTTATCAAATATTGATAAATCGATATTTTTATTAACTTCATTTTTGAAACACGCAATAAAATTAAAGCCTAGTTTCCCTAAAATTTTTGCATAATTATCATGATTTGTAGAATAAGAGGTAAAACGAATTTTGTTATATTCTGAAGACAGCTCTTTTTGAACAAACTCCAAAGCTTTTTCAAGAATTTCTTCAGCCTTATTTAAATCTATATTCTTGTTGAAAACAATTGTATTGATTGGTAAAACTAATACTGATGATCCGACAGGTGGTATTCCAATTACGAAGTCACAAAGTTGTTCTCCATGTTCATAATACAGAATATTGATTTCTCTGTTGTTGAATTGTCTTACACGAATAGCAGATTTATGGAAATATCCAGCAAGTGTGTCCTGCTGAATATAATTAAGTGGATTTGATTGATTATTTTCAATAAAATCGGCAATATTTGCATAGTCCACTTCTCCGGCTACAAATAATCCGCTCATGTTGCTGTTAGTCTCCTGTTTTAGGATTTCAACAATTCCTAACCCTTCTAGTTGATATACGAGCTTAACTAGATCTTCTCGAATTTTATTTTCACACTCCTCGCTGCAGTCAAAGACTGATTTGGTGTGAGTAATTAACTCATCAATATTAGTATATTGTGCGTTTTTTATAACTTCACCAGCTAGCTTAGATAAATAACAAACTTGACTCGTCTCTTGATTGATTACAGTCAACATTTCTTTATTTTCGTATCTTATGAATAGATTATCTGAGAGAACTTTGTACTTCATATATAGTCACCTTTTCTATTTTTTTATATAAGTTCAAGACTAATTGTTTCATTTGAAAATGGGGCCGGTTCGAAAGTATCAAAATCATATATGTTTTGAATCTTTTCAGTCTGATCTAAAACCTCAGTATTTTTCCAAATAAGATCATATCCTGAATCCCAATACTCTTGTAATGAGTGTTTGGCAACATTGCCAACAACAAGAGGCAAATAACTTGTAACAGTTAAGTTACCATTTGACTTTATTTCCATGCAGTAAGTCTTAATTCCATTAAAGGCATTAGACGGCATTCTGCGCATATGATCCAGTGGATCCCCCCACTCTATATGGACTATCTTGTAGAAATCTCTTTGCGCACGAACGATTTCACTTTGAAATTTGAAATATTCATAATTATTAAGAATTAGTGGTCTTCCCATAGATTTACCTCTTCCAGAAGGTATAAACGGCATGATTCGAATTTCTTGTACACCTAAATCTACGCACATTTTGACGTAATCATAAATATCTCGATAGTTAAGTTTGTTAGGAACTAATGACGTAGTAATAGTTCTAAGCCCAACAGTTTTAATAGCTTTGATAGCCTTAATAGTATTGTTGAAAGAACCCCATACGCCTCGAAAAGTATCATGTTGGTATGCATTTACTCCATCAATACTAATTTGAATTTGTTCAACTCCATGACTTTTAAGTTCTCTTACCTTTTTTTCAGTAACCGTCATACCATTAGAAACCATACTTATAGTTCCCACATTTCCATGTAATACGTCTATTATGTCTAAAATATTTTTTCTACAGGTCGTTTCCCCTCCACAGAGACATACATTTACAGGTCTCATATCAGCGATTTGCTTTGCAACGTCGATAATTTCGTCATCTGTCATTTCTGAGTCGTAGAGTTCTTCATTTCCACTATTATTGAAACAGTGGACACATCGTAAATTACACTTGTTTGTTATATCTATTGATACCATTATTGGTGCTCTCATATTCTGTAAAACTGAAAGCTTTTCCTGTATAGCAGAGTTTTCTGGGTACGCTTCTGAGTAATCCATTTATTTAACTCCTTTCAAGTTTGAACAATGGGGATTTTAAATATTTGTGTTAAAAACACATATCCATTCCCTCTAAAAAAATCTTTATTTATAGATTTTAGACTTTGTATTTACTTTTGATTCATTACTAATTAACTTTTATTAAAGCCAACATTATAGTTTGCGACCATGAATGCATTTGCGGTTGTATAAAGATTTGCGTTAAGTAAAAAATTAGCATTTACACCTGCATTAATGTTCGCTAACGGAATTCCCTGTGGTGAAATCCCTCCTTCATCATTACTAGTATCGACCTGAACACTTGGTTTTTGATAGGGTTCTTGAACTGACATAAAATAACCTCCTAATTTATTTAAAGGCCACAATGTTTTCGAAAATTTTAAAAACTCGTAAATATTGCGAGACAATCCAGCAAATTCCCCCGATAGTTTTGAATCTATCAAAAAGTTCGCAAATAGTTTATATTATATTTTCCGTTCAACATTATGACTTTCTTTTATTTGGGGATATCCCCATTGCTCCAGTCATAGTAATCCTTTTCAAAACATATTTGAAAAAAGATTGTGAATATCGTATTATGGAATCAGATAGTTAATTTGTCTCTTTATTTAGTAGAAAGCAGAAAATACATGCAATATCACCTTATTATTGTTCGTGAGATTATGGATTAACTATTAAATCCGGAAATATAAACTATCAGTTAATGAGTTCCATGACGACTTGTTCATTAAATCACTAGCGATAACTCGATTATCGTACTTTTTTTATCTTAAGTCAATAAAAAAATATAAAGTCATTTTTTAAAAATATAGTCATAGCCTTTTTTTTCGGTTTTAAACTATAGTAATATTAATGAACAATTACGAAAGGAGATGGTGAGCATAAGGTTGAAATAACATATAGATCTTTCTTGCAAGCACCTAAAATATATTATTACTGGTTTTAAAACCACTATTTTATTGTTTATCATGTTTTCCTGCAACTTTATCACTGTTTCTTCAAAGAGCTTCCTACCCTTGATAGTTTTATAAGCGGCCAGTTTAATACCAGAAAATATATATGAAGATTCATATGTATTACAAAACAATTCGATGAGTCCTAGATTGACGTACATTTTTAATTAATTAGTTGAGGAGTAATTAACTATGAAAGTAAAGAAAACAATTTTCTATTTTTTGATGTTTTTCCCCATATTCATAACTCTTGTATTTTATGAATATTTACCTAAGATTACTGCTGCCCATTATAATATCGAAGGTGTCGCTGATAGATATGGTAGCAGGATGGAATCATTTATCTTACCTGTCGTTATTATTGCTTTTAGCTGCATACTTATCCTTTTCAATAGAAAAATGGATAAAACTAGTTTAGATCATAATATAACTCTGGAAATAGTCTCACTTCTCACTTTTAATATTCTATGTCTTTACGATTTGTATGGAGATCTTTCAGGTGTATTCAATTTGAGAGCAATGCCAATTCAACTATTTAACTTAGCATATATTTTGGTGGGATTCGCTTTTATTGTTGACGGGAATCTTTTACCTAAATCAAATAGACATCCCATCACTGGATTTATCAGAGTTGAAACACTTCCTAATGGAAACCGAAAAAAAATACGGAAAGTATCTAGCATCTTCGAAATTTCTATCGGAATTCTATTTTTAGTAATTGGAATCCTTACAAAATTTAGTAATATGACATATTTTTTGCTTTTTAATGGGCTTTGCGTATTTCTACTAATCGGATTTATACTCATTGAAGGTCATTATAGTTAACTTCAATAAGTACAAATCGACTAGGGCAGACAGAAAAAAATATATGGAAAATGTTTTTTAAAACAAGCGACGCTGATATTCGGTCGAAAAGACAGGTATTTTAATGACAATTATAGGAGGTGATATTCATGTTTGTTTTAAACTGGATTGACAAAGCTGAGGTAGATCAGACTCCATTGCTTTTATTTGTACTTGGGCTAGTAATATTCCTTTTTTGTACAAAAAATCCGCATGGAGGGATTGCATACAGAGGCTTAGCATATTTAGTTTATGGTAAAAAAGCTTGGTATCTATCAAATAGATTAGGAGGAGCTCTTTTAATTTTTTTTCAACTATACTTTTTTTAATTTTTAAAATATTTACTATTCCTAGTCATACAAAAGTAGTTATCGTTTGTCTCACCTGCTTTTTTATCTTGTTTTTGACAGACACAATAACAATAATTTGCTTAAAGAAAAAAGGTGTCAAAAGAAAAAAATATTATACAAGATAGATACTGTTTGTTTTTCAACTAGAGAATATAAAATATACTCCGTAAATGAATTACTAATGTTGCGTTGGTTTCTGATTTTTTATATTTTAAATAGTATTTATACTCACGGTCTGTATTCTAAAATAGTTTTCTTTAATAGAAATTGATAATTTAACTAAAGAATCTCAAAATACAACAGAGATCAATCTGGAAGTTTTGATTAGATATTTAATCAAATCATTTATTCAGTTTCAAAGTAACGGCTAGCTATAAAACAGTGATTTCACAATAATCTCTTTAAATAGAACTCAATTTCGTTGAATAAATTGCAACAAACTATAATTTGAATTACGTTACACTTAGCTATGCTATCTCGCTCAAACCATTCAATACTCTGAGAATTTTATTAGTACAATGTTCTTTATTAAGTTAATAGCGACATAGCATAGCTACGAGAGTCTTCAACTTTTTGTTCATTATTACCCAGTGAGAATAGTGTGGAATTATACTAATTTATATCTATATATCTATTTCAGTCGATTGAAACCACGCCAAATAATTTTCATGCTCTTTACTCAGTTCGGCTTTATCAAGAGTCCTTGCAACATAATCGTCTCCTTCTATCTCATCTATTTTCTGCAATAATTTTAAGGTTGGCGCTACCTGTATTTCAAACCAGTGTTCTGAGCGTTCGATTGAAAATCCTTTTGCTTTCATACTAAAATTCAACTCTCCCACTGTTCGAAACATCTTTGCCCAGCGCTCATTGACAATTTTCGACTCTGAATCCAAAAGATCATACACGATCACTTTGCTATTGATTAAACCTGCACCAATCTCTCCGAGTCTTTTCCCATAAATAATCTGTTTGATCACTTCCATTGCCTTAACGTCGCTACAACGAACTTCATATCGATTATAAATTTCGTATTTCAACAATGCGTCATCCTCGGATAGACCTTCTTTATTCGCTAGTTCAAATCGTTTTTCATAAAAATTAAAGAAAAGGGGCGATTTTCTAGAACCAAAATAGAGTGATAATCCTTTGTTTCTACTATTACCATCCACGTCCTTTATAGACCCGCCATAGTTTTCAAAGGTTTTAAATCGATCGCTTATCAATCCTTTAGGGCGCTTTTCTAAAATAGAGAATAGATCGAAATACTCGCTATCTTCTCGTGTCCAGAACTCATCCATCGCAATATCAATTCGACTACATTGCACTCGGCTATAACAACTTTCCAACTTTCCTTGTTTCTGCCAGATTTCAGATAGAAATCCTTGCCAATCTGTTTGCCTTTTTTCTAATTGTCGTTCATATTCTCGGCACCCTTGTCCTGAAAATTGTACAAGAACATTTCTGTTCATTTTTTTCTCGTGCGAGAACACCCAAATGTTTTCACAGACAGACACACGATCAAACAGGTAGAGTCCTGTTGGTCTCGTTTCAAAGTCTTCCTCCTCCATACCCAAAACACGAGTGATGATTTCTTCAGGAGTCACATCAAAGAAGGATAATCGCAAATAATCAATCATTACTCCCATGTCTGCACCTTCTTTCACACGCAATCGAAAGTAAGTATCCAGTGTTTCTTTTACACTATTGGGGATGGCTCGTTTCCCACGTTCCATCTTTTCATAATAGGATAGAGAGACGTTTAAAATTTCTGCAAATTTCCGTTGAGGAACAGGGGGCACTTTTTTGTTCTTTCCATCAGAGACGCCTAATTTATATCGGTATTCTCGTAATTCTTTCGGTTCCAATCTATCCTCTCCTTTAAATAACGCTTTTATATTTTCTGTTAAAAAGAAAAACGAGCACAAATCGTTAGTATGACTGATTTCTAAATTGTGTGTCCCTTTTAATTATCCGCTAACCGCACAAGCCTTTATCTTCGATATACTTTTTTATTTCAAGCTTATTCACGCTTTTTTTCATTTGTTATTTTATTTCTATCCCCCCTATTAGATAGTGGGGGATGAACGGTTTTGTGCAGGCGCAAGCGCCTGCACTAAAACCATCCACGCACACTTTGGCGTGTGCGTGTGCACTTTACCTGGCTGACGCCAGTTCCAAGTGCACACGCCACGCTCGTCAGAGTACAACTCATTAACAACGTTATCGCTTTCAATAGTAAGTATAATTTTCACAACAAGTGAAACTAGATAGATCGATTCTTCTTTTTTTCTGTGGTCAATGAATCTATTCATTCTCGCTCTCTCCAACCTTTGTCCTCATAAAATCCTTCAAATTCGTAGTGACTCTTCCTCTTATGCCCCACACATTTTTTATTTTTGATACTGTAATAGCCATTTTCTAACAGCTTGCTTACTATAAAGAACCATTCCTGATTCTAGTCGAATCTCTGGACATCCCATATGAACCCATGATTTCAAGGTATTGACACTTACACCAAAATAATTTGCACAATATTTTTGCTTCACAACATCTCGTTCTTCTTTCACGTCTTTCAACGCTTCTTTCATCGTATGGTAAACATCATTAAAATTTTCTTTCTGCCATTCAATCAGTGTTTCGTCAATTGTCGTCATATCTACCCTCTTCTCCAAAAGAATATTAAACTTCTTATAAAACTATAAGTATTCTTTTAACAAATGATACTTCTCTTCTTAAAAGATGTCAATGGTTTATTTGTGAATCTTTTACTTCTTAAAAGAATACTAAAAAGGTTGATTTATTCAAGAAAAGAAGCTATGATGAAGAAAGAGGTGAATTTGATGATAGAAAATTTTGGATCAAACATAACGAGACTCAGAAAAGATCAAGGATTGTCACAAGAGGAATTAGCAGATAGAGTAGGCTTAAAAAAGCAATCGATATCAAATATAGAACGCGGAAACAGATACCCCACTTTCGAAACACTGGAGCGAATTGCTTCGGTTTTGAACGCTTCTCCCATACAGTTATTTGGCACATTAAAAGAAATTGCGGTTTCTGACGTCCCAGTGGTATTAAATAGAATTGATGAATATGATGAACGAGTAAGACAAGTCTTCCAAGCGGAAAAAACGTTGAAAGACATTGGTGAATCTGTAGATAAGCTGGCCAAAAACACTAAATACATTGAGGAATTTTTCTTCAACCATCAACACGATACAAACGAAGAAGGAGCTGCGATTGTAGACGAGAACGGAAACTTTGTGTTTCTTGATTCCTTGTTCAAGACAATTCCATTGGACTCCATTGAGAATCTTGTAGAAAAGATTCAATACATTGAACAATTCTGTTCACCAAAAGTTAACTATCATGAAGGAACTCCCGTGTTTGATGATGAGCACAGTGTCGTCACTTCCACAGCAATAGAATCTATTCCTTTTGATAAGATTGATGAAACCTACAATCAAATTAAGTTTATTCTCGATAATAAAGAGAAAATATAAAACAAGAGCAGAATCTTTTTCATTCATGTCTTGAAAAAGATTCTGCCCTTAAAATAAATGAAGTTTCATTTCTTTTCCTATGTGCCCCACACATAAAGGAGAGAAAAATGAGTACTAACATAAAAAGATATACAAAAAAAGATGGTTCATCAGCTTATAAGTTCAGAAAATATTTAGGTCTTGATCCAGTAACAGGTCGTCAAATAGAAAAAACTCGAAGAGGCTTTAAAACTTTGAAAGAAGCAAAGTTTGAATTATCTAAATTAGAACTTGAATTTCAAGAGAACGGACTTTCTCAGCAAATGAAATCTAGAACTTATAAAGAACTTTGTGAGGAATGGTTTGAAATTGTTTATAAGATGAAAGTTAAAGAAAGTACATTTTGGAGTACTCGAATGATTTTTGATAAACATATTCTTCCAGAGTTAGGACAACTTAAAATAAAAAAAATCACAGTAACTTTTTGTCAAAAAAAAGCCAACTATTGGTCTGGAAAAAGCCCAAAAAGATTTGCTCGATTTATCAATTATGCTGGAATGGTGTTTGATTATGCTCGATCTATTGGAGAAATAGAAACCAACCCTATGACAAGGATAATAACGCCTGTTGTTCAATTAGAAGAAGAAGAGCATAAAAAATTTTACGAACGAGATCAACTAATTGATTTTCTTTCTAAGATGAAATCGCAATTTTCTGAGATTCGTTATGTCTTTTTCTCTCTTCTAGCCTATACAGGAATGAGAAAGGGCGAAGCTTTATCTTTACAATGGAATGATATTGATTTTGAGATGAAATTTTTGAAAGTTAATAAAACTTTAGCAGTGGGGAAAAAAGGCAAGCTGTTAATTCAGAAGCCAAAAACAAAAGCTGCAAATCGAAAAATCCCGCTTGATGATCACACTCTCTTGTTGCTACAAAAATGGCAGGTTTCTCAACAAAGAGAACTGAATCACCTAGGAATCCGGAACAAGAGAGAACAACTTGTTTTCTCAAAATATGACAACCTTCCGATGTATCCAAGAACCCCTCAATCTTGGTTGGAAAGTTTCTATATAAAGAATCCGGATGTATATAGAATTTCTCCCCATGGCTTTAGACATACTCACGCTTCTCTATTATTTGAAGCTGGTGCGACAATGAAACAAGTTCAATCCCGTTTGGGTCATTCAAATATAAAGACAACCATGAATGTTTACACTCATGTTACCGCAGATGCGGAAGAAGAAACCGCTACACTTTTTGCCAATTTTATGTCTAATGGTAAATCTCTGTTACAATCTCTGTAACAAATAAAAAAACTCTACTGTTTCCAGTAGAGAAAGCCTTATATATCAAGGGTTTTATAGGTTATTTACTTAATGAATCTTTAGCTTGGTCAGCTAGTGCTGTGAAAGCAGCTGCATCGTTAACTGCTAAGTCAGCTAACATTTTGCGGTTGATTTCGATACCGGCAACTTTAAGACCGTGCATTAATTTTG
>Ga0153923_100337_pt1 | contig 16768 bp, 16 predicted proteins | sample TSNJ007MetaG_FD_104682 | JGI IMG/M metagenome (GOLD analysis project Ga0153923, IMG submission 104682) | Attine ant fungus gardens microbial communities from New Jersey, USA - TSNJ007 MetaG | ecosystem: Host-associated > Fungi > Mycelium > Unclassified | place: USA: New Jersey, Brendon T. Byrne... | reverse complement strand
GAAACGTGATTGACCAACGGTAGTCACCTCTCTATACTTCGCCGCCATTGAGCCCTGATGGCGGAATTGGTAGACGCGGCGGATTCAAAATCCGTTTTCGAAAGGAGTGGGAGTTCGAGTCTCCCTCGGGGCACCAAAATTAAGAAAGGTCTTGCTTAGCAAGGCCTTTTTTTTCGTCTGCCAAAAGTGGCCGCTGCTGTAGGAGCTGCCGAAGGCCGCGATCTTTTGATCTTCCTCTGTTTCACCAACAGGACATCTCAAAGGGTTCACTGCATGGAAACGTCACTGGAAACCGTCGCCCTGTTCTCCCTCAAACTCGCTTACGAGGAGGAAGGCCTGAGCCCGATTCTGCGGGACGATATGGTCATGGGTGATTACCAGAAAGACGTGTTCGAATTGCTGGTGCGTCGCGGGGATGTCGAGACCATCCAGTTCAAAATGAACGAGTGTCTGGGATTGGCAATGGACGCCTTGGGCGGTGTCGAGAAACCGCTGGGGCGTGAGCTGCACAAGCTGTCAGCCGATTTCCGTCAGGCGCAATCGCTGGAGCAGCTTGATCAACCGCTCCTCGCGCTCAAGGGCTATTTGAAGGACATTCTGTAATCAGACGCGCAATCTGTAGAAACAGCCCTTCGGATTACTGCCGCACTTTTACTACTCGAATGTCGACGGGAAACCCACCTGGCCCTTCCAGCTTCTTCCATCCCACGTATTGAAAAATCGCGTCCTGATCGATGGTCTCGCCCCTCTCCACCATCTCTCCCCCAAGCACCGCGACCTCTTTATAGACGGCGCAGTTGCCCTCATCGGGATGGGCGGTGTAGATCACATAGGGTTTGACGTATCTCACGGCGCGGAAATGTCGGCCGCAGCCCCAATCGACCGTGATCATCAACGTCTTCAGATACGCTTCGCCATCCGTTTCCGAATCCTCGGCGAGCTCCTTGAGCTTGCCAAGTCCGCCAACGTCGCTAAAGCCCAGATCGAGGGCGCGCTTGTATTCCGGGGACTTCTCGTGCTCGGCCTGAGCCTTGAAGTATTGCTGTTGAAGCTCCGCGACCAGGACCTCCTCTTCCTTGTTCCGGATCACGAACGCTTGAGCAATGACGTTTTCGCAGCGGGCATATTCGGGAGAGGTGAGGCGTTCCTGGGAGAGGTGATCGCGATGCACATGAACAGTGCGATTCAAGCTGTCGACGCGGTTCATCGCTTGCCTGGTAGCCATGACCCCGTTTTGAACGTTGCTCACCACTTGCTGAAAACTCCCACAATCGGCGAGGTACTCCTTCCAGGCGACCTCCGGGGTTTCATCCCAGTCGGCAAGCGCCGGGGTCATCACGATGGCGAGAAGGAAAGCGCCAAGCGCGCGCGGTGTAAAAGAAACAATCGGCATGTGTAGTCCGTTACGTGTTTGAAGAAAGTGGCGTGAAGCTACTATTTTGATATCTTGCCGTCCACTTTCGCTGGAGGCCTGTCACTGCCTCTGTTATCGCGCACTCGGGAATAAACCAATGGATGCTTTGTTGTGCTTGTCAGTAATGGCCGGAACCTGGTTGTGGGTGGTCAAGCAACGGGGTGAGTGGAACTTGCTACTTGGCAACCTTGCTGGCGCAGGAAGTAGCGTGGTCACTGGCATTGTGTTCACGCTGATTTACAACGCAGTCATTGGTACATCGATGGCGACACCTAACCTGGATCGCAGTCTGGTGGTGTTCACCACAAGCGCGGGCGTTCTGGCGGGGGTGTGGTTGTGGATTGCCAATCGCCATCAACCCGAACATCCGATTGCACGTCAGTTACTGGGTGGGGTATGTGGCTTTGCTGCCGGCTTGGTGACCTTGCTGGTTCTTGCTGTGAATTATTTCCCCAACGTGTAAACGAACACGTAATTGTTTTGCTATCTTGCCGCCCGCAACGGCGGATCTACTCAGTGAGCTGACACGAGTTAAAGAAAGGAAATGGATGGGATGGAAACATCGTTGATCGTGATGTTTTTGCTGGTCTGGGCAGGGATGTGGCTCTGGGTCGTCAAGAATCGTGGAACCTGGCCGGTATTCTTCGGCCACTTCGCCGGTGTGATTGCCGGGTTTATCGTGGCAGTCGTAATGTTCGTTATCGTCAACGGACTTCTGCCCGAAAAATCCACGCCCGCGACATCCAGCGGCACTCAGCCGCAAATCGCCAACGAAAGCCAGCTCAGAACCTTTGTCCCACGCACTCCGGCCAGTCGCGCATCCGCTCCGACGTCGCCGTTGCTGCCAACCGACAGCCCGCGCTATCCACGGCTATCTACTCCGCTGCTTTCCGCCAGTCTCGATCCACAGTGGAGAAGCCAATACGCGCAATGGCGAGCCAGCGCAGATATGGTCAACGGGGTCAACGGAAGCATGGCGGGGCTGATTTGTCGGTCAGCGGCAAAGTCCACGCTGCGCATTCCGGACTCCGCCTCCTTCGACGAGACTGAGGACGTTCGATTCGACACTTACAAATCCCAGACCTACCTCGTCACGAGCAGGATTAGTGGCGAAAACATGGAAGGCACGATGGTCAGTCTCGGCTATGACTGCGCCGTGCAGTTCGTGTCCGGCAACGGGATCAAGGATGACCAATGGCGCCTGCTGGAGTTGACCATGCAAGGAAAATCAGGCCCTGCGGGTTCTGCCAACACGTCGTCCGTGGAAGCATTGCCCGAGTATGTCGCCGATGCGCCTGCTGCTACGCCAGAACCGCTCAAGTCCGGCCTGGTGGAAAACTATCTCAATGAAATACCGACAACCCGTTCTGAACTGGCGACGGTTCAAGGGATGAGTGCGCAACAGACTCTGGCTCATGCGCAGTTGCGAAAAGGGCTCGTTGGCAGGCCGGATCCCAACAAAAGACTGATCGCGTTCCAGATGTGCGAGCCGTTTATACGCAGCGTTCTGCGTCAGCCGGAACTGGCCTTGTTCGCCGACGACAAGGCTCTCTCGACCCAGCGTTACAAAGATCAGATCTATACCAGCACAAGTCTGATGAAGATCCACGACGCTGCGCAAAATTATCTGACCTATCGTTTCGAATGCACTCTGCAGGCGTTGCCAACCATGAACGAAGGTTTTGACGACTGGAAGTTGCTGGATCTGCGCTTCGAACTGACCGGTAGCTGATCGGCTAGATGAGCAAGAAGCGCAACGCTTCTATTCTGCTATCTTGCTGCCCATATTTCAGCGAGCTCGAAGCATGCTGGCTTGAACGTTCTTGCAGGTTTAAGGAAAGGATCGAATGGCGTTTCTGAGTTTTCTGGCATTTATCGCCGCCTGGGGTTTGATGTGGCGCTGGGTGGTAAAAAACCGCGGCAGCTGGAATCTGTTTTACGGCAACATCGTTGGCGCGGCGGGCGGTTTTATCGTCGGTTTGGTGGTGCTGTCGATCCTCCTGTCGCTGTTCCCGTCGGCGTATAAAGCCGAAAAGGCGCCAGTCGAAGACGTGATCACACAGAGCGATGTCACCACCAGTCTGTTGCCGGAAGCCGAGTCGGATTCGACGTCCGCGGTGCTGGAAAACGCGCCGGGCTTTGCCGCGATCGAGCCGGACAACCAACCTTCTCCGCCGGATTCCGCACTGCTGCCGAATTACGCCAGCCGGGCACCGAAATCGATATCGGAAAAAACCGTCCTCGATCAGAGCGACGCGCAGGGTCGTAAAGCGCTCGCCGCGCTGCGCGACAAGCTTGGGCAAAATGCCGACAGCGATAAATCGATGCTCGCGTATGTCATTTGCGGCACGCTGGTCACCAGCACGCTGCGCTTCCCGGCGTCGGAACGCTTCGCCGACAGTTCTGCCATTGTCACCAAGCGTTTCAAGGATCAGGTCTACACCCTCAGCAACAAGGTCACCGCGCGCAACATGAACGGTGATGACGTCACTTATAACTTCGAGTGCTCGGTGCAGGAGCAACCCGCGTCCGCCGAATGGCGACTGCTGGCGCTGAAGCTGCAGAAAGCTGCCTCTTAAGCCTCGTTTAAGGGTTCAAGGCGCCGGCTGCGCTATCATCGCCAGCCTGTGCGTCTTGAGCTTCGCCCCTGAATGTCCCCGATACCTGCTGACCTGAACCCGCTGCCTCCCGTCCTGGCCGGCCCGCTGCTGCGTCGGCTGGAACCAACGCGCGTGGTGCTGTGGCTGGTCGGCACCCGCGAACTGGCGCTGAGCCTGCGCTTGCAGGGTGTAGGAGACATTCCTCTCGATGCCGGGAAATGCACGGTCATTCCTGTAGGCCGTCATGCGTTCGTCCATTTGATTGACGTTGCGCTCGATAGCGCCCTGCCCTGCGACACGCGTATCGACTATGACCTGCTGATCGACGGCCAGATACCCATCGCCGAATGGGCGCCGCATCTGCTGTATGGCAATGCCCGCTGTCCGAACCTTGTCGTGCGTTCGCGGATCGATCAGTTGCTGCACGGCTCCTGCCGCAAGCCGCATCATGCGGCGGCAGACGGTCTGCTCTGCGTCGATCAGTTGCTGGCGACAGAAACCGACCCGCAACAACGCCCGGCCCTGTTGATGATGAGCGGCGACCAAATCTACGCCGACGACGTCGCCGGCCCGATGCTGCGGGCAATACACAGCTTGATCGCGCGCCTCGGCCTGTTCGACGAACACCTCGAAGGCGCGGTGGTCAGCGACAGCGCCAAGCTCTACCAACACCCGGCCAGTTACTACCACCGTGCGGATCTGTTACCGGCGCTGGAGAGCAACGAGACATTGCGCGAGCGATTTTTCGGCGGTGCGCGCAAGCCGATTTTCACCAGCAGCAGTGCTGACAATCATCTGGTGACGTTCGCCGAAGTGATGGCGATGTACTTGCTGGTGTGGTCGCCGGTTGCCTGGACGCTGATCAATCCTGCTGTTCCGTCACTGACGCCTGAACGCTTGAAGCGCTACACCCTGGAGCAAACCCGCATCGATGGCTTCAAGGCCGGTTTGGGCAACGTCGCCCGAGCCTTGGCGCATCTGCCGAGCCTGATGATTTTCGATGATCACGACATCACCGATGACTGGAATCTTTCCGCGCAATGGGAGGAAACCGCCTACGGCCACCCGTTCTCCAAACGCATCATCGGCAACGCGCTGATCGCGTACATGTTGTGCCAGGGCTGGGGCAACAATCCGGACGCGTTCAAGGATCTGCTGGAGAACACTCGACGCCTGAGCGCCAGCGGTGATGATCGTTATCTCGACAGCCCTGTGCAGGATGCGCTGATCGACGACTTGCTGCGCTTTCAGCATTGGCATTTCGTGCTGCCGAGCAGCCCGGCGCTGGTGGTGCTCGATACCCGCACCCGGCGCTGGCGCAGCGAGATGGCGCTTAAGCAACCATCCGGGCTTCTCGATTGGGAAGCGCTGAGCGAGCTGCAGCAGGACCTGCTTGATCATCCGTCAGCGATCATCGTTTCCCCGGCGCCGATCTTCGGCGTGAAGCTGATCGAAACCGTGCAGAAGGTTTTCAGCTGGTGCGGTTATCCGCTGCTGGTCGACGCGGAAAACTGGATGGCCCATCGCGGTGCGGCGCAGGTGATCCTGAACATTTTCCGACATACCCGCACCCCCGGAAACTACGTGGTGCTGTCCGGCGACGTGCATTATTCCTTCGTCTACGAAGTACTTATCCGACACCGCAAGGCCGGGCCACGGATCTGGCAGATCACCAGCAGCGGGATCAAGAACGAGTTCCCGCAAACCCTGCTGGAATGGTTCGACCGCCTCAACCGCTGGCTCTATTCGCCGCGCTCGCCGTTGAACTGGTTCACCAAACGCCGACGCATGCGCATCGTGCCGTACACCCCGGAACATGCCGAAGCGGGTGAGCGGCTGTGGAATTCGGCGGGGATCGGGCAAGTGTTTTTCAATGCGCAGGGACAGCCGAGCGAGATCATTCAGCACAATTCGAACGGGGCGGTGAAGACGCGGATGCTGGCGCCGGAGTTGGGGGATTATCCGGACTGACGTGCACCTTTTCCAATGTAGGAGTGAGCCTGCTCGCGATTGCGGTAGGCCATTCAAAATGTATATCGCCTGATACACCGCTATCGCGAGCAGGCTCACTCCTACAGGGGGTTCGGTTGCGCGTCAGTGCGCGGTCACGGCGCGCCCCACACCTCTGACAATCATCCCCACCTCTCGCTCATCAATCGTCAGCGGTGGCAGCAGCCGTATCGTCTTGCCGCGCGTCACGTTGATCAACAATCCATGATCCCGAGCCGCAATCAGCGTCAGATCGCGAATCGGCTGTTTCAGCTCGATGCCGATCATCAAGCCCTGCCCACGAATTGCCAATACATTGGGGTTGTCTGCCAGTTCGGCGCGCAGGCGGGTCAACAGACGCTCACCCTGCACTCTGACGTTCTCCAGCAGCCCCTGCTCTTCGATGATATCCAGCACCGTGCAACCAACCCGGCAGGCCAGCGGATTACCGCCAAACGTGCTGCCATGACTGCCTGGGGTGAACAGGTCCGCCGCCCTGCCCCGCGCCAGACAAGCGCCGATCGGCACGCCGTTGCCGAGGCCTTTGGCCAGGGTCATGACGTCCGGCACGATGCCTTCATGCTGGAACGCGAACCACTGGCCGGTGCGGCCGATGCCGGTCTGGATTTCGTCGAGCATCAGCAGCCAGGCGTGGCGATTGCACAGTTCGCGCAGGGCTTTAAGGTAGCCGGGCGGCGCCAGTTGCACACCGCTTTCGCCCTGGATCGGCTCGACCAGAATCGCCACGATGCGCTCGCCATGCTTGTGCTGCAGCTGGTCCAGCGCCGCCAGATCACCGAAGGGTACTTTGACGAAATCCCCCGGTAGATCACTGAAACCCAGACGCACCGCCGGGCCATCGCTGGCCGACAAGGTGCCCAAGGTGCGGCCATGAAATGCGTTGGACATGACCACCACCAGCGGCTGTTCGATGCCTTTGCTCCAGCCGTACAAGCGCGCAAGTTTCAGTGCAGTTTCATTGGCCTCGGCGCCGGAGTTGTTGAAGAACGCCCGCTCCATTCCCGACAGCTGCGTGAGTTTCTGCGCCAGCTGTTGTTGCCAGTCGATGCTGTACAGGTTGGAGGTGTGCAGCAGCATTCCGGCCTGCTCACTGATGGCCGCGACGATCCGTGGGTGCGAGTGCCCGACATTGGTCACCGCAACGCCCGCAACAGCATCCAGGTATTCACGACCGGCCTGATCCCACAGGCGCGTGCCCAGGCCTTTGGTGAAGCTCAGGGCCAACGGTTGGTAGGTGTTCATCAGGGCGGCGGTCATGACTTCAAACTCCAGTGAAGGTCGGTGTGCTGGCAGTATGGTTAGCCACCGAAACTGGATAAACTCGGCAAAACTTCTTTCATTTAAAAGCCGAGCTTGATAATGGACCTGTTGCAGGCGATGAGCGTCTACGTGAAAGTCGTGGAAGCCGGGAGCATGACGGCCGCTGCGTTGCAGTGCGAAATGTCCACGACCATGGTCGGAAATCACCTGCGCGCACTGGAGCAACGGCTCGGCGTGCAATTGTTGCAGCGCACCACCCGCCGCCAGCGGCTGACCGAATTTGGCAGTGTCTACTACCAGCGCTGTCTGGATGTTTTGGGCCTGGTGGCCGACTCCGAACGCCTCGCCGAACAGGCCCTCGACGAGCCGCGCGGCTTGCTGCGTATCACCGCGCCACTGACTTTTGGCGTCGAACGCCTGGCCCCGGCGCTCAGCGAGTTTTCCCTGCAATACCCGCAGGTCAAAATGGATGTGGTGCTGACCAACCGCCGTCCGGATCTACTGGAAAGCGGTCTCGACGTGGCATTCAGGCTGGGGCATTTCGAGCAGTCGAACCTGATCGCCCGACCGCTGATCGACTACACCCTCACCGTGTGCGCCTCGCCGGCCTACGTCGCCCGGCGCGGCATGCCGATCACTCCGCAAGACCTGCAGCAACACAACTGCCTGTCGTTCGCCTACCCTGCCGGCGACGATTGGCAATCGGTGGAAAAACGCTGGCGCCTCAGCGGCCCGGACGGTGAGATTCTGGTGGATGTCAGCGGCCCGATGCTGATGAACACCTCCGCCGGCCTGCATCAGGCAGCGCGCACCGGCATGGGCATCGTCATGCTGCCGGATGCGCTGGTGGAACAGGATTTGCGCGACGGAAAACTGGTGACGGTGATCCCCGATTACCAGCCACCGAGCCGCCCTTTGCATTTGCTCTACGCCCCGGACCGTTATCGTTTGCCGAAGCTACGCCGGTTTGTCGAATTTGCGATGAAAACCTGGGGCAGATCCTGATTTGGACTGCGATTGACTATGCTCCGGTGATTGCCGACAAGGATGCTGCCACTCGATGAAAACCAACCACACCGTACGCGATCTTTTGTCTGCCGAAGTAGAGCCAGTTCGCCTGTTTCTTGGGCAACATGGCTGGGGACACCGAACAGGCTCCAGCGACTATTTCGCTCAACTGCTCGAAAACTCGCAACGCACTGCGCTCGCGCTGAGCGGCGAGCAGATCATCGGTTTCGCTCGAGGCATCACCGATGGTTTGTCCAACGGCTATCTGTCGATGGTCGTGGTCGATGACCAGCATCGGCGCGCCGGCGTCGGGCGCGCACTGGTCGAGCATGTCATGGGTGACAACCCCGAAATCACTTGGGTCCTGCGCGCCGGGCGTGAAGGGGCGGAGGCATTTTTTGCCAGTTTGGGGTTTGAAACATCGGTGATTGCCATGGAGCGCCCAAGGCTCAAGTAACACGTGAGAATCAACTCCCGCTTTTCACCAACACAGGTTTCTCCTGATAACGCTGCGCGAACAACTGCTTCAACTGCGCAACCTTCGGCATGTCGTTGATCACGATGTACGGATAGCTCGGATGTTCGGTGAGGAAATCCTGGTGATAGTCCTCCGCCGGGTAGAAGCCATTGTAGGTTTCCAGTTTCGTAACGATCGGTTTGTTGTAGGCATGCGCCGCGTCGAGTTGGGCGATGTAGGCCTGGGCCACCCGTTGTTGATCGGCATTGACCGGGAACAGCGCCGAGCGATATTGCGTGCCGCTGTCCGGCCCCTGGCGGTTGAGTTCGGTCGGGTTGTGGGCCACCGAGAAGTAGATCTGCAGCAGGCTGCCGTAGCTGACTTGCGTCGGATCGAAGGTGACTTGCACTGACTCGGCATGACCGGTATCGCCTTCGCTGACCCGCTCATATTGCGCCGTGTTCGCCGCGCCGCCGGCATAGCCGGAGACGGCTTTCTGCACGCCTTTGACGTGCTGGAAAACCCCTTGTACGCCCCAGAAACAACCACCGGCGAACACCGCGGTTTCACTGTGGGCCTGAGTGTTTTCGTCGAGAGTCGGTGGCGGGATGACCACCGCGTCCTCGGCACCGAAGGAGAACGCCGAGCACTGACCGATCACGCCGGCCATGGCGACGCCGAGCAATACACGGCGCCAGTTGTTTTGAGCTTTCATGTTGCGCACTCCCGATCAGCCGAAGGTGAAGGCGTAAGCCGATACGCCCGGATCAAGAAATTCGATGGTGAAGGTGCGATCCTTCACCTCGTCGGTTTGCCGCACCAATTGGTACAAGCGCTGTTCGGTCACGCGACCGCTGCCATCCGCGGCGACATCGACTCCGTGGGCATCGCCGGGCGCCTGACCGTCAATTGACACTTTGAAGCGCACCGGTTTGCCATCCGCGCCCGGACCCAGCACCAGATGCAGATCGCGGGCATGGAAGCGGTAGACGATGCGACTGGCCGGCGCGTTGGCGGTGGCGCGCTCGGCACCGACGGCCCACTGGCCGCCGAGGCTCCAGTCATTCAGGGTCAGGTTAGCGGGTGGGTTATAGGTCGCGACCTTGTCAGGCACCAGGCTGGTTTCCGGTACGAAATGTTCCGCACGCTGGTAGCCGACATAGGTTTCCGGTGACAGCACCTGATTCATGTCCGGGGCCAGTTGCACGCCTTGGGCATCGGCGTTGATCAGGCCGTCAGCCACGATTTTCGCCCCGGCTTCACGCAACAACTGCTGTATGACCCGTTCCGATTCGGCGTAGTCCCCTTCGCCAAAATGGTGGTAACGAATCCGCCCCTGCGCGTCGGCAAAATAATGCGCCGGCCAGTATTCGTTGTTGAAAGCGCGCCAGATCCTGTAGTCGTTATCGATGGCCACCGGGTAGTTGATGCCCAGTTCCTTCATGGCTTTGGTAACGTTGCCTACATCACGTTCGAAGGCGAATTCCGGGGCGTGCACGCCGATCACCACCAGGCCCTGATCGCGGTACTTTTCGGCCCAGGCTTTGACGTATGGCAGGGTGCGCAGGCAGTTGATGCAGGAGTAGGTCCAGAAATCCACCAGCACCACTTTGCCCTTGAGTGCCTGGGCGTCCAGCGCTGGCGAATTGAGCCATTGCACGGCGCCAGTGAGCGGCGGCAACTGGCCTTCGACCGGCAGTGTTCCCGGTGCCATTTCGTCGGCAACTTTCATCGCCCCGCTGGCAGCAGGAATCTGCGCCATCATCGTGCCGTTGCCCGCCGGGGATTTGCCGGAAAGCTTGCCCACCAAGGCCTGCTCAATCCCGCCAGTGGATGCCGTCGACAACCGCGCCAGCAACCCGGTATCGAGGCCCAGGGCAATCGCTGCGACACCGGCGAGCATCGCTGCCCCCAGGCCGCGGCGGATCCACTCACCGGTGCCGATCGAGCGCTTCATCAAGGCAAAGACCTTACCGCCCAGCAGCAGTGCCGCCGCCAGTGAAGTCGCGGCGCCCGCCGCGTAGGCGAGCAACAACAGCGTGGTGGCGATGCTTGCCCCTTGCAGCGCGGCGCCGGTCAGAATCAAACCGAGGATGGGCCCGGCGCACGGCGCCCACAGCAGCCCCGTGGCGACGCCGATCAGAAACGAGGCGCCGGGACGCGGACGATTGTCCTGGCCCGCGGCTTCGGACAGCCGACTGCCGGCCGACACCAGCGGCCGCATCAGGCGCTCGGCAAGACGCGGCAGCAGCAGCGTCAACCCGAACAGTGCAACGAACAGCAACGCGAGCCAGCGACCGTACTGATTGACTTGCACCACCCAACCGCCGCCCACCGCCGCCAGTGTGGCGACGAGGGCGAAGGTCAGCGCCATCCCGGCCAATAGCGGCAAGCCACTCTTGATAAACGGCTGCCCGGTGCGAGCGAAGACAAAAGGCAGAACAGGCAGGATGCACGGACTGACGATCGTCAGCACACCGCCCAGATAAGCGAGAACCAAGAGCCACATGGTGTCGTCCTGTAGAAAGTGAAAATCGAATTCGGGCCATGGCTCATGCCGCCACGGGTTTGAACGTCATCGCCAGACCATTCATGCAATAGCGCAGGCCGGTGGGTTTCGGGCCATCGTCGAAAACATGCCCCAGATGCCCGCCGCACCTCCGGCAATGGACTTCATTGCGCGACATGCCGAAGGAGCGGTCCTGACGCGTAGCCACCGCGTGTTCCAGCGGTGCCCAGAAACTCGGCCAGCCGGTATGGCTGTCGAACTTGGTCGCCGACGCAAACAGCGCCAGGTCGCAACCCGCGCAGGCGAATGTGCCGTTGCGATGCTCGTCGTTGAGCGGGCTGGTATAGGCCCGTTCAGTGCCTTCCTCGCGCAGGATGGCGTACTGCTCATCAGAAAGTAGCGAGTGCCACTCACTGTCGCTGTGGCTCACCTCGAAAACCTCATCGGCATGGGCTTGTTCGATCAGTGCGGTGCCCGGGGACAATTTTGGCAATACACCCGCCACCAAGGCTGCAACCCCCAGCCCGCCGCTCGCTACGAGAATCTGTCGCCGTGAAAACATGGCCGTCTCCTAAAATTCCAGGTGCCTGTCATGGAACACAGCCTAGGCTTGGGTTGATCGCCAAATCCTCACAGGAAGTTAACGAATTCGTGATAACTCGCCCCGAGGAAAACCCGCACAATGCGCTCACTGCGCCGAAGGATTGAGCTTGATGGAATTAACCAGACGCATCCTCGTGGTCGAGGATGACCAACACATTGCTGACCTGATTTGCCTGCACCTGCGCGATGAGCATTACGATGTCGTGCATTGCGCCGACGGCGACGAAGGCATGCGCCTGTTGCAACAGGGACAATGGGATGCGCTGATCCTCGACCTAATGTTGCCGGGGGTCGACGGCCTGGAAATCTGCCGCCGCGCCCGGGCGATGGCGCGCTATACGCCGATCATCATCACCAGCGCACGTTCCAGCGAATTGCACCGCATCCTGGGGCTGGAACTGGGGGCCGACGACTACCTCGCCAAACCGTTTTCGATGCTGGAACTGGTGGCGCGGGTCAAAGCCTTGTTGCGCCGGGTCGACGCCATGGCACGCAACCTGAAGATGGACGCCGGCAGCCTCAGTCTCGACGGCTTGAACATCGACCCGATCACCCGCGATGTCACCCTCAACGGCGCGCGCCTGGACCTCACACCGCGTGAGTTCGACTTGCTGTATTTCTTCGCCCGACAACCGGGCAAGGTGTTCTCGCGCATGGACCTGCTCAACGCGGTGTGGGGTTACAGCCACGAAGGCTACGAGCACACGGTGAACACGCACATCAATCGCCTGCGGGCGAAGATCGAGACCGACCCGGCGCAACCGACCCGCATCCTCACCGTGTGGGGCCGAGGCTATAAATTCGGTACGGAACAACCATGAAACTGACCCTGTCGCAGCGCCTGTCCGTCGTGTTCGCCGTGTTGCTGCTGGTGTGCTGCGGCACCTCGGCATGGCTGCAGGTGCGCTCCAGCAAGATGCATGAACTGGAAGTGGTGCAAGGCCTGTCGCGGGATCTGGCACAGCACATCGCTCATGACACGGTGCTGATGGACAGCAATGGCCTGATGCCCGGCGCCGTGCGCGAACTGTTCAGCAAACTGATGCTGGTCAACCCGAGTGTCGAGGTGTACCTGCTTGATACCGAGGGGCGGATTGTCGGTAATGCTGCCCCCGAAGGCCACTTGCGGCGGGAGAAGGTCGATCTGGTTCCGGTGCAGCGTCTGCTTGCCGATCAGCCGTTGCCGATCCTCGGCGATGACCCGCGCAGCGTCGACGGGCGCAAGGTGTTCAGCGCCGCGCCATTGAAGGTCAATGGCAAACCGGCCGGCTATCTGTACGTAGTGTTGCTCAGCGAGGAACACGATCGGTTCGCCGAACGTGGCGCGACCAGTGCTGCACTCAATACGGCGTTGCTGTCGATCGGGCTGGTGGCGCTGTTGTGCCTGATTGCCGGTCTCACGGCGTTCAACCTGATTACCCGGCCATTGCGGCGATTGACCGACACCGTCAGCCGTTTCGACATTGATGGCGCGCCGCAACCTCTGCCGGCACCTTCAGTGGCTGTGGATAAAAGCGCTGACCCGGATGAAATCGCCGTACTCGACGGTGCCTTCCGGCAGATGCAAAACCGATTGGGCGAACAGTGGCGCTCGTTGACCCGCCAGGATCAGGAGCGCCGTGAACTGGTGGCGAACATCTCCCACGACCTGCGCACGCCACTGGCCTCGCTGCACGGTTATCTGGAAACCCTGTCACTCAAGGACGCCACACTCACCGCCGAAGAACGCCGGCGTTATCTGGGCATTGCCCTCGATCAAAGCCGCAAGGTCGGCGGGTTGGCGCAATCGCTGCTGGAGCTGGTACGTCTGGAGCACGGTTTCGTGCAGCCGGTACTGGAGCGCTTCTCGCTGATCGATCTGCTGCAGGACATTTTCCAGAAATTCGAACTGGCCGCCGAAGCACGCCACGTCGAACTCAAGGCCAGCTTCGGGCCGAACCTGCCGACGGTCTGCGCCGACCTTGGCTTGATCGAAAGGGTACTGACCAACCTGGTGGACAATGCCTTGCGCCACACGCCTTCGGGCGGTGAAATCGAGCTGGATTTGAAACCCCTGGGCGCCTTGGTCGAAGTCACGGTCAGCGACACCGGCCCCGGCATCGCTCCCGAGTTGCGCGAAGGCCTGTTCCTGCGTCCGTTCAATATTGGTGGGGCGCGACGCGACGGTGGATTGGGGCTGCGCATCGTCCACCGTATCCTGCAACTGCACGGGCGTGAGATTCAGTTGATCGAGGTCGCCGGGCGCGGGGCGACTTTCCGCTTCACGCTGCCGACCGATCAGCAAACCGCAGAACAGTGGATGGTGCGCTCGATGAACCTGAACACGCCGGACAAATAATCCGCACCACCGGACTGTTGTTCCGTGACAACGCCGCCCCGCTCCCCTAAATTAACCGGCCTGAAAAAGACCTCGTGCTTTCTCGTCTCAACTCAAGTTAAAAAAGTAGTGAAATTTCAATGTCCGATTTCAACACCGCTGAATCCGTAGTCACCGAATCGTCCAAAGCGGAATACGAAAACTCCATCAATCTTTCACAACACCTTCCACAAGCCAAAATCATCAGCGAGATGGTGCTGGACGCGTTCCAGTCGACCCGCGAAAGCGACCAGATCCGCGAACTGCGCGCCGCGATCCGCCAAGCGCACGACAGCTTCGATGACGACAAGGCCTACGAGCTGATGGGCCAGCTCAAGGCGCTGAAAGACGCCGAAGCCGCCGACCTCGCCGCCCTTGAAGACCTGAGCAGCAAATTCTCGATCGGCCGCATCCTGTCCTGCTTCAAGGACGACCCGGCGTTCCAGGAAATCGTCTACGGCCTCGCGCTCAAAGTGCTGAACCAGACCCATCAGGCGATCAGCAACCCGAGCGGCGGCAAGAGCAAGGCTGCCAAGAAGAAAGAACTCGAAATCTTCACCATCAGCAAGGACGGCAACAGCGTGACCCTGCCGCTGCGCACCCCGCGTTCGCGCATGAACGTTGACCGTGAAGCGCTGGAGTTCCTCGGTTTCACCTTCGTCGGTGAAGGTGAAGAAGCCGAGCTGGAAGGCGAAACCTTCGTCGATAACGCCGGCACCGAACACGCGATCAACCGCAAGAACATCATCACCGCCCTGCAACAGCAGACCGCGTTCGATGGCTACAGCATCGCCGCGCAGTAAATCCGGCGCCGACGAAAAAGCCCCGCACTGAGATTCAGGCGGGGCTTTTTGTTGGGCGGCGTGACGATCAGACTTCCGGCTGCACCGCTGCGATCATGTCGACTTCAATCGCGGCGTTCTTCGGCAACTGATAGACACCGACCGTGGTGCGGGTGTGCCGGCCGGCATCGCCGAGCACATGGCTGAACACGTCCGATGCACCGTTAGCCACTTCGCTCAGGTCAACGAAGTCCGGGGTCGACTTCACATACACCGTGACCCGCAACAACGCCCGGATCTTGTCCAGTGAACCGACCGCATCGACGATCAGCGCCAGGCAGCGCATGGCACTGATGCTCGCGGCGGCCTGCGCATCCTTGAGGCTCAACTCCAGCCCCACCCGACCCGGATACTGAATCTTGCCGTGGGTACGCGGCACCATGCCGCTGATGTACAACTCATCGCGATGACGGATCAGCGGCGCGTAATTGCCGCCGGCGGTGTTCTCGCCATAGATGTCGTAGTTCAGCTCTTGTGCCAGGGCAATGAAGCGTTCGTCGCAGGTCATCCTCTCAGTCATTTCGCCCAGCCTCTCGATTGATGCATGAATAACAGTGTCCCTGCGAAGTGGCATGGCGCTATCACCGTTATGGTTGGATCCAAATCTAGGGGGTTTACGCCGATATCGCAACTAAACCCTGTAGGAGCTGCGGCACGCTGCGATCTTTTGATTTTGATTGTATTTTTAAAGATCAGGATCAAAAGATCGCAGCGTGCCGCAGCTCCTACAAATGTATCGCGTCGAAGTGGCCTCTGCTCGCGATTGCCGACGCCTCGATCACCGAAAGCCAGCCAACAAAAAACCCCGCACATCTCTCAATGTGCGGGGTTTTTCGTGAAGCCATCCAGCCTTACGGCGCGTACGTCAGCAGCAGCTCGGCCGGCACCTTGAAGTCCAGGGACATCATGACGCTCAGGGCGGTGATGGTGAAGATCGAGAACACGAACAGCTTGCGTGCCCAGACCGTGTCATCCACCGCCTTGTAGCCGGCCCAGCCCATGTACAGCGAGTACATGCCCATGGCCGCGGCGACGGCGAGGTAGCTCATGCCGGCGTAGCCGCTGAAGGTCAGCATCAAGGTCGCCACGAGGAACGCCAGGATGTAGAGCAGGATGTGCTTCTTGGCCACTTCGATTCCGCGCTTGACGGGCAGCACCGGAATCGATGCGGCCAGGTAGTCGTTGAAACGGAAGATCGCGATGGCGTAGGAATGCGGCATCTGCCACAGGCTGAACATCACCAGCAGGGTCAGTGCGGCCATGTCGAAGCTGTTGGTGACGGCAACGTAACCGATCACTGGCGGCATGGCGCCCGACAGACTGCCCACCAGCGTGCCGTGAACCGACTTGCGCTTGAGGTACAGGCTGTAGAAGCCGACGTAGATGATGAAGCCGATTACCGCGAACAGGGCGGCCAACGGGTTGGCCACCTTGTACAACAAGGCAACGCCGAGAACACCCAGGATGGTCGCGTAGACCAGGGCCAGTTTCAGGGAGATCAAGCCCTGCACCAGCACCCGGTTTTTAGTGCGTTCCATCTTCAGGTCGATGTCGCGGTCGATGCAGTTGTTGAACACGCAACCGGAGGCCACGACCAGGGAAGTGCCGATCATATTCCCAGCAGTCAAACCCCGGCTCACCGCCTCTTTCGCGGCACGCGCGGTGTCGGCTGGGCGATCGCCACCGATCCACGAATACACGCGGATCTT
>Ga0153923_100336_pt1 | contig 16774 bp, 15 predicted proteins | sample TSNJ007MetaG_FD_104682 | JGI IMG/M metagenome (GOLD analysis project Ga0153923, IMG submission 104682) | Attine ant fungus gardens microbial communities from New Jersey, USA - TSNJ007 MetaG | ecosystem: Host-associated > Fungi > Mycelium > Unclassified | place: USA: New Jersey, Brendon T. Byrne... | reverse complement strand
GGGACAATCGATTCACGTTGGAAATCATCTGCACACAACTCCTTTTCATACAGCTTTATGAATTCGGTTAACCCGGACGCCGCCCTTGCAGGGACAGGCGCACAGGCAAGGTGATGGAGGCCGGTGGCCGTTCGCTCAGGTGCGGCGCGTTGCGCAATGCGGCCAGCACCTGAGTGTCGATCTCGGGCTTGCCGCTGGACTTGACCAGCTCGACCCGGGTGATTTCGCCGACGCTGCTCAGCCACACATCGGCCTGCAGCGAGAACGCCAGGTTGCGCAAGTCGGGGTTCTCGCGCAGCAGCTTCTGGAAAGTGAACGCGAGGAACTGGCTGTAAGTGCCGGTGCCCAAACGTCCGCCACCCGCCCCGGCCATGCCGCCGCCCTTGCCCGCGCCGATGTTGAACGCGTCGTTGCCACTCTGGGCGTCACCGTCCATTTGCATCGGGTTGGCCAGATCGTCCGCCGGCGATGGCGGCGCCTCTTCCTCGGGCTTGACCTCCTGTGGCTCAGGCGTCGGTTCGGGCTCGACGACTTTTTCTTCCACCGGGGTTTCCGGCTCCGGCGGCTTTTCCGGAGGTGGCGGCGGCGGAGGCGGCAACGGAATGATCGTCGGCACCTTCGGCGCTTCACGGCGCACGCCGCTCATGTCATTGGCCCACTGCCACAGGAACCACGCGGCGAGCGCACCGAGCAGCAGCCCGGCGCCCCACTTCACGTAGCGCAGTGGCGACTTCTTCACCTGCAAAGGCTCGATTGGCAGTTGTGCGGTCATCACTCAGCCCTGCGTCGGTTTGCCGGTCACCAGACCGACCTGAGACAGTTCGAGCCGGCGCAACAGATCCAGCACTTCAATGACCTTCTGGTACTGCACCGTCGCGTCGCCGCGCACGATCACCGGGAAGTCCGGGCTCTGCGCCTTCTCGATGCGCAGGCGTTCCTCCAGCTCGGCCAGGGTCACCGGGTAGGCATCGAGGAACACCTGACCGCCGTCGTTGACCGAAATCGCCTTGGTCTTCGCCTCCGACAGCGACACCGAGGCGCTGGCCTTGGGCAGGTTGATCTGGATCCCCGAGACCTGCGCGGTGGCGGTGAGGATGAACATCACCAGCACCACCATCAGCACGTCGACCAATGGGGTGATGTTGATGCTGTCCACCGCTGCATCTTCGTCATCGTCGTGGGAGGCATTTACAGACGCCATGTCGGTGCTCCTCAGGCCGGTACGGAGTGGTTGGCGTGATGGCCGCGCGGGTGCGACGCTTCGCTGGACTGGCCTTCGCCGTGCATCTCCGCCAGACGCGTAATGAACTCGTCGACGAACACGCGCATGTCGGCGCTGACTTCCTTGTTGCGGGTGATCAGGCGGTTGTAGCCAAACAGCGCCGGGATCGCGACGAACAGGCCCATGGCGGTGGCGAGCAATGCCGCAGCCATGCCGGGTGCGATGGCGTTGATGTTGACGTCGCCGGCCATCGCGGTGCCGAGGAACACCACCATGATCCCCAGCACGGTGCCGAGCAGGCCGATGTACGGGCCGCCGGCGATGGCGTTGGACAGGGTCGAGAGTTTCGAGCTGAGCGCCTGGTTCTCACGGGTGCGTACGCCGTCCATCGAGCAACGGATGGCTTCGATGGTTGCTGCGGATACCGAAGAGGTATCGGCGCCCTGCTCGCGGCGGGTGCGGATCTCTTTGACCGCCACCGCGTACAGGCGCCACAGCGGCGAATGCTGCAGACGCTGGGCCAATTGTGCGTCGTCGGCAAACATCTCCAAGCGCGTACCGACCTTGGCAAATTGCTCGCGGAAGTCTTCGTTGGCCTTGCTCACGCGGCTGAGGGTGCGGTTCTTGCGCAGCATGATGATCCACGACTGGAACATCATCAGCACCAGCACGGCGATGATCACCCAGGCGTCCACCGGTACGGCATTGAGCAGGAAACCGAGGCTGCCGAAACCGAAGCCGGACTGCTCTTCGTCGACGCCGTAGGCCACCAGTTTCGACTCGGCGCCTTGGGAGGTCGCATCAGCCAGCAGCAACGGCGCGGGACGCGCGACTTTCGACAGGCGCAGTTCGTCGATGGCACCCACGAAAGGCTGGAAAGGACCCGCGGCCAGATCGCCGCCAATCGCCATCACCGAATTGAACGCCGGCATCGCTTGAGCGAGGGTCGCACTCTCACGACCGTTGATGTACAGGCTGACTTTCGAACCTTCAGCGGTCAGCGCGACGTGCTGCCACTGGCCGGGGTTCAATGCCTGAGCGGCGACCGCGCGCTGGCCGTCGATCTCCACGAACGGCACGCCTTGATTGACCCCGACCAGCAGGCTGTTGGCGCCTTCGCGGCGGGCCAGAATCAACTGCTCGCCACTGGCCTGATCCAGCCGCAGCCAGGCACTGAAGGTGAACGCGCTGCCCGCGTTGTGCTGCAACGACGGACTGGCCGGCAGCAGCAACGGCTGACCGCTGAACTGCAAGGCGCGCCCCACTACGCCGTCAATCGCCGCGCCGGTGGCGCTTTGTGCGGTGTTGCCGTAGGCGGTGGTGTCTTTGGCCGGGGTGCCGGTGGCGCCGTCGAAGTGATAGAGCGCGGTGTAATTCGGGTCGAAGGTCAACTGGCCGTTGCCGGTGGCCGGCGCCTTCTGATTGCCGTAGTACATCCAGATGTCCTGACGCTGCCCGCCCTCGACATTCGGCACGTCGACCCAGATCAGCGCCATGCCCATCAGCGCATCGAAGCTTTCGATCTGGTGGTTGAGCACGGTCTTGTCGTCGGCGGCGACGAAGCGCAGGTCCGAGCCGTCTTCCTTGACGCCGTCGAAGGTGAAGTTGCCGGTGTGCAGGCGCACCAGCAGCGCGGTGCGACCGAGGGCCTGATTGATCCCGGCGCCCTGCGGCGTGGTGTCGACGGCGATCTGTTTGCGGTAATGCCAGTCGTCCTGCCACCAGGCCTGCGCCGTGGCCGGGAGCACGAAGCCCAGGCAGATCAACAACGAAAGAATGAGGCGCTGCATGAACGTGCTCCTTTAGAAAGTGGCTTGAAGGTTGAAGTGCAGGCGCGATTCCTGCTTCGAGGTGTTCGGCCCTTCGAGTAGCGGATAACCCCAGTCGAGGCTGCCGGACAGCCATTTGCTGAGGCTGGCGCGGGTGCCGAGGCCGACGCTGGCCAGGGCGTAACTGGCGTCCTGATCCGGCAACTCGTCGCGCAGGTACAGTTGCGCGCCTTCGGCAAAGGCGTAGAAGCGCCATTCCTGCATCCAGCTGCCGGCGTATTTCGCCAGCGACGGTGTGCGCAGTTCCTGACTGAGCAGCACGCCGTCATCGCCGGTGCGTTCCGCCGCCAGATAGCCGCGTACGGAAGTAGCGCCGCCGGCGGAAAACTGTTCGTTGGAGACCAGTGGCCCCGACGCCAATTGGAACGCGCCTTTGCTCGCGCTCTGCCAGTCGTTGTCGAAGGTCCAGGTGAAGTTGCTGTCGCCCTTGAGCACGGCGAAGCTCGGATTGGCGCGGTAGCGTTTGTAGTCGAAGTCTTCGTCGGAACTGCCGTAACCGAAAATGCTGCGGGTGGCCGCCACCAGGCTCAGGCCGAGGCCGAGCTGGCTCTTTTCGGTGTAACGGAAGCCGTTGTAGGCGAAGGTGAAGGGCGCGTATTTCAGCGGCACCTTGTCGCTCTCGCCGGACAGGCTCAGGCGTTCGTCGAAGTCCTTGAAGTCGATGCCGGCCGACAGCGAGTTCGACCAGTTGCCGCTGGACGGCAGCGTATAAATGGCCGACACGCCATAGGAATGGCCCTTGCCCAGCACGTTGCTGCCGCCGATGGTGGCGACGTTGCTGTCGGACTGATAACCGGAGAACTGCACGCTCCAGCGCTCGCTCAGCGGCGCGGTGTAGGAAGCCGACCAGACCTTGGCGTTGTCGGTGTCCTGCGGCGCGGTGAAGTACGTCAGGTTGATGCTGTGGCCGAGTTGCCAGAGGTTGTTGTAGCCGAGGCTGGTGACTGCGCGCAGTTTCTCGGTGTCGGCGCTGTAGTCGTTGTTGAGGCCGACGCTGGCGCTCCACGGGTTCTGGTCTTCGACCTGCAAGTCCACGTCCATGGTGCCGGGGCGCTGACCTTCGCGCACCAGCGGCATGACCTGACGGCCCGGGGTTTTATTGAGCTGTGCCAGTTCGCCTTGAACCTTGGCGAAGTCCGGCACCTCACCTTCTTTCAGCGCCGGGACGTTGTCGCGGATGTCCAGCGGCGAATAGTGTTTGGCCCCAACCACGCGCACCCGGCCAACCTTGGTTTCGCTGACTTGCAGGTAGACGATGCCGTCGGCCACCGCTTGCTCCGGCAACTCGACGAACACCGATTGGTAGCCGCGCTCCTGATAAGCCTTCTGCAACGCATCGCGGGCGCCTTCGATGTCAGTCATGGCTTTTTGCGGGCCGAGAAACGGGTACACCGCCTCTTCGATCGCCCGGGCGTCGAGCACGGTGTTGCCGCGCACGAAGTATTCGTTGACGTCCACCAGACGTTGCGGCGCAGCAGCTTCGGCAGCCTCTTCGGCGAATGCCGGTTGCGCGCCGGCCGTCACCAGCAGCCAGCCCCACAGCGCCAGCCGTGACGTGAAAATCTGATCCACACTACCCCCTGAATTCGCGATGACCTGTTGGCGCTGTTGCGCGCCTTGTGTGTTGCGTCAATTGCTGACTGTCGAGGCACCGCTGTGCTTGCCGAGCCAGGTGTGCAGCAGCGCGAAGTTCAAGGAGAACTCGGGCATTTGCAGCAAGGCACCGCAGAACACTTCGCCGATGATTTTCTGAATGAGCTGCACCGCACGCGGGTTGTTGAGCAGCGTGGCGATGTCGCGACTGAGGACGTTGAAGCTCCAGACTTTCTGGTTCAGGCCCAGGCCGACAAACCAGCGGAACAGCAGGTTGTAATTGAGTTGTTCATACAGTTGCTGCTCGCTGGGCACCGAATACAGCAGTTGCAGGAGCAGGATGTGCATGACCGTTTGCGCGGGGATGAGCATGCCGGGCTCGGCATTGAGTTCGTGCAGCAGGCCTTGATGGGCATCGAGCAAATCGTCGATCTGCGGGCGCAGCAACACCAGCGAATGGCCGGGCGGAATGTAGCTGGAGACCTCTTTCAAGGCGCCCTGCCAGTCATCCTGCGAGACGAGCCAGACCCACGGCGCGCCGAAGCGATACACCGAAACCGGCTTCTTGCGCGCGGACTCTACGAGCTTCGACAGGCGCTGATCGAGTTCCTGCATGCCCACTTTCGAGTAGCGTTCCATAGTCCCCATTGCCTCACTCCCGGCGTCCCGCCTCGGCTTGTGAAAAGCGCCCCGTTGGGCCCCTCAAGCGCGTTACATAGGCATGACCGGACTGGCGATGTGCTACCGAACTTTTGTCATAAAAGCTTCATTACAGAGGGTGTGAGCGGCACACAAATCAAACTGTGGGAGCTGGCAGGCTGGCTCCCACACGTTTGAAGTTGCCGAAGAGATCAGTCGTTTACTCGCCCCCCACTTTCAGATCAAAAAAACCATGCGCAATAATTTTCGGTTTTGGTTGTGGGTGGGGCGGACCAGGGTGTGGACCACCCGCTTCTTTCATTTGCAGATTGAAAGTCCCTTTTATGGTCATCAAGTTTTTATCAACGATAATACTGGCCCCACCGGATTCCGGGTGGTACTCGAAATGATATATATCCGAATACTGAATAAAATCCGCCATTAACTGATCAAAGTTGTAAGTCCAACTTTTAATAGGCAAGGTCATTCTAAAGAGCTGCTTTGGCTCCATGCTACCGCCTACCCCTTCAGCGAACCAGACTTGCACCTCATCCTTTTTAAACTCGACGCCCTTCGCATCCACTCTAATGTTTGCCTGCCCCTCTATCTGGATTTCAGCAGTTCCCGTGGCATTCGCTACGCCTTCGATTAAATTTTTCATCAATAGTCTTCTCTTGGCTGGTTTTTACTTTTCAATCAAGTAAGAAATTCACAACTTTCGTCAGCATCGATTCAACACAAACTTCCGAAATCGGTGTTGTGAGTTGCTATATGACGAGCCCCAGGGACGCGTGTCTACTGTCAAACCTGACAGTTGACAACATGAAGAAAGTGGATGAGATAAAAGAGAGGTCATTGCCAGTAATAGCTATATTCAAGAGTAAACAGGCCAGGTGTCGACGATCTTGCCGCCACGCACGGCCAGCAGATCACCGAATTGCAGAAGCACTGCTTCGGTCTGGGTCGGGCGCAGGAACACTTGATCCTCGACGGTCAGGCTCACGGCATTCGAACCGTTGACCATCTCCTGATTCGAACTGCGGCCATACACGCCATTACTCTGCAAACCGGCGGGCGACTCGAACTCGGCCATCCAGTTGCCGCCGTAAATGAAAAAGGTTTGGCGCTGGTTGGCGTCCCACCACGAGAACAACTTCGACTTGTCGTCCAGCGCCGGGATGTTCACCGCACCGGTGCTCTTCAGCACTGGCGTGGCGATGTAGGTCGCCGGCACATGTTCGACCAGCGACGGCAAGTCGTAATGCGTCGGTTTGAGCATCGCCGTGCCCACCGACACCTCGGTGCTCAGCGTCTCGTTTTCGTGGATGCGGTAACTCGGGCTGCCGGCGGTGTTCAGGCACAGGTTTTCGTTCCACAACACCGGAAACTGCTGCCGGGTGAAATCGACGCAGCGCTGATAAATCAGCATGACCTTGGCGAACAGCTCCTCGGGCGATCCGAGAATCCCCGGCACGCCCATGCCCACGAACGGGTCGTAGCCCATGAACCCGGCGAACTCCAAGCGCTGCGAGTTGGCGCTGATCAGCGTCAGCATCTGCCCCAACACATTCACATCACTGACCCCGCCGCGATGCAGGCCGACGTCCAGTTCGATGTTGATGCGCATCCGCGTGCCGAGCCCCTGCGCCAACGCCAGGTATTGCTGCAGACGTTCGGGGTTATCGATCAGCCATTGCAACTGCCTGGAAGGGTCGAACGGGCCTTTGTGAGTTTGATAGAACAGCTCGGCTGAACGCACCGGCAACGGCTTGCCGAGCAAGATGTCGGACCGGGGAAACGTGAGCGCATCGTGATTGAGAAACGGCTGATGAAACGACATGAGTTTTTGCGTCCCGGACCGTTGCGCGATGTAGCTCAGCAAGCCCGGCGACGGCAGGGATTTTTCCACCAGACGCAATTGCTTGCCGCCACGTTTGACCGACTGCATCACCACGTCGATGTTGTGATCGAGGCGATCCAGATCGATCAGCAGCACCGGGCGCATCGGGCCTTGGTCTTTCAGTTCTTTATTCAGCGCGCGGAAATACTCGCTGTACGGAGCGCCGCGATCACCCGGCCGCAGCCAGGCGCCCACGCCCACCAATAAAGCGCCGACACCCAGTGTGCCGAGAAGAAAATTACGTCGATTGACCGCCATCAGCTCACCCCCAGAATCGACGCCAGATGCGCGTTGAGAAACCGTCCGCTCGGATCCAGCGCCTGGCGCACGTCAACAAATTCGCGCCAACGCGGATACAGCGGCTGCAGATTCTTCGCGTTAAGCGTGTGCAATTTGCCCCAGTGCGGGCGGCCGTTGTACTTCCAGAAGATCGGCTCGACCGCGGCGAAAAAGTTGTGATGATCCATCTGGTAATGCTGGTGCACCGAGATCGAACAGCTGTCGCGGCCCTCGAACATGCTCAGCGGAATGTCGTCGGCCTTGACGTAGCGGTACTCGATGGGAAACCAGGTGCGCAGGTTCTTGTCCTGAATCAGCTTGAGGATTTCACGCAGGCAGGCCGGGCCGTGCTCGGCGGGCACCGAGTATTCCATCTCGTTGAAGCGCACGGTGCGCACGTTGGCGTAGATGTCGAACGAGTCGCCGACCCGATCATCGAAACTCGCCAGATGCCGCAGGCTGTTGAGCAGCGTGCGGCGCAGCTCAGGGAAGTCGCTGCCGTACTTGTCGATCTTCTCGATCAGGATCACGAACTCGTTACCGCCCTCCTCTTCGGGCGGAATCGGCGGCGTGGCCGGGTCATTGGTTTCGTTGAGGGCGATGGACAAGGCGTAATCGGAATGGGTGACCACGAGCATTTCCCAGTGCTGGTTTTCGCTGGTGTTCTTGTCGAGGTCTTCGAGCAGCTCTTCGGTCTTGGCGATCCACTGGCGTTCGCGCAGGCGGTAGGCCGGGCGGTTTTGCAGACGGATTTTCGTCGCCACGCCCAGTGCTCCGAGCGACACCCGCGCGGCGTTGAACACTTCGGGGTGACGCTGACTGTCGCAGTCCAGCACCTCGCCATTGGCCGTCACCAGTTGCAGGCCGCAGACATGCGCCGAATAGGACTGAAAGGTTTTGCCGGTGCCATGGGTCGAGGTGGAAATCGCCCCGGCGAGGGTCTGGTAGTCGATATCAGCCATGTTCTGCAGGGCCTGACCGATGTCCTTGAGCGGCACGCCCATGCGTGACATCGGCGTGCCGGCGCCGAATTCCGCCTGCAGGGTTTTCGGGTCGTGGTCGAGCAAACCGGTGAAGTAGCTGAGCGACAGCAGCGTGCCGTCAGTAGGCACCAGCGCGCTGAAGGAATGCGCCGAACCGACCGGGCGGATCTTGCCCTGGGCCTGACGAATCGCGGCGGTCAGTTCATCAAGATTCTTCGGCGCCAGCCGCGCCGCCGGCAGACAACTCTGCCCGCCCGACCAGTTGCGCCAGGGAATCAGCCGCGGTGCACGCATCAACTGCCCCAGCGCGGGGTTGGCCGTCATTGCGGTGAAAGCGCCGACGATGCTTGCCCGTTGCAACAACTGACGCCGTGTCAGATCCATGCTCATGCGCGCGCCCTTATTGTGGGAGGGGCTGGTCGGCCATGAAGCCGATCAGTTGCAGGAATTGTTCTTCGCTGCACTCGACGCACTGGCCCATCGGCGGCATGCCGTTGTAGCCGTTGATGGCATGGTCGAGCAGCGTGTCGGTGCCCTGGCGGATGCGCGGTTCCCAGGCTTTGCGGTCACCGGTGAGCGGTGCGTTCGCCGCCGGGTTGGCGTGGCACAGCTGGCAGCTGTTGGAATAGATCTGCGCCAGTGCCGGGTCGGTGGGTGTGGCGTTGCGAGTAGCTGCCGGTGGTTCGGTTTTCTCACCGCAACCGAACAGCGTCATCAACAGCGCCAGCAGTAAAGTGAATGGGATTGCCCGCATAAGGATCCTCGCCTGGGTACCGCTTATTGTTGTGAGCACACCTTAAGGCAGGCACGGCAGCGGGTTGAGGGCATTGCGGGACAACGAGGGGGCCAAACGGGGCCACCCCATCCCCCTGTAGGAGCTGCCGCAGGCTGCGATCTTTTGATCTTGATCTTGAAAAGCAAAGACAAAGATCGCAGCCTTCGGCAGCTCCTACAGGGATTGGGGTGACATTCGCGTGACATTCGCGGGTTTAAATGTCGGCGTATTCAGGCGTATAACCTGTAAAGACTTTTTGATCTGTATACGGACATCAACACGGGGTAGCGACATGACCACAGCAAACATCCTTGGCAATCTGTTCCCTTCTGTCAGCGACATCCCGGAAAAATACCGCCTCGACGCTCAGGTCGAGCAACGCGAATACCTCGTCGATGGCCAACTGCGGCGCTGGGACGGCCCGCTCGCCACCGTGCACAGCCCGGTGTATCTGCACGGCGAAAACGGCGATGAACAAGTGATTCTCGGCAGCACTCCGCTGCTCGACGCCGACACCGCCCTCACCGCCCTCGACGCCGCCGTGCGTGCCTACGATCGCGGTCAGGGTCTGTGGCCGACCCTGCGCGTGGCCGAACGGATCCAGCACGTCGAAGCGTTCCTCGGCCGCATGCGCCAGCAGCGCGAAGCCGTGGTCAAGTTGCTGATGTGGGAGATCGGCAAGAACCTCAAGGACTCGGAAAAAGAGTTCGACCGCACCTGTGACTACATCGTCGACACCATCAACGCACTGAAAGAACTCGACCGCCGTTCCAGCCGTTTCGAACTGGAACAGGACACCCTCGGCCAGATCCGTCGCGTGCCGCTCGGCGTTGCACTGTGCATGGGGCCTTACAACTATCCGCTGAACGAAACCTTCACCACGCTGATTCCGGCACTGATCATGGGCAACACCGTGGTGTTCAAACCGGCCAAGCTCGGCGTGCTGCTGATTCGCCCGCTGCTCGAAGCCTTTCGCGACAGTTTCCCGAGCGGCGTGATCAACGTGATCTACGGCAGCGGCCGCGAAACCGTCAGCGCCCTCATGGCCAGCGGCAAGATCGACATCTTCGCCTTCATCGGCACCAACAAGGCCGCCAGCGACCTGAAAAAACTGCACCCGAAACCACACCGCTTGCGCGCCGCGCTGGGCCTGGACGCGAAGAACCCCGGGATCGTGCTGCCGGAAGTCGATCTGGACAATGCCGTCAGTGAAGCCGTCACCGGTTCGCTGTCGTTCAACGGCCAGCGCTGCACCGCGCTGAAAATCCTGTTTGTGCACGAAGACGTGGTCGACACCTTCATCGAAAAATTCAACGCCAAACTCGCTACGCTGAAACCGGGCATGCCGTGGGACAGCGGCGTGGCGCTGACGCCGTTGCCGGAGTCGGGCAAGGTCGATTACCTGCACGGTCTGGTGGCCGATGCGCAGAGCAAGGGCGCACAAGTGGTCAACCCGAACGGCGGCGAGAGTCGCGAGTCGTTCTTCTACCCAGCCGTGCTGTACCCGGTGACGCCGCAGATGCGCGTGTACAACGAAGAACAGTTCGGCCCGGTGGTGCCGATCGTGCCGTACCGTCACCTCGATACCGTGATCGACTACGTGCTGGAATCGGACTTCGGCCAGCAACTGAGCCTGTTCGGCACCAACCCGGTGGCGATCGGTCGACTGGTCGATACCTTCGCCAATCAGGTCGGGCGGATCAACCTCAACGCCCAGTGTCAGCGCGGCCCGGACACCTACCCGTTCAACGGGCGCAAGAACTCCGCCGAAGGCACGCTGTCGGTACACGATGCCCTGCGGGTGTTTTCGATCCGCACACTGGTGGCGACCAAGTTCCAGGACAGCAACAAGGACCTGATCAGCGAAATCATTCGCGGCCGCGATTCGAGCTTCCTCACCACCGATTACATCTTCTGACGAGGACTTTGCACTGAGCACCTTCAGCACCCAACGACTGCCACCGCTGCTGCGGCGAATCCTGCGTCCGTTGCTGGACCCGTACCGCCGCTACCAGCACGCCCGACTGATTCACGCGGTGCGGGTAGCGCTGGGGCTGCTGGCGACCATCCTGCTGACCACCGGCATCAACCTGCCCCATGGCGAGTGGGCCTCGGTGACCATGCTGGTGGTGATCGGCGGCCTGCAACACCACGGCAACATCGGCAAGAAAGCCGCCGAACGCGCCACCGGCACCCTGATCGGTGCCGGCGTCGGTCTGCTGCTGGTGGCGCAGCAGGCGTGGCTGGGCCTGCCGTGGCTGACCTACTTTGCCATGGCGGTGGTCTGCGGCTTCTTTTCCTATCACGCGATCGGCAAGGGTGGGTACACCGCCCTGCTCTCGGCGATTACCGTGTTCATCGTCGCCGGTCATGGCGACAACCCGATCACCGACGGCTTGTGGCGCGGGGTCGACATCCTGATCGGCATCGCCCTGGCCTTGGCGTTTTCCTTCGCCCTGCCGCTGTACGCGGTGTACTCGTGGCGCTACAACCTGGCCGATGCCTTGCGCGACTGCGCCACGTTGTACGGGCGGATCATCAGCGGCCAACCGGTCAGCGCAGATGAACACCTGAAGCTGATGGGCCGGGTGACCACAGTGATGGTGCAACTGCGTTCGCTGATGCCGTCGGTGTCCAAGGAAGTGAAAATCTCCATGACCGAACTGGACGCGATTCAACGCAACCTGCGGATGTGCGTCAGTACCCTGGAAATCCTCGGCAACACCCGCCCGGATGCCAACGACCCCGACGCCATGGCCCACCTGCAATCGGCACTGCGGGCCGAACACCGGGTGATCCGCGTGCAGCTGATCGGCATGGCCCGGGCCTTGAAGTCCGGCGCCACGCAACGCCTGCAGCGCCCGCTGGAGTTGCCGGACGCCAGTCTCGACACACCGGTCTACAACACGCTGGACGGCTACCGGTTGCTGACCCGGCAACTGGCGGCCAACATCGGCGAGCTGCGCCAACGCCTGGCAATCACCGCGCCACGCTGGAACATCTGAAACGGAAAAACCCATGTAACAAAGCTGACATCATCACTACAATGCGCCGCACAACGGATGTGACATGGACGCATAAATGCAATTCAGGAAGAGTATCAACGCCCTGCGGGCACTGGCCGTGCTCGCGGTCGTGCTGTTTCATTTCAAGGTGCCAGGGTTTGAGGGCGGATTCGTCGGCGTAGACGTGTTTTTCGTCATTTCCGGCTTCCTGATGACCGGCATCATCGTCAATGGCGTGCAGCAGCAGAACTTTTCCCTCCTCGGTTTCTACGCCTCCCGCGCCCGACGCATCATTCCCGCCCTGCTGGTTTTGTGCGTTGCGCTGCTGGTCTTCGGCTACCTTTATCTGCCGCTGGACGACTTGCGCGAAACCATCCGCACGATCAAGAGCAGCCTGCTGTTCAGCTCGAACTTCAGCTTTGCCGAAAGCGGCAATTACTTCGCGGCGCCGCTGCATGAAAACTGGTTGCTGCACACCTGGTCGCTGTCGGTGGAGTGGCAGTTCTACCTGCTCTATCCCGTGCTGATCATGGGGCTGCACACGTTTTTCGGTGCCGACAAAAGCCGATTTGCCCTGGTTGCCCTGGCGTTGATTTCGCTCGCCGCGTCCATCGTCGTGACCCGCGTCAACCCGACGTTCGCCTTCTACATGCTGCCCACCCGCGCGTGGGAAATGGTTGCTGGCGGGCTGGTCTTCGTGTTTCCGCTACGACTCGGCCAGCGCGGCGGCGCGATTTTCGAAGGGCTCGGCCTGCTGGCGATTGCCTTCAGCGTGCTGGGCTTTTCTGAAGCGGATCTGTGGCCGGGCTACCTGGCACTGGTGCCGGTGCTGGGGACGATGCTGGTGATTCACGCCAACACCCGATCCGTGTTCAGCACAAGTCCTGCGCTGCAGTTTGTCGGGAGCATTTCCTATTCGGTGTACCTCTGGCATTGGCCGCTGGTGGTACTGCTATATCTGTGCGGGCTGTTGAGCAGTTGGCCGCACGTGATCGGCGCGATGATCGCCTCGTTCGCCCTCGGCACCCTGTCCTTCTACTTGGTGGAATCGAAGGTGAACAAAGGTCCGTCCGCCGCACGCACGGTGATCAAGTTCGCGTCGCTGACGGTGGGAGTGGTTGCCGTGTCAGCCGTGATGTCTTCGCTGGTCAAGCAGCACCCCGATTGGCGCCCGGCGCTGGTCGAACTGGGGCAGCCGCAATACACCAGCAAGCTGTATCCGCAGGAGTGCTACCCGAATGCCTATGCGGCAGCGGATTGCAAACTGGGCACGGGGGACGTGTCGGTAATTCTGTACGGCGACAGCCACGCGCAATCCACCGCAGCAGCGGTGCAAATGCACAACCCGCAAGCGGCGCTGTCGTGGTCACGGGGCGGTTGCCCGACCCTGGCGCACTTCGCCATGCACGACAAGACCGTCGAAAGCCAGTGCCGGGGCTTCAATCAGGAAAAGCTGCAACAACTGAAAACCGGGTATGCCGGGCTCCCGGTGGTGCTGTTCAGCCGCGCGGCGCTGTACGCGGATCCGGGGCGGGAAAACAGCTATCGGATTTCTTTCCCCGAGCGCCAGGCATCGTTTGCTGACGCCTTTACCGAAGAATACGTCAGCACCGTCTGCTCGATCGCTGAAAACCATCCGGTGTATATCGTCAAACCGATCCCGGAGATGCCCTTCAGCGTCTACAAGGGCTTGAATCTGAATCAGCGATTGTTCCGGCAAACCACGGACATTTCCCTGCCATTGCAGGCCTATGAGAAGCGCAACCGCATCGCCATCGCAACCATCGAAGCCGCTGCCAGCCGCTGCAACGCGACGGTGATTGACCCGACACCGTACCTGTGCCCCAACGGCAACTGCATGGGTTCCATGGACGGCGTGCCGCTGTACTTTGACGACAACCATCTGGTGGATGCCGGCAATCAGCAGCTCAAAGGCCTGTTCAAGGATCTGATCAAGCCGATTTGAGCTGGCGCCGGGCTTTCAGGCCCCAGCCCTGTTGCATCCCGGCGGCGGCCAGCAGAATCGCCGCGACACCGACCCATTGCAGGATCTCCAGGCGATGGCCGAAGGCGAACCAGTCGACGAAAATCGCCGCAATCGGGTAGATGAAGGACAGCGCACCGGTCAGGGCAGTCGGCAATTTCTGGATCGCGCCGTACAGCAGCACGTACATCAGGCCGGTGTGGACGATGCCCAGCGTCACCAGACTGGCCCATGCGCCGCCGGTTTGCGGCAAGCCGTTGAAGTGCGCGAACGGCGCGAGCAACAGCACTCCGGTGCAGACCTGGATCAGCGCGATCAGATGCGGCGGCGTGCCGGTCAGGCGCTTGATGATCAGCGCTGCAATCGCGTAGAGCAACGCCGCGCCCAACGCCAGCGCAATCCCCAGCAGGTATTCGCCACCGCTCTCGCCCTGCCCGCCATGGGCGCTGACGATCGCCAGCATGCCGAGAAAGGAAATCGCCAGCCAGAACAGCTTCTGCAAGGTGATTTTCTCGCCGAGAAACAGCGCAGCCAGGCCAACCAGCATGAATGGCTGCACGTTGTAGACCGCCGTGCCGATGGCGATCGAGGCCCGGGAGTACGAGCCGAACAACAACACCCAATTGCCGACAATCGCCACTCCGCTGATCACCGCCAGCAGGAACGTGGTGCGGGTCAAAATGCCCGGACGCAAGAAGCCGAAAGCCGCGCATATCAGCAGCAAGGTGCCGGCGCCGAACACGCAACGCCAGAACACCACATCCAGCACCGGTTGCCCGGACACCAGCACGAACCAGCCGATGGTCCCGGAAATCAGCATGGCGGCGGTCATTTCCAATGAACCACGGCGGATTGTGTTGCCCATCATCGATCTCCCTAAGCATTTGACGAAAGCGTGGCAAAAGTATGCCAAGCCAACACCCCACGCCTCCAGCGCAAAAAGCAGGCTAAACTCGACTTCTGCCTTTTTTATCGCGGGTGGTTTACCGCAAGTGCCTAATCCCGGAGTTGCGCCATGACCGACGATATCGACCAGATCCTCATCAGCGCCTTGATGGACGACTCGCGCCGCTCGCTCAAGGCATTGGCGCAGATCAGCGGCCTGTCGTCACCCAGCGTGGCCGAACGGTTGCGCCGGCTGGAAGAGCGCGGCGTGCTCAAGGGCTACACCGTCGAAATCGATCCCAAGTGTTTCGGCTATCAACTGCAGGCGATCGTCCGGGTACGTCCGCTGCCGGGGCAACTGCAGGAAGTGGAACGCCAGATCCTGTCGATCCCCGAATTTACCGAGTGCGACAAGGTCACCGGAGAAGACTGCTTCATCGCCCGCCTGCACGTGCGCTCGATGGAACAGCTGGACACCCTGCTCGACCGCCTCAATACGCTGGCCGAAACCAACACCGCGATCGTCAAGAAAACCCCGGTCAAACGCCGGTTACCGCCGATGGCGTGAGTGCTTTTTGCGCCTGCTCGGCGTAGATTAAGGTTTTTCCGGCGAAGGATTGGCGGTAATGAGAACTCAGGCAGTGATGCTGGCGTTGTTGATGCTCGGCGGGTGCGGTACGGTGCAGACCGTTGTGCTTAGCGACAAGGCTTCCGTGGATCAACTGAAAACCAAGAAAAGCTACTGCGGCGCGGTGCCGCGCATTTACAGCGGTGCAACCTACGACTTCTGCATGCTGCACGCCGAAAAGCCGGATGACGTCGACGCGTTCAATTACCACAACGCTTCCTTTGGTTTGGTGGTCGATGCGGCAGTTTCCGGCGTGTTGGATACGTTTCTGCTGCCCTACACGATTTACAAGCAACAGGCCGATGGCAGCATCGTGATCAACTGATCCGCTTTTCGCAGACAACAAAAAACCCGCCTAAGCGGGTTTTTTGTTGATTCACAAACAGCGATCAGTCGTCGCGGCTCATGATGCCGAAGATCTGCAACAGGCTGATGAACAGGTTGTAGATCGATACATACAGGCTGATGGTTGCCATGATGTAGTTGCGCTCGCCACCGTGGATGATCGCGCTGGTCTGGAACAGAATGCACACCGACGAGAACAGCACGAAACCGGCGCTGATCGCCAGTTGCAGGCCGCTGATCTGGAAGAACATGCTCGCCAGCGTTGCACCCAGCAACACGAAGAAACCGGCGGTGATGAAACCACCGAGGAAGCTCATATCCTTGCGGGTGATCAGCACGTAGGCCGACAGACCACCGAACACCAGCGCGGTCATCGCAAATGCCGAGCTGACCACTTCGGCGCCGCCCTGCATGCCCAGGTAACGGTTGAGGATCGGGCCGAGCAGGAAACCCATGAAACCGGTCAGCGCAAAGGCGGACACCAGGCCCCACGCGGAATCACGGAGTTTGTTGGTGAGGAAGAACAGCCCGTAGAAACCGATCAGCACCACGAAAATGTTCGGGTAGCCGACACGCATCTGCTGCGCCACGAACGCCATCACACCGCTGAATGCGAGGGTGAGCGCCAGTAGACCGTAAGTGTTGCAACACTTACGGTCTACTGGCGCTCACCCTCGCATTCAGCGGTGTGATGGCGTTCGTGGCGC
>Ga0153923_100335_pt1 | contig 16809 bp, 14 predicted proteins | sample TSNJ007MetaG_FD_104682 | JGI IMG/M metagenome (GOLD analysis project Ga0153923, IMG submission 104682) | Attine ant fungus gardens microbial communities from New Jersey, USA - TSNJ007 MetaG | ecosystem: Host-associated > Fungi > Mycelium > Unclassified | place: USA: New Jersey, Brendon T. Byrne... | reverse complement strand
GGATTCCGTGCTGGAGCGCGGGCTGGCCAAGGACCGCGAGGAGCGGTACCAGAATGCCCACGCCTTCAGTGAGGCGCTGCAGGCCGCGCGCCGGGGCCAGCTGGAACCGGAACGAACCGGCGCCACTGAGGCCATCCAGATCCCCAAAACGACGGTGCAGCCCTGGCCGGAAGAGGAACCACGTACCCGGGCCATGGCACGGGTCATGGAGGGTGGGCCGCTCACGAGCATGTCTGCCGATGATCTCCAGGAGGATGAAGGTCCATCCCGGCTGCCCGTGGGCAACGACCAGGAGCGTGACCCCAAACAGAAGAAGCGCCGCCGGGCCTGGATGATCACACTGTTCCTTGCCCTGGCGATGCTCCTCACGGCAGGCGGTATTTTCGCCTACAACCTGGCCAATCAGCCGCCGCCTCCACCCGCAGCCGGGAGCATTCCGGAGGTGGAGAACATGACTCAGACCGAGGCCATCAACGCCATAACCAGTGAAGGTTTCCGGGCACCGGTTATCGAGCAGCAGTACAACGACACAGTCGAATCGGGCCTGGCCATTGGAACTTCGCCCACTGCTGGGACGAACACCCTGTTCGACGCCGATATCACGCTGTTCGTGTCCCAGGGACCGTCAGCGGTCACGATCCCGGATACCCTTCCTGGCATGAGCGAAGCCCAAGCCAGGGACGTCCTGCGCCTTATGGGACTGCAGGGCGGGAATACTGTCACTGCTAACAGCCCGGTCGTTCCAGAGGGGCGGGTCATCGAAACAAGGCCAGGAATCGGAACCTCGATCCAGGTCGGCAGCACCGTGGACCTGGTGCTCTCCTCCGGGAAAGTCACCGTTCCCAATCTCGTGGACGTGAGCGTTGAAGAGGCCCGGGCCTATCTGGCAGATCCTGCCTACGGACTGGAAGTGGCAGTGGAGGAAGTCGAAAACTCGGTGGTAAAACCGGGTACCGTCACGGCTCAAAGCGCCCCGCCCGGATCGGACGTTCCGCAGGGCAGCACCATCACACTGACGGTGGCCAAGGAGCCGGCGAGCCCGTCGCCGTCGGCGTCGCCCAGTTCGTCCGCATCCCCCTCGAGCTCCGGCAGCCGGCGGGACGACTAGCAGCGGCAGGCGCTATGAACCCGAACTGATCAGCGGGCTCAGCGTCGCTGCGTGTGCTGCGGCGCCTTCCAGGCCAAGGCCTTCCAGCCAGTTGCCCAGCATCTGGTAGCCGCCCTCGGTGAGCACGGACTCCGGATGGAACTGCACGCCGGACAGCGGGGCTGTCCGGTGCCGCAGTCCCATGATGATGCCGCTGGCAGTCCGTGCGGTGACCTCGAGCTCCGCCGGTATCCGGTCCGCGACTGCGGCCAGGGAGTGGTAGCGGGTGGCCGTCAACGGGCTGGGCAGCCCGGTGAAGACATCCGTCCCGTGGTGCTCAACTTCGGAGGTTTTTCCGTGCATCAATTCCGGGGCGTGTGTAACGGTGCCGCCGAAGGCTTCTGCCAGGGCCTGGTGCCCCAGGCAGACCCCCAGCATCGGCTTCGCGTTCTCCTTGCACCAGCGGATGAGCTCGATGCAGACCCCGGCGTCCGCGGGGGCCCCGGGGCCGGGGGAGATGAGCACACCGTCCCGGGCCACCGCCAGCTCTTTGGCTTCCGCCAGGCTCAGGTCGTCGTTGCGCACCACAGTCGTCTGGGCGCCCAGCTGCTGCAGATAGCCCACCAGGGTATAGACAAAGCTGTCGTAGTTATCGACCACGAGAATACGCGTGCTCATTGCCTCAGGAACCGCCAATCGTTGAATCCGTCAGTGGTCCCAGGAAACTGAATTCCGAGAACCAGGGAAAAACATAGACCATCAGTGCCAGCACCACGCCCGCGGCAAGCACCACGGACGTGATGATGCGTACCCACAGCGGGCCGGGCAGATGCCGGAAGATCCAAGCGTACATTTTATCCTTGTCCTCCTGTCTTGGCCGCTGTAATTGCTGCGATCTCAGCCGGGGGTCCCGCCGACGCCGGCTGCCAGGACTCCATCACTGCGTACGCTATGAACCGTTCCTGCGAGCCGAACCGCGGATTACACGTTGTCAGTGTCAGGATCCGCTCTGAGGGCACGGTGCCGGGCTGTGTGGGGACCGGGGCCAGAACGTCCACCTGGTCCGGCAGGACAATCTGGCTGTTCCGGTAGACATAGGTGTAATAACCCTCCGCTGTCTGCACATAAATGCGGTCCCCGGGGACCAGGGTGTCGACGGCGTCAAGGACCTGCCCGTGGGTTTGCCTGTGGCCCGCCAGGGCAAAATTGCCGACTTCGCCGGGCATGGCAGTTTCCGGGTAGTGGCCAAGGCCCAAGGTGTCCAGGACCTCCGTTCCGACGCCCTGGGTAACGGGCCTGGCATGTTCCGGGCCGAACCGGGGGATATAGATCGCTGCAAAGGTGTCGCCTTCAGCCCCGGGAACGGGCAGTACCGACGGATCGCCGTAGTTCTCCGGAGCCGCAGCGCCCGCGGAGGCCGGCGGGGTCCCAAACCCGGAAAAAAGTTCCTCCATGGCCTGTTCCTGCCGGCGGTCCGACTCGATATTGGTCCACCACAATTCCCAGACCACAAACAGGACCAGCACCAACCCTGCGGTGATGAGCAGTTCGCCGATCACCTGGACTGCCAGGGAGCCCCGTCCACGCTTTGCACCCTTCAAGGAGTTCCGCCGTGCCCGGCGGGTTCCGGGCGCACTGGTTTCGGTTCCTGCGATGTCGTCCGTTGAACTGTGCAACCGGTCCCGGTCCTCTCTCTACTCTGCCGGTGGTACCGGGCACTTTGGTGCTGGTCATTCGCTACGATTGGCAGAGGGGAACCTGCAAGCCACCCAGCTCACCGCCGATACCCAGTCAGGATATCGCTGCATAGGTCTGAGGGGCGAGGCACGCGGACCTTCCCACAGACCATAACCGCACCGGCATGAAGTGAGCCGGTTCCGCTAGGAGGATCCGTGCCCGAGTCAAAGTCCCGCAAGAAGCCGTCAGCCGCCGAGGCGCCCGCTGCTGCCAAGGGAAAAACCGCACCGAAACCTAACCCGGTGTGGTACAAACCGGTGATGTTCGGCCTGATGCTGATCGGGCTAATCTGGATCATCGTCTTTTACATCTCCGAGGGCGTGTATCCGGTCCCTGCACTGGGATCAGGCAACATCCTGGTCGGTTTTGGACTCGCAATCGCCGGGTTCCTGATGACTACCCGCTGGCGCTAACCCTCCCACACACTAACCAGAACTCCCGGTACGCGGTCCTCCGCCTGCCGGGATTTCGTGTTTTAAACAGCCTTTCCCACAGGGGGGCCACTTCTCCACAGGGCGTTATCCACAGACGTGCATAACCTGTTCAGAACGGCGCCGGCCGGCCGGCAGCCACCCCGGGCGCCCTCTCGCCAGCTTTTCCACAGGACCAGGTGGAAAAGCTGGGGATAACGTAAGTGAAACCAAGCCGAGGTTGTACCCACCATGTGCACAGAGTTATCCACAACTGTGGGTAACTCTGTGGTCAGTTCGAGCAGATTTACCGTGTTGACGGGGAATATAGTTATCCACAGCTGTGGAATTACATGTGTGTAACTCAGCCGGAGTACTGGATAACTTCGGCTGAGAGTTACCCACTGCGTGTGCATAACTCTCAGCAACGCCTGTGGATAACGCCGTCGGGCCCGCAGAATGACCCGGATGGTGCCAGATCCGGCACCTGCGGCGCGCTGAGTTACACGCCTGTAAGTTATTAACAATGTGGGTATCTCTGTGGATAACCATCCGGCTGTGGAAGGCAGGGGCAGTGGCAACGCGGTTAACTGCCGCAGGCCCCCGGCTGTACCGGAGGCCTGCGGAGAGAAGGGCGGCGGGCAGCTAGAAGCTGGGCGTCCAGAAAAAGGCGAGGCCAAGCAGCACCACGGCGATCGCGGCGAGGCCGCCAAACTGCACCAGCGGCCTGCGCGGGCCCTTGGGCGCGTATGCCAGCACCGCTGCACACGCAGCACCTGTCACCAATCCGCCCAGGTGCGCCTGCCAGGAAATACTCGGATAGACGAACCCCAGCACGAGGTTGATCCCGATGAGGATCAGCAGGGCCTTAACATCGCCGCCGCGCTGACGCTGAATAACGAACAGGGCCCCGAACAGCCCAAAGATCGCGCCTGAAGCGCCCACCACGGCCTGGAAGGCCGGTGCCAGCATGAGAACCCCGATAGAGCCGCCAAGAGCGGAAATCAGGTACAGCAGGATGAACCGGACCCGCCCCAGCAGCGGTTCCAGAGTCCGGCCCAGGAGCCACAGCGCATAAAGGTTGAACGCGATATGCAGGATAAACCCGGGGGAGTGCAGGAACGCGGCGCTGATCAGCCGCCACGGTTCAGACGCTGCGAGGATGGGAGCGAACAGGAACTGTTCCGCGAAGCCCGGCACCAGCCATTGCAGGGCGTAGGCGATTCCGCACAGGATCATGAGCGTTGTGGTGACAACCGGTTTTCCGGTCCGGGCGGCTCCGCCGTAGGGAGTCCGGTAGGCGGGAGCGTTCCGGCGGCTGTCCTGGAAACAATCCACGCACTGGATGCCCACCGGTGCGCTGTGCTGGCACTCAGGGCAGGCGGCCCGCCCGCAGCGCTGACAGCGGATATAACTCACGCGGTCGGGATGCCGCGGGCAGACAGGCACTTCAGGGGCCGGCGGGCCGGCCGGAATTCCGTAGGACATGTTGGGTTGGGCTCCAGGGGCTTTTATGGGAAAACCCCGGCCGGAGGTCCGGCCGGGGTGTACTGCCAAACAGGTTAGAGCTGCTCCACGGTAACGCTGTTGATAACAACATCTTCAGTGGGCTTGTCGCGCATGTCAGTGGCAACTGCGTTCAGTTCGTCGACCAGGGCTTTGGACTCATCGTCGGCTACTTCACCGAAGATGGTGTGCTTGCCCTGCAGCCAGGTGGTGGGAACGGAGGTGATGAAGAACTGGGAACCGTTCGTGCCGCGGCCCATCTGGATGCCGGCGTTCGCCATGGCCAGCTTGTACGGGGTGGTGAAGTCCAGGTCGGGGCTGATCTCGTCGTCGAACTGGTAGCCCGGTCCGCCGGTGCCGCGGCCCAGCGGATCGCCGCCCTGGATCATGAAGTCTTTGATGATGCGGTGGAAAATGGTGCCGTCGTAGAGCGGCCGGCTGGTCTTCTCGCCGGTGGCCGGATCGGTCCACTCGATCTCACCCGTTGCCAGGCCGACGAAGTTCTTGACCGTCTTCGGGGCATGGTTGCCGAAGAGATTGATCCGGATATCGCCCTTGGAGGTATGGAGGGTCGCTTTTGCGGTAGGAATAGCAGTCATGACCTCATTCTTCCACGGCAGCCCTTTGAGCGCGCGGAAACCGGCCTGTTCAGCGCACAGTGAAAACTTCGGGCCCATCGGCCCGCTGATAGCACAGAACAGCCATTGCACGTAGGCTAAGGCTGAACCGTCACTATCCCGGGAGGTAGTTTTGAATAAGAAGGACCGCATTGCCCGTGACTTCGAAGCGAATGTCACTGCAGGCGTGGAATCGGCACGTGACTGGGCAACCCCCAAGGTAGAGGCCGCCGTCGGTTGGGCAGTTCCCCGCATCGAAAAGGGGATCGAAACCGCTTCACCGAAAATTCAGGACGGGCTCAAACGTGCTGCAGACGAGATCGCTCAGGGTGTTGCAGTCGTGACTCCCCGGCTCCAGGACGGACTCCACAAGGTCGGCCCCAGGATCAGCCAGGTTGTTGACGACGCCACTCCGCGGATCCAGACCACCCTCGACAAGGCGACACCGGCCCTGACCCATGCCAAGGACAAGGTCGTGGACAGCTACATCCCCACGATCTCCACCCGGCTTGGCGACGCCGCCGACTCCGTCTCCCGCGGACTCGGAAATGCCTCTGTGCCCGTACAGACTGCCGTGGCCAAGGCCACCGGCAACAAGAAGGCACTGAAGCAGGCTCAGAAGGCCGCGGCCAAGGCTGCCAAGGAACTGAAGAAGCAGCAGAAGAGCGGCGGCAAGGGCTGGCTGGTCTTCGGCATCATCGCTTCAGCAGTTGTAGCGGCAGTTGCTGCGTGGCGGGCTTCCCGCCCGGTCGAAGATCCTTGGAAGACCCCTGCACCGGCCCAGCCAAAGCCCGCCGTTGTTCCGGTCCCCGCACCGGCACCGGCAGCTTCAACCGAGGGCAGCAAGCCCGCAGCTCCTAAGCCCGCTGCTCCCGCTGAGAAGGCCAAGGAGAGCCTCTCAACGGCTGCTGAGAAGACGAAGGAAGCCGCGCAGGGTGTGAAGGAGGCAGCAGCCTCCTCCGCCGCCAAGGCAGGCGAAAAGGTGGCCGACGCCGCCAAGCACAGCAAGGACGCAGCAGCCACGGCTGCTAAGCCGGGCGCCCACGCGGATACCTCCGCTGAGGCAAAGGCTGAAAAGCCGGAGAAGTAACAGCGCAGGCAGCGCAGTGGAAGGACCCCGGACATCCGGGGTCCTTCTTTTTTAAGCCGATTTTCGCACCTGGGCGAACGCTACCTTTCGACGTCGCCGCCCAGCGCCGGCGGTGCCGGGGGAAGCTGGTTCTCCGGCGCTCCCCGGAAGGACGGGGACCGACCCCGGGCCTGTCCCCCGAGAACGATCGCCAGCCCGGCCAGGATGATCCCCAGCCCGGCATAGGTGCCGCCGGGCAGCTCTTCGGCGAGGAACACAGCGGCCAGGAAGGCAGCACCGGGAATCTCAAGCAGGATGATCATCGACACCACCAAGGGGCTGATGACAGCAAGCAGATGATTAAACACCGTGTGGCCGAGCAGTTGTGCCATCACCGTCACTGCCAGGATTCCGGCCCAGGCCGCCGGTTCGAAGCCGATCAGCGGCTCCTGGAAAACCGCACACATTATCAGCAGAATCACGGCACAGGCACCGTAGCAGAGGGTGGTGTAGGTACCGGTGGACATGGTCCGGCGGGCTTTGCCCCCTGCCAGGGTGTACAGACCAGCCAGGGCGCCGCCAGCCAGTGCCAGCGCATCACCCATCAGGGCCTCGGGCGAGAGCGCGACGTCGAAGCCGGTGATGACCACGACGCCGGCGAACGCCACCAGCAAGCCGGCGAGGGTCTGCCGAGCGACGCGTCTTCCCCGGAAGACGTCGAAGAGCGCGATCCATCCGGCCTGCAGGCAGACGAGGGCGGTGGCCGCCGCGACGGAGGTGAGCCGCAGGGACGTGATGAAACAGGCAAAATGCAGCGCCAGGGCGAGGGCTGCCAGTGCTGCCCACTTCACTTCGGCACGGCTGAGGCTGCGGAAGCCCTCACGGTCCCGCAGGCCGGCGGGTACACCCATGATGACGGCGCCCAGGGCATTGCGCCAGAAAGCGATGGCCAGGGCAGGAGCTGCTGTTGCCGCCATGATGGGGCCGGAGGCAGAGACACCCAGCACGCCAACCACTGCAAGGAAAAAGGTCATGGGAAAAGGGTATTGCCTGGTGACGTGCCGGGGCGGGAGCCCAGCGGCCGTCGGCCGACCCGGGTCTTTAACGCAGAAAATCCCGGCCGATGTGGCCGGGACTTTCTTTCGGTGGAGGCACGGGGACTCGAACCCCGAACCCCCTGCTTGCAAAGCAGGTGCGCTACCAATTGCGCCATGCCCCCGAATTGGAACTGATTCAGTATATCCCACCCGCGGGGGTGTTCAAACCAATCCAGTCCGAGCGGAGCTATTCGACCTTATCGGTCGAAGCCTTCCAGACGGATTTCTCCGCGGCAGTTTCCTGCCATTTCCGGAAGACGAAGACGCCTGCTGCTGCGGCTGCTGCAATTGCGAACAACTTCTTCACAGTGTCTCCTTGCCGTTGTGGCCGATCAATTTTCATTGATCGTCCGTGGGCGTACCAGGACTTGAACCTGGGACCTCTTCGTTATCAGCGAAGCGCTCTAACCGCCTGAGCTATACGCCCCGATACCTCACCGGGCCGAGATATGACTTTACCGTACCCCCGGCCGGAACCCAAATCGGGCTCTTCGGGCCCCGGCGCAGGACTCGATCCTGCGCCGGAAACCCAGAAAAATCAGTCGTCGGTGAGGGTGACGCCGATGCCGCCGACCAGGGTCGAGGCAATGTTGTACAGCACGGCTGACAGCATCGACAGGGCCGTCAGCAGCAGAACGTTGACCACGGCGATGATGGTCGCGAAGGACACCACCTGGCCCAGCGAGGCGAACTCCCGAAGATCGAATCCACCGGACTCGGAACCGGCAATTTCACCAAGCAGGTCATTGACGCGGTCAAAGATGCCGGTGAGGTCCAGGACAGTCCACAGCACGATTGCTGCGACGACCGTCACCACGCCGAGGGCGACAGAGAGCAGGAAGGACATCTTCAGGACCGACCACGGATCGATCTTGCTGACCAGCAGGCGGGCCTTACGGGCCTTGGCCTTGGGAGCCGGCTTAACCAGCGGCTGCCGGTTGCCGGACGCGCTCTGACCCGTTCCAGGCCGCTGCGCGGGCCGTGCCGGGGTCTTCACCCGCGGGCCGCCGCTGGGCCTGGCATTTGAGTTGGTCGAGCTCACTCGCTACCTCCATCGTCTGCTGACTGCGCGTCGGGCCCAGCCATTTCCTCTGTTGACAACGGTACTTCATCCACCGGTGCCTCCACAGACTCGCTGTCGGACCCGGCTTCGCCTTCCGGAGCGTCCACCGGCAGGTCCCGTTCGGAGTTCCGGGCCACAGCGATGATCCTGTCGTTCTTGTCCGGCTTGGCGAAAATGACGCCCATGGTGTCGCGGCCCTTGGCCGGAACACCGGCGACAGCGGAGCGGACAACCTTGCCGCCCTGCATGACCACCAGGACCTCATCCTCTTCCTGCACAATCATCGCGCCGACCAGGTGTCCGCGGTCCTCGTTGTACTTGCCCACCTTGATGCCCAGGCCGCCGCGTCCCTGCACACGGTATTCCTCGACACTGGTGCGTTTGGCGTAGCCGCCCTCAGTGACGATAAACACGTAGGAGTCCTCTGTGATGACATCCGCTGCGAGCAGCTCATCGTCCTCTCGGAACTTCATGCCGGTCACGCCGGACGTCGCGCGGCCCATCGGGCGCAGGGCCTCGTCGGTCGCGGTGAAGCGCAGGGACTGGCCCTTACGGGAAACGAGCATCAGGTCATCGGTCTCGCTGACCAGCTGGGCTGACACAACTTCGTCGCCCTCACGCAGGTTGATGGCGATAACACCGGCGGACCGGTTCGTGTCGTAGTCCCGGAGCTGGGTTTTCTTGACCAGCCCGCGCTTCGTGGCGAGCACCAGGTAGGGAGCGGCGTCGTAGTCGGGCAGGTCCAGCACCTGGGCGATGTGTTCGCCGGGCTGGAAGGCCAGGAGGTTCGCCACGTGCTGTCCCTTGGCATCACGGCCGGCTTCAGCCAGTTCGTAGGCCTTGGCGCGGTAAACACGGCCGAGGTTCGTGAAGAACAGCAGCCAATGGTGGGTGGTGGTCACAAAGAAGTGCTCGACGACGTCGTCGCCGCGCAGCTGAGCGCCGCGGATTCCCTTGCCGCCGCGGTGCTGGGCCCGGTAGTTGTCACTCCGGGTCCGCTTCACGTAGCCGCCGCGGGTGATGGTGATGACCATTTCCTCTTCAGGAATGAGGTCTTCCATGCTCATATCGCCGTCGTAGCCCATCAGGACCTTGGTGCGGCGGTCATCGCCGTGCTTGTCGACGATCTCCGCGAGTTCCTCGCTGACGATCTGCCGCTGGCGCTCCTCGGAGGCCAGGATTGAGTTGTACTCGGCGATCTCGAGTTCCAGCTTGGCGTGCTGGTCCTGGATCTTCTGCCGTTCCAGCGCAGCAAGGCGGCGCAGCTGCATATCCAGGATGGCCTGGGACTGCAGCTCATCAATATCGAGCAGCTGAATCAGGCCGTTGCGGGCCTCCTCCACGGTGGAGGAGCGGCGGATCAGGGCAATAACCTCGTCCAGGGCGTCCAGGGCCTTGAGCAGGCCGCGCAGGATATGCGCGACTTCCTCGGCCTTGCGCAGCCGGTACCGGGTGCGGCGGACGATGACTTCGAGCTGGTGCGTGACCCAGTGGCGGATGAACGCGTCCAGGCTCAGGGTACGCGGCACACCGTCCACAATCGCCAGCATGTTGGCACCGAAGTTTTCCTGCAGCTGGGTGTGCTTGTAAAGGTTGTTCAGCACCACCTTCGCCACGGCGTCGCGCTTGAGCACGATGACCAGGCGCTGTCCGGTGCGGCCGGAGGTCTCATCGCGCATATCGGCGATGCCGGTGATCTTCCCGTCCTTCACCAGTTCGGCGATCTTGATGGCCAGATTGTCCGGATTAGCCATGTACGGCAGTTCCGTCACCACCAGGCAGGTGCGGCCCTGGAGCTCTTCGACGTTAACCACGGCCCGCATGGTGATCGACCCGCGGCCGGTGCGGTAGGCATCTTCGATGCCCTTGTGGCCCAGGATGGTTGCACCCGTGGGGAAGTCGGGTCCCTTGACCCGCTTGATCAGCTCTTCGAGCAGTTCCTCGTTCGATGCCTCCGGATGCTGCAGGTACCACTGCACGCCGTCGGCGACCTCGCGCAGGTTGTGCGGCGGAATATTGGTGGCCATGCCGACGGCGATGCCGGAGGATCCGTTGACCAGCAGGTTGGGGAAACGGGCCGGCAGGATCGTGGGTTCCTGGTTGCGGCCATCGTAGTTGTCCATGAAGTCGACGGTTTCCTCGTCGATGTCACGGACCATTTCCATGGCCAGCGGCGCCATCTTGGTTTCGGTGTAACGCGGTGCGGCAGCGCCGTCGTTACCGGGGGAACCGAAGTTGCCCTGGCCCAGGGCCAGCGGGGCGCGCATGACCCAGTCCTGGATGAGACGCACGAGCGCATCGTAGATCGCCGAGTCACCGTGCGGGTGGTACTGGCCCATGACTTCGCCGACAACGCGTGCACACTTGTTGAAGGCACGGTCGGGGCGGTAGCCGCCGTCGTACATGGCGTAGAGCACGCGGCGGTGCACCGGCTTCAGGCCGTCGCGCACATCCGGAAGCGCACGCCCCACGATGACCGCCATGGCGTAATCAAGGTAGGAGCGCTGCATCTCGGTCTGCAGGTCAATCTGCTCCACGCGGTCGGAGAGGACGTTCCCGCTGACGGGTTCGAGTTCGCCGCCGGGAACTTCCGGGGTCTCATCACTCATTGGTTCTGTTCCGTTCTAAGTTCAAGTCCATGTGCGTTACCTGGGCCGGACAAATCGCTCCGGCTGCCGCTGCGTTCGGGCCGCAGGAACGGCCCAAAGACATCAGATGTCGAGGAAGCGCACGTCCTTGGCGTTCTGCTGGATGAAGTTTCGGCGGGATTCGACGTCCTCACCCATAAGCACCGAGAAGATCTGGTCCGCCGAGGCGGCGTCATCCATGGTGACCTGGAGGAGGGTGCGGTGATCCGGGTCCATAGTGGTGTCCCAGAGTTCGGTGTAGTCCATTTCACCCAGGCCCTTGTAGCGCTGGATTCCGTTTTCCTTCGGCAGGCGCTGGTTGTTAGCCAGGCCGCGGGCCACGGTCTCATCGCGTTCCCGGTCGCTGTAGACGTAGTCATGCGGGTGGTTGGACCACTTGATCCGGTACAGCGGCGGCTGCGCCAGGTACACGTAGCCCTGTTCGATCAGGGGCCGCATGTAGCGGAAGAGCAGCGTCAGCAGCAGGGTGGTGATGTGCTGGCCGTCAACGTCGGCATCGGCCATCAGCACGATCTTGTGGTACCTGGCCTTCTCGACGTCGAAGTCCTCGCCGATTCCGGCGCCGAAAGCCGTGATCATGGACTGGACTTCGGCGTTGCCGAGCGCCCGGTCCAGCCGGGCCCGCTCCACGTTGAGGATCTTGCCGCGCAGGGGCAGGATTGCCTGGGTTTCGGGGTTCCGGCCGCGGACAGCCGAACCACCGGCTGAGTCGCCCTCCACGATGTAGATTTCAGACTTCGACGGGTCCTTGGAGGAGCAGTCCTTGAGCTTGCCCGGCATACCGCCGGATTCCAGCAGGCCCTTGCGGCGGGTGGATTCGCGGGCCTTGCGTGCGGCCAGCCGGGCCTGGGATGCCTGGATGGACTTGCGGATGACGTCGCGGGCGGGGCCGGGGTTGCGCTCCAGCCAGTCGCCCAGCTGGTCCGTGACGACGCGCTGCACAAAGCCCTTGACCTCGGAGTTGCCGAGCTTGGTTTTGGTCTGGCCTTCGAACTGCGGTTCGGCGATCTTCACGGAAATGACGGCCGTGAGGCCCTCACGGATGTCGTCTCCGGTGAGGTTGTCGTCCTTTTCCTTGATGATGTTTTTTTCGCGTGCGTAGCGGTTGATCAGTGAGGTCATGGCTGCACGGAAACCTTCTTCGTGCGTGCCGCCCTCATGGGTGTTGATCGTGTTCGCGTAGGTGTGGACGCTCTCTGAGTAGGCTGTGGTCCACTGCAGGGCCATTTCTACGGCCATTTTCTTGTCATTGTCTTCGGTTTCGAAGGCAATGATGTCGTCGTGGATGACCTCGACCTTTTTGGAGCTGTTCAGGTGCTGGACGTAGTCCAGCAGCCCGTTGGCGTACATGTAGTCCACGGTGCGGTGCTTGGGCGCAGCTTCCTCGGACCCGGTATCTGCTTCAGCGATTTCCGTGGCTGTCTCATCCAGGGCACGCTCATCGGTGAGCACGATGCGCAGGCCCTTGTTGAGGAAGGCCATCTGCTGGAACCGTGCGCGCAGGGTCTCGAAGTCGAATTCCGTCGACTCGAAGATCTCCGGGTCCGGGTAGAACGTCTGTGTGGTGCCGGTTTCGTCGGTGGGATCGCCCTGCCGCAGTCCGCCCACGGGGTGGCCGCCGTTTTCGAAGCTCTGCTGCCAGGTGAAACCCTGGCGCTTGATTTCGGTTTCCACGCGCGCGCTCAGAGCGTTGACAACGGAGATGCCGACGCCGTGCAGGCCTCCGGACACTGCGTATCCGCCGCCGCCGAATTTGCCGCCGGCGTGCAGAATGGTCATTACCACCTGGACGGTGGGCATGTTCTCCGTCGGGTGCATGTCAACAGGGATACCGCGGCCATTGTCAGAGACCCGGACGCCGCCGTCGGCCTGGAGCGTCACATCGATGCGGTCGCAGAAACCCGCCAGGGCTTCGTCCACCGAGTTGTCCACCACCTCGTAAACCAGGTGGTGCAGGCCGCGGGGACCGGTGGAGCCGATGTACATGCCCGGACGCTTGCGAACGGCCTCGAGGCCTTCCAGCACAGTGATCTCATTGGCGCCGTATTCATGCGGGGCCGGCTGGTCGCTGCGTTCCTGGGGTGCGGACTCCGTGTTGTCTAGCTCTTTGTCGTTAGCCACAGGTGCTGTCGACTCCTCTTGTGTCGGTCAGAATTTGGCACCCTGTCCAGCGGGAGAGGGTGCCTCTGTACCAATTCTACCGTGCTGCGGGTATCTTTGCGCGCCAAAACACCCTACCAGCGGCCACCAAAGCAGGTTTTGAGCCATTTTCCTGCGGTCCGATGAGGCCCGATACGTCCGGAGGGTTTTTCACCCCGCTAAGCACCTCCCAGCGGGTGTGAACGGGAGCACAAATGCGGTTATATATCAACAACTTTTTTCCCTCAGGCAACACCGGGCAGGTTAGCCGTAGGTGTCCCGCGGTCCCCTGCCCTTGACGCTGCGCAGTCCCTTGCGCCAGTTGGGTGCTGCCGGACCGATCACCTCAATCCGGGTGACGACGCCGGGGCCCAGTTCCGCATCGAATCGTGCAATCAGCGTGGAGCGGAGCAGGCGCAGCTGCGTTGCCCAGGCTGTCGAGTCGCAGCGGACCTGGACCGTGGTATCGGAGAAGGACTCCGGCTTGCAGTGCGCACTGACATCCGGGCCCACCAGCTCCTCCCAGCGCGAAATCACGGATCCCACCGCCACGGGGGAGTTCCAGCCGCGTTCGTTGACGAAACGGGTGAAGACCTTGCCGAGTCCCTGGGGATCCCGCCCGGTATATTCCCCGGGAACGAAAGGGGCCTGACGGCGCTGGCCCGGTTTGCGCCGGCTCACCGGGGCCCGCTGGTTGCCGCGGGCCTGCGCTGCCTGCCGCATCCGGTTCAGCTGCTCCCTGGCGGCGTCCGGACGGTCGTCACCTGAACCGGACGGCTGCGGGGTCTCATCCGGCGGCAACACTGACGCCTCCCGGAATGACCGGAATCTGCTCCCCGGCCAGTGCAGCGGGGATGTCATCCGCGACCGCCGCGGTCACCAGGACCTGTTCGGCGCCGGCAACAATCGCAGACAGGCGCTCCCGGCGTCCGGTATCGAGTTCGGCGAACACGTCATCCAGGATCAGGATGGGACCGGCTCCCGGAGAATCGTCGTCATCCCGCAGCAGATAGAAGGAAGCCAGCCGCATTGCCAGTGCCAGCGACCAGGTCTCCCCGTGGGAGGCATAACCCTTAGCCGGAGCCTGTCCCAGGACGAGCTCGACTTCGTCCCGGTGCGGCCCAACCAGGGAAATCCCCCGTTCCACTTCGCGTTTCCGGTTCGCGGCGAAGGCCTGCAGGAAACGTTCCTGCAGTTCCTCCTGGCTGAGCCCCAGCAGATCGGCGGCGTCCGCAGCACCGTCCGCAGCGCCGTCGTCGTCCACCTGCCCCAGCAACGTCGAGCGGTAGATGCCCCGGGCAGCCTTTGAACCGTCGGTCAGATCTTTGTAGGCCCCGGCAAGATGCGGACTGAGCTGGTCCAGGGCCTGCAGGCGTGCAGCCACCAGCTGCGCTCCTGCAGCTGCCATGTGGTGGTCCCAGACATCCAGTGTTGCCTCGTGGGCAGAGGTGAACCGCCCGCTTGCCCTGGCTGATTTCAACAGGGCGTTCCGCTGCTTCAGCACGCGCTCATAATCGGCACGGGTGGCTGCATGCCTCGGCACCAGGGACACAATCAGGTCATCCAGGAAACGGCGCCGGGCGGAGGGATCCCCCTTGACCAGGGCCAGGTCCTCGGGTGCGAAAAGCACCGTGCGGCAGATGCCCAGGATGTCCCGCGCCCGGACGGGATTGGCCCGGTTGATCCTGGCCCGGTTCGCCCGGCCCGGATTGATTTCAAGTTCCAGGGCCGTGGCCTGGTTTCCGCGGACCACGCGGGCCCGGACCAGGGCCTGTTCGGCGTCGAATGCCACCAGCGGTGCATCCGAACTCACCCGGTGCGAGGAGAGCGAGGCGAGGTAGCCGATGGATTCGACAATGTTGGTTTTGCCGGTGCCGTTAGGGCCGACAAAAACGCTCACTCCGGGTTTCAGGCTCAGGTCAAGCTGCCCGTAGCTGCGGAATCCCGTCAGCGAAAGGTAATCAACGTACACGCTGCTCCACCTGGTATTTCCGTCCTGTCAGTGTCCTCAAGTCCTGTCCTGCCGGTGCCATTCCGGGTCTGTTCCCAGCCTACCGCCCAGCTATTCCGGTCCGCCCGCGTCCCCTACTGCCTGCTCTGCAGCGTTCGGAGGCCCGCTGTTTTGTCCTGGTACCGCGGAATCGGCCGCCTTCACGGCATGCCCGCCAAACTGTCCGCGCAGCGCTGCCACCAGTTTCATGGCCGGGGAATCCTCCTGTCTGGAGGCAAACCGGGCAAAAACGGCGGCCGTGAGTGCCGGTGCCGGGACTTCAGCTGACAGGGCTTCTTCGATGGCCCACCGGCCTTCTCCGGAGTCTTCCACGAAACCGGTGATCCGGGTCAGGCCCGGGTCCTCCTCGAGTGCACGCACTGCCAGTTCCAGGAGCCAGGAGCGGATGACCGTTCCGTCCTGCCAGGCACGGAGGACCCCCGGGACGTCGCCGATGATCTTCTGGGCAGCAAGCAGCTCATAGCCTTCGGCATACGCCTGCATCAGGCCGTATTCGATGCCGTTGTGCACCATTTTGGCGTAGTGCCCGGCTCCGGTGGCGCCGGCGTGGACGAAGCTGTCGGCCCGCACCCCCGAAGGCCGCAGCGCGTCAAAGACCGGCATGGCCTCAGCCACATCCGCCGGTTCGCCGCCGACCATCAGCGCGTAACCGTTGTCTTTGCCCCAGATTCCTCCGGAAACCCCGCAGTCGAGGTACCGGATCCCCTTGGCCGCCAGCAGCTGCGCATGCCGGCTGTCCTCGGCATACCGGGAATTGCCTCCCTCGATCACCAGGTCTCCGCTGCTCAGCAATGCAGCGAGGTCGCCGATGACTGCGGCCGTTGTTTCGCCGCTGGGGACCATGATCCAGATGACCCGCGGGGGCGGCAGTTCAGCGGCGAGCTCCGCCAGGGACCCGACGTCGCTGATGACCGGGTCCCGGTCGAAACCGGTGACCTGGATTCCGTTGTGCCTCAGCCGCTCGCGCATGCTGAAACCCATTTTTCCCAGTCCGATAAGGCCAATATGCATGTCGGTTCCTCTCTCCGTCGTCCACGTCAGTGGACGGAAAGGCTCTCGAAATGCAGATGAAAGCCTTTACTGGTTCGGAAGCCTTACCGGCATCAGCAGGTACCGGTAGTCTTCCTGGTCATCTCCGGTGAGTTCTTCCTGAGCGGAAATTACTGCAGGCTTCGGCGGGGTGGTGAAGGAAAAGCGGACGTACTTGCTCGGGAAAGCCCCCAGGCCCTCACTGAGATAGTGCGGGTTGAAGGCGACGGTGATCTCGTCGCCGACGAGGGAAGCTTCGAGGGCCTCGGAGGCCTGTGCATCTTCACCGGTTCCGGCGTCGAGGGTCACCTGTCCGTCAGTAAATGCCAGGCGCACCGGGGTGTTGCGCTCCGCAACCAGGGAAACGCGGCGGACGGCTTCGACCAACGCGTGGGT